>Ga0302315_10003967_pt1 | contig 13106 bp, 12 predicted proteins | sample III_Palsa_N3_1_FD_200532 | JGI IMG/M metagenome (GOLD analysis project Ga0302315, IMG submission 200532) | Peat permafrost microbial communities from Stordalen Mire near Abisko, Sweden - III_Palsa_N3_1 | ecosystem: Environmental > Terrestrial > Soil > Palsa > Peat permafrost | place: Sweden... | reverse complement strand
ATCAAGCCCTCGCGCCGGAACACCTCTCCCAGTCCCGCCCCATCGCGCGCCGCCTCAATCGGCTTCCCAATCACCCGCCGCGCCGACGCCGTATCCTTCAGCCCATTCCCCGTCACCATCACCAGCGCGCTCTCCTCAAGCCGAACGATCCCCTCCCGCACCGCGCGCGCCAGCCCCGCCGTCCCGGCCGAAGCCGCCGGCTCGGCGAACACACCCGTCAGCCTCCCGGTATACGCAATCGCTTCCAGGATCTCCTCATCCTCCACCGCGATCATGCTGCCATCGGACTCCGCAATCGCCGTCAAAGCTTTCCGCCAGTTCTTCGGATACCCCACCTGAATGCTGTCCGCCACCGTCGCTGCCGTCTCCGCCACCGGAGGCCTTCCATCCTGAAACGCCCGCACCACCGACGAAGCCCCCCGCGCCTGCACTCCCAGCATCCGCGGCAAACGATCAATCCACCCGAGCGCATGCATCTCCTTCAATCCCTTCCAGATCCCCGCCACCGTGCAGCCATCGCCGACCGACACCACCACCCAGTCCGGAATCCGCTCACCCATCTGCTCCGCGATCTCCAGCCCGGCTGTCTTCTTGCCCTCGATCAGCCACGGGTTGATCCCGCTGTTCCGGTTGTACCAGCCCGCCTCCGCGCAAAACTTTTGGCACATCTGGTAAGCATCGAAGTAGCTGCCGTCCACTCGCAACACCGTTGCGCCAAACACCAGCAGCTGCGTAAGCTTCGGCTCCGGTGTGTCCTTTGGCACAAAGATCACGGACCGCAACCCCATCGACGCCGCCATCCCCGCCAGCGAAGACGCCGCGTTTCCCGTGCTCGCGCACGCCACGATCTCCTGACCCTGCTCGCACGCCTGCACCACCGCAATGGCACTCGCCCGGTCCTTCAACGACCCACTCGGATTGCGCCCATCATCCTTCAGAAAAAGTGCCTGCACGCCAAGCTCCCGCGCCAGCCGTGGAGCCTCCGTGATCGGCGTCCAGCCAACCGATAGCGAAGGCAGCACAGCCGCGTCGCCAATCGGCAGGAGCTCCCGGTAGCGCCAGATATCCTGCGGCCGTCCGGCCAATGCCTCACGGGTCAGTGACCGGCCAACCGCCTCATAGTCGTAGATCGCATCGAGGATCCCATCCTCCCCGCACGCCGGGCATGTATACGCCTCTCCCGCCGCATACTCAGCCGCACAGCAGGTACACCGTAACCAAGTCATAGTCATTTAATCGTCACCGAATGCAGCCAAGTATAGCCTGACCTCGCTTGGCTTCCGCGCCTCTTTCCAATCCGCCAGCCGGCCCGTATCCGAATACACTTGCGGTGACACCGTGCGGGAGTGCATACTCAGCGAAACCTATAAGTCTGACTGTTTCTTGCAGTGAACTTTCTCCCTCCCAGTTCCACCTTGTAGATCAATAACGCGAGCCATAATCGGCTCCTGTCCCGTGCTTCACTTATCTCAGAGCAATACAGCAAAGGACCGTCCGATGTTCAAACCTGAAACCAAGAAAAATCTGCGCAGCAAAGCAAACAAGCTCTTCGATGTAGCCGAACGCAAGGGCTTTGTGCCACCGCGTGAGACCTTTGAACTCGATTACCACAAGGACTTTCCCGCCCTGATCGAGCTAGAGCAGAACTACGAAGTGATCAAGGCGGAGGTCATCTCACTCTTGGAAAATCCCGAAGGCCTCGTCGATCTGGCTGCTCTCAATCCCAAATACGCTGGCCCCGGCGGCATCACCTGGAAGACCTTCATCTTCAAGCACGAGAGTTGGAACGAGAAGAACTGCGAGCGCTGCCCCAAAACTGCGAAGCTCATCGCACAGATTCCCGGCGTCTCAAACGCCTTCTTTTCCGTCCTTGGAGCCAACCAGCACATTGCACCCCACTGGGGCTTCTACCGCGGCTTCATCCGCTACCACCTCGGCGTCCTCATCCCCAACGACAACGTGGATTCAAGCTGTTATCTCCGCATCAATACCAACCGCGAAGAAAACGCCCAGCGCAACACCGCGCTCGTAGAGCGCGGAGAAAAATACTACTGGAAGCCCGGTCAGGGAGTGCTGTTCGACGATATGTACCTGCACGACGCCGAGAACGGCTCCAACCAGGTACGGGTTGTTCTTTGGCTAGACCTCAAGAAGAAGTTTCCCGTCTACCTCAGGACAGTCAATAACTTCGTCATCCGCCACTTCGGCCCCATCCCTAATAAGACCGTAGGCACCTAGCTTTACGCTCAATCCGCCCTCAAATGAAAGAGGGGCAGCGCGCTCATAGACAAGCGCCTGCCCCGCACTCTTGGTGCGCGACGTAGTGATGCACCCAAAATCCCCAAAACAAATAGATTTCGGGGTCTTCGAGGAGACCATTAGGCTTGTATCGTATCGATGTCTAAATGGCTCCTGAGGTAGGACTCGAACCTACAACCCTTCGGTTAACAGGGGCATACGGCGGCTTGCATAGCGTTGCACAGAATTGCATTTTCATTGCAAACAAAGGAGTTACACGTTTTAGACTTGCACAGAATCGCACTGAAATGCACCGTTTCTCAATCCGAACAGCCACCAAAACAGCCACCACTATCCCCGTTCGGTGTCATAGTTAAGTGCAGCGGTATCAGGGTGAGACACAATGGCAAACGGGACGGTCAAGACGCAGAAAGCAATCAAAGGAGTCTTTGAGAGGCCGGACGGAAGCGGCATCTGGTGGATCATTTACTACATCGAAGGCAAGCGATTTCGGGAGAAGGTCGGTCGGCGCTCCGATGCTGTCGTTCTTTATCAGCGTCGCAAAACGGATGCCCGTATGGGTATCAAAATGCCGGAGGTTCGGGCGCGTCGCGCAGTCCTCTTTGAAGAGATTGCGGCGGACGCTCTGGCGTACTCCCAGGAGCATAAGGCATCGTTTCCCGGCGACCGTTCGACGGTCGGCAAGCTGCTACCCGTCTTCGGCAAGGTTCCCCTCGCCAACATCACTCCGCAGTCAATCAAGGCGTATCTGGACACCCGCGACGATTTGACGAAGACGACCATCAACCGCTATCGGGGAACCATCTCGATGATCTTTCAAGAGGCTATCCGCAACGGTAAGGCCACGGCCAACCCTGCACGTCTGGTGCGCCTCCATCGCGAGGACAACAGCAGAGTCCGGTTCGTTACCTTCGCAGAAGAGGCAGCTATCCGCGCAATCATCCGCGAACGGTGCCCAATCCATGAGCCTGAGTTGACATTGGCTCTCGAAACCGGAATGCGGCGCGGTGAGCTGTACTCGCTGGAGTGGGATCGTATCGATCTTGAGCGGAGACAGTTGCTCTTGCTGAAGACAAAGAACGGCACGGCGCGAGTGGTCATCCTGACGACCGCAGCGGTCACAGCGCTTGAAGAGTTGCGGGAGCGGCGCAGTCAGAGTTCTCCGAAGGTCTGTCTCACCCGCTACGGTGAGCCGATGGTTTCGCCTCGCGCTTGGTTTGAGTTGGTGATGCAGGAAGCGATCAAGAATAACCCTGCGGTCAAGGACGTTACCTGGCACATCTTTCGCCACACCTACATCTCGCGCCTCGTCATGGCCGGGGTCGATCTGAGGACCGTGCAAGAACTCGCCGGACACAAGGACATCAAGATGACCGTCCGCTATGCCCACCTTGCGCCAGCGCATAAGCTGGCGGCGGTAGACAGATTGGCGGAGTACCGTAAAGAGCAAGAGACGGCTGCATAGCAAGACTGGCTCAGCCGCCACATGCAAAATATACGATCCTGTCGTATATTTTGCATATGTGGATTTCCCGCGCAGTTGAACCCCGACTGGTACGCTCCGCCAAGACGCGGCCTGTCATCGTGCTTACAGGAGCTAGACAGACCGGCAAGACTTCAACCTTCCTGCGCCTGTTCCCCGGACATTCCTTTGTCTCCCTGGACCTCCCCACCGAAGCCGAACAAGCCGAGAAGGAACCACGCACTTTCCTGCAACGACATCCTCCGCCCGTCATCATTGACGAGGTGCAGTATGCACCAGGTCTCTTCCGACACCTTAAGGCGGAAGTAGACGCCAACCGAACCCGTAACGGGCAATTCCTGCTCACAGGTTCGCAGAAGTTTACGCTGATGAAGAATGTCTCCGAGTCGTTGGCGGGCAGAGCCGACATCGTAGAACTCGAAACCCTTTCCTTCGATGAGATTCGGTCGGCGATACCGGACACCAGGGTCGAAACAGCCATCGTGCGTGGCGGCTTCCCAGAGCTATATGCAAACCCGGATATCGACCTCGTAGCCTTCTACAACTCCTATCTGGCTACGTACCTTGAACGCGATGTCCGCGCCCTTTCCAACGTCGGAAGCCTGCGAGACTTTGAGAGATTTCTACGCGCCTGCGCCCTCCGTTCCGCGAACCTTTTGAACAAAGCTGACCTGGCGCGCGACGTTGGAATCTCCCCTTCAACGGCGAACCAATGGCTGTCCATGTTGGAGGCTTCCGGGCAAGCCGTCTTGCTGGAACCGTGGTTCTCGAACCGCACAAAATCTATCGTCAAAAGCCCCAAACTCTACCTCACAGACACCGGCCTGCTCTGCGCTCTGCTGAACATACGGTCTGAGGAAGACCTTCGCCAATCACCGGCAGTCGGAGCGGTTTGGGAGACGTTTGTCTTCGCCCAACTCCGCGCCCGCGAGCGTAACGCCGGACGCACCGGGAGCCTCTTTTTCTGGCGCGACCGCACCCGCGAAGTTGACTTTGTTGTGGATGCCGGCGGACGCCTGGAGCTGTTTGAAGCGAAGTGGACAGAGCTGCCCGACATGGGCGACACCGTGAACCTCGACTTCGTGCGGAACGTGTTGGGCAACTCGCGTGTAACCGGCGGCTCGGTCGTCGCTCGGACACCGAATAGCTTCCCATTCCCTAACGGATTTCGGGCTGTACCCGTGACCGAACTCGGTTGATTGTGTCCTACCGCCGTGGCTCTTTCATGTGTTTCTGGACACATGAGAAGAAGACATTCTTCTCATAACAGCGCCTCACCCGGAGCGGAGGCGTCAGTCAGGGCCGCGCGTTCTTTGCGCGCCGCGCAGCGGGCGAAGCGCCTTGACGGACGCTGGAGCGGAGGGTACTTCGCCACGGATGCCGGGGGCCACGCCTCATCCCTGTTCGTAGTCCTTAACAACGTCCAGAGCACAACCGCGCTTGCGGATTCTTACCTCTTGAACGATGGCGTCGAAGGTCTCCGGAGTCATTTTTGTTCCGGTTAGAACGGGTTTGAGCAGGTTTATAATTTGCAACCGTAATGCCGTGATCTCGACCATTTCCACGCTCGGCCTCATGCCTGCTTTGTCCTGTTTCAACTCCCGCAGGATGAGGCCGCGTATCAGCTCCGCTGGCGTCTCTTTTCGCTTCGCTACCAGCTCCCCCAGCTCGTGCAATTCGGCCTCATTGAGCTTGGTTCCAACGTGGTTCGTCCGAAACTTCGCGTGCCTCGCCCGCTCCGCAAGCAAGTTGCTTTCGTCAAGTAATGCCATCAATCCAACCCTCCTCGGAGGCCCGATTCCGAATGGAATCGTCAGGTTTCCGCACGGAATCCCAGAACGTCCTATCTCTCTGATGCGGCAAAGGTTGCCGCAGAGCGCTTTCAGGTTTCCTTGCACGACCCTCGGAGGGGTGGAGTGTCATAATTCATCCGGTGCGCAGCACCGCGCCTGTTGCGGCACAAATGATTGCGTGGCCGGGGATGGGAAGGAGCGCCTTGACTGAGTCACAGTGATGAAATCCGACGACGCGTTCCGGGTCATCGCAAAGGGCATATGAAGACACAAACTGGATAGTTTGCGGGCGCCCCGTCCACGAATCAAATCTGACGCTTCAGTTCAACAATCTGCTGGTTGTGTCGTTTGATTTCATCCTGTTCACGCTTGATCTGCTGGTCAAAATACTTGACCCGTTCGCCTTTATCCCGCTCAAATCTGGATATGTTTGACTGATGATTCAGGATTGTTCGTTGGAGATCTTGGATCTTTTTCACCGCTTCGGCGGACTTTCTTGCGTCGGGCATGAGACTCACTACCTCCTCGGATAATTATGAGATCGCCATGGGTAGAAACCGCCCATGATGATCCTGAAACCCAATCAAGATACCTTTTGCCGCAGCCATGATGTTAGGCCTGCGTCGAACACCATTCTCGCCAGCAGTTCTGGGCCAATGAGGGAGACGTTTGACTTGTCGATGTCTGTTGCGTCGCCTACATCGCCCGTATGCCAAACGAAAAACATCTTGTCATATCGCTGTGACTCTTCAAGTCGTCCTAAATAATCGGTCAACTCGCGCTTGCTCGCAGACGACTTGATTTGAACGAAAGCCTGTTCACCCGTGGTCGGCAACATGAGCTCAATATCAACTGTCTTCTGCGTCTTACCTAGTTGCCCTACACGCCGCCATCCGCTATTCGAGAAGACCAAGTCCACCAGAAGTTCGAAGTCCTGCCATGTCAGCAGGCGCATGAGCGGCAGAATTCTTTCGACCATTTGATTTTCGGCTTTTGTTGCCGCCTCCACTTCTGGCAACAAACGGCTATTGAGTTTTCGTTTGAGATAGTCGAAGGCTTTAACATCGCAGATCGTACCACGGAAACCTTGCACCCTGAGAAGATTGCCTGACAGCTTTTCTGTCGAAAGTTTGTTTCCCGCGATGTCGGTGTTTTGCCATCCGTTGACGCACTCGCGATAAGTTCCTTTGCCGTCGGCATGCAACTTGACGCCCATCTTCGCGAAGCACCACCATAGCAATCCGCCGCTCAAAGTTATCCAAAGCGTGTCGTCGGCGTCTTCGAAGAAGTGACGGATTTGAGTAAGGTCGCGCGTTGCCGTGCCAGCGTCACCGCGATTCTTATGCCAGAACTCCCAGACCGCATCCCAATCCCCCGATTGAGCTGCTTCGAAGGGTGTTTCCTTATAGCCAAAACGAAGGATTCCATTTTCCAGACATTCCTTCTCCCAGCTACCGGACCGCCCGAGCTTGATGTAAAGCGCATTTGTAGGGCTGATGGTTTGCAACTTCTTTGACATAGCTATGGTGTTCTCCACTTGCGATTACCCGATGCCTTATCAATCAACAGCATACTGGTATATGAGCGCAATGTCCGCCTCAGCCGCCTCCTGGTAGTGGGTCAGTTACGATGACGCCCTTTATGTCTTTGCATACCGTATTGCTCGGCTGCTAGCTTTACAGGTACGGTGAAGCGAAGGCTGCGCCGCTCTATCCAATGGTACATTTGCCTTCGAAAGGCGGACTTGGTGGAATCATATGGCGTACGAACGTCCTGAAAACGAGTTGCCGCTATCCCCGGAAGAAAAGCCTATTTTGCTCAAGCAATACTTTGAATACTATCGGGCACTGTCCGAGACGAATCCAAGTGCTCTGAACGCGAAGCTTCCCCGCAGTGCATTCGAAGATCTCCTTAATGAACTGGGTGAGATGCTCCTGGCCAAATCGAGAAGCCTCGCGTCCATCGAGGGGCCGGTTGGAACTTTTCTGGACGACAACCCGTTGCCCTCAGCGATCGCTCAACACCTACCGCGCGAGTATCGGGTGTTCTGTTTGGCACTTAACGCAATCAAGCAGTGGGTCGCTGCCGAGCAAAGTGCGACTGACCGCTACCTACTCGGTGGCACGTCGCGCAAACTTTGCTGTGCAGCAGCTGACAGTTGTTTAGTTTCTGGAGATATTCTCGGCTCTGACTGCGAGCTGCATCATCCAGTTCGCGATGGACGGCCTGCAATTCCATTGAGTAAACACGGGCACGACTTGATAGAAGGTCAGATCTCATCTGAGGGCGATGACCCCATCGGACAGGCGCTGTCTAAGCTTCGTCGCGAGGGCAATCGATCATGGGCTCAATTGCGGCGTGGGTGTCTGGATTTGACTGGTCAGTCAGAGCCTGGAACGTCGAAGCGCGGCGCAGCGAATGATCGTGCGTTTGCGAGGAAGGCCGCCGTTGCCGCCAACGTCAGCTACGAAGAAATCCGGGAGTGGTTGAATGAAAATGGACTGTAAAAACAGCGCAATCCCTACTCAAATGTGAGTGCTCACTTGGGCGCATGCTCAGTTTACCGAAACTGACCCCATTACACGCCTCCTGCCGCAGCGAGGATAACCCCATGGGATTCGCCTTCGAGTACGACCCACGCAACGGACATCAATCTGAAAAGCGTGCTGCGCAGAGCATCAAGCCGCAGTTCCATCTCCCTAAAATTATCGCCTGTACGAGCGCGGTGCTACGCACCGGATGAATTATGACACTCCATCCCTCCGAGGGCCGTGCTGGGAATCCTTACGGATACTTGGAAGTGGTCGAACAGCATCAACAACTTGCAGCACTCAGGGATTCTTGGGGAAACCCAGGTATTCCCAAGAATTCTGAACAAAAGAACAGGCTATGCAGATGTGGAAAGCAAAGTACGCTTCCCACATCCGCACAGCCTCGACGACGGCGGCGAGATGAAGAAACCCATTGTCAAAATGGGGGGCGGGGAGGCTCCCGTCCATTGCTGAATCAGAACTAACGCGGTGCGATAGTCGCAGACTATGGCTGATCGTCCTCGAACGGTCAAGAAAGCACTCGCACGACCACTCCCGGCGAATCCAATCCGCGCTTTTGCTGGCAATCTCTACAAAGTCCGCCAAGTTGAGTTGCCTTTCCACCATAGGCGCGGCCTGTCGGGCCATAGTTAGAAAGTATTGGACGGACTCCACGGGAAGTCCCATGCTGAATGCAGGCAGTGCGGCGTATCGGGCGAGACGATGCCGTAGGCCCCCAACGGAGACCACCCATGGAAGAAGTACACCTCACCGAACGCAAGAGGCCCAACGTCACCGAACGCAAGCCTCCGGGCCGTGCTAGTGTCTCGCTAGATGACAAGCTCCTCGTAGGGCGCGTAGAGGCCGCCGGGATGCTGTCGATCAGCTGCCGAGCGCTGGACTACCTAGTAGCCAACAAGGACCTTACCGCTCGACGCATCGGGACACGGGTTCTGATCGCCGTTTCAGACTTGCGCCAGTTCGCCCGGGCCGATCACCCAGAACGTTTGGCTGGATAGGGGACGAGTCGCCCTTGCTTAGTTGACCGCACCTTGCTAAATGCGCTTCATCGGCAGGGCAATCGTTTAGCCTATCAATCGTGAACTTTGGGTGGCTCTACAGTTCCCATTTGGGGATGACGTGTCATAATTCATCCGGTGCGTAGCACCGCGCTCGCAGTGACGATTATTTACGAAGATTGATAGTCATTACGTGATGCCTTCCAAAACATGTTCGCGTGGAGCAGCTGCAGAGAGAAGAAGGTATCGCTTCGCGTTGCACACTTTTTCGTCGACGCTTACTGAGTTGGATAATTCACTCGCAGAACATGTTTCCGACTTCTGATCTGTCTGACCATGACTGTGGCGTTTTCCAATTGCACAATCCATCCTGAATCGACGGACTTACGGCCCTACATTGGCGGCTAATGGAAGGATTGCCGGAAACGCTGCACCCACAATCTTTGAGACGCTATTATCTCCGGCATTCGCTGTCCAAATGCTGCCCGAAGCATCTACAGCTATGCCGGAAGGCTGGTTGAGCGTCCCAAGTCCCGCTGCTGGCGAAAGGGGTGCGCTCTGTCCGAAGACAAGCTCCGAAATGCTTCCCGCCGTCTGGGTGTTGGAGACCCAGTCTGTCCCTCGCCCATCTATGACTACCGCAGCCGGAAGAGACAAGCCCCCACCGGTATAGGGCGAGGTCAAGAGCGAGCTTCCATTGGCGGCCAGCAAACTGACCGCGTTGATGCCGTTATCGGCGATCCACACACGCCCACTGGCATCGAGTGCGACTCCCTCTGGGGCGACCATCGCATTGTCCGTATATCCCGTGCCGCTCAGCAGCGTCTGGTTATTGCTGAATTCAGCCACATCGGACGCGCTGTTGTCGGTGACCCACACGTTGCCACCGGCATCGATCGCAATCCCAGCCGGACTCTGCAAAGTTCCGCCGGCAGTCAGTGGGCTCGAACCTACCGGTGACCCTGAGTTATTTAACTCGGTTACAGAGCCGCCCGCGAAGTTACTCACCCATACATTGTTCTGGCTATCGATCGCGATACCCAGAGGGCCGCTTATGCCGCCGGATGTAAAGCTCGTGCTCGACTGCACAGCTCCCCCGCTCACTGTCAGTTCAACGACGGAGCTGAGCAGGGTGTCAGCCACCCATACGTTGCCGGTCTTATCGACTGCAATTCCCTGCGCTCCGAAGATGTTGTTGCTCCCGGTATAACCTGTGGCTCCGGTCAACAGCGTGCCAGTGCTGCTAAGCGCGGTAATACTGTTGCCACCGGCATTGGCCACCCATACGTTGCCCGCGGAGTCCAACGCCAGCCCTGCCGGAGAACTTAGTCCACCGCCAGTGAAGTTCAATGCCACGGTCCAATCGCCGGGAGCAAGGGCAAGCACCGGCTGAAACGGCGCGGAAGGCTGGATCATGTTGAAGAGTGCAGAGACCTGGCTCGCAGGATTCGATGCGATATTGAGGATGACTCCCACAATGTCAGTAGGGGCATTGCCGCCGCTTGGCGTAGTCGTTGTAAAAAGCGTAGAACAGGCACCGCCGACTCCGGTGGAGTTGACGCAAGCTGCGAGCACGTCGGCGAGCGAGTTGAGTTCACTGACCGGGGCTGTGGCATTGACGGGAAGAGCGCTGCCCGGAGCAGCCCCCGTGGTCGTGTTGACCAGCAGATTGGCCGTGTTGAAAGCATTGATCAGACCTGTTGGGTTTGCGCCCTGTGCGCCGACATGCGCTACATCTGCCATAAACGGAGCAAGCGCGTAGGCGGCGGCGACCGTCGTCAACTCGTCGAGAGAGATGAAGGTAGAGGCATTGATGCCGCTGCACGGACCAAGCGCCGCTGTCATGTTGACAGCCATGTTGTTGGTACCGCTCGATATTCCCGGATTGCCGCCGGAAGCAACGATGTAGAGGAGTGGGTTGACGCCATAGGCAGCGGTGTTGGAGGTGCAGTTCCAGTCCCCGGTGATACTGAAGCTGCCGTTCTGATCCGTCGTCACAGTTGTGCCGATGAGCGGCGTCGCTGCCGATTTGAGTCCAGTAATGCCGACGGCGTAGAGCTGGATGACTGCACCGGAGATCGGCTGCTGTCCGCCGTGCACATGGCCGTTCAGCGTAGGAGATCCGCTGACTGCCACCGGGCTCCGCGTGGCTGGCGCAAGGCCCCCTCCGCAGCCGGCGATGAGCAAGCCAAGTGCCGTGAGGGCCGCCGCTGTCGTTATTGTGTGCGGCGTCTGAAGGTTTGCTCTCTGTATTCTCATGGCGTCACCGTAAAGCTCCGCACGACTGAAGTCGCCGGGGCGAAGGTTGCATTTCCAGGTTGCGATGCGGTCACCGTTACCAGACCGGTCCCGGTGAGTGTCACGACACTACCGGAGACGGTTGCCGGCCCAGCCACCGAATATGTGATTGGGAGGCCTGAGGTGCTATGCGCCGTCAGCGTAATCTTGCCAACCACAAGCGGCAAGTTGGGAATCGTCGAGAACGTGATCGTCTGTGCCGCTCCAGAATTCACTGTCAGCGTGCCATTCACAAAGCTGAACGTGTAATACGACGGAGCAGAGAGAGTACCCTGAGACACCACAATCGGATAGCTGCCAGACGATGAGTTGAGAACAGCGGTGGTCGACAAGGCAGGCGAGCCACCAACAACCAGACTGGTGTCCGCGTTGACGAAGCCCGTTATCTGATAGCTAAGGGCCGGATTCGCCGTTCCGAAGGCGCGGCTCAAGCTCTGTGCCGTTACGGTCAGCATTGCCTGCACCACGACCTGTAGATTATGCGTCGAGCTGGCCGCATAGGTTGAACTTCCCAGGTAGAAGCCCTGGATGAAGTGAATGCCCGGCGTAAGCCCCGCCGTGCTGTAGGTGAAGGTGCCGCTTGTCAGCGGACCCGTCGCCAGCAGGGTGGTTCCGTCGTAGATGTTGACCGTACCCGTGGCCTGCACCGGGGATACCGTGACCACCAAATTCTCGCTCCCGCCTACGGGTAACAGCACGGACGAGAGTTCCAGTTGCGCCGTGGTGGGGATCAGCGCGGTTGTAATGCTGTCCGCATCCGATGTTTTGATCGATTCAGTAATGTTGAGCGTCATCGCCTGCACCGGCGTTGGTACCGTATCGGTGGTGGTGATCGACTCCATAATATTGAGCCGCATCGCCTGCACCGGCGTAGGCACAGTATCTGTGGTGGTGATCGACTCCATAATATTGAGCCGCATCGCTTGTACTGGTGTCGGTACGGTATCTGTGGTGGTGATCGTCTCCATAATGTTGAGCACCGCCGGTGGCTGGCCTACACCGGTGCCGTAGAGTGTGATTTGCTGCGGCGTGTCAGGTGCGTTGTCGGCCACGCTCAGCATCGCAGTAAACGGTGTTGCCGGGCTGGTCGGGCTGTCTGCGGTTGGCTTGAACGTGACGCCGATAGTGCAGGTGGCACCAGGCGCCAGCGTGGGACTCACCGCCATCGGCCCGAAGCAGGTGTTGCTGGCAATCGCGAACTGGTTTGGGTTGGTTCCTGTCAGGGTGACTGCCGAGATGATCAGCGGCACATTGCCTGTGCTGGTGAACTGGAACGAATGCACTGGGCTGGTGACACCAACGTTCTGAGGGGCGAAGTCGGCAGGGCTGGTCAAGCTCGAGTCGATCACGAACTGACCTTCCGGCGTGCCACCCAACCCCAGCAGGCCACCGAGCAACGTGGTGGGAAAGACCGTCGCCCCAAAGGTCTGGGTGTACACCACGTCCACCTGCGCCAGGAAGTTGCCCAGCGACGGGGCCGTGAACGTCACGGAGATCAGGCAACTGCTGTTGGCCGCGAGCGATGCCCCGCAATTGTTGGATACGGAGAAGGCATTCGGGTTCACGCCGATCAGCGTGATGCCGCCGAGGCCAATGGCCCCAGGCATATTGTTGGTCAGCGTAAACGTCTGCGGCGGCGTGGTCACACCGACCGGACCGCCGAAGCTCAGCAACGCAGGCGTCAGTGTTACGGCCGCCTCGCCCGACGCATAGCCGATCAGAG
>Ga0302315_10003966_pt1 | contig 13106 bp, 11 predicted proteins | sample III_Palsa_N3_1_FD_200532 | JGI IMG/M metagenome (GOLD analysis project Ga0302315, IMG submission 200532) | Peat permafrost microbial communities from Stordalen Mire near Abisko, Sweden - III_Palsa_N3_1 | ecosystem: Environmental > Terrestrial > Soil > Palsa > Peat permafrost | place: Sweden... | reverse complement strand
TAATTTTTTAAGCATCGTCAGGCCTGCCGCCATCGCCACTGGATTAGCGCTCAAAGTCCCTGCTTGATAAACAGGCCCAACCGGAGCAACCCAATCCATGAGATCAGCACGTCCGCCATAAGCACCGACTGGAAAGCCTCCGCCGATTACTTTTCCATAAGTTACTAAATCAGGAGTGATACCCGTGAGCTGTGCCATCCCGCCGAACGCTACGCGAAAACCCGAGATGACTTCATCGAAGATCACGAGCGCTTTTGCTGCGCGAGCTGCTGCGGCCATTTCTTTTAAGAACGTGTCGGTCTGAAGAAGCAGCCCATTGTTTGCCGGCAATGGCTCAATGATGACCGCTGCGATTTGATCTTTATGAAGTTCAAACGCTTTCTTCACGGCCGCAATATCATTTAACGGAACAACGATCGTGTCCGATGCGACGGATGCGCTCACACCAGCACTGTCGGGTGACGCCATGTCGGCGAGACCTGATCCTGCACGAACAAGCATCGAGTCCACGTGGCCGTGATAACAGCCGTCAAACTTCATAATTTTATTACGTCCAGTCACGGCGCGCGCGACCCGAAGAGCGGACATCACGGCTTCGGTTCCAGAATTCACGAAACGAACTTTTTGTACCCAAGGAATTTCACGGGTGATGAACTCAGCGAGTTCGAGAGAGTAAGGCTCAGCCGTTCCATAGGACCAACCACGAGAGAGTGCTTGCTCGACCGCTTCTTGAACTTCACGATCGCGATGACCGAAAAGCAGCGGACCCCAAGCCATACAGAAATCGACGTAGCGATTGCCATCGACATCAAAAATTTCGGCGCCCTGGGCACGTTCAATGAAACGCGGCACGCCCCCCACTCCTTTAAACGCGCGCACAGGAGAGTGCACACCCCCCGGAGAAACTTTCTTAGCTCTCTCAAAAAGCGATTCGGATCTCGTCGTATTCATGTCTAGTCCCCTGCTCTACTCGGCTTTAGTCTTCTGTACTTTTCTTGATCCAATCACGCCCAAAGCGTGCCCCATAGGTAATAATCATCGACGCACCCGCTCGGACAAATGCTGTCCAAGACTCGAGATGGGCCGCGGGTCCGTTGATCAAACCCTGCTGAGCCATGAGCTCAATCCCGGCATACTCGCCGCTCACTTCGTAAACTGCCCAAGGCTTATCTATTTCAGCAGAGAGTTTCGCAAGAACGTCGAGGTAAGGAAGTCCTGGCTTCACCATTAAGATGTCTGCGCCTTCTTCGACGTCGCGCCAGGAACTGGAGCGTGCGTCACGAAGGTTGGCTGGATCGATTTGATAAGTAGCGCGATCGTTCAGCTTCGAAGCTTTTGCGTTCGGGGCCGAGTCTGCCGCCAAGCGAAACGGTCCGTAGAACTTAGAGTGAAACTTTGCGGAGTAACTCATGAGCAAGGCTTGATCGAGCCCTGCTTCGTCCAAACTTTCGCGGATCGCAGCGATGCGTCCGTCCATCATGTCGCTCGGTGCAACACAGTCCGCACCAGCCTGTGCATACTGAAGAGCAGCCTTTGCAAGTTGCTCAACGGTAACGTCGTTTTGAACGTGATTGCCTTCGGGGTTCAAAATCCCGCAGTGTCCGCTCTCGGTGTAAGAACAAAGACAGACATCGACTGAGATAAAAAGCTCCTGCCCAAATCGTTTGCGAAGAGCTGCAATCTGCTTTGCAGTAAAATCGTATTTGAATCCGTTCTGCGCTTTCTCACCCGGGACACCAAAGAGAAGAATTTTGCGAACACCGGCTTCCATGTCCTTTTCGACTTGTTTGAGTAAAGTGTCCGGCGTCTCACGAAAGGTACCCGTCAAACCTGCGATCGCTTCGCGGTCTTTAATCCCTTGCACGACAAAGTAGGGTTGAATCAATTGGGTGTGGGATACGCGATGCTCACGCACGAGATCACGAATCCACGGATTTTGGCGAAGGCGGCGCTGACTCAGTTTCGAATTGGGGTGATCCATTTTTTCCACTCCTCGACTGTTGGAAAGATCAAAGGCTTCTTGCCCACTCTTTCCAACTCTTTGGCCAAAAGCTGTGAAGTCTTACCTGGGCCGCAAGCATGGCGGATGGACCCAAGCTGCTCTGAAGACAGCTCTATTTTTAACGTATTGAACTGAGAACCGCTGCTCCAAAATACATCCGTCGCTTGTTTCAATGAGGTCTTAGCGTCGGCGGGATAAGTCGTTGTCACGTGATAAGCGGCTATTACGTTCTCGAGAGGAAGTTCAGTCTTCCACTCGGCAGTCGCTTCGCTGTGAGTGAGAATGTTCCAGGTCTTAAAAGCCGGAAGTTGCAACACGCCTTCTTCGAGAGTGCTTTTAAGAGCATCGAATCCCAAACCTTCAGCGCAGCCCTCAACCCAGACACCTTGTTCAGCAAGACGAAGCCAGCTTCCAGTGCCTGAGGTCCAAACGCGAGCAGAGTTTAAATTGGCAACCTTCGTGGCTCTTGAATGAGCGACGAAAACGGCAGGCGCATGGATGGACAGAGCGGTGCCTGAAGGAGAATTAGTTTCTTCTTTTTCCTTTTGTGTACGCCAGTGATTTCCATCCCAAGCATGAATGGCGCCTTTCGGCGCGGCAGGAGCTTGCCATTGAAAATCTTCGATAAACTCGCCGTCAGGTTTTACCCCGCGGACGTAGAAAAGTTTCTGAAGTGCTGAAGTGGAAATAGCTGTCGCTCCGAACTTTTGGTGACAGCCCCCGCCCCACTCGGCGAGTAAATTGCGTTCGAGCGAAACATGATCAGCCGTCGTCTTGCTGTGAATTTTCTGAATCTGATCGAAAACTTCGCGATCATCACGGCGACACTCGATGGCGAGCGCGCCCTGCGCAGGAGCCGCAGGACATTCACGCAGTGGAAGTACCATCCAGCGCACGCCCTGAAGTAACTTCGTCAACTCTTCGCGACCCTTGTCGTCTTTCCAAAGCCTAATCAATCCCGCAAAGGCGAGAATCACGGCGTCGAGTTGCTTTGGAGAGCCTGCGGCTTCATGCACACGACCGAGGCGCGTGTTCACGTTCCCGCGGATCTCGACAAACTCAAGCTTCACTCCGCCTTGAGCCAACTGAGGCAATGCCTTCGACATAAAGCCCGGGATGTTTTCTAATCTGCGCGGGGAAGAAGTTCCAATTCGAACTTTCTCTCCTGAGCGAATTTTTTCTAAAATCCGCGGACTGAAGAGCGCAACGTCACGAGGATTTTCACGCGGAGGATTTGCAGCTAAGATGAATGCCGCCGGACGATCGAGACTCAAATCCTTCATCGAGTGAACAGTGAGATCTACTGCGCCGCTACGAAGAGCGTCGTCAATCTCAGCAACGAAGAATTCTTTGCCACCCGAGATATTGGCAAGATTTTGAAGAGAGATGTCGAGAATCTTGTCGCCGCGAGTTTCGATACCGACGAGTTCGACCTTAGTGCCAGGGTTAGCCTTTTCGATCTCGCGCGCAACCCAACCGCTTTGCGCCCAAGCTAACAGTGATTTTCGAGTGCCGAGCTTAAGCGAAGATCGCAAGGTCTTCCCAGCCATGAGCAACGAAGGAGCCGCCGAGTGCGCGAAGTTTAGATCTTTCGCGACAAGCGACCCGAGCCCGTTCTACTTGAACCGATCGAGTGCGGCTCAGTGTTTTTTCAATTTCAAAAAGCGAGTCGAGTGAATCAAAGAACGGAAGAGCGTCCCATTCTTTGGATTCTCCGGAACGTGCTCCCAGATGAACCACATGAATATCAGAACGAGTTTGAAGATAAGCGATGCGTTTGGCGTCCATTCCATTGGGTGGAACCTTAACCGGAATCGCAACAATCACTCGAGCTACGGTCTTCATCGCCTCTTGTTCTTCTTCAAAAGAAGAGAGAACACGAATGCGAGCTTCGGGATTTTGTTTACGAAGCAAAGCGGCCAATGCTTCTGCGCGCTCTTGATTACGGTTGGAGATTAAAAGTTCGGTATCCAGATAAGGCGCGACACCTTCTGCAAGGGCACCCGCGCCGATCAAAAGACTTGGGCCGGCAACAGACTTCTTTTCACGCAACAACTTACGAAGGAGGCTTCCGTAAGAGGAACCTCCGAGGTTCTGTAAGTATTGAGTGCGCATTTCTTTCGTATCTTCAAAAAGCTTCTGCATCCAAGGAGCAAGCAGGACGGCAAGCGCTGCTTGAGCCTCACCGTTATCCACGTTCTTGGAGTAAACCTTCCAAGCTTCTTTGAGCTGGCCGAAAATATCGGTTTCCCCAATAACTTGGCTTTCGAGGCCGGTCGCGACCTGGAGAAGGAACTGGTAGGCATCAGCGCCCGCGAAGACTTCGGCGCCATTTAAAGGAAAGTCACCCAAATCGGAGCTTTCACCTTCAAAGGAATCGACCCAAATCCAGCGCTGGCAGGAGTCCACATGGAAAGTTCCCTCAAAACGCGTCGAGAAGGCTGCAGGTGGTTTCACCGCAACTCCGCTCTTAGCTAAATGAATGACCCGAAGGGACCCTAGGAACATCCCTTTATTATAGAAGACCCCCGTTTTCTTTTGTCACGCCATTGTCACGGACCGCTTTTTTCTGTAGCACAGAGGGAGATGACCCAATCGCCTTCTCACTCCTCAGGTAACCCCTCAAAATGGATCGCTTTTACGGACGGCGCCAGTTCCGGCAACCCGGGTCCAAGCGGATGGGGTGTCATCGTTGCCACACCCGAGGGCCAGGTTATTGAGCTTGGGGGCGGGTCTCCCAGGGCCACAAACAACCAGATGGAGCTGATGGGAACGATTGTGGCGCTGCGCCAGATCCCCAAAGCCGAAGCCGTGATGCTCTACACTGACAGCACGTACGTCATCAAAGGAATTACCCAGTGGATTTGGGGCTGGATGAAAAACGGCTGGAAAACCGCCGAAGGCAAAGACGTCTCGAATAAAGAACTTTGGCAGGAACTCCTTCGCGAGCAGCAAAGGCTCGGAAAAGGGGTCGTGAAACTCCACTACGTTCCCGGTCATGCGGGCGTCCCTGGCAATGAGAGAACGGACGAAATCGCAGTCTCCTTTAGCAAAGGCCGCGATATTTCGCTCTACAAGGGCGACCTCAAATTTTACGATTTTGATCTTTCAATCGTCGTGTCGGCTGAATTGAAAACGGCCCCTAGTTCCTCCAAAAAAGGACCATCGGGGCCGTCTCATTACCTGAGCCTACTCGGCTCAACTCCCGCACGTCACACGACCTGGGCCGAGTGCGAACAAAGAGTAAAAGGCCAGTCGGGTGCCCGCTTCAAAAAAGTCTCCTCTCCAGAAGAAGAGCGGACGGTCCTCACTGCCTGGGGCATCGACCCCACCAAGCTCGCAAAAAACTAACTGTCTTTTTGCACGTCTACAGGTCTTCCCAATCTCCAGGCTATGCATACTAGCCCTTCACCGCGAACGGCATGCCCCATGTCCCGAAGGAGATGGGTGAGCGTGGGATTCAATGAACTCATCGGGATTTTTTCGGCGCGAAACAACTGTTTTAACTTTCGTCCAAAGATTGGACGAACACGACAAGAAGGCTAAGTTTTTCGCCTATTTCTTGCGACTCGGACAGAATCCAGGACGTGGTCCGATCTTAGGAAATTGTCGACACACCTCAGGTCTTTTCTCATAAACCGTACAAAGTCTGTCCTTGCGTCCTAAGAAAACGCAGTCTTCTCCATAACGCTGCTCCAGCACAAAAATACCCGACTTGGCATTAAACGCCTGAATCAACTTCAGCTTCATGAGCTTCTTGGCCACGGCCTTGAGCGAGACCGCTGCTTCTTCTTCTTCAATCAATTCGAGGCGAATCAAATCTGCGGCGCTCACTTCAACGGGCAAGGTACAGCACCCTCCCCAGCAACCTTCACAGAGGCCGGTCTTATATTTGACCCAAGTTGAGGGGCGTTGAGCGTCTACTTTCATGAAGTGCCCCTTATATGATATAGAGCCGCCATGAGCTACTTCAATCCAAACGCCGCAGCGGGCGCCGATTCTGGTGTTTTTGGCCTTCCTTATACTGAGAAGGAGAGCGCCCTCGTGCTTATCCCGGTACCCTGGGAAGCGACCACCTCTTATGGTGGAGGAACGTCTGAAGGCCCGTCCGCTATTCTCGAAGCAAGCCGGCAAGTCGACCTCTTTGACCTCGACGTGACAAAGCCCTATGAAGCGGGCCTCTTTATGCGCAAAGAAAGCGCAGAAGTGCGCGGCTGGAACGAAGTGGCAAAAGTTCATGCTCAAAAAATTATCGAAGTCGGCGGCAACATCGAGGGCAACACATCCCTTGAAAAATCTTTGGACCTCGTGAACGAACACGGCGCCAAATTAAATCGCTACGTCTACGAGCAAACCCGCGATGTTCTCGCTCAAGGAAAAATCGCAGCCATTGTTGGAGGCGATCACTCCGTTCCGTTCGGTGCGTTCCAAGCCGTTGCCGAAAAGCACCCAGGATTTGGGATCCTTCACTTCGACGCGCACTCCGACACACGCAAGGCTTACGAAGGCTTTGAATGGTCTCATGCTTCGATCATGCATAACGCGCTTGAAAATATTCCCGGGATTTCAAAACTCGTTCAAGTCGGAATCCGCGACGTTTGCGAAGAAGAGATTGAATACAATGCTTCAAAAAGAGAGCGTGTAAAAACGTTCTTTGATCGAAACAACCAACGCCGCAAAATCGAAGGAGCGCAGTGGTCTTTGATTGCTCGCGAAATCGTCTCGGGACTTCCAAAAGAAGTTTGGGTTTCGTTTGATATCGATGGCCTTGATCCACGCTTCTGTCCGCACACGGGAACCCCTGTTCCTGGTGGACTCGATTTTTCGGAAGCCTGTTACGTGCTTCACGCGCTCGTGCAGTCAGGGCGAAAAATTATTGGATTTGATTTGAATGAAGTCGCACCAGATCTTGAGAATAAGGGCGACGAGTGGGATGCCAATGTTGGTGCGCGCTTACTTTACAAACTCTGCGCCTTTACTCTTGCGAGCCAGGGCAAAGCCGCACTGACATAGAAGCGATTTCGCATTGATTTAAAAGCGACTGAAATCAACCGTAACCTTTTTGTCGGGCCTTCAAATAATTCACGACCGATATCTTATCGACCTCGTTCATGAACTGAAATCCTGCGCCCCGTTTATCGTCATCAAGCCGAGCCAGGCGAGCCTTGCTTGCGAAGGGTTGTACTCCGGTCGCGATCAAAGGGATGATTAAAATATCGTAGACTTGGTTCTTTTCGAGATCAGGCGCTTCGACATCCGTGACCGCTAGGCCACCTTTTGAAAGATCGAAACAAACTCCGAAGAACTTTCCGGCCTTTGTCGAAATTGCGACTGTAGCTATCAGAGTTGAGCGAATGTGACCGCGAACATTATTGCCACGCTCGATGACAAGTTCGTTGGCCTTTTCGATCGCTTCAGCAATCTTACTCAGCAAATCATCTCTGTCGTTGATCCGTGTCCAATTCGTCAGTCCGCGCTTCCAAATAAACTTTTCGCCCGTGATCTTACCGGATTGAAGAACCAACTTAAGCTCACCCAGGGAGTAAGGGCCATACTCCGCCCCACCTGACTGAAGAACCCATTCTGTTTTCTGATCGGCTACCATTTGTTAATCATCAGCCAACAGCATCAATGGATCAACCCGAAAAGGGGGTTGTTAAGAGTATCTGCCAAGATCTACTGCGGAAAGAACTCTTTCAGTCAGTCTTTCAAGGCTACCCTTGGAACTTCCGCTTCAAGTACCGAATGAACGGTTCGTGAGTGAGCTCACTTCCCGTCGCTTTGAAAACCAGATCAAGGGTCGGAATCGCCTTCCCATGTCTGTGAATGTTTTGGTTCAACCATGCGAGAACCGTTTTGAAATCACCTTTGCGCACGAGATCGTCGAGTGAAAACTCGGTCACCATTTTTTCCTGCAATTGGGCCGCGATCAGGTTTCCAAAAGTGTAAGTCGGAAAATATCCAAACAAACCAATCGCCCAATGAATATCTTGAAGAACGCCCTGATCAGGGCTCGGGACTTTCACTCCGAGAAGTTTTTCAAATTGTTGGTTCCAAACTTCTTCTAGGTCAGAAACTTTATAGTCCCCGCGAAACAGCCCCATCTCAATTTCAAAGCGAAGAAGGATGTGAAGATTGTAGGTCGCTTCATCAGCCTCAACCCGGATGAAACTCGGCTCGACTCGGTTCACTTGCTGAAAGAAGGCATGGGCGTCGGTTCCCACAATGTTTCGGAATCGCTCGGGAGTGTTCTTGATTAAGTACTCAGCAAAGGCGGGACTTCGTCCCACTTGGTTTTCCCAGAAGCGGGATTGTGACTCGTGCATCCCCATTCCGCTGCAGTCACGAAGCGCTTCGAGCGGGTTGAGGTCGAGCATCCCAAATTCGTAAAAGCCATGGCCCATCTCGTGAAGACAGCCAAAAAGAGACTGGCGAAAGTTGTGAACGTTATACCGAGTCGTGACGCGAACTTCGTTTCCAAGATTCGTACAGAACGGATGAGCAGCCGTATCTAAGCGTCCGCGGTTAAAATCATAACCCACCTTCTCAAGCACCCAGCGATTAAAGGCTTCTTGATCTTGGACGGAGACTTCAGGAATCTTTGATTGAGGACCTTTTTTTGTGCTTTCGATCCAGGTTTGAACGAGTGGGACGAGGTCCGTCTTTAGTTTCTGAAAAGTCGTCTCATAGTTTGCCTGAGTAATGTAGGGCTCGAACTCTGAAAGCAAACCTTCGTACGAAGTTTGTTCGCCTTCTATTAAACAATCACCCACGTTTTTCTTGAGCTCGACCATCCGCTCAAGGTCGGGAGCGAAAATTTTAAAGTTCTTTTCTTTCCGCGCCTGAGCCCAGCTGGAAAAGCTTTTCGCTTTTTGTGTTTCGAGTTCTTCAACAAGCGCGGCTGGAAGGGCTGAGCTTCTTTTCGAGAGACGCAACTCTTCACGAACAGCCGCCCTCTGATCGAAGCCGAGAGTGCCGTCGCCGTTTAATTCTTCAAGGAGTTCTTGGTAGTCCGAGTCGATCCGTAGTGCGTGCATTTGCGACACAACGAAAGCGGCTTGCTCGCCACGTCGCGTGCTCGCACCCGCCGGGAGCTGGGTCTGCTTATCCCAGTCTAAGATGGCTTCAATCTCAGTCAGGAGCTTGATATTTCGATGATAGTTTAGAAACCCGTCAAAACGATTGGTCGGCATTCGCCGATCTTACCGAGTCATCCCAAAAACGGATAGCGGTAATCCTTGGGCGGATTCATAGTTTCCTTGATTGTTCGGGGTGAGAGCCAGCGGAAGAGATTGAGATGACTTCCTGCTTTGTCATTCGTACCTGACTTACGTGCTCCACCAAAGGGCTGCTGTCCAACGACTGCGCCGGTAGGCTTGTCGTTGATGTAGAAGTTCCCGGCAGCATGGCGAAGACGTTGAGACATCATGTCCACCGCCGCACGATCTTCCGCGAAGATCGCGCCTGTCAGGGCGTAAGGGCTACCTTCGTCACAGAGCTTCAGCGCCTCATCCACTTTTGTGTCGTCGTAAACGTAAACCGTGAGAACGGGTCCGAAGATCTCTTCCGCCATCGTTTTAAAGTTGGGATTGGTTGTCTCGATGATGGTTGGGTCGATAAAATATCCGACATCCATCTTCGCACTTCCGCCCGCAATAATTTTGGCATCCGCGGCGCACTTCGTAAAATCCAGATATCCTGAAATCTTTTTGAACGATCGTTCGTCAATGACAGCGTTGACGTAATTTTTGAAATCACGGACATCCCCTACTGAGATGGATTTCAAATCGGCTTGCATCTTTTCTTTGATGTTTGAATAGAGGGACTTCGGCAAATAGGCACGAGAGGCGGCCGAACATTTCTGTCCCTGATATTCGAACGAACCGCGAACGAGCGCCGTGGCAGTGGATTCCCAATCCGCCGACGGATGCGCGAAAACAAAATCTTTTCCGCCGGCCTCACCAACGAGACGAGGAAAGGTTCGGTATTTTGCGATGTTGTTTCCAACCGTCTGCCAAATATGTTGAAAGGTTCCCGTCGATCCGGTGAAATGAATTCCAGCGAGATCTCGGTGTGTGAGTAAAGTTTGTCCGACCACTGGGCCGTCTGCTGGAACAAAATTGATCACGCCGGGAGGAAGACCTGCTTCTTCGAACATCTTCATTGTATAGTACGCGGAAAGAAGTTGTGTGTCGGACGGCTTCCAAACGACTGTGTTTCCGAGCATCGCAGGCGTCGCCGGAAGATTTCCCGCAATGGCGGTGAAGTTAAAAGGAGTGATCGCGAGGACAAATCCTTCGAGCGAGCGGTATTCAAGCTGGTTCTTAATTCCTGGAATGGAAAGCGGCTGCTCCTTCTGGAGCTCCTGATAATAATAGGCATTGAAGCGAAGGAAGTCGATCAACTCGCACGCTGAATCGATTTCTGCCTGATAACAGTTCTTCGACTGCCCTAACATTGTTGCGGCATTCACGACATCACGATAGGGACCAGCTAATAGATCAGCTGCCTTTAAGAAAACAGCTGCACGGTCCTGCCAGCTCCAGCTTTCCCATTCGTGCTTTGCTTGAAGAGCCGCTTCAGCTGCCTGTAGAATTTCTTTTGGTCCTGCCCAATGGACTTCAGCAAGAATGTCCCGGTGGGAGTGTGGCATACGAACCAAGATCTTATTGCCGGTTCTGATTTCCTTACCACCAATGATACAGGGGATTTCAATTCTCTCAGCGGCCATCTGATTCAACTTCGCCTGGAGCAGGGTCCGTTCTGAATCAGTCGGCGCATAGTTACGGACCGGCTCATTGATTGGCTGAGATATTGGAAATTTCATCATGTCCCCTATTTAACACAGCGTATGACCGTTTGGTACTCCCGTTGCAACGATCAAGGCATATGAAAACCCTAAAAACCCTATCCCCAATTTTACTAAGTTTGTCACTGCTTTCGATCAGTGCATGCTCTTCTATGGGTAACTCGAAGTCGGCGGATGATCTCGCCTATACGGGACCCACGGTTTTGGATGCTAAAACGAATCCAGGGACGTTTGAATTAAATCGTCAGATGGCGCCTAAGACGGAAGCTCAAGTTGTAGCGGACGTTAAGGACTTCAACGCCAAGGTTACGGACGTTCGCCTTCGTTTCGTCCGTGTGCCTGTGGAAATCCCAATGAAAATGAGCAAAGATAAAGCTGACCAATGGGTAGCTGATCTAAGCAAAGACCAACTTCGTGAGCTTGCTGTCGCAGGCCACACGATGAACTATGACGCCAATATCATCGCAAAAAATGCGAAAGGCCAAGTGGCTACTACTAAGAAACCTATCAACGTCGCCGTGAAAGCGCCCGACGTGGTTCCAGACGTAGGCTAACTTGTAAAGAATTCTGCTGAGCTTGGAAGGCCCGGGATCGGAAACGATTTCGGGCCTTTTTAATTCCAATTAGCGCTCCATGCTCGCCCAATAACTATTGGCGGTGGAACGAGCGCTGTTGCATTGATCAGCCGTCAGCTGTGTTGAGTTGTCATAAATAATGGGGTTCATCAAATCAGTCGCTTCAGAGAAGTGATCTAAGTTGAGATAATGCCCCAACTCATGGGCTAAAATATTTCCGAACGTTCCGACGCCCGCTTCGATAACAGCACCATAGGGTGCGCTCCCGGGAAGACTCGTCCAGGCATTCGCACTAGTGCGCCCAAGGGAGCCCGTTCTGTTCCAGCTTCCAGTTGTAACGATAAGAAGATGTTGTGGATCTTCGAAGGCACTTCGAATTCCGTCGAGATCACCGATATTCGCGGTGTCGAAGATCAATTGGTATTTGTTCGGATCGATTTGAGAATAGGTTTCAATCTGAAATCCGATATTACATTGCTTCCAAATCTTGTTGATGACTTTCACGTTTCCAGCCGCTTGCGGGCGCGTAACCGCTGCTCTACTCGAAGAGTCGAGATACACGACGTACTTGAGGGCAAGACAGATATGATTGGGATCGGTGCTCTTACAGGAGTCTCCGATTAAAGCTGGCGCGGCTGCACTAGTGCTTCCTCCCGTCGAATTCCCGGGATTGTTTGGGACATCGGTCGCAGGAGGATTTTGGAGCTCGTCCATCCCCTGTGCGCCCCCGCCATTCTCGCCACTGCTACAAGCAATGGCGGTTGCGATAAGGAGCGCTACTCCAAAATTCCTCATACTCCTACTTTCCTCTCTAGGTCACCGGGGTCTCAAACCGGTGTAAAGAAGGTAGCAGTGGTATTTGAAAATTTACAAACTTTTTTTACTTAATTGCTGTGTAAAATATAAGCGAGCGACTTATTTGAAAGACTTCATAAAAAGATTCAGAAGAAGAATACAAGCCGCTGAGAAAAACAAAACTGTGGAAAGTGGATAACCGGCGATCTGGTTTTCATCGACGTGATTGACCATAATTCCGCCGGCGACAAAAAGCCCGGTGATCAAAATGCTCAAGCTCATTCTACGACCATTGATGTCGAGCTGATCTCGGATGGACTCGAGCTCTGGAGACTTAATCTCAAAGGCGAAGTTGTTTTCGTTCAACTTCCTAAACATCCACCGGATCTGACGAGGTAGAACTTGAAAGAGAGCGGCTACGTCTTTTGCGACGAACATGAAGTCACGCGAGAGTCGCTGGGGCGAGTACTGATTCTTGACCAGATCCTTTACCAGATCTTGTCCGACCGCCATCATATCGAAGTCTGGATCAAGCGTGCGGCCCATTCCTTCCATGGTCAGAATGGCCTTGAAGACGATCATCCAGTCGCCCGGAATCTTAATATCGTAGTTAGTCGCGATTCGTGTGGCTTCGATGAGAACCTTACCGATGTTCAGGTCTTTGAGTTGAAGCCCCAGATAAGGCGCCAAGGAATTGCGCGTTTCTCTTTGAAACGCCTCAAAGTCAATCGAAGGGCCCGCTGCCCCGAGCTCAGCATAGGTCAAACACAAGGTTTCAAAATCTTCTGTCAGAAGGGCTATCACCATATTGGCCAATTGATCGCGAGATTTTTGAGAGAGCCGTCCGACAATCCCAAAGTCGATGATCCCAAGCTTGCTTCCTGGAAGGACAAAGAGATTTCCGCTGTGGAGATCCCCGTGAAAC
>Ga0302315_10003965_pt1 | contig 13106 bp, 8 predicted proteins | sample III_Palsa_N3_1_FD_200532 | JGI IMG/M metagenome (GOLD analysis project Ga0302315, IMG submission 200532) | Peat permafrost microbial communities from Stordalen Mire near Abisko, Sweden - III_Palsa_N3_1 | ecosystem: Environmental > Terrestrial > Soil > Palsa > Peat permafrost | place: Sweden... | reverse complement strand
TAAAGCATAGTCAGTGCTATTTTTTCCGCGTGTTTCTGCCAGGCAGGGCTGGGTCACTTTACTATCTTCCCTGGGTTACTTGCTGTTGTCAAAGCTCCTGCTTGGGTTTAAGCCCGAGCAGTTGGTACTGGTACTGTTGTTTAATATCCTCTTTTACGTTTCACTACCGACACGAAAACTGATCGTTGGCTTTTCCGTTTTTATCGTGTTCTGGGTACTCTTCGATTACATGAAGGCTTTTCCCAATTACCAGTTCAACACGGTGCATGTGGGAGATCTGTATGAGCTGGACAAGGGGCTTTTCGGCAGGTACACGGCCGACGGAACCCTTCTTTCCGTGAACGAATATTGGTCCCTGCACCGGGCTACCATACTGGATATCCTGGCGGGATGCTTTTATTTGTGCTGGATACCCGTGCCTTTGTTCCTGGGCGTCTGGTTGTTTTATACGAAGAGGGCCGCTTTCCTGCCTTTCGCCCTGACCTTCTTATTGGTGAACCTGATCGGTTTTGTGATCTATTATATTTATCCCGCCGCTCCCCCCTGGTACGTACAATTGTACGGATTCCAGATCCACTTAAATACTCCCGGTAATACGGCAGGCTTGCAGCGTTTTGACGACTATTTTCATGTGGGAATATTCCATGCCTTGTATGCCAAGAGCTCCAACGTCTTTGCGGCCATGCCATCCCTGCACGCCGCCTATCCCCTGATCGTCTTTTACTATGGCGTAAAGAACCGGCTGGGCTGGCTCAATGTATTCTTTGGCACAGTGGTGCTGGGCATATGGTTTGCCGCCATCTATGCCAGCCATCACTACGTACTGGACGTGCTCGCAGGGATCGCCTGCGCGTTCGTGGGTATATTTATCTTTCAGAAGATCCTGCTGAAGGCCCGCTGGTTCACGCGTTTTTTGGACGCTTTCCAGGCGCAGATACAGTAACCTTCGTTACCACCGGCATGGGTACCGGGACTACCCGGACTTTCTTTTCCTGCAGGGGAAAAGCCTTTTTACTTTCGAGATACGGTTTTTGATATTGCTCCAGGAAGAGCTTTTTAGAGTCATGATAGTCGGTAACCGCCCCTATCATGCTCATGAATTTGATATAATACCAGGCGAAGTCGATCTGGTGTTTCAGGAATCCGCTGCGTGCGCTGGAAGGATAGAGGTGATGATTATTATGCCATTCGCCTGCTACGAAACCAGGCCATAGCTGGTTGATCGACATATCCTTTGTGTTGAAATCAGTGCCTTCCCTGCGCTTGTCTTTTCCTTTGCCGTGTCCTTCATAATTGAAAGTACGTACCCCCACAGCCCAGAAACCGGCCGCTCCGAATATCGTGCACACCAGGGCCATCCCGCCGATTAGGTAGAAGACGGCGCCCCAGAAAGCCCAATTCAGTAACCATCCTGCTATAGACCATCCCGGGCTTGCAATAGAACCCCATTTCTGGTATTGTTGATAGGAATTGGCCCTTACCCCTGTGTGTTTCATCAGGCCTGCCACGCGGGCATATTCCTCTTCTGTCAGATCGAGTGCTATGGGCTGATGGTTGACATCCGCCAGGAAGCAATAGAGAAAGCCTGCATTGGCATTGTAAGGATCACCCGGCTCATCCGACTTGGCGTGGTGGACGTGGTGGGAGATCACATACGTTTCTTCCGGCACCACATTCACCGTCAGGTTACGGGTGATAAAACGCCAGAACCTGTTTTTGAACGTATACGCCCCGTGGGTGCAATACCGGTGGTACCAGATAGTGCCGTGAGAGCCCATGACGATCATGCTGTATACAAAGCCGACGGCCAGCAGATAAAAATTAAAGTATTTGAACAGGAAAAAGTATAGGAAGGGAACCAGGCAAAGGAGTTTGAACCAACTCAGGAAACCCAGCCAGTTTTTGCGGCTCCTGAAGACATTCAGTCTGAAAAAGAACTCTTTAAAAATCTGTTTTGAAGTGGGAATAATCAGATTATTCTCGTTATCCTTCCACCCGTAGGAAGGTGGCTCTAGGGCCCGGTCCATCAACGACATATTAGATTTAGTTTCGTACGCGTGAAAGATAGGCGTAAAAATGACAATATTTCCCTTTATTTAGACAATTAAATGTGAATAACACGGAAATTAACGTTTTATACTAACGTTTGGTAGTGTTTCGGGTTAAAGCACCCTTGCAATATTGCAGTTGGTTAACTAAATTCACATAGCTAATCAATTTCAATCACATCATTTATGAAAATCACCCCCCACCTTCTGCTTGCATTAAGCGTGGCTTCTTTATGCGCCTGCCATAAGATCGTTACCCCGCCTCCTCCTCCCGCTCACCCGGTCACCGTATACACCTGCGGGTCGACTTCGCCCTCACAATACCAAGTATCCTATTGGAAAAATGATTCCATTGTGCCGTTGCCTTCGATAGGTGGTTTCGGCACGTCGATTGCCCTCAACGGAGCAGACGTATATGTGGGAGGGGCGGACGGCCCCATTCCTTACCCGGCCTACTGGATGAACCAGAATGAGACAGTCATCAATTTTCCTCCCGTGCAGCTTCAATCGTTAGAGGAGGTCGAAGGCATCGCTGTCTCGAACGGAGATGTCTACTGTGCGGTTTCAAGCTACTATGGGCCTATGGCTCCATTTATGTCGCCAGCCGGAGGCATTACAAAAAATGACAGCCTCCTATATACCAGGACCGGGATAGCCACAGGCATTGCCTTGTCGGGAACGGATATCTATTGGAGTGGCTATTACCAACGGGTTACTGATCCGAATTCGGGGCAAGTCACGTTACCGGTGGCTGTCTATTACAAGAATGGTGTTCCCGTTTTCCTGGAAGATTCGACCGTCACTTCTTCTTTTGCCACCGCTATTTTCGTTTCGGGAAAGGACGTGTACGTGGCGGGTCAAAGGCTGAGTAAATCAAATGGAAAGGGAATAGCCCTGTATTGGAAGAACGGTGTTCCTTTCCCGCTGTCGGACAGCACGACGGCTGCCACGGCAACTGCCATCACCGTGTCAGGGAGCGACGTGTATGTCGCGGGATATGTGGCCACAGGCGTTCAGACAGAAGAAGGCGACAACAGCGTAGCGAAATATTGGAAAAACGGAACGGCTGTCGCCCTCACCAATGGAAACAATCCGGCAGAGGCCACCGGGATCGCCGTTTCGGGCAAGGATGTATACGTGAGCGGTTTTGAAAGCGGGGTATATAACGGTTTCCAAACGGGTACCTATTGGAAAAATGGCGTCCCGGTGAGGCTTACTGATAGCACGTCATCGAGCGTGGCGAACGCCATTGCGCTAAGTACCCAATAAGCCGACCATTGTTGTCTGTCGTCTCGCACAATATTGGGTTAAAACACCCTTGTAATATCGGCGCTGATCAGTTAGATTCACATAGCTAATCAATCTCAACCACCTTATTTATGAAAATCATCTCCCAACTTTTACTTGTACTAAGCGTGGCTTCTTTATGCGCTTGCCATAAGACTCCTCCTCCTCCCCCGCCTCCTCCCCCTCACGCGGTTACTGTATACACCTGCGGTTCGGGTACGGGCGAAGGATACACAGTAGCCTCCTGGAAAAATGACTCCGTTATAGCTTTGCCATCAACGGGCGGTTACGCGACGTGTATTGCCCTTAGCGGAACAGATGTCTATGTGGGAGGAGCGACCGGGTTCACTCTTTACCCGACTTATTGGATGAACCAGAATGAGATATCCGTTACTTTTCCTCCCGTGCAGCCTCAATCGTTGGTGGAGGTTGAAGGCATCGCTGTCTCGGGTGGGGATGTCTACTGTGCGGTTTCAAGCTACTATGGACCTATGTCTCCCTTTCTTTCTTCAGTCGGAGGCATTACAAAAAATGACAGCCTCCTATATACCCGCATCGGGGTAGCCACAGGCATTGCCCTATCGGGAACAGATGTCTATTGGAGTACCTATTACCAACAGGTTACAAATCCATATACGGGGCAAGTCACCTTACCGGTGGCAGGCTATTACAAGAATGGTGTCCTTTCCTTACTGGAAGATTCGACCGGCACCACTTCTTATGCCACCGCTATTTTCGTTTCGGGGAATGACGTGTATGTGGCGGGTCAAAGACTTAGTAAATCAAATGGTAAAAGTATAGCCCTGTATTGGAAGAACGGTGTTGCTTTCCCCCTGTCCGACAGCACGGCCAATGCCACCGCCACCGCCATCACCGTGTCAGGAAGCAATGTGTATGTCGCAGGATATGAGGCCGTAGGCGTCCAGACGGAGGCGGGAGGCAACAGCATGGCCAAATATTGGAAAAATGGAACCGCTGTCGCCCTTACCAATGGGAACAATCCGGCAGAGGCTACAGGGATCGCCGTTTCCGGCAGTGATGTATATGTATGCGGTTTTGAAGGCGGGGTGTATAGCGGCGTTTACCGGACCGGCACCTATTGGAAAAATAGCGTCCCGGTAAGGCTTGGCGATAGCACCGTGTCGAGCGAGGCGAGCGCCATTGCGCTGAGTACTCAATAAGCTAACAATCGTTATCTTTGGTCCCTAATTCAGTTTGCTACATGGAAAGAAGGGACGTTTATATCATCGGCATGGCCCGTACACCTATCGGAAGTTTTAATGGGGCATTGAGCACCGTACCCGCTGTCAGGCTGGGCGCGACAGCCATAAAGGAAGCCTTATCCAGGGCAGGAGTAGAGCCGGGGCAGGTGGATGAAGTCTTCATGGGCAATGTGCTGACCGCAAACGAGGGACAGGCGCCGGCCAACCAAGCCAGCATATATGCGGGCATTCCGACTTCTGTTCCTTGTACCACCCTCAACAAAGTCTGTGCGTCGGGGATGAAAGCCATCATGGCAGGTACCCAAAGCATCCTCCTGGGAGATAATGCCGTCGTCGTGGCCGGGGGCATGGAGAGCATGAGCAACGTCCCTTATTACCTGGACAAGGCCCGCAATGGATACCGCATGGGTAATGGACAGATTATAGACGGAATGCTCAAGGACGGTCTCTGGGATCCTTACAAAGATTACGCGATGGGGAATGCCGGAGAGCTGTGCAGCTCAAAATACGGGCTCACCCGGGAAATGCAGGACGCCTTCGCCGTAGAAAGTTATCATCGGGCGGCTGCGGCCTATGAGAAAGGATATTTTCAGGGTGAATTGGTTTCCGTGGAGATCCCCGGGAAAGACGCCGCCACAGTCGTCAGCGAAGACGAAGAACCTAAGAAAGTCCGCTACGATAAGATACCTACTTTAAAGCCCGCCTTTACCAAAGACGGGACCATCACTGCCGCCAATGCGTCCAAGATCAACGACGGGGCTGCCGCCGTTATTTTGGCCGGCGCAGATATCGTTCGTGAGAGAGGCTGGAAACCCCTGGCCAGGATCATTTCCTATGCAGACGCTTCTCAGGACCCCGAATGGTTCACCACCACACCCACCATTGCCATGAACAGGGCCCTCCAAAAGGCGGGTCTCAGCATCAGCGATATCGACTACTTTGAGATCAACGAAGCCTTTAGCTGCGTAGCATTGGCCAACGCCCGTGACCTGGGCATTCCGGCGGACCGCCTCAATATATGGGGTGGGGCAGTGGCCCTGGGTCATCCGATCGGTTGCAGCGGAGCGAGGATCACCATCACACTCACCAGCATCCTGCACCAGATGGGCGGCCGGTATGGACTGGCCGGCATTTGCAATGGGGGCGGCGGAGCGAGCGCGATTTTGTTGGAGAGGGTGTGAAAGAGGTGAGCTTTCCATACGTAAAAATCTTTTAACTCTTCCGGGTATTTACCCCTGATTATGATAACTAAATAATATTAGGTAATTCCTCCTTTGATTTGGAAATCTAATTTTATTTATTATACATTTACGCAGTATCACTAACTGTATTTCTTTGCATTGTTTTCTTGGTTTTGGTTTTGGCACGAAGCAATTTGTGCATGGTTGTATTTTACCTGCTGTAACTATTTAATGGACTGTTTATGCGGTTGGCTACTGCTTTGTTTACTTGGATAGGCTCACTGTTTTTGTATTTACCATCGAATGCCCAGGTTCCGGGGGATTCTACTGCGCAGCACCTGCAGCAGGTTCCGGCCCAATATGCCGCCAAGGTCCAGGCTAAAGCCCAGTTCATAGACGAAGCCTTGACCAAAAAGACAGATAAATACCTCAATAAACTTTCCCGGTTAGAGAACAAGATTTTGGGCAAATTGCAGCGCCTGGATCCCTCCAAACTTCAAACATTAGCCCCTTCCAGCTATGATAAGTGGTTAGGACAAACGCCCAATGGCATTACCACGCCCTCCGGAACTACCGGGGCGACTTCAGCCGCGGCCCCTGGAACCTATGTGCCCGGCCTTGATACCCTCAAAACCACCCTGTCCTTTCTGCAACAACAACCCGGTGGGGCTACCAACGCCTCTGGCCAATTGTCATCCGCTTCCGCCCAGGTGAATCAACTTCAGGGGAACCTGAACCAGGCAAATCTGGTGGACCAGTATATCCAGCAGCGCAGGCAACAACTTTCCCAGGTGTTAAGCCAATATTCCAATCTTCCCTCCAGCATTACCAATACCTTCAACCAATATAAAGAGACGGCCTATTATTACCGGCAGCAAGTACAGGCCTTTAAGGATATGCTTTCAGACCCGGATAAAATAGAGGCCACTACCGTGTCAGTACTCAGCCACGTGCCAGGGTATCAACAATTCCTCAGCCGCAATAGCTTTCTTGCCAGCTTATTTTCTGCACCTCCTGACGGAGGGAGTGCCCCCGGTATCCTTCCCGGCTCCCTAACCGGTCTCCAAACCCGGTCCCAGGTACAGCAAGTTATCCAGCAGCAGATGGCAGCCGGCGGAGCCAGCGCTCAACAAGCAGCGGCCCAGCAGATGCAGGCCGCGCAAAGCCAATTGGCCAATCTAAAGCAGCAGATATCCCAATATGGTTCATCGGGCGGCGGCATGGACCTACCTCCGGGATTTTCACCCAACTCGCAGAAAACCAAGACATTATTGAAGAGGTTAGAATACGGCATAAACGTTCAGTTTGCCCAATCTACCAATTTCGTACCCTCCACGGCCAACGTCGGCGTCACCCTCGGATACAAGCTTAATGACAAGAGTACCATTGGGACAGGGCTCGCTTATACGGCAGGTATGGGTACGGGCTGGAACCATATTCAATTCAGTAATCAGGCTATTGGTCTTCGATCTTTTATGGACTGGAAGATCAAGAAGAGCTATTACGTGGTGGGTGGATATGAGGAGAACTATATGACTCAGTTCAGCAGTATTGCGGATTTGAAGAATGTGGATGCCTGGCAAAAAAGTTTGCTGATCGGGCTGGAAAGGAAGTATAAGATTTCAGCCAAGCTGCAAGGGAATGTTCAGGTGTTGTATGATGCGTTGTATAGTCAGCAGATTCCGAGGGGGCAGATGATAAAATTCAGAATTGGGTATAATTTCTAATTTTTTTCCGCATATGACTCGTATAAGTATGAATATATTTGGCAGGCTTTGTCTCTTATCGTTTATTCTAGTGTTAAGTATGAGTGCCGGCTTGATGGCGCAACAAACTCCTCCTATCGTCACCCCGAACATTCTCCCTCCGTCGCCTGAAGCCACCGCTTTGGGAAAATATGGAGATTTACCGGTGGGAATGTTTACAGGAACTCCCAATTTTTCTATTGATCTTGATAAAGTGGCCAGCAAACATTTGTCTGTGCCCATCTCCATTAGCTATAGCACCAATGGCATCAAAGTGGATGAAGTGTCATCCAGGGTAGGGATGAGCTGGGTGTTGAACTGCGGAGGGATGGTGTCCAGAACGGTTTATAGCAAACCTGATTTTACGGGTAGTACAGACGCGCCGTCACCACCGGATATGAATTTTGCGACAGCAAACACCGATACCCCACTGGTTTATTGGATGAAGTCCATGGCAGCTGGCCTTAACGACATGCAAATGGATGCCTTTAACTACAATTTTAATGGTTATTCCGGAAAATTCTTTATATCGCCAACGACTGGCCTCCCCATTATTGCTCCTTATGCCAATATTAATATTCAATATTCTTTTTCGCAGACCAATTGGAATTTTAAAATTACAACGCCTGATGGAACCATTTATTATTTTGGAGGTACGGGTGCAATAGAGGAAACTGAAGACTTATCCACCTGTTTGGGAAGTAATCACCAGGGCGAGATACCAACCGCCTGGTATTTAACGAAGATTCAGTATCCGAATGACCCCTCAGATTCCATCGTTTTTATCTACAGCGCAGATTTTTACAGTTATCCAACAGGAGTCAATGAAACGGTGACATATATTGATCCGACAAGTAACTTGAATTTCCTTGACTGCGCAACCGTCAATGGGCTTGGCTACAATCAACCTTGCACTTGTGGCCCCAGTCCTTTTATCTATGGAAATCCAACCACTACCAATGGCCAGCTATCTCCCCAGTTCTGTGAAAATGTTTCCGGTATAAGTGGGGTATGCCTGGAACAGATTACGGATGGAAAATATAATCTTATAAAATTCCACTATATAGCAAAACCCGATGTTGCCGGAGATTCTTTGGTCTCAAATATTACAATGTATAATGATCAGAACGGCCAAAGGCTAAGGTCATTCAATTTTCTATATACGCAGGGTAATCCAAGTGGCTCATTCGCGGGACTCTCTCAATATGGATATGCCTCTTTCAGTGTCAGCCTACCAAGGCCCTTTCTGTCCGAAGTGGACGAACTGGACAGTACAGGGGTCGTGGTAAAGCCTTGGAAGTTTGGTTATACTAACTTCTCTAATCTGGCACCCCGGCTCTCCTATTCCCAGGATTATTGGGGTTATTTTAATGGAATCGTCAACAGCAGCCTTATTCCTTTTCCTGCTATCGGGTACAATTATATCGCTCCGACTTTAATCGGCAACAGAAATGCAGATTACAATTCGGCCGGTCTGGGTATGCTCAACAGCATTACATATCCCACCGGTGGCTATACTGGTATTACCTATGAGGGCAACACCCTTGATTCTTCTTATTCTATTGGTGCCCAAACCATTATCGGATTTCAAACGGGTGCACAATCGATTGAAGTGAAATCTAGTTCTCCCACCAATGCCACATTTACGGTCAACAAAGCAATATCGGTAACCATCACTGAAACCTTGTCTTGCAGCGGTAGTTGCCCGGCCGAAAGCGATAATGCCTATTGGGGGGAATTGGTTTTGAACGGCACGGATATACTGCAGGCCACCTATCAAAAATATAATGAACGGCAGGAGGAAGTAGAGAACATTGTAACAATGACCCTTCAGCCGGGGACGTACGGTTTTGATGTACTACCCAACGCTGGCTATTCAATGGATATGCTATTGCAAGCCAATGCTACCGATACTTTTTATATTACCAACGACGCTGTTCAAGTCCCAGTAACAAGTTCTTCAACGTTTACTGGCGGTGGGATGCGGGTCAAGAGGGTAGTGTCCTACGATCCGGTGACCAATGATTCTACTATAAAACACTATTATTATGACCAGATGATTCTGCCATACATGCCAGCCTTCTACGGGCAGCTCGTTCACATAGAATCATTTTGGCAACCGCAAATTTACACGACTGGCTGCGCTTTGATGTCTACGAATGTCCAAGCTGTTTATAACCAGTTTTTTTCCACCAGCCTCGCGAACCAATATGGGACAGGCACCGCATTGCCCTTTTACCCGAAGGTCAGGGAGAGCTTTGGCGATAACTTCGAAAATGGCGGTATTATTCATCAGTACGGGTATTCTACATTTACCCCTATCCAGTACGTTTGGAACGCGCCGCTTCCCAACGTCGCAGCGCCCAATTTAAATTGGCAAAATGGGTTGGAGACCTTCACCGAGCAGTTTAAAATGAATGATGCGGTGCAAGTTCCTGTGCAGGCAAAGACCATGAGTTATACGATCGATCCCAGGAACACCGATACGATCAACCAGTTCGTAGTTCAACAGGTAGGAAATTCCAGCAGCGGCAATATCCTATATTTAAGTCAGAACTATAATGTGGCGGAAGTCAGTTATATTACTCAGTGGCAATACCTGAATCAACAGATCACCCAGGACTATGACGTGAATGGCAACCCGACGGTGGCGGATACGGTTAACTATTTCTATGATAATGCAACCCATGCCCAATTAACGAGAACGCAATCAAAAGACAGTAAAGGTCGGTTACTACAGGATACCATCAAATATGTCGGAGACGTCGCAAGTGTTAATGGCCTGACCGCCGCTCAAATTTCTGCTGTTGGGGAGTTGCAGTCACAATATCAGATTGCCAACGTGCTGGAGAATGATCAGGCTAGGAATGGTACTTTGATGAGCAGACAGCAGACCGACTATATGGACTGGGGCGGCGGTTTGGTGCTTCCAGATACAGTCAAGCTGCAGATTGCGGCCAATCCGATGGAATCCCGGTTGTATTATAGTGGGTACGACAACGAGGGTGACATTCTAACGTATTCAAAAGCGGGCGATTTACTCAATTCTTATATTTGGGACTACAAGAACACCTTGCCCATTGCGCAAGTGATAAATGCCGCCCAGTTTGATGTCGCCTATACCTCTTTCGAAGCCGACGGCTCCGGCAACTGGACTATTCCTGATACCACTCGCGATCGGTACTCGGGAGGTATTACCGGCAATTTGACATACAAGTTGACATCAGCTAATTCCATCACTAAGTCGGGCCTTAATAGCGCCACTACCTATATCGTCGGTTTTTGGGTGGATAGTGCCGGCACCGTTAGCGTTAATGGATCGACCACCCTGGCCACAGCCAGGATCACATTAGGTACCTGGACCTATAAGGAAGCAATGGTGACCGGGAGCACAACCGTGACCATTGGTGGTTCCGGTGTGATCATCGATGAGCTGCGCCTTTGCCCTAAAGGATCCTTAATAACAACCTACACCTATGCTCCACTGATAGGTATTACATCGAAGTGTGATGCATCTAGCAGGTTGACTTATTATTCCTATGACAACCTTGAGCGACTCAAATTAATCAAAGATCAGTATGGGAATATCCTCAAACGCTATGATTACGAATACCAAACCACCAATCAATAACGGGCATTAATAAGTAATAAATATTATCGATATGAAAAAGACGGCTCTGTCTATATTTTTTCTTGTAAGTGCTCATTTTCTTTTTGCTCAAACTTATTGGTCGCCAAGTGGCAATAATATTTACAATACCAACACCGGATATGTAGGTATTGGGTGCCTCCCGAGCAGTAAGCTTACTGTACTTGACTCCGTAAACTATTCAACATCAGGAGGCTCCGCATTGGGTGTTTTGACAGTGAATAATAAATATGCAGGGACCGGATCTAATATCGCGGTTTTCGGGAATTCCAATTCTACTGCCAGTTCCCAGTTGGCATTTTACACGGCGGCTCAATACGTTTCAGGTATACAGGCGCAGACCTATGGTACGGGAACGGCTTCCAATCTGACCCTAAACCCACTCGGTGGCAATGTAGGTATTGGAATCACTAACCCCGCCAACAAACTAGAGGTAGTGCAAACCAATACCTTTACAGCAACCAATCCAACTACTTATGCCATTACGGTAGCCCAGGACGGGGCAGATCTTGGAATCGGAAGTTATGCTTCAGGAAGTGTTTTACAATCGTTTAATTCTCTCCCTTTATTTCTAAATCCGATCGGAAACAATGTCGTCATCAACGGCGGCAGCAGTAATAACGTCCTTATCGGAGAAACCACACAAGTCAATGCTGCCTATAGGCTGGATGTCAATGGGGGTATTCGGGCCACGGGTGTAACGATAAATACGACCGGCGCCGATTTTGTATTTGATTCAGCTTACCAATTGACTCCGTTGACTGGACTTGGAAAATATGTCAAACAATACCATCATCTCCCGGGAATTGCCTCTGCCAGTCAAATGCAAAGAGAAGGTATGGATTTAGGGGAAACGACGACCAGCTTGCTACAAAAGGTGGAGGAATTAACCCTCTATTCTTTAGCCGCAGATCAGAAAGTTAGTGAGCAGCAAGCTACACTTACCCAACAGCAAGCTACACTTGTCCAACAACAGAGATTACTTGAGCAATTGCAGGCGCAATTAAAGGCTCAGCAGCAAGCCATCGAGCAATTAAAGCAACAGGCCCAGGGTCATAAGTAGGCATTCTTTTTAAAGCACTGATTACGATTATATGAATCATCTAAAGCTTAAGCGCACTGTACTACTGGTCCCTCTTTCACTGGCAGCTTTACTGGTGGGTAGTGTGGCCTTAGGGCAAACGATCTCGCCGGGTGTACTTACGCAGGTTCCGGCTGCGACGGTGACGCTATATCAGCCGGCTAATCCCGCCGGCGACACGTTGGTGAACTATGTACGCACTTGGGATGCCCAGCAGCCCTATACCACAGAAGCGGCACTGCTGGCGGCTACGACTACCAGCGGTGTCCACCGCACAACCGGATATGTAGATGGACTGGGCAGATCTCTGGAATCAGTTGCCTGGCAGATGTCCGGTACCGGTCAGGACCTGGTAGCTCCAAAAGTCTATGATGCCTTTGGCCGGGAGCAGTACCAATTCCTACCTTATGAAGCTACAACCAACAACGGTGTTTTCAAAACCACCGCCTTTACCGATCAAAGCACCTTTTATACCAATACTTATCCCACCGACTTGCCTGCCTATAAAGGGGAGCAGGCCTTCTATGGTCAGACCCAGTTTGAAGCCTCGCCCTTAAACCGGGTGCTCAAAACGACTGCCCCCGGTAATAGCTGGACGGGCAGCAATGTAGGACCAAGCGTTCAATATTTGACTAATGACGCTACGGACCTGGTTCCGCTATGGAGCATTACTTTTAATCCTCCTATAGACGCCAATAACTGGCCCACCAGCACGAGTACCTATGCAGCAGGAACCCTGTACAAAACCATCAGCACGGATGAACGGGGCAGTATGGTGGTTGAATACAAGGATATGGAAGGTCAGGTAGTGGAAAAGAAAGTGCAGGTGGCCAATGTGGTAAATTCTTCCAGCCCTTATACGGGCTGGCTTGTGACCATGTATATCTACGAT
>Ga0302315_10003964_pt1 | contig 13107 bp, 11 predicted proteins | sample III_Palsa_N3_1_FD_200532 | JGI IMG/M metagenome (GOLD analysis project Ga0302315, IMG submission 200532) | Peat permafrost microbial communities from Stordalen Mire near Abisko, Sweden - III_Palsa_N3_1 | ecosystem: Environmental > Terrestrial > Soil > Palsa > Peat permafrost | place: Sweden... | reverse complement strand
TACCACAAATAGACGGCAATACCGACGCGGCCCGTTATATTTTGCAGGGTAACCTGTTTGATTTTAATGGCGACCAACAGATAGCCGTGTTGGGCAATTACAACAATACCAACACCAACCTGTTTACTTTCGGCGGGCCTAACGGCGGCGGTGGTCGCGGGGGTCCGGGCGGGCCGCCGCCGGGCAGTAACAACAATACCAACGGCATCACAACAGCCCGCTCAATAGGTTTCAACTACCGCGATAGCTGGAGTAAGAAGGTTACCGTGTACGGCAGCTTCAGTTTCTCGGATAACAATGTTTACACCGTCGACTCGACCATACAAAACAACGTTACCTTTGGCAAAACAAACACTACCACTCAATCAGGGTTTGAAAACGACGGTAAGGTAAACGCACGTTTTACTTTTAACATGGAGTATAAGCCCGACACCGTCAATTACCTGAAGATCACCCCTGCTTATTCTTATGCCAGCGTACATACTACCGCATTTTCAAGAAACATAGAGGATACCTCCCAGGTGCTGGACCAATATTATAATCTTAGTACGCTTAGCCGTACCAGCACACCCACCTATGGCCTCAACGCGCTTTATAACCATCGCTTTAACAGTCATGGCCGAAACTTTAGCATTAATATCGGCGCAGGGAACAGCATAAACGATGAATATCAAAACCCAATATATACTTACCTCTATGGCGCCCCTAACGCGCCGCTTAACCAGCATATCACCACCAACAGCAATACCGATACAGTAAGCACCTACGTTTCCTATATCGAGCCATTAAGCAAACACTCATTTTTGGAGCTGAACTATTATTATAAAGGAAACTATACCACTTCCGATAAAGAGACCGACACGCTGGCTACCGGCGGCGCCCTTAATGAGTACGCCTTGCTGAGCAATGATTATCATAGTACTTTTTTGATCAATCGCGGAGGATTAAATTATCGGTTCGTAGAAAAGAAATACAATTATGTATTGGGCGTCACCGGCCAGGAGTCTAACCTGACGGGGACAGCGGTAAATATTGCGCCGACCAGCATAAGCGCTTTCAACGTTTCGCCCAACGCGCACTTTGTATACAATTTTTCCCGTACTCAGTCTTTCAGCGCAAACTATAGTGGCTCAAGCGTAATGCCCACTTACAGTGAATTGCAGCCGGTGACCGATTTTAGCAGTGCGCTTTACCCCGTTATCGGTAACCCCGACCTGAAACAGCAGTACAACAATACTTTCTCCATCAGGTACAATAACTTTAATTTCCAGTCGGGCAATGTTTTTTTCTCCAACTTCTCGTTCATCCAGGCCAACAATTATATTGCCAGCCAAACCATTTATTATCCATCCAACTATACGCCGGATACCAAGCTATCGAACACCATAGCGACAACCTATACCAATGCCTCCGGCTATTACTCCACCTCGGCATTCTTTGTGTTTAACAAGCCCTGGGACAGTCGCCGGTATAACCTGTTTATGGTGGGTAATTTATCGTACGCCAACAACTTATCCTATATCACCAACGTGGCAGCCGCAACTTTCCTACCAACAACCGAAGAAAATATTGCCAAAACACTCACGGCAGCCCCCAGTTTACGTTTCAGGCTGGATATTACTGATGTGGTGGATGCCCAGGCAAGTACCACCTATACCATCAACTCTTCGCAAAACTCCATTCCGCAACAGGGGGTTGAGGATAACTACCGCTCCCTGGCGCTTGGTTTAACTGGCAAGAACTACTTCTTTAAAGACTGGACATACAGCTACGATTATACCAAAACATTTTACTACAATTACCCGGGCGCAAAAAATCCGAATGTATTTAACACGTATGTAGAAAGGCGTTTCCTGAAAGGTAATATGGCTACACTGCGTTTTTCGGTGCTGGACGTATTTAACCAAAATACCGGTTACAGCGCTACTCAAACAAGCTCATCAAGCTCGGTTTCTAACTATAATCGTTTAGGGCGTTACTATTTGTTAACGTTTACCTACCGTTTCCAGAAACTGGCAGGCAAGATGCCTCAAATGGGACCTGGCAGGGGCTTTGGCCCGCCACCGGGTGGCGGTCCGGGCCCTGGTGGACCGCCTCCCGGTGGCGGCCCTCCCGGAGGCGGTGGAGATTAAAACTGAATATTGTAACATTGACAAGTTTTACAGCGTCTTATGAAGGAATTACAATAGAAAACATAACGAAAGTATAAAAGAACTTAGGGTTTCCTTAGGAAACATGAGAGAGAACCGGGGGTGAGATACCGGTTCGGGTTTAGTTGATTGTTATTTGATTTTTCAATCGTAACAAGAGCGTTCCGGGGTGAGATACGGAACGCTTTTTATTTTATGTGCAGATGGAAAATGAGCGGGAGTATAAATTGAAGGGGGTGCCGGTCTAAAGTCCGCCGTTGTTGTTCAGATCCTCATTGCGGATGCCATTGCGGCTTTTCTTTACATCACGCTGCAGCTTGCCGAAATTGTAATTCAGGCTAACCGATGCTGACCTGAAGTATAGCTGCGTATTCGCAACCTCGTAAAAGCCGGGCCCGGTGGTAATGACTTCGCTTGTGCGGAACTTGGTAAAAGGGTTGTTCACCGATGCGGCAAGATAAAGCTTGCCCTTAACCACTTCTTTGTTCACGCCCGCAGTAGTGCTTAGCCATGCGTTGGTGGTTGACTGTAACGAAGCGGGCGCAGAACTTGCGTAGTTGAGGCCTGCGTTGATGGTCCAGCCGTTACCTGGCCGGAATACGTTCGACAGTGAAAGGACGTCGAGCCATTTGTATTGCTTTACCATAACGCCCTGATCACTCCCGGTAATCATAATATCGGTCAGGTTGTTATTCAGGCTAAGGCTGTACCATTGCACCGGGTTGTAATTGGGCGCAAAAATAAAGGTCCAGCCCCCTCCCCGGCCGGTATTTTGATAAGTGGCGCTGGTAACCTGCGTTGTTGGGTCGAAGCTGGTAACAAGCAAATCGAGGTTGCTAACAAAAATGCGATCGACGGCAACAAAGACTGAGAGCTTTTTCCCATTGCCTGTGCTATAGCTGATCTCGGCGTTGTTCATGGCCGAGGCTTTGAGCTGAGGGTTGCCCGAGGTAATAAAATTGGGATCAGAGCGGTCGACAAAGGGATTAAGCCTGTTAATGCCGGGCCGGCGAAGGCGCTGGTTAAAACCAAGACCAAGGTTGCCCCCACTCAAGGGGTAATTAGCCGATAACGATGGCACAAGATTGAAATAATTCTGGTCCACAGTGGTTCCCGATGAGGTAAACTGGGCATTCACCACGGTCTCTTCGGCACGCGCACCTGCGCTGAAGGCCCATTTACCGATGGCAAGCTGGTAAGAGTTGTAGAGGCTGAATACATCCTGGCTGTAATGAAAAACGTTGGTTTCGGACGGGTCGACAAGGTATTGCCGGCTTGCCGAGTCGAGCGAAAGGTATTGGAAGTTGCTTTGGTCGGTGCGTAATATTGCCTTTGCGCCGGCTTCGATATTCACCTTATTTACAGGCGTAACAAAATCCACTTGCAGCGTGTGTTCCCTTATCAACTCGTCGTCGGGCTGGCGGTAATCGGCCACGGGATAGTTTACTTCCCGCGCCAGGCCAAGGTCGCTAAAACTATAGTTGTTATATCCTGCATAACGGTATGAGAATGTGAGGAGCCTGTTTTTATTCGCCTTAAATCCTAACTGGTAATTTACGGCCGCATCGCCGCCATTGCCGTTGCCATAGTTATTATTATTAATGTCGTAAGCTTGCAAAATACTGGCACTGCCGGTCAGCAGCGACGATTGGTACGATGCCCCGTTATAACCGTAGCCATTAAAGCTAAACTCGCCCGACAGCAGACGGAGCGAGTCGACCTCATAGCTCAATTCGGTGCCGATGTAGCCGTTATGGCTGTTGTTGTGCTTAAACCCGTTTTGACTAAGAGAGGAAGGATCCTCGCCGTAGCTTTGCTGCGTGGTTGATAAATTGGCTTGCGGCGTATTGTTGATGCTTGCGCCCCCGTATGCATTGATGCCAAGCTTCCCTTCGCGATAAGTGAATGAGCCGCCGGCGCCTGGTCCGCCTGCAGGAAAATGGTCGTTTACGTTAAGATTGCCCTTAAAACCATTGTCGCCGTTTTGTGTCGTAACAATATTGATGATGCCGCCAAAGCCCTCAGCATCGTATTTTGCCGGGGGGATGGTAAGTACCTCTATCCGTACAATGCTGGATGCCGGCATGGTTTGCAAAACGTTCTTGAGGTTGTTGTCCATCATTGCAGAAGGTTTGCCATTAATAAATACTTTAAAGCTCGTGCTGCCTTTGAGCATAACATTCCCGTTCCCGTCGACTGTGATATAGGGTATCTTGGGGAGGATATCAATCAAATTTTTCGCTTTGGCTTCGGGATCGGCCTGCATGTCGTAAATGATCTTGCCGGGCTTTTGCTGAATAAGCGGGCGCACCGATCTTACCTGTACTTCCTTCAAACTTTTAACATCTGGCGACAGCCCTATTGTTTTTAAAACGGTGTTGCCGGAAACGGCAACGGTCAAGTCTTTTTCAGCGTATCCAGCTCGCTTAATGGCCAGGTTATAACTGCCGGCCTTCAGTCCCGAGAAGCCGAACGTACCGTCGGTTTTGGTAGTAGCGGCCTGCGCCGGGTTATTGCCGCTTTTCAAGGTAATCGTTGCCAACTGTAGTGCTGTGCCTGCAACGGAATCAACCACTTTGCCTTCGATTTTTATTCCAGGGTTATTTTGAGCGGAAGCATAACCATAAAAAATAAAAAGTGCAACGAAGGTCAACAAAACAGATATCTTTTTCATGCGGTGTTTTCTTTTGAATAAATTTTAGACAATGGAATCCCAGGGGCTATAAGGCCCTAAAAATCCCGTTAGAAATTTGGTAAATACCGGTCCGCCGGATGACGGGCCGGTTTTGTGTTAGCTGCGCTGTTGGTTGCGGATAACGAAGTAATAAACCAGGAAGCCTGCCGAAACGAACATCAGTTCGAGCCCCCACACAATCGGCGAATCAATATAATAAGGAAGGAATTGTATCACCACCAGTCCCAGGCCGCCGGAAAAGAGCACGCAACCCCATTTTAACTGTTCAGCACCCATATCGGTAAGCTTTCGCAGGAAATTTATGGCGCCTTCGTCAATAGGCCCGGAATCGATGATGCGTTTTTTTAACCGGTAATTATACCAGCTGACAATAACCACCGCTATCACAATGAACAGGATGATAATGGATATAAAAGGCCAAATTTTCGAACTCATAATCTTTAAATTTAATAATTTTTATAACAGTAGTCAGCAGGTACAGTCAGGGGGTTGCAAATTATTTTCAATTATTTTTTGCAACCTTTAAAGCGGTCGCGTTGACTAATGGTATATGTTTAATGAAAAGGAGGTAGTTACCAGGATACTAAATGGCGACATGCGGGCCTTTGAATTATTGGTAAAGCAGTATGAGCGGCTGGTTTTTTATGTAACCCATCGCCTGGTTAAAGAGCAGGAGGCTGCTGAGGATATTTGCCAGGAAGTTTTTATTAAAATTCATAAAAGCCTGGTCCGCTTTAACTTCCAATCAAAATTATCTACCTGGATTGCCCGCATAGCCTACCTTACGGCCATAAATTATGTGCGGAAATACCACCGTGAACGCCTAAGCGACTATCCGGACGACATAGAAAACTACCATTTTACCACCGAAACGCCCGAACAATTGCTGACCAAAAAAGATACGGCGAATTACGTGGAACATTTAATAGCACAATTACCCGAAAAATACCGAACCGTTTTAACTTTGTACCATTTGAGCGAGTTCTCATGTGCAGAAATTAGTGAGATAACCGGCATGCCCGAAGGAACGATCAAGAATTATTTGTTCAGGGCGCGGAAATTGCTGAAAGATAAACTACAGGCTTATTTAAAAAATGAATTGCCATGAAGGAAATGAATGATGATGAGTTACAACAATGGTTTGAAGGCAAACCAGCACAAGGCGAGCCTGGGGCCGACGATGCAAAGGCTTATAGCGCCCTTTTTGAGGCACTCGGTAAAGAGCCTGAGCGTGGGCTGCCCTATGATTTTTCAGCGAGGGTGATGCAGCGTGTTAAAGCCGATGTAAAACGAAGGAACGATTTGAAATGGAATATACTGACTTTTGCAATATTCGCGGTTATTTTGGCCGGCATTTATGGGCTTGTTTCGATAGTTAATCCAAAGGCGCTTCCATCGCTTTTGGCTTACAAATGGATATTTTTGATGGTTCCGGTCCTATTTATTGCCATTCAATCTGTCGACCAGAAACTGGTTAAGACGAATATTTTCAGGCTTTGAATATCTACCGCTTGTGGTTATGCTTCCAATATCCTTCTCAGGTAATTGATTTGCCCTAAATGGTAGTTGAGATGCCCGTAAAAGTGCAGAAGGTAAAATTCCGTGCTTTTTGGGCCATAAAATTCAAGCGGGTATTTTGCTTCCAGTTGCGGTGCAGTAAGAGCCTGTATTGCGATTTTTAGAACTTTGATCAAATCTTCAATATCGGTTAGCATCTTTTCGCGGGCAACGCCGGTTAAGGTAAACTCCTGTTCGCGATTGCGCACATAGCCGGTATTGCCCAATAGAGCGCCAACATGATAATTCAAGTTCCCGATAAGGTGCAAGGCCAGGTTGCCGGCAGTGTTGGTTATCCCGTCTGCTTTGCGCCATAGGTTTTCTTCATTCTTAAAATTATTCAGTTCGTCGCGCAGTTTCAACAGGTCGCGCTCAAAAAGTTCGGTTATGGAGTTAATCATAATGGCAGATTTTGATTTGATCGCATTTAATACATGGAAAGTTAACCGGGCGTAAAGCTCACAAAAATAACAAAAGAGGATTTGTTAAAATGCCTTTTCTATGGGCTTTTTTAGAACAGGAGTGATATCCGCAACTATATCATGTACAATTTCCTCCTTTAGTTTCTTTTTCTACTCGCTTGAAATAACAGCGTCGTTAAACTTGGCGTATCATTCACCAAAGCATGCGCGTTTTTTCTGGTTTGAAATAATTTAAAAAGATAAAAAAAGCAAAAGAAACCCACTGTCAAACAAAGAACTCCCAAGGTAGTCCATGGGCCGAGTTAAATGATGACATGGTATTTTATATTTTCTTTAACAACGAATAAATGTACAAAAATAGTGCTAAAAAAGCCCCTTCCCCCCGCCGGCCGACGAGGTTCGGGGGGCTAGTTTCCTGTCAGAAGCGGGTTGTTTACTGTTCCGATAAATACGATAATGCCGCTACTCATCTGTCGGATGGCAAATAAATATGGATGGTTGATGGGTTGTGGTGGTATCTGGGCCGGCGCCGTATCCCCTTCGATACCTACAGAGGTTGCGGCTGCTGCTGTGGTACCGCTTTCGTCAACGTCCACAAAAGCTTTATGTACTACCTGGCTTATCCTTAGATTCCATATCGGGTTGGGGTTAATCAGCAAAAAGTCGGCGCTGGTTGTAAATGCCACGCCCAGTCCCAAATTCGTTAGCGGCTGGTTTAAATTGGCGCTGTAGCTAAACTTTATTTTGGGCATAATAAGTGTATTGTTTATCGGCTCTAAGCTGGTCATCCACTTTTGCCACTGCGCCGAATCGATCAAAGGGATAAGACTGGCCAGCGTATTTTTGGAGGTTGGTTCTACGATGACCATACTGTATTCGTTGTTTGAATAAGGCAGTTCATAAACCAGGGCATTTTGATCGGAATAAAAATTAAAATCGATTTTGCCGGTCATAAACGGCGCCTGCACCGTGCTGTTATCGGCTAAGTAAAATGTGCCGGGCTTGGTCTGCGATGCATCGAACTGCTCCTTCCAGGTGCTTTTAAAATACATGGCGTTCACCAGGTACATCACCATATCCGGCGGGATCTGTGAGATGATGGAAGGTATTTCACCTTTGGTTGCATTGCTTACCCAATTATTAATAGTTCCCGGGGCCGATGCACTTGTAAAATCAAGCGATTCAATTTTCGCATGGAAATAGGAGCTGTCTGTTTGAAGGAACGGCGACGACACGCTGAATGCTTGTTCGTACCAGATCGAATTTGCAATATCAAGGGTAGTGTAGGGGTCAAGTTGCGGCAGGTTAGTGATGAGGTTGTTGTAATACTCATTTACCTGGGTTTGCGTAAGGCCGGCAAAGCCCAATGTCTTTTGAAAAGCGGCGAGGGTTGCGCCCTGGGCGCCATTGCTCGTCATGCCGAGCGCAAAACTTACGCTTAAGGGTGATAGGAAAAGGTTTGCCCCGCTGGTATTGGTACTGTCGACGCTTTGAAACAGCCGGATAGAAAACGCATTGTCCGCTGTTACCTTCTGTTTTTCGGCTGCGGTAAGTACCAGGACCTTACCGGGCAGATGGGGAGTAACATTTGTGCCTTTGTGGCAGGAAGCAAGCCCGGCGACAAAAATGAAAAGTAACAGCGGAGTAACGCGTTTTAATTCCATAAGCTTAGAAAATATTTTCACCTGGTTTATAGGTATTACGGGGGTTGTCGGCGTGGTGATACAATTAAAAAAAAGAAAAATGCGGCTATGTCTATCTTCCGGGTATAGAAGTGTCGAATGACGTGTAAAATGTTGTTTAGGAATTTATAAAGTGCCGGCGTCATTACTTTCGGTAATGATAAAGAGTCGCGGCTTACCGGAAGACTTCATGCTTTTCTTTGACGGCAGCGATCTCATCTTCGCGAAGATGCCTGATTACAATGCGTGGCAAATCCACGCTGCCATTGTTAAGTTGTTCTATGCGTATAGAACCGTCGGGATATTCATAATAGGCCTGGTCTTCGGGCGGTTCATCATCTAATATCATGAAGCAATGGCCTTCGCTTAAATTATCGCTCCGTAACTTCTTGATTACTTCCCGCATTGCAGCTATCCGCACCGTTGTTTCGTTATCTGTTATATCCATCTTATGGCGTATACTTAATGCGATTAACTATGTAAAGATAAGGTAAAAGAAGTGCTCTTTAAAGTATCCAATAATGCAGCGGCGATTAAAACAAATTCGATGTTCCACTTTTATCATATCAATATTTTTACACTAACTTTATACTGGTATTCAATAATATCAGCCGATCTTCATTACGTCAAACCAGGACCCCAATTATGAAATTAGCCGTACGGACGCTTTTGTTTGTTTTGTTGCTTTTACCCTTTGCAGTATTTGCGCAACTTACCGGCAAAGTTTACGATAACCTCAGCCTGCCCAGCAAAATATTAAAATCCGATCGCAAGTATGCGGTTTATTTACCACCGGGTTATGAAACGTCCGACAGGAGCTATCCGGTGCTTTATTTGCTACACGGGGCCGGTGACGACCAAACCGGCTGGGTTCAATTTGGCGAAGTGTTGAACATTACCGATAAAGCAATTGCCGACGGCTCAGCCACGGCAATGGTGATCATTATGCCCGACGGCAATACCGGGCGCCGCGGTTATTTTAACGATATTAAGGGCGACTGGAACTACGAGGATTTTTTCTTTAAGGAGCTTGTTCCTTATGTAGAAAAGAAATACCGCATTAAAAGTGAAAAACGTTTCCGGGCAATTGCTGGTCTGTCGATGGGCGGCGGCGGTACCTTCATGTACGCGCTCCATCATCCGGAAATGTTTTCATCAGCCTGCCCCTTAAGTGCGGCGGTTGGTCCGCTTACGCTGGATGATGCCCGCAAAGCTTATTTAAAGAATAATCCCAACCTGCCGGATTCAGTGATTGTAAGTTATTATAACCAACACAGCGCGCTGCAATTGATCAACAACGTGCCCGACAGTTTGAAAAAGGCGGTGAGATGGTATATTGACGATGGCGACGATGATTTTTTATACGAGGGGAATTGCCTGGTGCATATCGCCATGCGAAAAAAGGACATACCGCATGAATTCCGAGTGCGTGATGGTGGCCATACCTGGACTTATTGGAGAGGCTCGCTGCCGAGTGTGCTGGCGTTTGTGTCGGATGCGTTTCATCAATATTAGTTTTGGGGATTTCACCGATTATTTATTGATTATTCACGTGTTGTTTGTTTTCAATGGCGTTCATGAGGTCACTGCGCTTAGTTTCACCGATTTTGATTTTGGGATTTCACCGATTGAATTCCAGGGGAACATTCAAAATGACTCAATGATATAATAATCAAATAAATGGAACGAAGAAATTTTTTAAAAGCAACTGCTTTGAGCGCTGCGTCGATAGCGTTTTTAAGCAGGAAGAGTTTTGCAGGCGCACTGGCCGACCCGGTTTACCAGTTTAAGCCCCTGCGAAATAACGTGGGCATGTTTGCCGAGCAGGGAGGCACCATCGCCTGGATGATCAATAAAGAAGGTATCGTGGTGGTGGACGCCGAGTTTCCGGACCAGGCCACTCATCTGATAGGTTTACTAAAAAAACAGTCGGATCTTCCTTTTGAATGGCTCATCAATACGCACCACCATGGCGACCATACCGGCGGGAATATTTCTTTTAAAGGGATCGTGAAAAATGTTGCGGCCCACCAGAATTCATTGACCAACCAAACCAATGTCGCCATAAAAAATAAAACGGAGGAAAAACAGCTTTACCCGGACACTACCTTCACGGATAAATGGAAGATAAAAGTCGGCGATGAAAAGATCAGCGCTCACTATTTTGGTACCGGCCATACCAACGGCGATGCCATGATCCATTTTGAACATGCCAATATTGTACACGCGGGCGACCTGGTGTTTAACCGCCGTTACCCGTTTGTTGATAACAGCGCAGGCGCGTCGGTACAGCATTGGGCGGTGGCGCTGGAACAGGCCCGCAAAAAGTTTGATAAAGACACGATGTTCGTTTTTGGGCATGCCTTTGATCCGGAAAAAGTGATCGGCTCGATGGATGACGTGATCGCGATGCAAAACTTTATGGAAAAGCTGGAAGACTATGTTTCGGGAAGCATCAAGGCCGGCAAAAGCAAGGATGATATTTTGAAAGCGACTTCCATTCCCGGCATAACCGACTGGCAGGGCGACGGAATTCAACGTGGCATTACAGCAGCATATGAGGAACTGACCAAAACTTCTTAAATAATGAATATCCTATCCATAATGCTGTTATGGCTGGTTATGCCGGCAGCCCCCAAAAATGCAACATCGCAGGAGGTTTTGCAAAGCATGTACGAGCGCTACCATACCGACTGGCGCAAATCGCTGAGCTTTAACCAAACTACCGAACGCTACCGGAACGATAGCCTGATCAAAAAAAGTACATGGTATGAGTATATCGTTTATCCTGACTTGCTGCGAATAAATTTTGACTCGGCGAGGAGCAGCGATGGGGTGATTTTCCGGCACGATTCTACCTACAGGTTCAGCAATAATAAGGTTATCCGTGCTACCAGGGATGAGAATGAACTGATCTTTTTCCTGGGTGGATTATACAGCATGCCTTTTGATAAAGTGATCGCTCATTTTGCCGACTTGCACTATGATCTGTCCAAATTCCATACGTCGGTTTGGAAAGGTAAGCCGGTGTATGTTTTAGGCGCCGCAGGCGATGGCGACAAGGTGAACCAGCTTTGGATCGACCAGGAAAAACTGGTTCCGGTAAGGTTCATCAAGTATGATAACAACACCAAAGAAGAAGGTTTTTTTGAAGGTCATATACCTGTTAAAAACTCCTGGAGCGAGACGAAATGCAGTTTTTACATAAACGATAAAATCCTCCAGGTTGAAACCTACCATGATGTGAGCGCGGACCAATCGGTCGACCCGCGAATGTTTGATCCCGGCTTGCTGGGGAAGGATTGATTTTTTTAACCATATTTGACTATGCTTAACCGTTTTAAATTGATCGTTGGCCTGTTGCTTACGCCTTTTATTTTATTGGCGCAGGAGGCGTCGCAGGTTATCCCTTTATGGCCCAAAGGCGCGCCGGGTTTTGAGAACCGCAGGAATGAGCCGGAACTGGCAAAAGACTATTGGGTGCGAAATATTCATAATCCTTCGTTAACAGTGTTTTTGCCGCCAAAGGGAAAGGCAAACGGTGCGGCTGTTGTCATTTGTCCAGGGGGAGGCCACCGGTTGTTGGTTTGGACGGCCGAGGGCATCGATCCGGCAAAGTTTTTGGATAGCCTGGGATTTACCGTGTTTGTTTTGAAATACCGGCTGGGAAGGGATACCCTTTCGCCTTATACAATTGATATTCACGCGCGACAAGATGGTTTGCGTGCTATGCGCCTTGTCCGGAGCCGCGCTGTTGAGTTTGGCATCGATACGAGCCGCATCGGCATTATGGGTTTTTCTGCCGGCGGCGAAGTGGTGGACATGGTTACCTTTAACCAGGTGCCTGCCGATCAAAAAGCACCAGATCCCATCGACCGCCTAAGCGCCAAGCCAAATTTTGTGATCCAGATTTATCCCGGTCCGCTCGATATCCCGGCCATCATTCCAAAGGATACCCCAACGACTTTCCTTCTCGCCGCCGATGACGACCCCTGCTGCTCAATTTCAGTAATGAAACTCCTCGAAGCCTACCGCGATGCCAAAGTGCCGGTTGAAGCACATTTGTTTACACAGGGAGGGCATGGGTTTAATATGGGCTACCGGTCAAAGCTACGGTCGGTTCACAGCTGGCCGCAACGGCTGGCGGATTGGTTGTGGGATAATCATTTGATAGAACCGGTGAATGGTGAAAGACCGAAGGTGATGCATTAATACCCGCCCCCCAGCCCCCTGAAGGGGGAGTTTTTGATCGGCATCCCTTTATCATCCCCGGGTCTGTGTCCCCACAGACCCAGTCGGCACACTCGTTTCCGCAGCCGCATTTTTCGCTCTTCGTTTGCCACAACTTGTCTTAATCACTGGATCCAGTTGCGAAGGAGTCAGTAACGACAGAATGAATTTCCGATAGTACGATAAGTGAGGCAAGTCCGCACCCGGAAATCCACATCCCGAAACCCCGCATTCCAAAATCAGAATTCAACCCATTCCGTAATCGACCTTCGGCATTCTGCATTAAAAACAGTCCGAAATCGAACATCCGAGACGGCGAAGCCCTCACCCATCCGAAATCAAAGATAGCTTAACCACCACTGGTTATGCGT
>Ga0302315_10003962_pt1 | contig 13116 bp, 13 predicted proteins | sample III_Palsa_N3_1_FD_200532 | JGI IMG/M metagenome (GOLD analysis project Ga0302315, IMG submission 200532) | Peat permafrost microbial communities from Stordalen Mire near Abisko, Sweden - III_Palsa_N3_1 | ecosystem: Environmental > Terrestrial > Soil > Palsa > Peat permafrost | place: Sweden... | reverse complement strand
CGCATTTCGGCGCGGCTGCTCGCCGAGTGGGCAGGGCCATCAAGGCCGATATCGACGCCTCCAATCTCGTCCGCGAGATGGAAGCGATTGTCGGTGTCTCCGGCAATGTCGCCGCTGTGCGTTAGCCGGTGGATTGGGGGCATGCCGCCCCCAGCGCCGATATCAACGACTGCCCGGCCGGAGTTCTCTGACAGTGATTGTTGACCGTGCGTATTAGTCCCAATTCTTTCGCATTCACGCTGCTGATTGGTTTGATGTCCTCGCTGCCGACGTTCGGCATCGACATGATCCTGCCGAGCCTGACGGCCATGGGGGCGGCACTCGACGCGCCGCCCTCGAATGTGGGTCTGGCGATGAGCGTGTACTTGTTGAGCCTCGGCGCGGCATTGCTCGTGTATGGGCCGAGTTCGGATCGCTTTGGACGCAAGCCGATTGCGGTGTTCGGCTGTGTGCTTTTGATCGTGGCGAGTGTCGGGTGCGCTTTTGCGCAGACGTTGCCGCAGCTGCTGTTCTTTCGTGCCCTTCAGGGGGCCGGGGCTTCGGGCCCGGGGATGGCCGCCGTCACGATCGTGCGCGACCTCTTCGACGGCGCGGCGGCGCGCTCAAGGATGTCGTCCGTGGTTTTTGCCGTAAACGTCGTCCCGATGTTTGCGCCCACGGTCGGCGCAGCGCTGCTCGTCCTGGGCGGATGGCGGATCATCTACCTCGTCCCCGTCGGAGCCGGCGCCATTCTGCTTGTGGCCCTGTGCGGTTTCACGGAAAGCGCCAAGATAAGTCCAGACAACCGGCTCCGGCCGGCGAAGATCGCGCGCGACTATTTACGGGTGCTGGGTCATCCCGTCTGCTTGGGAAACATCCTCTGCAATGCCGCGGCCGCAGGAGCGGTTTTCGCCTATATCACAGGCTCTTCCCTGTTTTTCATCAACATCCTCGGTCTCAGCCCGGCTCAATACGGTTTGATTTTTGGGGCAAGCTCCCTGGCTGTCATGGCCGGGACAGTCGTCAACAAGCGTCTGGATGGCTGGGGCTTTTCACCAGCCCGCATGATCGTCACGGGTCTTGGCTTGGCGACGTTCGCTGCGGTTCTTCTGCTGATCATGTCCCTCACGGGAGGCAGGTCGATCCTGCTGGTGGTGTTCGTCATGGTCGGGGTCGCGCTTTCGTTCGGGCTGATCTCGCCCAACGCGATGACTGGTGCCATGGAGCCCGTGCCTGAAACCGCAGGGTCCGCGAGTGCCGTGCTGGTGTTCGTGCAGATGGTTGCCGCGGGGGCGTCCAGCGAACTCGTCGCCTGGTTCTTCGACGGACAGTCGGCACTGTCGATGGCGGTCGTCATGGTTTCCTTCTGCACATTGGCGATCGTCTCGTTTTTATTGGTGGTCTTTTCCACGGCTCGGCTTTTCCCAGTACCGAATTCTCAATAGCAATCCAGGATCTGATCATGCTTCCCAACCCTCCATCGACGCCCATTTTCATGACTCGCGACGGGGTGCCTTTGGCGCATTACGAAGCCGGGCCCAGTGCGCCCGAAGGTTCGCCGCTGGTCTTGATCAATGGATGGACCGGCGACCATGGGATCTTCACGCCGCAGATGGCTCACTTCGCCCAAAGCCGACGCGTGGTCGCCGTCAATCTACGCGGCCACGGGGCGAGCGCTGCGCCGGAGCAGGATTATACCCTGCCGCGATTCGCCGACGATATCGCCTGGCAGTGCGGGCAACTCGGATTGGAAAAGCCCGTGATCATCGGGCACAGCCTGGGCGGCGCAATCGGGTTGGAGCTTTGCGGACGCTATCCCGATCTGGCCTCGGGCCTGGTGATGATAGATTCGATCGTCATGTCACCGCCGGCTTTGCGGGAGAGCGTGGAACTCCGGCAGCTTCTGGCGGGGATCGGCGGCCCGGAATACTTGGCCGTGTCGAGGGCCAACGCTTGGGACATCGGCTGCGACTATGACGTTCCAGCACGCCGGGCCGCGATCTACGAAAAATACATTCTGCCGCCATGCGAACGGACGCCGCAGCATGTGGCTTACTCGGTGATCAGGAATTTCGCGCTGAACTACGATCCGGTCCCCGCGGCAGAAGCCTGCAAAATTCCGATGGCCTATATTTCGGCCGACGTGCCCATGGTGAACATGGCGCGCGATCTCGCCCGACTTCGGGAATTTTGCCCGCAGCTCGTGATCGCTCAGACGCTTCTTGCCGGCCATTTCAATACGATCGAAGTGGCCGATCAAGTCAATGCGATGCTCGACCGGTTCCTGGCGGTGGGTCTCGACAGCAAGGCTGGTCCCGGCCCCCGGGAATGATTGGGTTAGCCGGCTATTCCGGGGTCGGCTCTTCCGCCGCGCTCAGATCGACGACCCTGATGCGCTTGCCCTGGGCGGTCAGCGCCAGCTTGCCATGTTTCAGGGCCAGCGCGTCCTTACCGAACAGGTCGTAGCGCCAGCCGGTCATGACCGGGACTTCGGCGTTGTCGTCGGCCGCGATCATTTCCAGCTGCTCGCCGTTGGCGACCAGCTTCTGCGCCACGTCGTTTTCCTCGCAGCGCAGCTTCAGCAGCACGCGCAGCAGATCGACCAGCGGCCCGAGACCCGGCGGCAGGTCGTTGCGCGCGGGCAGTTCCGGCGCCGAGCTTTCGGGCGAGGCCAGGCCGCGCTCGACGCAGGCGATCATGTCGGAACCCAGCTTGCCTTCGGCGACGGAGCGGCCCAACCCGCGGATGCGGGCCAGATCGTCGATCGTGGTCGGCGCGTGGGCCGCGATCTCCAGCAGGGATTCATCGCGCAGGATACGGCCGCGCGGGATGTCGCGGCTCTGCGCCGCCAGCTCGCGCCAGGCGGCCAGCTCCTTCAGGATCGACAGGAATTTCTTGTTGCCGCCGCGCGTCTTCAGCCGCTTCCAGGCGTCGGACGGATCGACCCGGTAGGTGCCGGGCTCGGTCAACAGCGCCATCTCGTCGGCCAGCCATTCCATGCGGCCGGATTTCTCGATCTTGGCCTGCAGCTTTTCATAGACCGTGCGCAGATAGGTCACGTCGGCCAGCGCATAGATCAACTGGCGCTCGGTCAGCGGCCGATGCGCCCAGTCGGTGAAGCGCGAGGATTTGTCGATCTTGGCGCCGGCGAGCTTGGTCGCCAGCGTCTCGTAGCTGACCGCGTCGCCATAGCCGCAGACCATGCCGGCGACCTGGCTGTCGAACAAAGGCTTTGGCACGGTGCCGGTCAGATTGACGAAGATCTCGATGTCCTGGCGCGCGGCGTGGAACACCTTCAGCACCGCCTCGTTGGCGAGCAGGTCCAGGAGAGGCTTCAGATCCAGGCCCGGGGCCAGCGCGTCGATCGCAGCCGCCTCGTCGGGGCCGGCGACCTGGACCAGGCACAATTGCGGCCAATAGGTCTTGTCGCGCAGGAATTCGGTATCGACCGTAATGAAGTCGGCGGTGGCGAGCCTGGCGCAAAACGCTTCCAGCTCGCCCGGCGTGGTGATCAGGTTCATATAACTGCTATACACGGGACGGCGGCCGGCGGGAAGCCGCACGGCGACCGGGTTTCTTATGAGCCGCCGGAATTTTGCGGCTTCGGCGAAGCGGTCACCGTATAGAATTAATCTTCGGATTGTGTAAACTATTTTGCTCATGCCTATTGGGATAAAAATTAAAATGATTAATTTTTCGCTTAGTGAGCCAGGGCATGGAGAATTCAAAGAGGCGGCGGGATTTTGTGGGGGTGAAATTGCGATCGTGCGGTTGAGTGATATGCGGGACGCGAGCTTGCAAACGTCTGCAAATGCCATTATATATCTTGCTTGGAGATGCGGATTGAGCCTTGTGCGAAATCCGCGCTCATTCCGGGGCCCACGCTGTGAAGCGTGGGCTTCCGTGTTTTAGGCCATGTTTTTCGTATATCTTGACGAGTTCGGCCATATTGGCCCGTTCGTTTCTCGGACAAATTTGACCTACAATGAAAGTCCGATTTTCGGCCTTGCTGGCATCATATTGCCCGAACAGTCTGTGCGCGTTTTCGCTACGAAGATATTGCAACTCAAAGAATTTATGTTTGATTCGGAAATCGCAAGATCGGGGAAAATTTCCCAAATCTGGGAAAAGAAAGGGAGAGATATATTCCGTCCTCGCGCCGTTTCTAAGTATCAATCACTGCGTAGTTGTGGATTTAGGCTGTTGAATTACTTAAGGGATTGCGACGGAAGTATTTTTTATTACGGACGTGAAAAAGTAATTGGGAAATTGGATGGAAATTCAAACGGGCTTCATACAACGGTATTGTCGCATGCTATTAGGAGAATTGACAATTTTTGTGTGACGCAAAATCAAAACTTTGCGCTGGTAATCGATGAGCACTCCGCGAAAAAAGAATTGCTCGAATGCGCTGCAAAGACGATGTACGGGACAAACCCGGCGCGCAAACTAGTTAGCCCGCCTTTTGAGGTTGAGAGCTATCTCAATTAAAATATGCAAGCAGCGGACTGGGTGGCCTCTATCGTTGGGCATTTGTGGCCGCACGAAATATTGAAAGAGCAATATGGAGATCACGTGGATTTTCACCGATATTTCTGGGATAGACTCCACTATCTCGCAAAATTTAGTACTGTAGAGCGCAGGAAGCTTCCTCGATCATGGGACTTTTAACGCGAATTCTAGAATCCTTAGCTAGGTGCGCTACAAGATTTTTTCTGTAATTTAGAAAAATCTCGCCGCGCTTGAACCCAGTTTCATTCGGCGGCTTCGCTCTGCAGCTGGGCATAGTTCTGGATGCCCATCTTATCGATCATGCTCTTCTGCTCTTCGATGAAATCGACATGCTCTTCCTCTTCCTCCAGGATTTCGCTCAGCAGGTCGCGGGTCACGAAGTCGCGCACGCTCTCGCAATGGACGATCGCATCCTTCAGCATCGGGATCGCGCGCTCCTCGACCTTGAGGTCGCAGGACAGAATCTCTTCGATGCTCTCGCCGATCAGCAGCTTGTCGAGATCCTGCAGATTGGGCAGGCCGTCCAGGAACAGGATGCGCTCGATCAGGCGATCGGCATGCTTCATCTCCTCGATGGATTCTTTATATTCGTACTTGCCGAGCTTGTTGATGCCCCAGTTCTGCAGCATGCGCGCATGCAGGAAATACTGGTTGATCGCGGTCAGCTCGTTGCGCAGAATCGCGTTCAGATGCTGTAAGACGATGGGATCGCCGCGCATGGCCGCTCCTTTCCGGAGGTTGGAATCGACCTTCAGGCTAGAGCCGGCAGCAGGGCGGCGTCAATGACGCCCCTCAGGCGGTGAGGGCCTCGGGGTCGGCCGTGTTCGCGGCTTCGGCCAGCATCTCACGCACCATCGGCACGCATTTGCCGCACACGGGCTTCACGCCCAGGGCGCAATAGACCGCCGCCACGGAGCTGCCCGCGGCGGGGCAGACGGCACGGACCTGGCGGTCGGTAAAGGCATTGCACAGGCAGACATACATGGGCGGCGAGGCCTCGAGGGATGCAGCGGTGAGCGTCGGACACCCTTGTAGTCGATAATGATAATGCGTCGCAATACCCAAAATGCGGGGCAGCTGTCACGCCAGCGTGCGCCACAGGTCGGCGGCGGTGACGAACAGCAGGCCGAACAACATCGCGGTCAGATAGATCGACAGCACGACCAACACCTTCAGCGCCGACAGCCACAGCGCATTGCCATAGGCGCGGCGATGGGCGAGCGCGCCATGGCCGAGAATGATCAGGCCGGGGACGATCGAGGCCCAGGCATTGTCGGTGCGTGCCCACAGCGGCATCATCAGGATGCACAGCAGAAAGATGAAGCTCTGCAGATGCAGCGCGAAGGCCAGATGGTCCATGTAGAGCAGCGGCCGGCGCCCGCGGAACAGCGCGAACAGGCCGGCCGACAGCGGCACGAGCGCGAACAGGATGCGCGGCAGCCAGATGTCGGCCGCGTCGTTCAGGCGCTGGGGATTGAGCATGATCAGTTCGACGAGGGCGGCGAGCTTGGGAATGCCGGTCTCGTCGGCATAGGCATGCAGCCGCCCGGCCGTCTGCGGCGGCACCACGATCTGGGATACCGGCGGTACGAACATGTTCGGTGAGAACCGGTAGCTCGACGTTCCGTCTGCGTGCGGCGCCAGGTGGGAGGCCTGGATTTCGGCGTCGGCTATAGGTGTTACCGAGATCTGCAGCAGGGCGAGGCCGCTGGTCCAAAGGGCGACATAGAACAGGAAGCTGGCCGCCAGATAGAGCCGGAAGGGCGAGACCCACTGCATCCGCCGGCCCTGAGCCCAGTCGAGCGTCAATTGTCCCGGCCGCAGGACCAGCGTCCGGAAGCTGCGCGCGGACTTCAGGTCGAAGGCCAGCAGATGCTCGACGCAGTCGCGCAACAGCTCGCGTAGCTCGCGGCTATGGTCGCGGCTGTCCTGGCCGCAGCGCGCGCAGAACCGGTCGGCGCGGGGCTGGCCGCAATTGCGGCAATGGAACGGGGCGGGCGAGGCGGGTGCGGGCATGGCCTCCCCAGATACCAGAGGTCGGGCCTCGCAGCCAGCGCATGCCTGGCCGCCCCCTGCTTGACAAACACGGGACGGCAGGGTGCTCTACGCCGCTTCGAGGAACCGGCGCTGCCGTCGGCGTTCCCATGCCCATTTTAGCAGCCGCTTTAGGCGGCTGCCCGTGATCAGAAGGCCCCGACCATGCACGCCTACCGGACCCATACCTGCGGTGAGTTGAAGCTGAGCGACGCCGGGAAGACCGTGCGGCTCAGCGGTTGGGTCCACCGCACGCGCGACCATGGCCAGCTGCTGTTCGTCGATCTGCGCGACAATTACGGCATCACCCAGGTCGTGGTCGACAGCGCCAGCGCCATGTTCGCCCAGATGGTCGAGCTGAAGCTGGAAAGCGTCGTCACCGTCACCGGCACCGTGTTGGCGCGCTCGCCCGAGACGGTCAATGCGGCGCTGGCGACCGGTGCGGTCGAAATCCAGGTCGCCGAGTTCCTGCTGCAGACCGAGGCCGATCCGCTGCCGTTCCCGGTCAATACCGACGTCGAATATCCGGAGGAGACGCGGCTCAAGTACCGCTTCCTCGACCTGCGCCGCGAGGCGATGCACGCGAATATCCTGCTGCGCTCGCGGGTCATCTCGTCGATCCGCCGCCGCATGATCGAGCAGGGCTTCACCGAGTTCCAGACGCCGATCCTGACCTCGTCGTCGCCCGAGGGTGCCCGCGATTTCCTGGTGCCGAGCCGGGTGCACCCGGGTCAGTTCTACGCCCTGCCGCAGGCGCCACAGCAGTTCAAGCAGCTGCTGATGGTTGCCGGCTTCGACCGTTATTTCCAGATCGCACCCTGCTTCCGCGACGAGGATGCACGCGCCGACCGCTCGCCGGGCGAGTTCTACCAGCTCGATTTCGAGATGTCGTTCGTCACCCAGGAAGACGTGTTCGCCGCGATTGAGCCGGTGCTGGGCGGCGTGTTCCAGGAATTCTCGGGCGGGAAGACCGTGACGGAATGGCCGTTCCCGCGCATCGCCTATGCGGAATCCCTGCTGAAATACGGCTCCGACAAGCCGGATCTCCGGAACCCGCTGGTCATCACCGACGTCGCCGACGTGTTCCGCGGCTCCGACTTCGCCGTGTTCGCCGGGGCGATCGAAAAGGGTCATGTCGTGCGCGGCATCCGCGCGCCGATGGCGGCCGACCGTCCGCGCAGCTTTTTCGACAAGCTCAATGCCTGGGCCCAGGAGCAGGGCGCCAAGGGCCTGGGCTACGTCACCTTTGCCGAGGGCGGTGCCAAGGGCCCGATCGCGAAGTTCCTCGATGAGCCGCGCCTGGCCAAGCTCAAGGAGATCACCGGCGCCGCCGACGGCGATTCTGTGTTCTTCGTGTCCGACGCCAAGGGCCCGGCGACGAAGCTGTCCGGGGCCGCGCGCATGAAGATCGGCCAGGAGCTGGGCATCTGCGAGACCGGCATCTTCAAGTTCTGCTGGGTCGTCGATTTCCCGATGTACGAGCTGAACGAGGACACCAACCAGATCGAATTCAGCCACAACCCGTTCTCGATGCCGCAGGGCGGTCTCGAAGCGCTGTTGACCCAGGATCCGCTGACGATCAACGCCTACCAGTACGACATCGTCTGCAACGGCATCGAGCTGTCGTCGGGTGCCATCCGCAACCATCGCCCGGACATCATGTACAAGGCGTTCGAGATCGCGGGCTATCCGGCGTCCGAGGTCGAGGCGCGCTTCGGCGGCATGCTGAACGCGTTCAAGTTCGGCGCGCCGCCCCATGGCGGTTCGGCGCCCGGCATCGACCGCATCGTCATGCTGCTGGCCGACACGCCGAACATTCGCGAGATCATGGCGTTCCCGCTCAATCAGCAGGCCCAGGATCTGCTGATGCAGGCGCCGTCGCCGGTGCCGGCGGCGCGGCTGAAGGAACTGCATATCCAGCTCAACCTGCCGCCCGCCAAGGGCGGCAAGCCGGCCTAAAGCCCCTAAGGATCGGTTTGCGGGCCCAGGGCGTTCGCTCAAGGCGTCCATCCGCCGCAAGCGGCCGCGCGGTTTCGGCGATTGCGCCGGGACCGTCGCTGCTGCCAGTGTAGTCGGATGAAAAAGCGGGAAAGCATCGAGACAGCATGAGCAACAGCACGATGCGCCGGGTCGCCCTGGCATCGACAGCCCTGGCGCTGTGCGCCGGCGTCGCGGCGGCCGCCCCCCCGGCGGCGCGTCCGGCGGCGATCGAGGTGCAGCCGCACAAGGCGATGTACGAGATGACGCTGGAAAGCGCCAAGCCGAACAGCGGCGTGGTCGGCGCGACCGGCTCGCTCGCCTATAAATGGGGCGAAAGCTGCGACGGCTGGACCATCGAGCAGCGCTATCAGCTGACCATGCAGTACGAGCAGGACCAGCCGGTCACGATCGATTCCAATTTCGTCACCTGGGAAAGCAAGGACGGCAAGACCTATCGCTTCAACGAGCGGCGCACGCGCAACGGTCAGCCGGACGAGGACATCAAGGGCGACGCCGGCTTCAAGGGCGCCAAGGGCGCCGGCGGCGCCGTGTTCTCGCGTCCCAAGGACCAGAATTTCGACCTGCCGGCCGGCGGGCTGTTCCCGACCGCGCACACGCTGCTGCTGATCCGCAAGGCCGAGGATGGCGAGCATTACCTGGCCGCCGAGGTGTTCGACGGCTCCTCGGTCGATGGTTCGGTCGATATCAGCGCCGTGCTCGGCCCCAAGCTCGATCCCAAGGCCCATCCGGCCAGCGAGACCGTGAAGTCGCCGCTGATCGACCGCCCGTCCTGGAACGTGCGCATGGCGTTCTTCCCGGATTCGAGCAAGGACGAAAGCCCGGATTACGAGCTGGGCATGCGCCTGATGGACAATGGCATCGCCAGCGAGATGACGATCGATTACGGCGACTATGTCATCAAGGCGAAGCTCAAGGAAATCCAGGCGCTGCCGAAGCCGAATTGCTGAGTTAGGCTTAGGCGAGCTGCCCGGAGCCGTTCTCGGATTGAGGCGATGCCATGTTCGACCATATCTCCATCGGCGTGCGCCATCTGCCGACCGCGCGCCGCTTCTACGATGCGGCCTTGCCCGCGCTGGGCTATCCGATGCGCCACGGTGACGAGACCGAGTTCAGCTATGGCGGTGCGGATTGTATCTTCATCCTCGCCGCGACCGAGCATCCGGTGCCGGCCCATCCGGAATCCGTGCTGCATTTCTGTTTCAAGGCGCCGACCCGGGCCGCGGTCGACGCGTTCCATGCGGCCGCCCTGGCCAATGGCGGCCAGGACAACGGCGCGCCGGGCCTGCGCCCGGCCTATGGCGAGAACTATTACGCCGCCTTCGCGATCGATCCGGACGGCTATCGGATCGAGGCCTATTGCAGTCAGCCGGCGTGATCCGTGGAGATCGTCCGGGCATGGCTCGACCGGCCGGGTCTCGGGCATCTGTCGCTCGCGATCGGCCCGGCGGCGGTCAGGGCGAGCGGTCTGGTGCTGGCCCAACTCGAACGGGCACCGATCCGCGTCGGGTATGAGGTCACGGCTCGATGCCGGCTGGCGCTTTCTGCACGCGCGCCTGACCGTCGATCGGGACCGGGCGCAGACGATCCGCGCGGCCTATATCCGCCTGCCCGAACGGTGGTCGAACCCGCGGCGCAGGACTATACGAAGCTCGGGCCCAACCGGTTCCGCGATCGCGGCCTGGCAAGCGGGTTCACGGCGGAGCTGACGGTGGATGACCACGAGCTGGTGGTCGATTATCCGCCGGTCTGGCGGCGCGGTCGGGCGCGGCCGTGAGATTGACGTGATCAATGATTAGGAATCGCCACGATTAGCCATGCTGCTGGCGGCTAAGCGTTCAACAAACTAAGCGGATGTCTGCCAGATATTTTTGTACGAAATCGGAGAAGCTGTTCGCAACGAAGCGGTCCGGCGCTCCGCCAATCAGCGCTATCTTACCCCAATTCTCATCATAAGTGCAGGAGATGGCCCAGGCCCAGCACCAATCGCAGTAGTCAGCGAAGAACAGGTATCTTCTCGCTTGTTCAGCAATAGTAACGCTTCGAATCTCATGGGGATATTCTTCCGGTACGTTCTTGATGCGGCCGAAATGCCACCAAACGGTGTGCTCCGCGTCCCAGAAATCCTCCGCAGGGCAGGCCGTTAGGATGTATTCTTTGAAATCGATCGGCAGCAAAACGCCGTACTGATCTTGCAACGTCTCAATCATAGGCGGCGTTGTGATTCCGGCAGCGAAATTGGAGCTGGTCTTCGTCCACCATCTCCGCAAATCCAGATGTGCCGCCATTGATCGCCTCCTTGACGATTTCGACAGAGAGTGGGGCTTACCTCAATAGTGAAAAGACTGACGTCCGCCTTCCCGTTTTTCCGATATCGAACGTACGCTAGAACGGCGATCGGGCCCCCTTGTCACAATTCAAGCGGATAGCGCGGAGCACCGGGCAATCATCGTCGGTCCTGGGCCGCCTAAGCGCCCGTTTGGATCCCATTCCCGGTCCCGCTATTCTCCAAGCCATGATGTCCCATCGGGAGGATCGCTTCGCGCAGGTCACGCCATTCAAAATCGCCGTCAGCGACGCCCAGCTCGAAGATCTGGCGCGCCGGTTGCGCGATGCCCGCTGGCCCAATGCGACCCTGGGCGCCGATTGGGACGACGGCACCGAGCCTGGTTTTCTCAGGCGGCTCACGGACTATTGGCGGACCCAGTTCGATTGGCGCGCCCAGGAAGCGCGGCTGAACGAACTCCCGCAATTCATTGCCGAGGTCGGGGGCACCGACATCCATTTCGTCCATCGGCGCGGGGCGGGGCCGGATGCTTTCCCGCTGATCCTGACCCATGGCTGGCCGGGCTCCTTCGCCGAGATGGAGCAGATCATTCCGCTGCTGACCGACCCCGGCGCCCATGGCGCGGATCCGGCCGACGCGTTCGACCTCGTCGTGCCGTCGCTGCCGGGCTACGGCTTCTCGGCACGGCCGTCCCGGCCGGGCGTCGGCCCCCACCATGTGGCCGGCCTCTGGGCCGAGCTCATGGCGGGCCTGGGTTACCATAGGTTCGGCGCCCAGGGCGGCGATTGGGGCGCCAGTGTTTCGACCTGGCTCGCGTTCCGGTTTCCCGACCAGGTGGCGGGACTGCATCTGAATTTCATTCCAGGCAGCTTCCTGCCGCCACTCGGGGAAGGGCAGCCGCCGCTTTCACCCGAAGAGCTGGTCTTTCGGGCGCGGGCCGCGGCCTGGGCCGACGCCGAAGGCGCCTATGCGCATATCCAGGGCACGAAGCCGCAGACGCTGGCCTTTGCGCTGGCGGATTCACCGGTCGGGCTGGCGTCCTGGATCGCCGAGAAATTTCGGGCCTGGAGCGACTGTGGCGGCGATGTCGAGCGAGCCTTCACGCTGGACCAGTTGCTGACCGACATCTCGATCTACTGGTTCACCAACACGATCGGCTCCTCGATGCGGCTCTATAAGGAAAGCCGACGCCGTCCGGTCCATTTCGCGGCAGGCGAACGGGTGCTGCCGCCCTTGGGGCTGGCGCTCTTCCCGCAGGAACTGCCGATGCCGCCGCGATCCTGGGTCGAGCGGGTGTTCGATGTCACCCGCTGGACGCCGATGCCGCGGGGCGGACATTTCGCCGCCATGGAGGCGCCGGTATTGCTGGCCCAGGAAATCCGCGCGTTCTTTCGACCGCTCCGGCGACCCTAAACCGTCCGCAACCGGGCAACGCCATACATTTGCCTACCGTCTCGAATAGCCCGAGACCGGACTTGGCTGCGGCCTACCGCATTCCGTTCAGTATGCCCAGCACCATCGCCTCCATTTCCGCGGTGAGGGGGTACATGTGCTTGTACTGCAGGATCTGTATGCAGGTGAGAAGCAGCCGTTCGTTGAAGGGGGGCAAGACGAGCGGCGGGATCTGCGCGGTCTCCAGCGGCTCAATGTCGCCACGCTGAAATTCGAACGCCATGCTGATGCGCGGATGGGGCGCGCGCCCGGAGCTATGCGAGCCCCAATGCAACACGGCCTGGTTCCAGCATAGGATACTGCCCGCCTTGGCCGGCAGGGCGCGGATGTCGGCATTGGCGTAGCGGGGTTGATTCTCTTCCGGCGTGTTGTAGGTCTGCTCCCGGTCGGCCGGCACCAGATACATGCAGCTGTTGAGCGTCGTGGCGTCGGTCAGCGGCAGCCAGACGGTCAGCGCCTTGGGCGTGCCGTCGGGATTGAGCGCCATGCGGCCGCGGTCGCGATGCGGCGCCCAACCTGCCTCGTTCGATTTCGGATCAATGTGCCACGCCCAGAAGGCCGGCAGAAGCCGGTATTCCGGCCCGAGATTGTGGCCGAGCAACTGATGCAACTGGGCGAAGGCGAGCCAGAACTGGTCGTACATGAAGGCGAAGCAGGTCGAGAGGCCATGGCTGCGCAGATGGGTGACCGTCGCCGCCATATCTTCCCAGGGCACCCCCCATTCCGGCGGGTCGAGTTGGAAATAGCCTTCTTCGACCAGTGCTGCGGCGGTGCCGGCCAAAACCTCGGGCGCGAAACCGAGCGGTGCGAACCGCTCCATGATCGCATCGTCGCAGACGGTCAGGGCCGGCACC
>Ga0302315_10003961_pt1 | contig 13117 bp, 5 predicted proteins | sample III_Palsa_N3_1_FD_200532 | JGI IMG/M metagenome (GOLD analysis project Ga0302315, IMG submission 200532) | Peat permafrost microbial communities from Stordalen Mire near Abisko, Sweden - III_Palsa_N3_1 | ecosystem: Environmental > Terrestrial > Soil > Palsa > Peat permafrost | place: Sweden... | reverse complement strand
CCTTACGTTGCCTTTTGGGTTTTTCTGCAAGTACCGCGCTTATGAGACCAGGGAACCGCGCTTCGATGTCTTCTCTGCGGAGAGTGTTCAGGAGAATGGTGCCGTTTCGTCTCGTAGAGACCAAGCCCGACTCGCGAAGCACGCGAAAGTGATGCGAGAGAGAAGATTTTGGACGATCCACTTCGAAAACACCGCAGGGCAATTCGCCGCGTTCCGCCAGTTGCGTAACTATCCCCAACCGTACCTCATCGCTTAGCGCATAGAGAACAGCGGTAAGAAGAATATCTTTCGGACTCGGCTCTTTCGGTAAGAACACTGGAATGAGATCCCCTTTGCGCGTCGCTTGACGCACTCAGCGTCTCGAAGTATTTTCATACTACCATTGTTCGATTATATTCGAACAAACAAAGGAGTGTTTTATGAAAGCATGGCAGCTCGAAGGGTTCCATCTCCATCAACTCGTTCTCAATGACATTCCGGAACCTGTGCCTGGAGACGGCGAGGTCCTGGTTCGCGTCTCTGCAGTCTCACTCAACTATCGCGACAAGCTTTTACTGGATGGTCTCTACAATCCGCATGTTGCATTTCCTATGACGCAGGTTGCTGATGCGGTGGGTGAGGTCGTTGCGTTGGGCGCCAACGTCACCAGATTCGCGGTGGGCGATCGTGTCGCCACGAACTACTGCACACGTTGGATCGACGGGCCGCCGGATGGGATGACATCGCACTACTCGCTCGGCAATGTAATTCCTGGTGCCCTTTCGGAGCTCCTGGTCTCCGCCGAGAGCGCTTTAGTAGCTGTCCCTGCCTACCTTACGGATGAAGAAGCGTGCTCCCTTCCGTGCGCTGCTTTGACAGCCTGGTATGCGCTCGTCGAGAAAGGAGAGCTCAAGGCGGGAGACACCGTGCTTGTACAAGGCACCGGAGGCGTATCGCTCTTCGCGCTACAGATTGGCGCTGCTCTGGGCGCGAAGGTATTGGTCACCTCCAGCAGCGACGAGAAGCTTACACGCGCAGCCAAGCTGGGTGCCGCTCACGGGATCAACTACGTGCGCCATCCAGACTGGCATGACGAAGTTCTGTCTCTTACCGAAAACCTGGGCGTTGATCACGTCCTCGAAGTAGCCGGCGGAGCCAGCCTGGAGAAGTCCATCAAGGCTTCGCGAGCGGGAGGGCAGATCTCCATCGTTGGCATCCTCGATGGGTTTTCTTCTGAAGTTTCCTTATTCACTGTCATAAAGAAGCAAACGGTACTGCGGGGAATCTCTGTTGGCCCTCGCCGCGCTTTAGAAGATATGTTGCGTGAGTTTGCCCGACTTCAGATCCATCCTGTGATCGATTCGGTTTATGAATTTGCCGACGTGCATAGCGCTTACAACCGTTTGAGCAACGGCCCGTTTGGCAAAATCGTAATTCGTGTAAAGAGATAGGCAAAGCGGAGTTTTCTTGGGCGACCGCGTACCAGCGCGCAAAAACGTTGCTGGTCCGCGGTCGGTTTGGGCTTAGGAGTAGTTCATTTTTTCGAGATCGGCGATCAGGCCGGGGCCGGTGGGGTGCCATCCCAGGCGTTGCTGCGTTAGAGCGCTTGAGGCTGACATGTCGAGGCCGGCGAACATCGCCAACCAGCCGAAGTGAGCTGGTGCTTCTTCCGGAGAGAGGCTGACCACGGGCACTTTCAAGCCGCGGGCGAGGACTTCAGCGATCTCCCGCATCGATACACCCTCTTCCGCGACGGCGTGGTATCGAGAACCCGGCTCCTGCTTCTCCAGGGCCAGCCGGTAGAGATGGGCAACATCGAGAACGTGCCCTGCCGAAAAGCGGTTGAGGCCCTCACCGATGTACGCCACGACCCCCTTCTCACGGGCCAGCTGGGTGAAGTAGGGGATGAGGCCCTGCTTGAACGTGTCGTGAACCTGAGGAAGGCGTACTACCGACACGTTGACGCCACGCTCTGCCACGGCAACACCGGCTAACTCCGACGCTCTACGGGGGTTCGGGTAGTTGGGGTTGAAGTAGTCTTCCGTCGCGAGTTGACCGGGTATGGCGGTCCCCATTCCAACCCCGGAGGTGATGACGAAGGGACGGTCAGAGCCAACAAGCACGTCGCCCATTGCTTCAATGGCGAGCTTGTCGTTCTCGCAGTTCTCCAGGAACTTCGAGAAGTCATGATTGAAGGCACAGTGGATGACGCCGTCCGACTTGGCTGCTCCGCTGCGCAGGCTTTCCAGGTCTTCAATGTTGCCATGATGCGCTTCGGCACCGGCAGCGATGAGGGCCGCGGCGCCTGCGTCCGACCGCGTGAGTCCGAGTACCTGATGGCCCGCGTTGATGAGCTCCGGAACGATGGCTGAACCGATAAAGCCGGTAGCGCCGGTGACAAAAATACGCATGATGAATTCTCCTCTAGTACGGTTGAGGCCTGCACTCGCGGGCCTGGTTCGGTCGCTGGTCGTCGCTTCGATGATGAGAGGGTTTCGTTCCCTGCCCTGCCATTGGTTAGGAGTTAGACAGTCGTATTGCCCATACGATCTATACTGAAAGTCCGCATTATTGGTTCGATCGTCCGATCACCGGAGGCTGTATGGATCCGCTCTCAGATGTGTTGTCGTTGCTCAAGCCCCGGAGCTATGTCGCGGGAGGCTTCGCCGTGGATGGCGATATGGCGATCCAATGGCCGAAGCATCAGGGCATCAAGTGCTATGCCATGCTCGCGGGAGAGTGCTGGCTGTCGGTGGAAGGTGTCGCCGATCCTGTGCTGCTTACGGCTGGGGACTGCTTCCTTTTGCCGCGCGGACTGCCCTTTAGCCTTTCGACCGATCTTGCTTTGACTCCGGTGGATTTTGAAACGGTTCGCTCTACATGGAGGGCGGGGAGCGCAGCTTCGACCTTCAACAATGAAGCTGGGGGGCGGTATATCGTTGGCGGCCACTTTGTTCTTACGGGGGGTCATGCTGACATCCTGTTGAAGTCTCTGCCGCCGATTGTGCATCTTCGAAAAGAGTCGGATAAGGCGGCGATGCGTTGGTCGCTGGAACGGATGAAGGAGGAGTTGCATGATCCGCAGCCGGGCGGCTCGTTGATTGCACAGCAGCTTGCGTACATGATGCTGGTCCAAGCGCTTCGGCTGCATCTGGCGGATGGGGCACGAGGCGGCGTCGGCTGGCTGTTTGCGCTGGCGGACAAACAGATGAGCGTCGCGATCACAGCCATGCACGACGATCCGGGGCATCCGTGGACGCTGCAGAAGCTGGCAGAGCGGGTTGGGATGTCGCGGTCGATCTTTGCGCTGCGGTTCAAAGAGACGGTTGGGAAGACTCCCATGGAGTACCTGACACACTGGCGGATGCTGCTGGCCGGCGACAGGCTGAAGAACTCGGATGATTCTCTTTCGGCGATTGCGTTGTCGCTTGGGTACGAGTCTGACAGCGCCTTTGGGAAAGCTTTCCGGAGGGTGATGGGATGCTCGCCGAGGCAGCATAGCCGAGGGAGTAGTCTTGCTCCTGTTACGACGGAAGCCAGCTATGGCGATCAGAGGGAGCTGGCCGCTGTTGGGGTGTCTTAGATAGTGTCTGAGGAATGGGGTTTGGCTCGATTTGGAAGAGTGGTGGGTTGAAAGAGAGCGTATCCCGGGGGCTGAAGCCCAGTTCAGCGTGGGTTTAAATGTCCGGGCTAAAGCCCGGACCTATCTCAGAAGCAACAGCAACAGCAAAAGCAAAAGCAAAGCAAGAACAAGAACAAGAACAAAAGCAAGAACAAGAACAACAGCAAGAATGATTCGTCAGACGCTGCGTAAGACCACCATGGCTGGGCGATAAGCGCGTTTTCGCAAAGACTGCGTCGAGGGGTGGATTTCCGGCAAAAAGTTGAGGCGAACAGTTTGCCGACGCGCGTTGTATCTGCGCACCGGCAAACTGTTCGCCACTTGTGTAAGCTCGGCTCCCTACGGCTGGTACTTCCATAGGTCGTTGAGATAGCCCTGTTGCGCGCCGGTAGAGTCGTAGCCCTGGCCGCCGAAGAGCCAGAGTTCGCCCGTCGCATCAACCCAGCCCGAAGCTCCGAATCGACCTCCCGGAGTGTTGTTGCCAATCACTCCCAACATGCCGTAGGTTCCGGGTTGCCCCTGCGAGCTGCCGACTGAAGAGCTGCCGCCCATCCAGGTCCATTGGCCAGTGTCACCGGTGGCGCTTGGGGTGTACTCCCACAGGTCGTTTTGATCGCCTGACGTATCGTTTGAGTCATAGCCACTTCCGCCGGAGAGCCAGAAGTTACCAGACGCGTCGGTCCAGTTTATGGCGCCAAAGCGTCCGCCGGGAATGTTTGTGGGAGCTGCCGTTCCCTGCGACCCGTAGCTTCCGGGTTGGCCTTCAGAGCTCGTGGGAGCTGCGCTGCTGCCACCCATCCACGCCCAGCCACCGGTTGCGTACAGCGTCGGGTCGAACTTCCACAGGTCGTTTTCATAGGCGAAGTTTCCGTTCGCATCGGCTCCTATCCCGCCGAAGAGCCAGAGATTACCCGACGCATCGGTCCAAGTTGCGCCACTCGTTCTACCACCGGGTATGTTGGTGGGGAAGGGTGTGCCTTGTGTGCCGTAGACTCCGGATTGCCCTTGAGAACCCGTGGTGAGGGGACTTCCTCCCATCCAGGTCCACTCGCCGGTGCTCGGTGTGAACTTCCACATATCGTTGAGATATCCCTGCGTTCCGGTCACGTCAATTCCCTGTCCGCCGAACATCCAGAAATTACCCGACGCATCCTTCCAGGTCATGGAGCCGTATCGTCCGCCGGGACTGTTGGTTGTGGCCGGGGTCCCCTGCGTGCCGTAGACGCCGGTTTGGCCGCCGTATGGAATGCCGACGGTATTGCTGCCACCCATCCACGTCCACTCGCCGGTTGCGCCCTGCGTTGGGTTGAACTCCCACAGGTCATTGAGCTCTCCGGAGAGACCGTATGCGTCAATGCCCTCTCCGCCGAAGATCCAGAGATTGCCGAACGCATCGAGCCAGCTTGCGGCCTGGGTTCGTGCCCCGGGATCGTTGGAAGGTACCGCTAGTCCGAGCGTACCGTAGGTTCCGAGCGCGCCGGGCGTGCCGAAGCTCGTGCTGGGCGTCTCTGTTGTGCTTCCACCCATCCACGTCCATTCGCCGGTTGTGCCGAGTGTGGGGTCGAACTTCCACAGGTCGTTGAGCACGCCGTATCCGGATCCTGTCGAGTCCTGCCCCTGGCCGCCGAAGAGCCATGCCTTACCAGAAGCATCAATCCAGGTCACAGCGTTCTCGCGTCCACCGGGAACGTTGGTAACGGCGGGGGATCCCAAAGTGCCGTAGACTCCGGCCACGCCACCATAGCCGCCTCCTGCTTTGCTGCCGCTTATCCACGTCCACTCCCCGAGGCAGACAATGCTTACATTCGTGACATCGGCGGTGGGGGTGCCGTTGCCATTGGAGACCGCGCAGTACCGGCCTACGGGTTGAGTGAGCACCGATACGTTGTAGGTACCACCAGCGGCAATCGGATCCACGAAGGAGAAGTTGCCGTTTGTGCTGACAGGCAAGAGGTCATCGTCGTTGATGCCAGCCTGGTTCTGCAGGATCGCCCCTGAAGTCTTGAGCCCCTTGATAGTGCCGCTGATGGTGAAGGCACCCGATGGAGCAGTCGTACACGAGACGTTCACATTGGTGACACTCGCCACAGCCGTTCCAGTAGGGTTAGCGACTGTGCATTCCTGTCCAGTGGGATTGGAGGATACTGTGACGCTGTAAAGCGCGCCGCCGCTTGGAACCGCACCGGGAAAGACGAAGCCGTAGCTCTTGGCAGTCGCACTTACCGTCAGGTTGTTGCCACCGTTATCCTGCAAGACCAAACCCGTGCCGCTGAGGCCGAAGACCGAACCGCCGATGCTGTATGCCTGAGTGCAGGCGATACTCACGCTGGTGACGTTGGCGCTGGCCGTGCCGCTACCACTCGTTACTGCACAGTTAAAGCCTGCGGGAGCGGTGAGTACCGTAACGCTGTATGCGTCGCCGCTTTTGATGGACGTGGCGAAGGTAAAGCTGGCGGCGTTCGCGCTTACTGTCAAGTTATCGCCACCGTTATCCTGCAAGACCAGACCTGTCGCAGTAATGCCAGAAATCGTACCGCCGATCGTATAGGTAGAAGTTGGTGGAGTTGGTGGGGTCGCTTGTGTAGTCGAACTGCTCGAACAACCTACAACGGAGATCAACGCCATGGCGGATAACGTAAAGACACCTAATCTGTTCCAGCTTCTCATCTCGTTTAGCCTCTTATAAGTGAAATGGCACAAAGTTCTGCTGCGGTTGCGGTTGCGGGAGTGATGGAGTTCTCAGCGGTGAGTGGGTGTGACTAGCGCAAGGGTTCGTGGATGGCCAGAAACCTGCGAACGCTTGGCGGAAGACTGAAGGCAACTTGTGTCATCTGTACGTCCACTCCCTTTCTGAAGGTTCGACCGGCGTTTTCAAAAGGCTCGGCGTTGAAGCGCGATCGTTAGTTCAAGCTCACGTTGACCTGTGTTGTTTGTGAAAGAGTGCCGCTGGTGCCGGTGATTGTGAGCACATACGTCCCCGGTGTTGTGCCAGCATTGCCTGTACCGGTCGTTGCTTTCGATCCTCCTCCGCAGCCAACCACTGCTCCGGCAAAGACGGCAAGAGCCAGCAGGCTCAGCAACATATTCATGCGTCTACGACGGCTCGGGAGAATGAGGAAGAAGAGAGACGCGATTGCGACGCCGCTTCCGATAGTGAAGCCCGGAGGAAGATGATTTTCTAAAGCTGCCATGGTCATGGCAGTACTGTTCACGGTGAGCGTTGCAGTTACTGCCGTTGCTCCCGTGATCGCAGGAGGTGTCGTCACGGAGCAGGTTGGGGTTTCCGTCGCGTTCGCCGGAGTCCCTGTAACAGCGCAGGCAAGTGAGACCGCACCGGTAAAGCCTCCGCTTGGCGTAACAGTAATGGTGGATGTCGCCGGCGTTCCCGGAGTGACATTCGTGATGGCAACGCCGCTGAGTGCGAAGCTCGGGACCGTTGGAACAGTCACGACCACCGGAATGCTTGTGCTGGCGGTGAGGCTTCCTGAAGTGCCGAGGATGTTGAGAGAGTAAGTGCCGGCGGGTAGTGCAGCATCCGTGTTGATGGTGAGTGTGCCGTTGACCGACAGATCTCCTGTAACTGCGGTTGAGAGAGCTGAGCAGGTGGGAACGTCCGTTACGCCCGATGGCGGAGTGACGGTGCAGGTGAACACTACGTTGCCCGTGAATCCATTGCTTGGGGCAACAGTGATGGTGGAAGCGGCGCTGGAACCCGGTGACGTGACGTTGACAGGCGTAGCGGCCAACGCGAAGCCTTGCGCTCCCGGACCGTTGCCGTTGGTGATTGAGACAGTGGTGGACGAGGGCTGATAGATCGTGTCGCCGGAGTACTGCACCGTAAGCGTGTTCGCTCCCGGTAAGAGAGCCGCACTATTGAAGGCAAAAACTCCTGACGAGATATCACCACCGACTGCGGCCAGGTTGACTTGCGCGATCGCATAACCAGAGGTGCCAATGGTTACGGTTCCCGTAGGAGCGCTCTTGCCTGTCTGTCCTGTAACTGTCGCAGTGATGTTCACCGCGGCTGTGGGTGAGGTCGAAACAGCCGAAGAGCTGGCAGTTGTTGTCGATGCCAGGAGACTGCTGCCAAGGATGGTGATGCTTTCAGAGCCGGTGATCGCGTTGTAATTTGCATCGCCCGGATAGGCGATCGTGATGTTGTACCTTCCCGCAGCAAGAGAGGTTGCCGTAATGGTGCCGACACCTTCAGGGAAGCCGGTGCCAAGATCGAGCGTCGACTGCAAAGGAGCATCGATGGGAACACCGGCGGGAAGACCGGTTATGGTTATGGTGCCTGTCGGTGGAGCAACAGGGCTATAGATATACGCTCCATAGATCTGTTCAATCTGGTTGTTTGCTCCGTTTTCTGCCTTGATGGTGAAGACTAGAGGTCCATTGCCCTGGAAGGTAGTTGGCCCGGTCTGCGCTGTGCTGGAGAATCCAAGGGTGGGCGTGTCTTTTACGACTGTTAGAGCAACTGCCGACGAAGAAGACTTGGCGTAACTGTTATCTCCGGAGTAGTTCGCCGCGAGAGAGTGTGCGCCGATAGCGAGAGGAGCGTTGGTTGCAGCTTCGCCGTTGGAGTTGACCTGCATCGTGGTGAGGTTGCTTGCGCCATCGGTAAACGTGACGCTTCCTGTTGGGATACCGTAGCTGGTCGCACCCGATGCCGGCGAGGGCAGAGCGGTGAGGACGAACTGCGTCCCGTAAGGAACCTGCGCGCCTGGATTTACCGCACTCTGTCCTCCGCTGATTACGTTGAAGATTCCGAACTGAACCTGGCTGGCTTCAGGAGCCACTGTGATCTGCGTTGTAGACGACTTGCTTGCGGCGTTAACTCCATCGCCGCTGTATTGGCCCCAGATGTTGTAAGTGCCGCCCGGCAATGCGTTGTACGAACCACTGAAAGTTCCATTGCTCAGTTCAAAGAGCGTTTGTCCGGCTTGCAGAGGCTCTGTGCTATCCGACATCAATGCCACTGAGCCAGTTGGCGTTGTGCTCGCTGTCACCGATCCGGAGAAGGTGATCGTCTGGCCGTGCGTGATGGTGGTGGAAGAAGGGATGAGGGTCGTTGTGGAGCTGGCGAACGTAACGCTTTGCCAGTTGGCCACCAACGCGTTCGCGTCGAGAGAGCCGAGTCCGGTGGCCAGATCGTAACCCGCTGTGGCGTTGTACTCCGGCACAGAGCCCTGACCAATTTGTCCTTCGCGTGTGCCGTCGATGTCGGTCACGGGGTTTGCGACGGCAATGCAACCTGTCGAACCCAATGCGCACGGTACAGAGTTCGTTCCCTGCGCGACGTCATGGAAGACAGCGGGAAACTGTGTCGCCATCGGATACAGGATGTAGTCTGCCTGACCCTGGCGGCCGTACTTCTGATTGACCAGAGCCATCATCGCGGCGAAAGCTGGCGTAGAGGCGGAGGTTCCGCCAACGCCGGAGATTTGAACAGCGCTTCCGCTGGAAGCCGGCTGGCAATCGCCATCCGAGGTGCAGGTTGGGTAAAAGCTGGCGTTGATTCCTGACGATGCGAAGAGCGAAACGTCTGGAATATCGCGAACACCATCTGCGGGAACGCCGTTCGCTTTTTGCCAGGAAGGTTTTGGATAGGGGCCGGTTACGAGCCCAAGAGTGCTGGCTCCTCCGCTGCCTGATGCAATCGTCGTTTCGCCGCCGCTCTCAAACAGGATATTGGAACCGTACTGGCTGTTGTTCCAGGCCTGCTCCGGGATGAAGCCTTTGATGGAAACGCCGGGAGCGCTGTCGCTGGCAGTTGTATTCCAGTAGGTCGCGAGCTGAGCGTTGATGGCTGTCTGACCTTGCTTATACGAGCTGTAATAGAAGTCTGTGCCGCCAACAGCGACGTCATAGGGCGTGGAGGCAAATCCGCTGATAGCCTGACCATATTCTGCATAATCCTGAGTGTCGGGATCATCGCAATTGGCCGATCCACTGTCGCCGGTCGAGACCGCAACGGTGATTCCCTGCGCCGCGGCTTGCTCCCACAAGGAGTTGAGGTATTGATTTTCGCTGCCAAGCTCCGCTTCGCAAGCTCCAAAGCTGAGACTGAGGATGGGTGCGATGTTGCCGTATACGGCGTGGCCTGCCGCAAGAATAAGACCGGAGTTCAATGTGGTGTCGGCTGCAATCACTAAGTCGATGGTGGCCTTCGGTGCTACGGCTCCGGCCCACTCTACGTCGAGGTACGCTTCCCCAGAGGAGTCATTCGGGCCGTCGGGATTGTTGATCCCATCGATTCCGGGATCGTTGCCGTCGATGATGACTTGCGGCGGATTGGCGGGTAGACCGAAAAGACTACGGAAGCTGTTGGCGATCGAGAGGTCGATGTTCGACTCGTTGACGATGGCGATGGTCTGCCCTGTGCCATTCGTTCCAGCGTTGTAGAGCGGGTTCAGGTCATACTGCACGGCGAAGTCGCCGGGAGAGACCACAAATGATTCGCCGTAGCTGGCGTCCATCGTCCATTGCGGTTTGGCGCTTCCAGTTTTGACGTCGTAGGCGGCCTTGCCCATCATCCTGCTGTGGCTGGTGAGGCGAAAGTTGTTCAGCCAGGCAAATCCACCGAAGACCGGTGCAATCGCTGCTGGAATCTGCGGGTCAGTCGCGTTTGCGTAGTGCGTTTCGCCCTTTACCGTGTACTTGTGAATCTGCGCATGAAAAGCTTCGCGGAACTGGGCGACAGAACCGGCAACTTCCAGGGTCTGACGACCGGGGTTGACCTTGAGGTCGCCGAACCCATGCGACTGCAACCACGTCTCGAGCGTGGCGAGGTCGGAGTCCGAGGGACCAAACTGCTGTCCGAACTGCTCCGGAGTAAGCCAATGATGGTAGCTCGCGGTACCCGGCTTATGGAGGTCGCCGATCAACTGCTTTAGAGCAGCCTCCTGAGCATCGCTGCGCTTCAGAACGATCTGGAGGCGATCGAGGCGCATGTCATCCAGCGCCGCGCCACGATCATTGGTCGCACGAGCCAGCGGATGAACTGTTCCAGTCAGGCTCACCAGGTTCTTCTCGTTAATAGGCTGCGTCAGCCGATTCGCCACCGGCTTTGTTTCGCCAGCCAGCGCGGAAGTTTGCGCCGTGGCAAGCGAGGAAATCGCCAGGACAAAAGTAGTCACCATTAGGGAGAAAGGCCGGAAGGGGAGCTTCTTAAGCAGCATGAGTATTCCTATAGGCATCGAGAGCCGGGGTGAAAATGAGCATTCTTCGGCGAACGCTGGAGAGCACGCCAACGGGAGCGAACCGAAAGATTGTGGTGTCAACTGCTCGGACCAACAGAACAGTTGTAGGGGTCAACCTCGGCCAGGAGAGAAAGAAGTCCTGACTACGGCCAAAGAAACTATTAGTGGAAACAGGTGAAGTGTAGCGGTGGAGAAAGGGCGATGCAATGCTTGGAAGGTCATGAATAGCTTCGCAATTTATACGGACGCAACCTTTTTGTAATGAAACGTTTACATGCCATCACGCATGCCTAGGCGTGGCGCTTTTGAGAATCCCCCATTCCGTTCCTGTAAAGTTTTTCTTATGGATAAGCTGGGGTTGGTGTCCTTTTTGGACTTCAAATTTGATTTTTCTTCCGGCGATCTTCTTCGTGGGGACAAACGTCTCCGGATACCGAAACAGACTTCACGCCTTCTGGGAATTTTTCTGGAGCGCCCCGGCATGGTGGTTACTCGTGCTGAACTACAAGAGTTGCTCTGGCCAGAGGGCGAATTTTTAGACCATGAGCACGCTATCAACCGGGTCATCACGGACTTGCGTGCCGTGTTCCGGGACAATCCTAAAAATCCCAAATACATCGAAACCGTCCACAAACGTGGGTACCGGTTTCTACCCCAAATTGCCGTGATCCCGGTGACGGTTCGCAATCCTGCTCCGAGTGCTAAAGCGAATCCTCTGCCGCAGGAACTTGCGGTTGACGCAGCGGGAATGGAGACTCCGTCAGTCGAGCCATCTTCCGCTTTCCGCCTCCCTGTTTCGGAGAACCAGCAACAGACGATCACCATTTTGCCGCCGCTTCACACCTCAAAGCGCCCTCTACAGAGATATCGCTGGCTCTTTGGCGGTGGCGTTGCTCTGCTGGTCGTCACGGCTCTTGCAGTTGGACTATATCGACATCGGCACCCACCGGCGGTTGCGGAGACGAATGTTGTCTCGCTCGGAATCGCCCCTTTTGAAGCAGAAGGCCCAGGAGCAGAAGAGATGGGGGAAAGCTTTCGCCTCGATCTGGCCGATGCGCTCGCGCAGCTTCCTGTCGTTCAAATCCGCGCGATGAACTCGCTCAACGACATTAGCCGCGACGACAACGGCATTCGCAGCATCTCCGAAAAACTCCATCTCGACATGCTTCTGCTGGGCAAGTTTCGAGTGCAGGGCGACCGCTGCGTGGTTCAGTTCGAACTTGTGCGCGGTCGCGACTCGCTGCACCTGGCATCGTTTCAATACGAAGGCAGCAAAGACGAACTTGCGGACATTCGCGATAAGCTGCAACGCGACATCTTCCTGAATCTCCAAGGGAAGGGGAAGTCCATGCAATCCATCCATGGAAGCACGAATGATCCCCAGGCTTATGGGGAGTATTTGCAAGGGCGTGAGCTGACGCGGCTCCGCGACCCCACGGCTCTGCACCAGGCGCTCAGTCATTATCAGACCGCTATTTTGCGCGATCCAAAATTTGCCGGGGCCTATGCCGGGATGGCTGCCACGCATCTCGCACTGCGCTACTTCTCCGATGCCGTAGATCACCAGAATGCAGCCAAGCAACTGGCGCAGCAGGCGTTACAACTTGATCCGCAGCTCGCCGAGGCCCATGGGGTTCTTGGCGATGTTGCTTTGCGTTCGGCGGGGGATTTCGCGCTTGGCGAACGGGAGTTGCGCCGCGCCATTGAACTCGATCCCCACAAGTCGACCTATCATGCGTGGCTGGCCTCGTTGCTGGTTTACCAGGGCCGCTTCGAGGAAGCCATGTCAGAGATCGATCGCGCTGTTGCCGATGATCCGCTCTGGCCGCTGGTCTACAGTATGGCGACCTATGTTGCCGGCATGGCTCACGATAACAACCGGGCGATCGCCTTTGCGCAGAAGTATCTCTCGCTGGTTCCCGATTCTCCCGAAAGCCATAACCAGCTTGGGTGGGCTTATTTCTGCGCCAAACGCTATGACGAAGCATTGACCGAGTGGGGTCGAATGGCTGAGATGGACAAAGATCCAGCTCGCATCGCCCTGGAAGAACGTGGACGTGAAGCCTACCGTCGCGGAGGTGTTGAGGCCTACGCTTTAGTACGTCTCCAAGCCATAGAACAGCATGCCCCCGAAACCACTCGCCATCCCAACGATTTCGATCCAGCCGAGTGGTATGCCTTTACCGGGCAACGCGACAAGGCGATCGCGGCCCTCCAGCGCGTCGTGACAGAACATGACGGCGCGGCTGTCCTGCTGGCTGTCAATCCTATGCTCGACAATCTGCATGATGATCCGCGTTTTCAAGCACTCCTG
>Ga0302315_10003954_pt1 | contig 13135 bp, 7 predicted proteins | sample III_Palsa_N3_1_FD_200532 | JGI IMG/M metagenome (GOLD analysis project Ga0302315, IMG submission 200532) | Peat permafrost microbial communities from Stordalen Mire near Abisko, Sweden - III_Palsa_N3_1 | ecosystem: Environmental > Terrestrial > Soil > Palsa > Peat permafrost | place: Sweden... | reverse complement strand
GACGTTACCGCCGTATTTTGATCGTGATAACCGGATTGATAATTTTCCGACACCACGGTATTCCATGCCCCTTTGACCCATGACATCATCAAATTATGCTTCCAGCGGAACGTCAGCAACGGATTGCTGCTATACGTACCAAGCGTTACCCCGCCGAATTGGCCGACGTTTTGCGTCCACGGACCATTCGGCACCACTTGCTGCTCATATTGGTTGGTATAGGTGCCGCGCAGATCGAAGGTAAATCGTCCCAAGTCGCTCTGCGGCAATCTGTATAGCAGCTCGACATCCTCGCCGCTGGTGATGGTGCCGCCCAGATTTTGAGTGTCTTCACTGACATAGGCCAGGGAGCCATTTGGATTGCGCACGAAGTTGGCGGCATACAGGGCTGGATTATCAAAAATCGCCGTTTCCGACAAACTGCCCAGCGTGTCGGTCAACGCGATCCGCCAGTAATCGACTGTCAGCGACAAATCCTTGATCGGCTCCAATACGAAGCCGGCAGTGAAATTTTTCGATTTCTCCGGCTGCAAATCGGGGTTACTGCCGGTCTGTACCGGTTGCTTGACGTTACAGACCTCAGCGGAAGTCAATCCTGCTGCCAAGGCCGCAGCGGTAATGGTGCCGGTGCCAGGTGCGCCAGTGCCTGGACACAAGAGCGGATCGTCCCATTTGCCGGAAGTGGTCGTGGTTGCTTCAGGCAAACGATAACCGTACATGTCGATCAAGCTCGGTGCGCGAAAGCCGGTATTGAAGGAAGCGCGCAGCACCAGAGTCTTGGAAGGTTGATAGCGAACACTGAGCTTCGGGTTCACGGTGGAACCGATATCGCTGTAATCATCGGCGCGCACGGCGAAGTCCACATCAATTTGCTTGGTGAGCGGGGCATCCAGTTCGCCGAACAAGGAACTTATGTTGCGCGACGCGTGGACGTCATACGGTTCGCGTCCGTTATAGGGAATGTTGGCATTGTTTTCCGGCGACACATCTTGCATGGAATCGTGGTGGAAGACGGCCCCCAGATTCACGGCCAAGGCTCCGCCTGACAACGCCATCAAATCATGGCCTGCCGAGAAATCTATTGCATCGAAACCGGAAGTCGTATCGCGTATGACTTGTCCATCTTCCGAAATGCTATTGATATATGCTGCACCCGCTGCATTTTGCGCACCGAACGGATTGATAATCCCGTTGAGCACACCGGCGTCAAGTGCCGGGCCATTCAAATAGCCATTCTGAGTATGGTCAGTGCGCGTATCCCGGGCTGCCACTAAATGCGCTTTGTACTCCCAACCGGCGTATTGGCCTTCATCGGTCAACAAGACACGCGAGTTGGCCTGTTCGTCTTTGTATTGCGCGCCGCCTTGGGCATCATCCTGCCATTCCAGTGTCAACGGCTGCCCGGTAACGCCTTTCACCAGGGGTACGCCGGCGCTGCCGCCCGGATAATACGGGCTGCTTGAATTGATGATCATCACCGGAGTGGCGGGACCGCCCGGAGGAGAAGAAAAGCCGACGCTGGTACTGGCAGCGCCTTTGGGAATAATCCTGGATTCGTCGCCGTAAGACACTTGCAACGAAAGGATATTGTCATTTCCCAGTTTCAACTGACCATTGGTGAAGAACGTGACCTGTTGCGATTCCGGGAACAACACACCATATAGATCTGTATTGTTATTGAGGCAGGAATTTTTGGCCGCAGGCGTGGAATATGGCGCCAAGCAAGTGCTTCCGTAGGGATTACCGGCAGCGGAACTAGGAGCAATGATATTGGCGGGATAAGCGTAGCCGCCGGAGCCGGCGGTTTTATCGCCTGGGCCAATGCCGAGCGCATTGAGTTCATTGTTATTAACCGCATCGGGTCTTGAAGTGTAGGCGAGCGAGCCTTGTTTGTGCGCATCCAGGGTCCCGTATAGACTCCAGCCGTCTGCTTCCAGATTGCCCTTACCGCCGGTGATGCTGAAGCGCTGCTCATTGGCGCCCCCGCCTGCATCGGGCGAGACCCCCTGGATCGTCGCTTCTAGTCCATTGTAGGATTTCTTGGTGATGAAGTTGACCACACCTGCCACAGCGTCGGAACCGTACAGCGATGAAGCGCCGTCACGCAGGATTTCTACGCGATCTATCGCGCTGAGCGGGATGATTTCGACGTTGGCGTAGGTATCTGCAGTAGGCTCATTGGCAAGGCGCTGGCCATCCAGCAGAACCAGGGTTCTTGGCAAGCCAAGCCCGCGCAGGTTGATGACCGTCCCGCCGCCGGCGGACAAGGCATTCTGCGTCGAACCGACCGACAGAGACTGCATGACGTCTGCGACCGAGGTGTAGCCTAACTTTGCGAAATCGGAGGCCTTGAGCACGGTCACTGGCAGCGCCGTCTCGGCGTCCACACGTTTAATCGATGAACCCGTGACTTCCACCCGTTGGACTGATGCAGTATCAGCATCGGCTGCGGGGGCTGCCGCTTGCTGGGCATTGGCCTGGTCCATCACGGAAAGTATCGCCAACGTGATGGATGACAACAAAAACTTATTGCGATTCTTCATTGCACTGTCTCCTGTTTTTCTAATGGGCGTAACAGCGTTCGTCTCTATTTTTTAGAACGCTGATTGGAGCACCTCGCGTACTCCGTGCCACTGCGGCGAAGGTTGTCCAGAAGATCTGCAACCAAGGGCGCAGCCGGTCAGTTTATCCGGCACCTGCTACTCCATGCGTTCATCGATGCATCGAACGCCGGACGGAACACCTTGCGTATTCCGTGTCGCTGCGGCGAAGGCCAGGTATCAAAGCCATACCGAGGCCGCAGACGATCGTTTTACTTCTTGCTGCATGTCTCCTTTACATGTCGAACTGATGCTTCAGATTGATGCTTCGTAAAATTTTCGCAACCGTCATTTCAATTTCAGCCCCGTGAAAATACGCGTGTAACGCGTTCCAGATGGGCTCGCATTGCGCGGCGTGCTGCAGCCGGGTCACGGGCGATAATGGCCTCCAGTACCCGGCGATGATCGTTCAATGTTTCCTTGCGCAGTTCATCAGTCTGGAAATGTTCGGATAAGCGATGCCAGAGGCGTCCGCGTTGATCCCACAAATACTCGACCACGCCGACCATTGCACTATTGCCGGTGGCGCGTGCGATGGACAAATGAAATGCGCGGTCAGCCAGTTCGTGGCTCAATTCGATATCGTGGAAACGCTCCATTTCCTCCGCGGCATGCAGGATGGCATCGATTGCGTTATCGGTGGCCACCCGGGCTGCGATGGCCGCCATCTCCGGCTCGATCAGGCGGCGCGCCGATAACACCTCGAACGGCCCGGGCCCAATCTCAGGCACCGGAACCGGGATATCCGGCTTTTCGCTGACATAGACTCCGGATCCACCCCGGACTTCGACATGTCCTTCCAACTCGAGTGCGATCAAGGCTTCCCGCAACGAGGCGCGGCTGACGCTCAACTTGGTGGCCAGATCGCGCTCGGAAGGCAGGCGCTCGCCGGGAGCGATCTTTTCTTCCTGAATCAGCTCTTGGATACGAGTAGCCACAATGCGATACAGGCGCGGCTCATGCGCGCCGCTTTTTGCGGGGGGCGTCATCAATTTCGGATTGGCAGAGGCATTCATAGTTTCCGATAGGCAAGAAGTACATGCTACGCACTGGTCAGGCCATTTTAAATTGGCCTGACAAAATTTACAAGGTGGCCTTACCAATTTAATTTATTTGTGGCACACTAACCACATTGAATTGGCAATTGCCGATTTGCCGCAGGTACTTTTGCAATACTTTTACACCGCATTTATCTCTACAACCGAACAGCTGTATGGCATGGTGCCAGACGAGGGCAAGGAGTCCCATTTAGCATGACAACGTTCATGGATCAAGATTTTCTACTCAGTACCGATATCGCAAAAAAGCTCTACCACGAGGTAGCCGCGCAGATGCCTATCATCGACTACCACTCGCATCTGCAGCAAGGCGAAATCGCCGATCGCAAGACATTTCGCAACCTTGCAGAACTCTGGCTGGGCGGTGATCATTACAAGTGGCGCCTGATGCGTACTTGCGGCGTGAGCGAAGATTTCATTACCGGCGATCAGAGCGATAAAGCCAAATTCCGCGCCTTCTGTAAAGTGCTGCCACTGGCGATCGGCAATCCTATTCATCATTGGAGCCACCTGGAATTGCGTCGCTTGTTTGGTGTCGAATTGACTATCAACGAAGCTAACGCCGACGCTATCTGGGACACCGCCAACGCCCAACTGGCCGGCATGGACACCTGGGCTTTTCTTGAACAGGCGGGCGTGGAAATCGCCTGCACTACCGACGATCCGGCCGACGATCTTGCGCAACATGACGAAATTGCAAAGTCCGCGCTGAAAACCCGCGTGCTTCCGGCCTACCGCCCGGACCGCGCCATGCGCATCAATCGCGAAGACTTCGCTGAATACCTGTCCCACCTTGGAAATGTATCCGGCATTACCGTCGATTCCTTTGGCTCGATGATTGCCGCGCTGGCAAATCGCGTCGCTTATTTCCATGCGCGCGGTGCACGTATCTCGGACCATGCGGTCGATACTCCCTTGCCCGCCATCGCGCCAACGCCGGAACAACTGGAATCGCTTTTCCGCAAACGCCTGAGCGGCCGGCAACTGAACGACAACGAAGTCGGGCAATATCTCTTCGGTTTATTAGCCGAAATCGGCAAAGTCTACGCCAGCCACGATTGGGCGATGTGCCTGCACATCGGCGCCCAGCGCAATAACAATCGCCGCATGCTGGCGCGTCTTGGGACCGACACCGGCTACGATTCGATTTCCGACTTGACCACCAGCGCCGGCTTGGCGGCATTGCTCGATGCGCTCGATGTCGAAGATAAACTGCCGCGCACCGTTCTGTTTGCCTTGAACCCAGCCATGAATGAAGTGCTATCGACCATGATCGGCAACTTCCAGGACGGCAGCGTCGCCGGCAAGATCCAGTTCGGCCCGGCTTGGTGGTTCAACGACCACAAGGAAGGCAATTTGCAGCAAATCATCAGCTTGGCCAATCATGGCGTGCTCGGCGCCTTCGTCGGCATGGTCACCGATTCGCGCAGTTTCGCCTCCTACCCGCGGCATGACTATTTCCGCCGCCTGGTCTGCCGCCAGTTCGGCTTGTGGGTGGACGCCGGTGAGTATCCGGCCGACCTCGATATGCTTGGCCATATCGTGCGCGGCATCTGCTACGACAACGCCAAACAATATTTCAAACTTTAGCATTTCTAACTTTAATCGCGACGGGATCGCCATGAGCAATTCGCAAAAAATACTCTGCATACATCCAGACGACAGCATGCTGGTGGCGTTGTCCGATCTGGCAACGGGAGAAGTCGTGAAGTGGGAAAAGGAATCGATCCTGATTTCCACTCCGGTCAAGGCCAAGCACAAATTTGCGCGCCGTGCATTTGCCGAAGGCGAATTGCTGACCTTGTATGGCGTCCCGGTGGGCAAGGCGACGCAGCCGATACGGCGCGGCGAAGCAGTCACCACGGAGAATCTGCAGCATTATGCGGCGGATGTCGAACTCGGCGCCAGCACGCCCTACCACTGGACTGCGCCCGAAGTCGATCGGTTTGACGGCGCCACCTTCCCCGGCGTGGTACGCGCCGACGGGCGCGTCGGCACCGCCAACTACTGGCTGATTTTCCCGCTGGTATTTTGCGAAAACCGCAATGTCGAGCATTTGCGCAACGCGCTCGAAGGCCCGCTCGGCTACAGCAATAGCGATCTTGCCAGCCTGACGCTGTCGCTCCTGGGCGAAGACATGGCGGCGCCGAAACCGGTGACCAGGCCTTTTCCGAATCTGGACGGCGTACGCATCATCACGCACGCGGGCGGTTGCGGCGGCACGCGAGCCGATGCGCGCTCCCTGTGCAAGATCCTGGCCGCTTACGCCGATCACCCCAATGTCGCCGGCGTTACCGTGTTCAGCCTCGGCTGCCAGAATGCCCAGATCAAGATGTTTGAAGAAGCCCTGGCCAAGCAAAATCCGAATTACAGCAAACCCTGCCTGATCTACGAACAGCAAAAGTGGGAAAGCGAGCAAGCGATGATGAAGGCTGTGTTGCAAGACACGCTGACCCATTTGAAGCAGGCAAACAACATCGTGCGCCAGCCGGTGCCGCTGTCGCATCTGAAGATCGGCGTCAAATGCGGCGCCTCGGACGGTTTTTCCGGCCTATCTGCCAATCCAGCCATGGGCCTGGTGTCGGATATGGTGGTGGCGCTGGGCGGCTCGTCTATCCTCGCTGAGTTCCCCGAACTATGCGGCGCCGAGGCCAGCCTGATCGAGCGTTGCGAAAACGACGACGACAAACGTCGCTTCCTCGGCATGATGCGTGATTTTGAAGAACGTGCAGCATCAGTCGGCGCGCACCTGGCCGACAATCCCAGTCCCGGCAACATCCGCGACGGCTTGATCACCGACGCCATGAAATCGGCCGGCGCAGCAAAGAAAGGCGGCACCTCGCCGATTGTGTCGGTGCTTGATTACGGTGAACAAATCGCCAAGCCGGGCCTGTCCCTGCTATGCACGCCGGGCGGCGACGTCGAATCGGTCAGCGGCATCGTCGCCTCGGGCGCCAACGTCGTCTTGTTTTCCACCGGTCTGGGCACGCCAACCGGCAACCCCATCGTGCCGGTCCTGAAGATTTCCAGCAACAGCCGTGTCGCCACGAAGTTGGCCGACTTGATCGATTTCGATTGCGGCCCGGTGATTGACGGTGCGCCGTTGGCCGATATCGCCGATCAATTGCTACACATGGTGGTGGACACCGCTGGCGGCCAATATCAGACCAAAGCGGATCGCCTGCAGCAGTACGACTTTATTTTCTGGAAACGTGATGTTTCGCTCTAAGCGGACAAGCCCCACATGAAACAATTACATCGCGAAGAACCGTTTTCCCTGCCGATTAAATTCATCCAGTTCGGGGAAGGCAATTTCCTGCGCGCTTATATCGATTGGCAAATCGATCTGCTCAACGAACGCGTCGGACTGAATGCCGGCGTGGTCGTGGTGCGTCCGCGCGGGCATACGGTCAAACCATTGCTTGATGTGCAGGGCGGTTTATTTACCACGGTCATCCAAGGCTTGAACGAACATGGAGAGGCGGTCAAGCAATATCGCAAGATCACCTGCGTCCAGCGCGAGATCAATGCAGTCACCATGTATGCCGATTTTCTGGCGTTGGCGCGCGTCCCGGAAACCAGGTTTATGGTTTCCAACACCACCGAGGCCGGTATCGTCGTCAACGACACTGATCGCTTCGAGGATACGCCACCGCTCTCGTTTCCGGCAAAATTGACCCGCCTGCTGCACGAGCGCTTCCAGCATTTCGACGGGGCACAGGAACGCGGTTGGGTCATGCTGCCCTGCGAATTGATCGAACATAATGGACCAGCCCTGAAGGCTGCGGTTTTGCACTTCGCCGCGCTGTGGAATCTCGGCGAGCGCTTCAAGAGTTGGGTGGATCAGGCCAACACCTTTTGCTCGACCCTGGTGGACCGCATTGTCACCGGCTATCCGACCAAAGATGTCGAGAGCATCGAAGCCGAGCTTGGATACCGCGATCAATTCCTGGTTGCCGCCGAATATTATTATGTATTGATTATCGAAGGCCCGGATTGGCTGGCAGAGGAATTAAAATTGTCCGACGCCAAGCTGAACATCAAGCTGGTCGGCGACATTGCACCCTACAAGCAAGCCAAGGTCGGCATCCTCAATGGCGGCCACACCGCGCTGGTGCCGGTTGGTTTGCTGGCCGGATTGGAATCTGTAGCTGAAGCAGTCGACGATCCCGATGTCGGCGCTTTCCTGCTGGGCGCGCTGGCCAAAGAAATCATCCCAGCGTTGCCACTGCCGCGCGAAGAAATGGAAGCCTTTGCTGCAGAGGTGTTGCGTCGCTTCCGCAATCCGTTTATCCATCATCGGCTGGCCGCCATTGCGCTCAATAGCTGGCCAAAATTTGCCGCCCGCGTGCTGCCGCAATTGCTAAAGTATGTGGAAATAACCGGCGCGCTCCCGCAACGGCTGGTGTTGGCATTAGCCGCAACCATCCTGTTATATCGTGGCGACATAATCGAATTGTCCGACGACCCGCAAACATTGGCATGGTTCAAAGAGGCATGGCCCGAAGTTACCGAAGAGCGACGTGCGCTTGGCGATTTGGTGAATGCGTGGCTGGCGAATACCTCGGTGTGGGGGCGGGACCTGAACCGCATCGAAGGACTGTCAACTGCCGTAACAAGAACGATCGCATCGATTGAACAAGATGGAATACGCGCAGTGATCAAGCAGCTTCAATAGTTACACCTAGTTACGCCAAGCCAGAGACCGACAAATAGAGATCCGAATCAGCGATCCGAATCAAGGAGACAGAATGAGGAAGTTCAAGGGCATGCGATGGTGGATGGTGGGCATGGTGACAGCCGGCCTGATCGTCAACTATCTGGCGCGCAATACCCTCTCGGTCGCGGCACCGACCATGATGCAGGAGCTCGGCATCACCACCCAGCAGTACTCCTATATCGTAGTCGCCTGGCAGATTTGCTATTCGCTGATGCAACCTGTGGCCGGCTACGTGCTGGACAGCCTCGGCACCAAAGTCGGTTTCGCCTTATTTGCATTGGCATGGTCGCTGGCTTGCGCCGCCGCCGCGCTCGCAAGCGGCTGGCAAAGCCTGGCTTTTATGCGCGGTTGCCTAGGATTGGCTGAATCGGCCGGCATCCCGGCCGGGGTCAAGGCCACCACCGAGTGGTTTCCCGCCAAGGAGCGTTCGATTGCCATCGGCTGGTTCAACATCGGCTCCTCGATCGGGGCGCTATGCGCACCACCGCTGGTGGTGTGGGCACTATTGCATGGCAACTGGAAATGGGCATTCGTCATCGTTGGCGTGCTGGGCCTGGCCTGGAGCTGCCTGTGGCTACTTTTTTATAAACATCCTAAGAACCAGAAGCACCTGAGCGATGCCGAGCGCGATTTCATTCTCAGCGGCCAGGAAGCGAAATATGACGATGCCGGCACCAAGAAAACCAGCTGGTACCAGCTGGTCCGGGATCGTAATTTCTGGGCAATTGCGATTCCGCGTTTCCTGTCCGAACCGGCTTGGCAAACCTTCAACGCCTGGATTCCGCTCTATATGGCGACCGAGCGCCACATGAACCTGAAGGAAATCGCGATGTTCGCCTGGTTGCCGTTTCTCGCAGCCGATATCGGTTGCGTACTTGGCGGTTATCTCAGCCCATTCTTTCACAAACATGCCAAGGTCTCGCTGCTGACTTCACGCAAGTTGGTGGTCGGCGTTGGCGCGCTCTGTATGATCGGCCCCGGTTCCATCGGCTTGGTAACTAGTCCGTATGCTGCCATCGCCTTGCTGTGCGTCGGTGGTTTCGCGCATCAAACCTTGTCTGGCGCCCTTTACTCGATTACTTCTGACGTCTTCGGCAAGCGCGATGTGGCGACCGCCACCGGCTTGATCGGCATGAGCGGCTATCTCGGGGCAACCTTATTCACGCTGCTGTTCGGCGTTCTGGTAACGCATGTCGGCTACGATCCCTTGTTTATGCTATTGGCGATGTTCGACCTGATTGCGGCTGTCGTGGTGGCGATAATGGTAAGGGAACGCAATATGGGCGACTCCTCGCAAGCGGGCGGTAGCGCGGTGCTGGCATCATGAAACCACAAACCATTTTCGTGGTCGGCGAATGCATGATCGAGCTGCAGCGTGCAACCAATGGGCTGGCCTATCGCTTCGGCGGCGATACGCTAAACGCGGCGGTGTATTTGTCACGCCTGATTGACGGCAAGGATTTCGAGGTTGCCTACGTTACCGCGCTGGGAGTCGATAGCCTATCCGAAGAAATGAATGCCGGCTGGGAGAAGGAAGGAATCAACACCTCGTGGGTGCAGCGCCTAGCCGACAAACTACCCGGGATGTATTTGATCGAAACCGATGCAGCCGGTGAGCGCCGCTTTCACTACTGGCGCAGCGATTCCGCAGCCCGTTACTGGTTGCAAGGCGACCGTGCGGAGCAAGTGTGCGATGCGCTGGCGAATGCGTCGTTTGTCTATCTGTCCGGCATCAGCCTGGCGATACTATCACCGCCGCATCGCGACATTTTGTTGTCAACCCTGGCCGAGTGCCGCAGTCGAGGTGGAAAAATCATCTTCGACAACAATTATCGCCCGCGCTTGTGGCAGAGTGCGCAGACAGCAGCAGAAATGTATCGACGCATTTTGTCCCTGACCGACATCGCACTATTGACCCTGGATGATGAAGACGCCTTGTATGGCAAGGCAGACGCGGCAACCGTGATTGCCCGCACCCGGGCATTGGGCGTGGCAGAAGTCATCATCAAGCGCGGCGCGGCAAGTTGCATCGTGGAAGCTGACGGCAAGTCGGTGGAAGTCATGCCGCAACAAGTCGCAAGCGTGGTGGACACCACTGCTGCTGGAGACTCCTTCGGCGCGGCCTACGTAGCGGCACGCCTGGCGGAACGCACTCCGGAACAGGCAGCGCAGGCCGGGCACCGGCTGGCGGCAGCGGTCATCCAGAATCCGGGAGCCATTATTCCCATCGAGAGGATGCCGAAATAGGGCGCTGGATCAGTCGCGGAGGCTAAGCTTGGCGCGCCGTTCGCGCAGCGCGCGCGCCAGGTCCTCGGCTGAAAGCGAGAATGATCCAGTCTTGTCGCGACTCGAAAAAACGTAGACGCTGCGCATCGGACTGACCCACATCAGCCTTGCCTTCCGGGAGCTGGCATCGATTTGCACGAAATCGAGCCACATGCCGCACTCCAATGTCTCGACATCATCAAAAAATGTTCGGTCAACTTGCTCCGAGCCTTGATCTTCAAGTCTTTTCAAGCGCCGCTCGGTGGCCTGCTTGGCGATATTGACCGCCAATTCTAGTTTCCGCTGCGGCGGCATTTTCAGCGGCGCACGCACGATGGAGGCGTGGCACTCCGCCAGCTCGGAAAAAAAGCGCCGATACCCGGCCTCGTCCAACCCAACCAACTTGAGCCACTTATTAAGCATGCCCAACATTTGGGGCAGCTTGGCGACCAGATTTTTCCGCTCCTCGACGGTGATCTTCGGCTTGACGCTCCAAAGCAGATCGTCCATCGTATCCAGCACGCTCTTTAACGCTTGCGGCTTGTCTTCCTCAATACTGTGTGCAAACGTCAATACTGAAACCCATTTGCTTTCCAGGAAGGTTTCAACGAAAAAAGCGACGTCACCAGCCCCGATACGCATGGCGATTTCACTCTTTGCCGCTTTGCTGGGCGCCTCCATATGCTCTTGCCGCAATGCTGTGGCAATCGAGGTCGAGAATGTAGACATGGGCATACCATCCATCTGTTCGATAAACGCTTCAAGATCGGCAACAACTTCGGAAAATACGTTGGCCTGCTGATTGAATTCGTGTTGAAGGCGATTGACGCTGCGTTGAATTACCTGAAACACGACGTCGCTTTTACCCTTGCCTGAATGCCAGTCAGTGCCAAGTTTCACGAGCAATTCAATTACGCGCCGCACCGGATGCGCGTCTTTGAAACAGAAATCGTTGTCGGCCAATGCGGCTTGCAAGACCGGAATTTGCAAAAACCCGATCTGCCCTTTTATTTCGACCGGAATCTGCTGATCGCAAAACACGGCATTGAAAATCCCGGTCAACAGATCGATGGTGTTTTCGTCGCGACGAGTGAGCGTACCTGCCGGCGCGGTTTCCTTGATGTGGCCCAGCATGGAAACACTTGGCGCAACACCGTATGCCCCGGCAACCGATTGATGCTCCACCTGATGTCGTTGCAAACCTGACAGGAATTTCAGCAATTGCTTATGGACGACCTTGGCCGGCATGCCCGTCCGATTTGCGGGCACCGGCAGATAGTGCGCAGTACTGATGTCTTTGCTCGCAGGAAGTATCTGAACTTTTGACGCCATGGACTGGGACGAAGAAACCAGCTGCAAATGCGGCCAGGTTACGGGATCGACGGCATTGTTGAAATTGCCATGCCCTGCCAATTCAGGTGTAACATCCGCTCCGATCAATGCTTTATTCAAGGCGGCCAGCATCGGTGCCAAGTCCGGAAATACCTCCGGGCGCAAAAGCGGCAGCACCAGGTCGTGCGTGGCGGCATCGGGATTGAACTCGCTCCAGGCGGCGTCAATCGCCCTGAGAAAAACCTCGGCCCGAAACGGATTTTGATTGCTGCTTAACTGGCCACGTCCATCACCGCGTCCGATCAAGTGGGTAAGACAGGTGCGCAGGGCAGCCAATTGCTCCACATGCCTGCTGTCAAGACGTCGAGCCATGTTGAGCAGCAAGACTTTCTTTTCCCTTTCCGCATACAGGGCCGGAGCCAGCATCTGCTTTCTTTTGGTACTCGCGGACTTGAGCGGGAATTCGACGTCATCGAGTTCATGCTGGATGGCGCTTTGCACATGCACCGAAGTCAGCAGCTGGAACGCCTGTCCATAAGTTTTCAGCCTCTTGGCTGCGTTCAGGCATAGCGCAGTTTGCTTGGATTCGCCGCCGATGTCGGCGGACTGAATCAGTGCATTCACCAGCCGCGGCACGAACCGCTCAAGCTGAGCGTTGATGGCGCCGCAAGCGATGGCGATCAGACTATGCAAAGTCTTGCTGTGCGCAAGCCTGGACACATACCTCGCCAGATGCGGCCGGTCACGTAGTTCGATGCTAGCCATGCGATAACCCAAAAGATGTGGAGTTCACAATTGATTTGGCTTTTGTATTGCTCAACACGCCAATTTTCAATGTGATATTTATTTTTTTGATGACGCGACGCGGCTTGTTTCAACGATATATGACAAAAGTATAGTTGCTTTGTGGACACAAACAAACTGTCATAATTGACAGGCGCGAGGTCAACGGCACATGCAATGCCGTTGACCTGCCCTTGATTGATCAGGGTACGATCTTCACCGTCAGCGGCGCCGCCCAGTCCTTGTCGGTGTCGTTGTAGTACAGATACGCGGAGGAAGCGGGACCGGTATAGGCGCCGGGAACACTCGCCACCAGGTCGATCGGCAATTGTTTCACCTCGCCGGGTTTGAGGTCATCCAGGTACAGGATGACTTCA
>Ga0302315_10003952_pt1 | contig 13138 bp, 7 predicted proteins | sample III_Palsa_N3_1_FD_200532 | JGI IMG/M metagenome (GOLD analysis project Ga0302315, IMG submission 200532) | Peat permafrost microbial communities from Stordalen Mire near Abisko, Sweden - III_Palsa_N3_1 | ecosystem: Environmental > Terrestrial > Soil > Palsa > Peat permafrost | place: Sweden... | reverse complement strand
CACAAGTGTCCGAACAATTTTAGATTCAGAAATTAAATTTGGTAACGATTTGATTTTCAACATCAATTAGCTGTTATTTTCTAAAAATCAGCGAAAAATTAAATCAAGTAAACATTGTTTTTTGAAAGGACGTCGGTATGGGTTTTGACTCTCTTGCCTTTTTGACGACATCCTTTATTTCATTGACGACATAGTCCAGGCCGGTATAATGCATTAAACAAACGCGGATTAATGTCGCAAAATGCCCAAATCGGTGTTTGACCTTGCTGATTACTTTGCGGATAAGCTCTAAAAGAAAGTAAGCGATCAATCCTACAAATAACTGAGATTTACAGGCATTTTCATTAGTTCCGACGAACGTTTTTATCTGTAAATTTTGTTTGATGAGCTTAAAAAAGGTTTCAATGTTCCACCTGCGTTTGTACAATTCTGCTATCGTATCGGCGCTCCAGTCTAATTGATTAGTGATTAGCACTATCGTCCGTTGATCCTTTTCAATATAAACGGCCACTCTGCGTAAGTCCGTCTCATTTATTCCTGCCTGGACAGCTGCCGCACCCGTTAACCGGATTATTTCGTCTTTGAGGATCGCATCCGAGTTTTTATCTGTTAATTCCTTTTCAGTTATCGATTCATAAACTGTGTTGTCCTTTATCCGCGTTACAAAGTGATTTTCGTCTGCTATTCTTTGCATAAACAGTTTAAAATCAAAGTATCCTCTGTCATCAACTACAATTGTACCCGCTTCGTATCTAAAATTGTCAACACCCCTGCGGTCACTAACCCCGGCCTCTGTGATGTTTATCATTTCCGGAAGCATCGTAGCCTCATCCAAACTCACATGGGCCTTTATCCCGCCTTTAGCTGTCCGGAACTTTGCCCAACTAAACAGCTTCAGGCAGACACTCATCGTAGTGGCATCTATTATCTTAATATGCTTGCCTTTGATCTCATCAATGATTTTATATCCTGGTGTTTGCGTATAAACATTTCGATAATGTTTTATCAACTCCTTGTATAATAGCTCAAAAACCCGGTAATCCCGCTTTGAGTTGCCATCGCTCATGGTTGATTTGGCCGGACTTTGCCGGAGTGTAAGGTCTTTGAGAATTTCCGGGCTTAGCCCGAGTCCCATGGTTACTTCTCTTAGCGACAAACACTTGTTTAACTGTCCGAACAATAGTGCAACCAGCTGATCATAAGTTTTATAAACCGAACAGTGTTTATCCGATTGGTATATGTTCACACATTTTATCATTACACTCAACGGAATCAACTTGATGATTTGACCCAATAATGGTATATCTGATTTTTTTCCCGCCTTTATTATCGCTGCGCGTATCGCTTTCTTTTGTACTTTTACCATTGGCCCTGATTTTTCTTTTTTTTAAGTTTCGCAACTCAAAATTAGGATTTCATGGGCCTTTTTTGTATATTATTTGTTCGGACAGTTGTGCGGAGCCTTAATAGGCAAGGATTTTAACCGTTGGAAACTTTGCGATGCTGGTAGCCATGCTCTCTCCTGGTTTGCGGCTCGGGTGGATATGTTTTATACGCCAGGAAAAAGAACACCATATCAGGAACCGATATGCATAATATACGGATCGGATCGATTTCGGGGAGGTCACTTATTATTTGATAAAACAGCAAGATAAAGCCAATAGCGCCTATTGACAAATACAGATAACGATACTTCGGATTCATAACGCAGTAGTTTAAAATGACTTAAGGCCAAAAAAAAATGACCGTACAGCCTTTCTACGTTAATCAGACAAAAAAGATGCCTGTTACCTGAAATATTATTTCAACTCATATTTGGCAGGAATATCCTTATGTTTTTTGAACACAACGGCCGCGAGCGGCGGCACGGTAATTTTGATAGAATGTTCCCGTCCATGCCAATTAACCGTTTCCGTGTTAAGAGGCTTGTCATTCTTCATCCCGCTGCCCCAGAATTTTTCGGCATCCGAATTAAAAATTTCAACCCATTTTGCTTTGGCATGCACACCTACCCTGTAGTCAAAATGGGGCATCGGTGTCATGTTTAGTACTATTACAAGGTCGTTAACCTCCTCATTGCCTTTGCGTTCGTATATCAGGATTGAGTCGTTGGCATTGCCGCCGTCTACCCATTCAAAGCCGTTCCATTGAAAGCTTTTTTCATAAAGTGCCGGTTCCTCGCGGTATAAATGGTTTAATGCCTTTACCACTTCTTTTATCCCCTGGTGGTTCGGATATTCCAGCACATACCAGTCAAGCGACCGCTGGAAATTCCACTCCGTTCCCTGCCCGAATTCGCTGCCCATAAACAACAGTTTTGAACCCGGATGTGTAAACATATAACTATACATCAACCTTAAATTCGCGAACTTTTGCCATTCGTCACCCGGCATTTTTCCCAGCATGGAGCCTTTGCCGTAAACCACCTCGTCATGTGAGTAGGGCAGCATAAAATTCTCGGTAAAAGCATAGATCAGGCTGAAGGTTATCTGGTTGTGATGATATTTGCGATAAATAGGATCATCTGAAAAATATTTAATGGAGTCGTGCATCCATCCCATCATCCATTTCATGCCAAAGCCCAGGCCTCCTGCGTAAACCGGGCGGCTTACACCTGTAAACGAGGTAGATTCTTCGGCAATGGTTTGGACATCAGGGAAGTTGCTGTAAACCGCCTCATTAAACTCTTTTAAAAACGAGATGGCTTCGAGGTTTTCATTCCCTCCGTAAATATTGGGCTCCCATTCGCCGGCGTTACGGGAATAATCCAGGTAGAGCATGGAGGCGACTGCATCCACCCGTAAGCCATCCACGTGATACCTGTCGAGCCAAAATATAGCGTTGCTGATCAGGAAGGCCCTGACCTCGTTACGGCCGTAATTAAAAATATACGACTTCCAATCTGGATGAAAGCCCTTGCGCGGATCGGCATGCTCGTATAAATGCGTGCCGTCAAAATTATACAGGGCGTGCGCATCGCCGGGGAAGTGCGAAGGCACCCAGTCAAGGATAACGCCGATGCCGCCTTCATGCAGCTTTTCAACCAGGTACATCAATTGCTGCGGCGTTCCATAACGGCTGGATGCGGCATAGTAACCACTTACCTGGTAACCCCAGCTGGGGTAATACGGGTGCTCCGCAATGGGCATAAACTCAACATGCGTAAAACCCATTTCTTTAATGTAGGGCACCAGCCTATCTGCCAATTGGGCGTAGGTTAAAAACTCATCGGGGCTTTCGGGGCTGCGCGCCCATGAACCCAGGTGCATCTCGTAAACCGAATAAGGCTTGTCTAACCCGTTGTGATTGTGACGGGTATTCATCCAATGCTCGTCTTTCCACTCGTAATAGGTGTCAGCGATGATCGAACCGGTGCGCGGCGCTACTTCCCATCTTAAAGCAAAGGGGTCAGCTTTTTCCATGTCCTGCCCGTTTGTTGAATTAACAAAGTATTTATAAACTTCGCCATTGCCAACATGCGGTATGAATCCTTCCCAAATGCCCGTTCCGTCCCAGCGCGGGAATAACGAATGTGAACTGCGGTTCCAGCCGTTAAAATTCCCGATCACCGAAACATAGTGGGCGTTTGGCGCCCAGACCGCAAAATAGGTACCAATAACCCCGGCGTATTCGACCACGTGGGACCCCAATTTTTCGTACAGCTTGTAATGCTTCCCTGATTTAAAAAGACCCGAATCAAAGTCGGTGAAACGGCTATACACTTCAACGTTTTTCATTTCGTGTTTTATTGGTTCAGGCGCCGCCTCCTCCTTTTTGGACGAGACTTTAGTTTTTTGTGCAGTGGTCTTTGCTGATTTTTCTGCTGGCTTAGCTGCATCAGTTTTCTTTGCAGTGACAGCAGCTTTTGCAGCCTTGTTTGCAACCGGTTCACTGGCGCCGGGATCAGTTTTCTTTTTAGCCATATATTCAGCCCGAAGGCTCGTTAACTGTTAAATTTTTCTATTTCAAATAGTACTTGCTGTATTCCTTTTAATGGTATCCTTATCCAATCCGGCCGGCCGTTTAGCTCATAGCCTAATTCGTAAACCGATTTTTCGAGTAAGTGCAGCTGGAGCAAAAAGTTCATCTCGGTTCGATTGCCAAATATACCTTTAATATCGCCTATCGTTTGGAGGTACGAATCCACGTATGCATCGGTTATCAATTTATACCATCGGTCGGCCGCCTTTTGCAGGCGTAAAGGGTTGATGCCTTTGGTTTCGTCGCTGAAATACAATTTGGAACATACTGCGTAATGGAAGGACCGGATCATGCCGGCAACATCTTTTAAAGGTGAATGCTTGATCTTGCGGTCGGCAATCGAGCTTTCTGGCTCTCCTTCGAAATCAATGATTAAGTAGTCGTTTCCGGTATAAAGCACTTGCCCGAGGTGATAATCGCCATGAATGCGTATGCGCAGTGATTTCAGGTCGCTGCTTGCTATCTTTTCAAAGAAATGACGAATCACCGCTTCGCTGTTAATAAAATCGTCGGCCAATTTTCTCGCGTTATCATCCAACCGTGAATAATTTTCCTTTAATAGTTTAATCCGTTTGTCGAGCAAGTTGCCAAGGTGTTTTTGCAGAAAGCCGATATACGCCGCATCGAATTTCTCCGGCTTAAACGCTGCATTTCCTTTTCCGGAAAGAAGCGCAAGATGCATTTCGGCTGTGCGTTTTCCAAGTAATTCAACCTTTTCAAAAACTTCATCGCGGATCCTGAAATCCCTATCGACAAAGCTGAACAGGAAGTTGTTCAGGTCATCGCCGGTTGCTACCCAGCTGTCTGATCTACTCGAAACTTTTTGCATCATTAAACCAAGCGTAACCGGCGGTGTGCCAGGCCGCTCAAATACCAGGCTGCCGCAATAAGCGGGAATATTTTTAAAGCCTCCGGTCTCTGTCAGGAACTGCAGCATCTCAACTTCGGGGTTTATCTCCCTGAAAAGCTTGCGGTATAGTTTAAAAAAATACTTATTTCCATAAATAAGCGAGGAATTGCTTTGTTCCAGTTCGGGGATCACGCATAGGTAGCCCATGTTCTCGTCCGCAACCGCCAGGCCCTTGCCTTTGTGATAGACTAAAGCGCCCTCGTCCTGAATTGTTTCGGCATTCGACCAGATGTTTTCAAATAACCTCGTCTGAAACCTGAAATCGTAAATGGCATCTATCAGCCAGCCATGTTTTCCATCGGCGTTCAACCTGGTGATAAAAGCCTTGTGGTTAACCTGGCCGATCAGTTCAAAGTCATCTGCCAGGAAGGACACCGGCATGGCATATTTTTCTTCATCGCCATAGGTATAGCCCAAATGCAGGATAACGAGGTAGTTGAGGCCCTCATCATTGGGCATGGTTAAAAACTGCTGTACCTTTAAAAATTTAATCATCCGCGCCTTGCCGGCAAACCACCGGCATTTACGCATGTAATCGTAAAATACATTTTCCTCCAGGAAAGCAATCGCCTCCTTGTCATCCGGGAGCTCCTTCCAGGGTTTATTCAGCGTTACAGCATTTATTTTACCGATCACGTCCATAATACCGCAATTCTATATTTCTATCCTGAATAAATGTACGGGTAAATCCCATGGATTCAACTCAACATAATTCCACTCGCTGTTCCACCTGAAACTCCTGTTGGTTAAAATATCAAATACAGTAAAATCCTCGCCCGGGAACAGCCCCATTTCAAAAATAGGCGTATGAACATGACCGCCCTGCTTGGCGTACGGGTCAAGATTCACCACGCACAAAATGTGGTTGTCCCCTGCTTTTTTATAATAAGCCAAAAGCGCTTCGTTATTAATTTCGCAAAAACTGATATTGTTAGTGCTTTGCAGGGCTGGATTCACCTTTCTGGCGGCATTTACTTTGGTGATCACATCCGTCAGCTTGTTTCTTTTTTCCCAATCCCAATACCGCACTTCGTATTTTTCGGAGTTGAGGTACTCTTCCTTGCCGGGATAGGGATCGTGATACATCAACTCGTAAACAGGCCCAAATATGCCATAGTTGGCTGAAAGCGTCGCCGCCATAAAGTACCGGGTAATAAAACTTGACTCCGCACCACCCTGCAGCGGATAGGGGTTAATATCATGCGTGTTTGGCCAGAAATTCGGACGGTAGTAATCTTTCATTTCCGTTTGCGTTAGCTCGGTCATGTAGTCGATCAACTCCTGTTTGGTATTTCGCCACACGTAATAAGTATAGGATTGCGTATAGCCAAGCTTAGCCAATTCCTTCATCACCTTCGGTTTGGTGAACGCCTCCGACAGAAATATTGTCCCGGGGTATTTTCGCTGTATCTCTGCTATGCACCATTCCCAAAAATTAAACGATTTGGTATGCGGGTTGTCTACCCTGAATATGCGAATGCCCTGTGCACACCAGTAATCCAATATGCTTTCCAGCTCCTTCCACAGGTTTTGCCAATCGTCATTTTCGAAATTTACCGGTAAGATGTCCTGGTATTTTTTGGGTGGATTTTCAGCATACTGAACGGACCCGTCAGGTCGCCATTTAAACCATTTGGGATGCTGTTTTACATAGGGATGGTCGGGCGAACACTGGATGGCAAAATCCAGGGCCATCTCCAGGCCGTGGGCGGCGGCTTCTTTAACCAGGTGCTTGAAATCCTGGAGGGTGCCGAGGTCTTTCAAAATGTCTTTATGGCCGCCTTCAGCAAATCCGATTGCGTAGGGTACGCCATCGTCGCCGGGCAAGGCGTTCACCGTATTGTTCTTCCCTTTGCGGAAATTAAACCCGATGGGATGAATGGGTGGAAAATACAATACATCAAAACCCATTTCGGCGATTCGCGGCAGCAAGGCTTCGCAATCTTTAAATGTGCCGTGCTTACCTTCAACCCGGGCGGCCGAACGGGGGAAAAAGCAGTACCAACTGCTAAAGCCGGCCTTTTCGCGATCCACATAAACCTTCAATTCGCGGGAATAAGTGGTAGCATGCTCCAGATTAGGATAATGGTCGATAAAATACTGCATCTCCTTACTCAAAACAGCGTTAACTGCCTGTTCATATTTCGCCGGATCGCGCAGCAAAGCAATCAGTTTGCCGATACTTTTTTGATCCGCTTTACCGGCAAACGTGAGCATCCATTCCAAAAAGTCGGCGCCTATCAGTAACTCCACAGCCAGGTTTTGCCCATCCTGGAATTTTTTCACGAAACCATGATGCCAGGTTAGCGGGTGGTCGACCCAACCAGTTACCGTATAATAATAAAACCCTGTTTTCGGAACATCGAAGGAAGCCGACCAGCGATCGTTGTTAACCAGGTGCATCGGCACACAGGACCATTTAGTCTCCTTCTCGTGCCTGAACAACAGCCGGGCGCCCATGTGGTCGTGTCCGTCTGTAAATAGGTCCGCCTCAACTTTTACCGTTTCGCCTGCAACTTTTTTTATATAGAAACGCCCGGCGTCAATTTCGGGCGTTACATGTTCAACAACAACTCTTTGCAAGCCTTGTTCGGTCATTTTGGTGCTATAACGGTTATCGGTTTAATAATTGAATATATTCTTTTAAGTCTAAAGCCTAAAGTCGAAAGTCTTAAGTCAGTATTGTGCTTTTTTGACTTTCGACTTTCGACTTCAGACTTTAGACTCAATCAACCACCATCTGCAAAAAGTTCTTGCGTAATTTTAGCCGCAATATTTTATCTTTTTCAAAGGTAAACTCCTTGACTACCTTGCTGTCAACGATTATCCGTGTCGGTTTAAAAGGGAGCCCAATTACCTCAAATGAGTAGTTCTCATATCTCGGCGTGTACAAGCCCTCCATACTTTGCTGGATGGTTAACTTATTGTTCTTACCGTGAACCACATACTTCTTCTCCAGGTAGATGTCCTGCTCGTAGGCGAACGTCTCTCCGTAATCCTCAAACAAAAAGGAATTTACTTCGTAATCGCTGTAATACACTTTGAGCTTAACTTCCTCGATCTCCCTTTCGCCGACGTATTGCATTACCGGATATTCTGGAATCACCGACCCGGCTTTTATAAATATCGGCATAGTTTCCAGCGGGGTTGCCACTTCAACTTCTTTGCCGCCGTCAACAATTTGGTTGGTCCAGAAATAATACCATTTACCTTTTGGAACATATACCTTCCTGCTTTTTTGCCCGGGTGCAAGCACCGGGCAGATCAGTATTTTATCGCCGTACGTAAACTCGTCCTGCCTGAAATGGTTTTTTACCACCTCTTGTTCGTGCATCACTATCGGCCGAAGGATTGGGAACCCGTAACGATGATGTTCCCAAAAAACAGAATACATGTAAGGCAGCAAGCGGTATCTTAATTCAATAAACTTGCGGTTGATGCTTGTAAATGGCTCACCAAAGCTCCAGGGTTCACGCTCTTTGGTGTCACCCGCCGAATGCGCCCGCATAAAGGGCGAAAAAGTGCCCAACTGTATCCACCGGGTAAACAGCTCCCCGTCGGGCTCACCGCTGAAACCGCCAATGTCAGTTCCGCAAAATGATATGCCCGATATCGAAAGCCGCTGGCATTGGATATTTCCTAAGATCAGGTGCTCCCACGAAGCCACATTGTCACCTGTCCATACCGACGAAAACCTTTGCACACCTGAGTATCCCGCCCTGGTAATGGTAAACGGGCGCTTATTTTTCATGATCTTACGCAAGCCATCGTAGGTAGCGCGCACCATTTGCATGCCATAAACATTATGGGCCTTCCGGTGCGATCCGCGATAGCCGTCGTATTGGTGCCGCACATCGTCAGGGAAGGTTCCCGATCCAAATACGGCAGGTTCGTTCATATCGTTCCAAACCCCAGCAACGCCCATTTGTACAAGCTCCTCAAATAAGCCACCCCACCATTCGCGTACTTCGGGGTTTGTAAAGTCGGGGAACTGGCAGCGGCCCGGCCATACGTGGCCCTCCATAAAGTAATCGTCGCTTCTGCGACAGAAATATCGATTTTCCTTACCCTCCTTAAACACCGAGTAATTGTCGTCCACCCGGATACCCGGGTCAATGATCACTACGGTTTTGAAACCATCGGCCGCGAGTTCCCTGATCATTTTTTTAGGGTCAGGAAAGTATTTTTTATTCCAGGTAAAGCAGCGGTACCCGTCCATGTAATCGATATCCAGGTAAATGCCGTCACATGGGATCCGGTTCTCCCTGAAGCCATTAGCTATCTTACGCACTTTGGCTTCGGGGTAATAACTCCAGCGGCACTGGTGATAGCCCAGGGCCCAAAGCGGGGGCATAGGGTGGGTGCCGGTAATGATGTGGTATCGTTTTACCACGTCCATCATGTGCGGGCCGTGTATATAGTAGTACTGAAGTTCGCCGCCGTCTGCCCAAAAACTGGTTTTGGTAGGATCTTCCGCGCCAAAATCAAAATGGGCTTTGAAAGTGTTATCAAAAAATATCCCGTGCGAAATACCCTCACTTACGCTGATATAGAAAGGTATGCTGCGGTAAAGCGGATCCTGGTTCCAGGCAAACGAGTAAGCATCCGTATTCCAATTTTTCAGCCGTTTACCGCGCAGGTTGAATTCGGTGGGTTTATCGCCCAGCCCAAAAAAGCTTTCCTCTTCGTGACAAACTTTAGTGCAAAAAACATAATAGCCGCCAAACTTTACATTTTCCTCCCAGTGCATCTGGGCGGCATCGGAATTGGTAATGTGACCTTCGTTGTCCGAAAACGATATTAAAAAGTCGGCTTTACGGACATGACAGTTCACCGCATTCGTCGAAACGCGGTATTCAATTTCATCTTCTGTCAGGCCAAAATCTATAACCTTGGTTTCGAGTTTGGGCACGGCGTAGGAAAAATCCTCAAGGAAAACGCTGTGAGGCGCCAGCCTTACCCTGATGATCTCATTGGTTACCACCACGATCTCCACTTTCGCATCCCCATCCGAAAAGTAAAATTTATTACCGACCTGCTGCACGCTTTTTGGCGCGCCCAGGTATTTTTTTATGATCGGCTTTATCCCTTCAGCAGGGTTATTAAGGTGGTGAAATTCATCCTCTTCCACTAATTTATTAACAACAAGCTCCGGGTTAAGTACGTTCTCTTCCATCCAAAAATATTAGTGTATGAGCAAATATGGTCATTGTGTTAGTTTAACGCAATATACAAATTACGATTAATTGCACCATAATTGTGCCAGTAAAACTGTTTATTTTACAATTGTGGATTGACGACAGGTTCATCGATGATCAGTATCTTTTTGCCGTCTTGCACAAAAAGCACGGATACTGCGCCTAAAATCATAAATCCGCCTGCCATAAATAAGCCATACACCGCGCGGTCCGAAAAAACATATTGCATCAAAAACTTCCCGCTTATCCCGCTCACAATTTGCGGCATGGTGATAAAAAGATTGAAGATTCCCATATAGACGCCAATTTTTTTAGCAGGAATTGCGCTTGATAAAATGGCATAAGGCATGGCCAGGATGCTTCCCCAGGCTAACCCAATGCCCACCATCGGCAAAATTAACAGGTAATCGTTTTGAATAAAGAATATCGATATTAAGGCTACCCCTCCCATCGTTAACGAAAATGCATGTGTTTTTTTTCTGCTCAATTTGAGCACGATTCTCGGCAGCAACAATGCATAAATGGCCGAAACTACGTTATAAACCCCGAATAGTACTCCAACCCAATTCCCTGCGCTATTGTAGGCATGCGACTGAGTATCTCCTGCTTTGATGTGATAAATGTGCTCCGCAATTGCAGGGGTAGTATATACCCACATGGAGAACAAAGCAAACCACGAAAAAAACTGCACAATCCCCAATTGCCACATCGTTTTAGGCATGGAAAACAAATCAGAGAATATTTCAGCTATCCCGCTCTTTTTTTCCTTTGGCTCAATTTCCCTGGCGTGAAATTTTGCATATTCTTGCGGAGGATATTCTTTGGTTTTAATTACTGTCCATAAAATACACCCAATCAGCGTAATTCCGCCAACATAAAACGAAAACAACAGATTATCAGGCACATGACCCGCTGGAGCCGTGCTGGAAATACCCAACCAATTGGCGAATACATACGGAAGCCACGACCCTATCACCGCTCCTACCCCAATCAGGCAGGTTTGCATCGAAAAACCGTCGTTATGCTGGCTATCCGGCAAATTGTCGGCAACCAGGGCCCTGAAGGGCTCCATTGCCACATTAAAGGACGCATCCATGATCATTAGCATACCGGCCCCTACTATGATAGGTGGTATAATTGCCGCCAGCAGCGACGAATTTGGCATAAAAAACAAGGCCACGCCCGATAGTAATGCACCAGTTAAAAAATACGGACGCCTGCGCCCCAGCCGGGTCCAGGTGCGGTCGCTGTAATGACCGATGATTGGTTGAATGATCATTCCTGTTATGGGCGCGGCGAGCCAGAACAAGGACAAGTTCTCAACATTTGCCCCAAATGTTTGCAGGATACGGCTGGCGTTGCCCGTCTGAAGCGCAAAGCCAAACTGAATTCCTAAAAAGCCGAAACTCATGTTAAAAATTTGCCAAAAACTCATCCTTGGCTTTTGCTGGATAGCGAACGTGGTCATAATTTATTGGTTCAATAGTTTATAATTGGTCGTTGTCTGAACTAGGATTCTTAGGATTTATTCGATTTTTAAGATTTTAACGATAAACCCTGCCTATCTTCAAAATCTCCCCATCGTTTCTCCGCTTGATTTTCAGGGTTTCGAACATTCTAAAGATTGAAATAACAATCCTTAAATCTTATATATCGTGTTCAGAATTCCAGCAGCATGCCGCCCGAAGCGGGAATGGTTAGCTGCAGGCCATCCGCAATATTGTCTATATTGTATTTATTGCCCCAAAGCAAGTCGGTAAATTCCCATCTGCCGGTCAAATTCAGATAATTTAACAGGTCGCCGGGGAACTTGACATTTACGTTCGATTCGCTACGGTTAAAATTGGCAATTACTAATATACGTTGTTTATCTGTATGGCGAATAAAGATATATAAATGTTCATTAAACCAGGGTTCCCGCTCATTAGCCAGCATCAGCTCCCAAAACCTTCCTGTCCGCAACGCCTCATGGCTTATAACAGCATTCAACAACCTGCTATAAAAACCGCGTAGGTTTTTCTGGCTGTCAGATAGTGCGCCGCCGTCAAATTGCCCACCGTTGGTCCATTTTTGGTGTTCGGGTAAGCCCCAGTAATCAAATATGGTAGTACGCCCTTCATCCTGTCCAAAGCCTCCGACACCCGCGCCGGGCTCGCCAACCTCCTGCCCGAAATAAACCATCACCGGGCCGGTTGAAAGCGTAGCGGTAATGATCATCCCCGGCACCGCCAGCCAGGGGTCGCCTGCAAATTGGGGTGAAGCAATGCGCCGCTCGTCGTGGTTTTCCATAAAGCGGAGCATGTGTTCGTCAATGCCTTTGGTGTCGCGGTTCCACAGCTGATTTATATCCCATGTGGTGGCATCGGGCCTGTTTTTGGTGAGCCGTTTAATGGCGTCGTACAAACCCACTTTGTCATACAGGTAATCAAACTTACCCGCGTCGATATAGCTGTTATAAAGATTGGGATTATAAGCCTCGCCGATAAAAACGAGTTGCGGAAAATTTGCTTTTACGGCCGGGATCAGCCAGGCCCAGAACTCCAAAGGCACCATCTCCACCATATCGCAGCGAAAGCCGTCCACGCCTTTTGCAGCCCAGAATAGCAGAATATCGCGGATCTTATTCCAAAGCGGTGGTAGCGGATTAAAATAAGGAGTGAGTCCGTTAAAATAGTTCACGCCATAATTCAGCTTGATCGTTTCGAACCAGTCATTAATAGAAGGCGTTGCATTGAAAACATCATTGCCGGTAGCCCTGGCGGGGAATTCGTCAAATTTTCCGTCTTTCGACGGGCTCTTAAATTGGTCACCACCGGGGTTATATCCTTTTGGCACTTCGAAAGGCTGTCCCGGAAGATAATAAAAATCATTTTTGGGGTCGAAAGCCCTGGATTTGTCATCATCTTCGCCAAAATCACGAGCGTTGGCTGGTTTTGCATCAGAATGATAGGTACGCGAAACATGGTTGGGTACCAGGTCCATGATTACCTTTAAGCCGTTGTTATGCGTGCGCTTGATCAGCGCCTCATATTCACCCATGCGGTTCGGA
>Ga0302315_10003947_pt1 | contig 13150 bp, 4 predicted proteins | sample III_Palsa_N3_1_FD_200532 | JGI IMG/M metagenome (GOLD analysis project Ga0302315, IMG submission 200532) | Peat permafrost microbial communities from Stordalen Mire near Abisko, Sweden - III_Palsa_N3_1 | ecosystem: Environmental > Terrestrial > Soil > Palsa > Peat permafrost | place: Sweden... | reverse complement strand
GGAAAATTTAGCTATATGGTTAAGTATTGGAAAAATGAAAAAGAGATTAACCTTAGTGACGTAGCAGGAATAGGCGCCTGCTCCCGTGCCGTTACCGTAGCAGGCAATGATGTATATGTAACCGGCGCGGAGAAAGGCACCGACTATAATTTGGCCCCTAAATATTGGAAAAACGGAAAAGAAGTAAACCTTAGCACAACAATTCGTAAACGTAATGGATATGCCGAAGCTATCGCTGTCGCGGGCAATAATGTTTATGTGGCAGGCGAAGAAAATAATGGCTTATGCGATGTTGCTGAGTATTGGCAAAATGGCAAAGTTATTCGGCTTAGCGATGGAAAGCATAACGCCGCAGCATATGCAATTGCTGTTGTTCGATAGTGACCCCGACGATTAAAAAAGTGTAAATTTTTGATTCAAGGCTGGTTTTTACAGATAATCGCCTTGAGATTCGAAACAAAGTTATCCCGGCGGGAAAGTTAAATAGCCAAAATACGGAAATCTGCTAAAAATGGGTTCGGTAAGTTTCCCGTCGGCTACAAACCCCGGACAAAACAACATTATGTTAAGTAAAAAACGCAGAAATTTACGCCCGGAAAAAAGAGGATATTGGAAACTGGCTTATAACCTATTGAATATTAGACCGTAAAAACTTGGGGTTTCAACCCTTAAAAATTCACTAACCGTTTCAAATCTCTGAGAAAAAAGTTCGAGATTCTGCCACTTAAGGCTACGAAAGCCGCGCAGCGAAAGTTGAGCGGCTTTTTTTGTTGGCATATTAACTTTCGCGGAAGTGTAGGCGCGCCAAACTTAATACAGCTAAGCGCGGATGCTTAGCCGGGCGGAATTATGTTTTCTTTTCATTAACGGACAATAGCTGTATCAAAACCGAACGGTTTGGACTAATGCAATCCAACGCAAATATCTCACTATCAAAACGTTGATTGCACGGCATAACATTAGTAAGTAAAAACATTATTTTGACTTCTGTAAAAAACTAAGTGTCATGTTCAAAAGCTATTTTAAACGGCCTTCCGGCTTTTGTTAAAGAACAAAACCTTCAGTTTTACTAATATCTATAAGTTTCCAGGCTATAAAAGCTGCGCTTACCAGCCCGGTTAAAAGTTTGAAAGCAGAGTAATAACCGTAAATTTATATCTCTATGCTTCCCTCAGGGAAGTTTTTAGAGAGCAGTTTAACAAATTATTATATTAATCAAGATCACATGCTCAGGAATTATTTAACAATTGCATGGCGCAACCTTATTAAGAATAAAGTATTGTCGCTTATTAATATTGGTGGTCTTGCAGTAGGCATGGCAGTGGTAATGCTAATCAGTTTGTGGATTTTGGATGAAGTATCATTTAATAAGTATCACAGTAATTATCACAGTATAGCCCAGGTAATAGGAAATGCAACCATTAATGGCGAAGTGAAAACCTGGTTCCAGGTACCGTGGCCTTTGGCTGCCGAGCTACGCAAAAGCTATGGCAGCGATTTTAAGTCTGTAGTAATGTCGACAAGGCCGAGAGATTATATAATGGCTTTAAACGACAAAAAACTAAACGAGCAAGGTGCCTTTATGGAAGCCGGCGGGCCGGACCTATTCACACTAAATATGCTTGAGGGCAAGCGCGATGCTATAAAGGACCCATCATCTATACTAATATCCTCGTCGACGGCTAAGGCATTTTTCGGAAATGAGGACCCAATGGCTAAAGCATTGAAAATGAACAGCATGGATAACCTGAAAGTAGCCGGCGTTTATGCAGATCTACCCGAAAATACCACGCTTGCCGGTATCGCTTTTATTGGTTGCTGGGACCGGTATGCGACAGAATACAGGCTGAGCGGAATGGGCGAGCCATGGGGGCCAGGCATTGTTAATTTATATGTTCAATTGGCTGACAATGCCGACCTTGACAAAGTATCGTTAAAAATCAGGGATGTAAAGCTACGGCATTTAAAACCGGTTTTAGCCAGAACGAAACCGGCGCTGTTTCTGCAGCCAATGAGTAAATGGCATTTGTACAGCGCGTTTAAGGACGGGAAAAATATCGGTGGCGAAATACAATATGTGTGGCTATTTGGTACTGTAGGCGTGTTTGTACTGCTGCTGGCCTGTATTAACTTCATGAACTTAAGTACAGCCAGATCTGAGAAACGCGCTCGCGAAGTAGGCGTTCGCAAGGCAATTGGTTCATCCCGCGGCCAATTAATACACCAGTTTTACGGTGAATCGTTACTTTGCGTATTGCTGGCATTTTTGGCCTCGTTACTACTGGTAAAGTTAAATCTTTCAACATTTAATCAACTCGCTGGTAAACAAATAGTTATTCCATGGAACAGCCCGGCGTTTTGGCTCACCAGCATTGGCCTCAGCTTCATCACCGCTATTATCACTGGTAGTTATCCGGCACTCTACCTATCGTCATTTAAACCTGTGAAGGTATTGAAGGGGGCGTTCCGGGTTGGGCGGCTGGCTTCGGCACCGCGTAAAGTACTGGTGGTACTTCAGTTTACAGTTTCTATTGTGCTGATCATCGGTACCATTGTAGTTATCCGACAGATACTTTTTGCCAAAGACCGCCCTGTAGGCTATAGCCAGAATGGATTGGTTGCCATCCCCATACTAACCAGAGAAATCCATAATCATTTTGATGCTATAAAACAGGCCCTTGCAAGCAACGGCACAATAACTGAAATGGCCGAAGCAGATTCTCCGCCTAACAACGTTCCTGGTACTACCAACGGCGTCGCATGGCCTGGAAAAGACCCTAATCTGGATGTCAATATCGGCCAGAACAATATTACATACGATTATGGCAAAACCATTGATTGGGGATTTAGCGCTGGTCGTGATTTTTCACGGTCATTCCTTTCCGATTCATCAGCGGTGATCATTAACCAGGCAGCAGCTGATTTTATGACCATGAAAAAACCGACAGAAAACTACATAACCTTTGATGGCAAAAAGCTTAGGATCATAGGCGTAACTAAAGACATCATTAACCGATCGCCTTATGAACAGGTGCAACCTATGGTTTATTTTTTGGCGAAAGACCCGGGAGGCTGTTTACTGCTAAAGATCAACCCGAAAATGAGCCCCGGCAAAGCTATTAACAACATCGCTTCTGTATTAAAAACCGAGAATCCGGAACAGCCCTTTGAATACCACTTTGTTGATCAGGAATATGCTAAAGAATTCAATGATGAGGAACGCCTGGGTAAGCTGGCTACTATTTTTGCCGCCCTGGCTATATTTATCACCTGCCTCGGGCTGTTTGGTATGGCATCATTTATGGCGGAACAGCGCGTTAAAGAAATAGGTATACGCAAGGTGCTTGGCGCTTCAGTGTTCGCCCTGTGGCAATTGCTATCGAAAGACTTTGCGATACTGGTGTTTATTTCAATAATTATAGCCTCGTCTGTGGCTTATTACCTTATGCATAACTGGCTGAACAACTATCAGTATCATACCGATGTTGCCTGGTGGATATTTATCATTACAGCTATCGGGGCTATGCTGATCACACTACTAACGGTAAGCTTCCAGGCCATAAAAGCCGCATTGGCAAACCCGATAAAAAGTTTGAAGACAGAATAACAATCTATGTATGCCGGCTTTTTTATTGTTCCCGTCTTGAGAGAGGCGTGAGCGTAATGGTAGTGGTGTGTTATGCATTACGTATAACACACCCTCCATTGGAGTCCTCCAGACCTACACCCCTCTGAACCACCGCTAAAGCGGCAGACTGTCAAGAGGTAAACCGCACATTCCAACCCGCATAACAAAGAACCCACTTAAAGGAAGCCTTTTGTTAAAAATCATGACCAACTCGAAACATATTATGTTAAGCGTCAGCGATTGGAAGACTATTTATAAAACACTATAAATTAATATTTTATCTTCATCAAGATGCGGCTAACAATCTTAAATCTGCAAAAAAGGGGTTCGAGAAGCTTCCCTTAATAGTTTGGTAAACAATTACTAAATTCATCGCATTTAACACACGAAGTATTAAGCAATTTCCGAAGGCTGCAAGTGGGCATAATAACATAATTATTCCCCAGGTAATAAAAGCTTTACATTATAAACCGGATAAGATTATAAACCTTGCAACCTAATAAGCGTCTGATAAAAAGACGGAGTAATTTGTTATTATGAATAAGTTGAGTATTGCCATTGGAGTTGATCAGCCTGATTTGATCAGGGAGGAAACCTTGGTTTCTTTATTTTCGGCGTCGACGCGGCGCTATGCAGATAAAACAGCATTGGTTTTTCACAACGAGTTGTTATCCTACGATGCGCTGGACCGCTGGAGTGATGAAATAGCCGTTTATTTAATAAACGAGGGTATAGGTCGTAACGACAGTGTTGGTATATGGTGGCCACGTGGCCTTGAATTGCACGCGGCTATATTGGGTATTTTGAAGGCAGGTGCCGCCTATGTGCCTATTGACCGCGATAGCCCTGCCGAAAGAGTTGAGGTAATTTTGGATGAAGTAGGAGCTGCGGCATGTTTCAGTATGGAGCCGCTTAATGCAAGGTGTACCGTTTTACGGGTGCCACATTATACAGCGGCACAAAGCCCGGTGTTGGCGGCACCGTTTGCTGATGAGCAACACCCTACACTGCCTTTGGGCCCCGAACCTGGCGATTGTGCTTATGTATTGTACACATCAGGTAGTACAGGCAAACCAAAAGGCATCCCCATAAGCCATCGGCAAATTTGCCACCTGGTAAGGGCCGAACAATCTATATTTGGCATATTACCCGAAGATAAAGTATACCAGGGCTTTTCCGTATCGTTTGATATGTGGTGCGAGGAAACCTGGATAAGTTACTTTGCCGGGGCTAGTTTATGGGTGGCTGATAATACCACATCAAAAGTAATTGATGAGTTAAGCGACATATTAAAGAAAGAAAACATAACCATTTTACACGCGGTACCAAGTTTACTGGCTGTAATGGAAAACAGCATCCCTTCCCTCAGGTTGGTTAATGCAGGTGGCGAGGCCTGCACTCCACAGGTTTTAGCCAAATGGGCTCAACATGGTATACAGTTTTATAACAGCTATGGGCCTACCGAAACTACCGTTACTGCCGCCATTGCCCGGCTGGAGTCCGGTGACGACATTGTAATAGGTCACCCTCTGCCTAATTATAATTTGGCTGTTGTTGATCAAAACATGAACCCGCTGCCCATTAATCAGGCCGGAGAACTGGTTATTACCGGGCCGGGATTGTCATCGGGATATGTGCAGCTGCCGCAGCTAACCTCAGAAAAATTCGTGTCTAAACCAGCCGCGTTAGCCGGGTTGCCAGGCGACAGGGTTTACCGAACCGGGGATTCGGCTACGATGGATCAGGATGGGAATATTTTTTTGCAGGGACGTTTGGACGACCAGATCAAACTGCGCGGTTACCGTATTGAGCTGGGCGAGATCGAAAGCTTGCTGAATACATTCACCGGCGTAAGATCGGCCGCCGTTGCTGTTAAAAAAGATGCCTCCGGGCAGGAGCATTTGGTTGGCTACGTGGTAATGGAAGAAAATGTATGTTTTGATGTACGCCTGGCCAGGCTTGAACTGGGCAGGCATATACCGGCTTATATGGTACCAGGGCTTATAACTGCCCTGCCTGAAATGCCGCGTATGCCAAGCGGCAAAATAAACCGTAAAGCTTTGCCTGTTCCGGAATTATTAATAGCTGAGCCTGCCAATGCCGATCAGCAAACTATAGATATGGATACTCCGGCCCAGGACAGGATACTAGCTATTTTACAGGATATATTCCCTTATAAACAGATCGACCCATCGATGGATTTTTTCGATCATCTGGGTGGCCATTCCCTGTTGGCGGCAGGCTTTGTATCAAAATTAAGGCGCGATGCCGGTTTGTCCAACGTATCTTTAAAAGACGTTTATATACATCGGCCGTTAAGCACGCTGATAGCCGAATGGGCTAAGGAGCCGCAAACACAAAAGACGAGAACCGATAACTTTCAAAAACCGCCGCTATGGCGATACATTTGCTGCTGGCTGGCCCAAACATTATCGCTGCTTGTGGTTTACGGGCTTTTTGCCTTCCAGATATTTATACCCTATCTCGGCTATTATTATGTTAACGAGGAAACGGGGAGCATCCCTTATTCCATCCTTACCTCTTTATTGCTATTTGCCCTTATCCCTCCCCTGTTTACGATCATTTGTATTGCCAGCAAATGGTTGGTTATAGGCAAGATGAAGGCTGGGGATTACCCTTTATGGGGTACTTATTATTTTAGGTGGTGGTTGGTAAAAACTATGCAGCGCTTAGTGCCCACGCAGTTTTTAAATGGCACGCCTCTTTACCCGGATTACCTGCGTTTGTTAGGGATGAAGATAGCACCCGATGCCCAGATCAGTGATTTTATATTTGGTGCAGAGGACCTGATAACCATTGGCAGTGATGCCAGTCTCAGTTCAAAAATCACACTTGATAATGCCTTTGTAGAAGATGGCTTATTAAAACTTCGCGCCATTACCATAGGCAATCATGCTTATGTGGGCAGCAGTGCCATCATATCCGGGGGCAGTGTGATTGAAGATTGGGGCGAATTGCAGGATTTGAGCTGTTTACCAGCAGGTAAAACCATTGCCCCATGCGAAGTATGGTATGGTAGCCCGGCCCAGTTGAAAGAGAAAAAAGCTTTGGAAGATCTGCCGCAACCGCTGGAGGTATCGGCATCCACCCGTAAAAAATACAAGGCGGCATTCCTGTTGTCTGTCATGGCTTTTCCGCTCATCATTTTATTACCACTACTACCAACCATTATCGCTATAAACAAACTGGATGATGCCGCCGGGGATTATGATTTCAGCTATATGATAATTGCGCCAGGCCTTGCCCTATTATATATCTTCTTGTTTGCTGCCGAAACTATTATACTTACCCGAATCTTACAGCGCGGTATCAAACCGGGAAAATATGCTATCTACAGCTCGTTTTATGTGCGAAAATGGTTTGCCGATCAGCTTTTATCTTTAAATCTCATTGTTTTACATCCTATTTATGCTACCGTGTATGTTTCCAGTTTTTTCAGGGCGCTGGGCGCAAAGATCGGTAAGGGTACCGAGATATCTACTGCCAGCAGTGTTACTCACCCCCTGCTGGAAATTGGCGATGGTGCCTTTGTGGCCGACGCAGTTACATTAGGGGAGGCCGATATTCGCGGGCAACAGTTGATACTTGATAAAACCACTATAGATAACTGCAGTTTTGTAGGTAATAGCGCACTGATTCCGCAGGGGTATCATTTGCACGAGAATATGCTGATAGGTGTTTTATCAACACCGCCCAGTGAGCAGCAAATGGCTGATGCTACAGCTCGCGATTGGTTTGGTTCGCCTGCTATTCCACTCCCGCGCAGGCAGGAAAGCAACCCCTATCCGCCCGAACTTACTATAAAGCCCAACCCAATGCGTAAACTGGCCAGGGGCATTGTTGAATTTATCCGTATTATTTTGCCCGAAAGTGCCATTATCTGTTCGTCCATTTTGTTTATCGCTTATGGGCACGACCTGGTTACGCAAGAGCCTTTGTGGAAGATTATGCTATATTTCCCCTTTTACTATTTGTTTTATATGGGTATACCGGCATTTTTGCTAACAGTAATATTAAAATGGGTTTTTATAGGCCGATACCAGCCCGAACAGCGCCCCATGTGGACCTGGAAGGTATGGCGCAGTGAAGCCATTACATCAACCTACGAGGCGTTATCAGTACCGTTCCTGTTAGATTATCTGAAGGGAACACCATGGCTACCATTGCTGTTGCGGTTACTGGGCGTAAAAACTGGTAAAAGGGTTTGGATGAATACTACTGACATGACCGAGTTCGACATGGTTTCTATTGGTGATGATACCGCCCTTAATATTGATTGCGGCCCACAAACTCATTTGTTTGAAGACAGGGTAATGAAAGTTGGCCCGGTGAAAATAGGTGCGCGTAGCAGTATAGGAGCCGGGAGCATAATTCTGTATGACAGCGAGATTGGCGACGATACCAAGATAAGCGCGCTATCGCTGGTGATGAAAGGTGAGCGGCTGGCACCGGGAACCGATTGGGCGGGCAGCCCGGTCAGGCCAGCTTAAGTGCCGCTCCACCGACCGCCGATCAGTTTCAGGACATGCTGTACGTCACCATGACGAATATATTTTTCTTTGTCTTTCACATTTGGCACCAGTGGTCAAATGTGAAAGACATATATTTTTGCTCATGCCTGGTTTATAGAATGGTAGCTAAACTCCAGTACGGCTGAATCTCCTAAGATAATTTGATCTCCGCCAGCCAAACAATGGCCTATTTGGGTTGAATGCAGTTTGATCAGGTTATCACCCTTTAATGTTTTAACCTTAATTTTATTACCAGGGGGCACTCCCCCCTCGTCGGCGAAAAGCATAAAGTATCCCTCCTCGTTATTCCATTCAATATGGGCATGCTGCCTGCTGATAAACTTATTACTTGGATTAGCGCTATCCCCCGGGAACGCAATGTGATTGGTACGAAAGAAACCACCGGCCACCTGTGCCATTCTCTCCCTGCCAATATTGATCTTACCTGCATCAGAAGTAATTTGGTAGCCTGCCTGCTCCGCCTCCCCGCTCAATACAGCAATATAAGCACTCCCGGTTTTGAGCAACGTATGTTCCTTTGTGCGGATAAATAAAGCAGCATCCAATTCTTTTGATTTTAAAGCCTCAGCCGGGACCGGTTCATCAAAGCTGACTTCCAATACCCAGGTTGTCGGCAGCTCAAGAGCGTAGTCATCCGCTATCTTTTGAATTTCCTGTTTAAACTTGTCTGGTTCCGCTGCATAAACCGCGGCCTCATAAATATGTTTTTCATTACCAGTGGCTGTAATGAACAGGTTTACTCCTTTAATGTGGCTGCCCTCTCCTCCTTCTGCTTTTTGTAATTCGGCTTTTATAAAACGAAGCAACGCATCGCGCAGGCTTTTTACATCTTGCGGGCCTTTATTTTCATTCTTCTTAAATAAATCAAACATGGTAAATCAATTATCTGCAATACTTTTTATATAACCCTTTTTTAACAATAATGGTATAATATCGCGCCCAGCAAGATGCACCGCGTCTGATGATCCTCTGGTGGCTTCAATCCGTATACAAACCACCAAATTACCCTTGCCGTTTGCCATAGGTGCAAAAAATACATACCAGCCATCATTTATGCTTTGTTGTTTCCATATACGTTCGGGCGTACCCGTTTTTCCAGCAACACTTATGCCTAAAATTCCAGCTTTAGGGACACTCTCCTCAATCATGTATTTAGTAATAATAGCCGCATACTGCGGATCGGCAGACAGTTTTATACCGGATTTTACAGGCTGCGGAATACCGTTCACTTTTAACACGAACCTATTAGCTGTCAACAGCCCATTATTGGCAACACCCGATACCAGCCTCGCAACCGCGGCAGGTGTAGCAATTAGTGCTCCCTGTCCCCATGCCATGCCCGATATACCTTTAGCGCGGGTGCGGTGGATATTATTAGGGTCATAGTTTGGCTTGGTGTTAAATTCTGTTTTGCGCCATAAGTCTTTCCATTTTTCTTCCTGCTGTTCATTATCCGGCGCTTTAGCATAAAAATAACCACCAACCCCATGCAGGAACATTCCCGTTTTTAAATAAAGGTCGCCCATCTGTTCTTCCAGGTGTTCCTGGTTAGCTAACTTAATAAAATAAACATTATTGGATCTGGCGATGGCCTGTTCAAGGGTGATTAGCCCTATGTCATCCGGTTCCACACCTTTTGTTCGGATACGTTCAGCCATACTTACATTAAACTTAACTTCATCTGCAGCCATACCAAGTTTATTAAATGAAGCCATGGCGGTAAGTATCTTAGCGGTTGAGCCTGGTTGTGTAGCATAAGTAAAGCCTAGATCGCTGGTCGTCATCCATTGCGATAACTTATTTTGTTCCGTCACGGGCATGGTCAACTGGTCGTAATTATGTATTGGCGGTAAGGGGTAAACAGCAGAGGCCAGCACATCACCGGTTGCAGCTTCCAGCACTACAACCGATACACGATTATTCGCAAGTAATGTATCTGCAGCCAGGGTTTGTTGTATACCGGTCTGTAATTCAGCATCTACCGACAATTGTACATCACGGTTACGTTTTTTGAATTGCGCCACTTCATCACTGTTAATACCCGCAATAAGTAAGGGTGCCAGCGCACTGTAATCCCGTTTTTGAACCGACATCTCCTTTACACCCCGGGGCAAAAAGCGATCTTCCTGGTAATGACTGGCCTGTACATTATAATTAGTTACCGGCATTTCAAAACCACGCAATTCAGCCGCATGTTCATATTCGGCAAAATAGCCGTTTATGCTGCCGTTGAAAACACCTGTATTGGCATCGCCTACCCAGAAAAACATTTGCGCATCAAATGGATAATATCGTGTAAGCCGTTTATGCATGGCCGAATCCAGATCATATTGGCCTGCCCCGGCGGTGTTCAATAAATCCTGCTGTTTCCTGATCAGTGAAGGATCACTCGTCGCTAATATGCGCCCCGACCTGTCATAGAGGGTACCGGCCTGTAGTTTATTCATTAGTATAGCAATGCGCGGATTATAACTAAACATACGGGCACCACTTTTATCTGCTACTAAAGCGGGCTTCACTATCCATTTATTACTTTGAAACAAGTAACTTGATATATTAATTACCAGCAATATAATGCCTATACATGCGGCCATTAAAGCAGGCACCAGGTTATGGTCCTGTTGTTTGGTAATAAATGACATTTGTACAGGCGTGCCTTTAACCCTTGATGCCGACAATAAAAACCCGGCGGCTAAAAAATTAGCTACAAGGGAAGAGCCGCCATAGCTTTCAAATGGCAACGCTACTCCCGATAATGGTAACGCCCCGGTAGAGCCACCCGCTATCAACAAAAACTGGATGAATGTGCAAATGCCTATACCTGAACATAAATAAAAAAGAAAAGGCGCACCAGTTCGCCGGCCAATAATTATGGATCGATGCAGGTATAACAGGAATAATAAAAATATAGCAACTATGCCCGTCCAACCAAACTCTTCGCCAATGGCAGGCAATATCATATCTGTGTGTGCCTCCGGGATGGTTTTTGCAAAACCCCGGCCTACACCCTGCCCGGTGATTCCCCCGCCCGACATCGCCCATAAACCGTTGGCTACCTGATCGCCGCCGTAAACTTCGTTATTCCAGGCATCTTCCCATATCGCTTTACGGTCCGACAAACGTTCTACCGGGCCGGGTATAAGCTTATCCAAATGCGGTATTTTATCGATAGTTAAGAACCCAGATATGATGATGAGCGCCATAATAGCAGATTCACTTAATCGCCGCCCTTTAAACAACATAGCTACAACCAGCATAATGGCCGTAATTAAGGTAGATAACCAAACATTTTTAAATAGCCAGGTAAGCAGCACATAAAACACCACCGCCATTGCCATTGAAATGAAATCGCCGCGCGAAAAGGAAAAGAGAATAATGAAAGTGAAACAAATAATAATGGCAGGCCCCATATCGCCCAGTATGAGGAACAGGAAAAGCGTTGCACCTATAGCTATTAATGCAAATGAAAAAAACGACCAGCGTTTCCGCCATGTGGCATATTCACTGATGAATTTTTCATTGATGGCGAAGAATCCGGCCAGGAAAATAATAACGAGGTATTTAACTATTTCGCTGGGTTGAAAGCCGAACAGATTCACTTTTACCCCACTGCCTTCGGGGCCTGAACCAAAAAGAATGGTGAGTATGAGTAAAGCCATTGCAACGATTATCCATGGCCAGCCGTTTGCTGCTTTAGAATTATTCTTGAATATGAACAGCCTATAAATACCAGAATCGGCATTAAACCGCCTGATATTGCAGTATAGCAATGCAATCATGGCTACAAACCCAATCGCTAAATATATAAGTGACTCTTTAGCAAAAAACCGATCGCGCAAAGGGTCCTGTATGCTAAGTAGCATTAAAAACGAAATGCCGGTAAGTATCATTATTAACGGCAGTATAACCTGGTCGGTGGCAGGGAATTTCAAGCTTAAGAAGCCGTGCATGATGAAAAAACACAGGAAAAAACCGGCGACTATAATTACATACCAAAAATTAAATTCGGAGGGTGTGCGAACGATAAGCGCTTTTTCCTTTTTAAGGATATTGAAATCTTTAGTTGACAACAACCTAATGGTATGTGGTGAACGGCTGAAATTAAAAGTCTGGTCTTTATCCAAACTCTCGGTTCCCATCGACCGGCCAAACTGGTAACCTGGTTGAAGCGGTAGTATAACAAATGCTTTACCTGCCGGCAGATCATGAAATGCATATTCGCCATTTGAACCTGTGCGGGCATACGCGATGATGGTTTGCAGGTGGCTTTGTCCCTGCTCATCAGCAATATAAGTTAGCTGGTAACCTTTGCCCGTTGTTCTTTTTATTTTGGTTTGATCTGTTTCCTCATCGTTGAATGTACTATCCTGCGGGATAATCATTTGCAGACGTATCAATACACCTCCGGCAGGCGATCCTTTATCGAGCACTTCACCTTTTATACTGTAGCCGCTTAAACCGATGGCTGTTTGCTCCGGCAATTGTGGAGGATTATTTTTCTCCTGTAAAAATCGTGAAGAATCGTTACCGGTATAACCCAATAAAGCACGCGACACCAAAACCCTGTCTTTAAACGATTGGCCTCCAGCATCAAAAGCCTCATCGGCATCAATATTATATTTTGATTTATTTAAATCGCCAATGTTATCAAACGCTGTACCAGTCATTTGTTTGGCAACTACGTTCCCGATAAGTTCTATGTCCTTTGGGTCATCAAAGTAAAAGCCTTTTTGCAGCAATTGTTTAAATTTGCCTGCGGCGTCCTTTGTATTCTGGTTAACCATTGTGCCATCCTGCAGGCGTTTATCTACGTCGGCAAAGCTTTGCTGGCTAACCTGGTAAAATCGCAGGAATAACAGCCCCAAAAGCACGCTCACAAGCAACAGGAACAAACGCTCCTTTTTTCGTGAAACTGATGTGGTTATTGCCTGTGCCATTGGTCTATTTGGTTTTCACAGGTAATGAATCG
>Ga0302315_10003945_pt1 | contig 13155 bp, 4 predicted proteins | sample III_Palsa_N3_1_FD_200532 | JGI IMG/M metagenome (GOLD analysis project Ga0302315, IMG submission 200532) | Peat permafrost microbial communities from Stordalen Mire near Abisko, Sweden - III_Palsa_N3_1 | ecosystem: Environmental > Terrestrial > Soil > Palsa > Peat permafrost | place: Sweden... | reverse complement strand
TGTGAGAGCGAGTGCGGGTGGGGCGGCGACGCTGGACTCGGAGAGGTAGTTCATGAGGGTTGCGTGCTCTTCGTAGATGCGGATGAGGGAGCTTTCGACCTCTGAGAGGGTTTGATCGAGGATGCTCTTGAGGATGCGGTGCTGCTCGTCGGTGAAGAGCGAGGTGAGGGAGTAGAGGGTGCCGCCTTGCACCCCAGCGGGCACAGAACGCCCGCCGTGGACCCCGGGAAAGTAGGTGTCGATGAGACGAAAGAGAGCGGGCAGATCGGCGCGGCGGACGGCGGTGGCGGCGGATTTGCAGAAGGTGTCCCAGGCGGGTTCGTCGGTTGGGTTGTAGCGTTTGACGGCGGCGGAGAGGTTTTGATCGCCGAGGTGGAGGACGGCGAAGCAGATCTCTTCGGTCTCTTCTGTGATGCGGGAGCGGAGGGCGGCGCGGCCGAGAGCGACGCGGCCGCGGCCGGAGGTTAGGAGGTCGTAGGAGTGGCGGGTGACGTCGAAGCAGAAGAGGTCGGCGGACTCAGTGGGGCTGCGGAACATAGAGCTGATGGCGTAGTGGGCGCCGACATGCTCGAGATCGAGGCGGGCGCCGGCGACGAAGCGGCGGTAGACTTCGGCTCCGGTGCCGAGGTCGGGGACGTTGGATTTGGCTTCTTCGAGGAGGGTGAGGAAGTCGGATTCGAACGAGGCGGCGTCTTTGCCGAAGAGGGTTTGGGCAAGCTGGATGACGCGGCCGGCGTAGGCGATGATCTGGACGGTTTCTATGCCGGAGATGTCGTCGAAGAACCAGCCGCAGGAGGTGTACATGAGCTGGGTGTGGCGTTCGAGCTCGAGGAGTTCCAGAACGGTGACGCGCTCTGCGGGCGTGAGGGTGTGGGTGGTGTGGGCGCGGAGGAAGCGGTCGGTGGATGCGGGGGAGCGGTCGAGCACGACGTGGATGTAGGCGTCGCGGGCGGCCCAGAGGTCTTTGAGGAGGGGTTTGGCGACGGCTTCGGCGAGTGGAGCGGTGCGGTCGCGGAGGAGGTCGAGCGCGGCACGGAGTGGGCCGCGCCACTGCTGGTTCCAGCCGGGTTTGCCGCCGTTGCAGCCGCAGTTGGAGCGCCAGCGCTCGATGCCGTGGGCGCAGGACCAGGATGTGTCTTCTACGACTTCGGCTTCGTACTGGGGCGGGAACTTTGCGAGGAACTCGCCGTAGTTGGTGAGGGTGGCGAGGTTTTTTTCTTCGATCCAGTGCATGGCGTAGCTGAGGGCCATCTCGCCGTGCTTGTGGTGGTGGCCGTAGGATTCGCCGTCGGTGGCGACGTGGGAGAGCTGGGGCTCGGCGGTATCGTGTAGGCCGGCGACGAGGCGGCGACCGAAGTTTTCGCCGGAGTTGAGGATGCCTTCGAAGGCGATGGCTCGGGAGCCGGGGCCGTCGTAGAAGAAGACGGCGATGGAGCGACCTTTGTCGAGGTTGATGCGGTAGGGGTGGGTGGGGTCGACGGTGGCGTTGGGGGTTTCCTGCCAGTTATTGGTTGTTAGTGGTTGGTTGTTAGTGGGAGCTAGTTTGCGGACTCTTGCGCATTGGTGGGGGGCGAGGATGGTGTACTTGATGCCCTCCTGGGCGAGGAGATCGAGGACGGAGCGGGAGACGGCGGTTTCGGCGAGCCACATGCCCTCGGGGCGGCGGCCGAAGCGGTGCTCGAAGTCGGCGATGCCCCAGCGGATCTGGGTGCGGGCGTCGCGCTCGGAGGCTAGCGGCATGATGATGTGGTTGTAGACCTGGGCGAGGGCGGAGCCGTGGCCGGAGTAGCGCTCGGCGGAGGCGCGGTCGGCTTCCTGGATCATGCGGTAGGTGCGGGGGGCGAAGTCCTGCAGCCAACTGAGGAGGGTGGGGCCGAAGTTGAAGCTCATGCGAGCGTAGTTGTTGACGATGCGGGTGATCTGGTTCTGCTTGTTCTGGATGCGGGAGGCGCCGTTGGGGGCGTAGCACTCGGAGGTGATGCGCTCGTTCCAGTCGTGGTAGGGGGCGGCGGATTCCTGGAGCTCGACGGTTTCGAGCCAGGGGTTTTCGCGGGGAGGTTGATAGAAGTGTCCGTGGACGCAGATGTAGCGGGTGGCCGGAGTGGCGGCCTGGGCCGAGAGTACCGCGCGGCGTACACGAGAGAGGTGCTGGGTGCTCATGGGTTAATTAAAGCATTCTCTGCGGTTGGAGGGGTTTGGAGCGGTTTCTAACGGTAGAATGACGGCATCCCCGGGCCTGAGGTCTTCATGTTTCTGAGAATAGCAACGCGCTTATCAGTAGCAATGCTTTTGATCACAGCAGGACGACCGGGGTTGGGTTCGCCGCTTCCCGTTTCGACCACGACGACGCTTGCGATGACTTCGGGCGGAAGCCCGGTGACTTCGGTGAGCGCGAAGACGGCGATTACCCTGACGGCGACGGTGACGGCCAATGGTGCAGTGGAATCGCCCGGGCAGGTGCAGTTTTGCGATGCTTCGGCGACCTATTGCACGGACATTCATCTTCTGGGGTTGGCACAGTTGAATGCGGCGGGTGTAGCGACGCTGACCTTCATTCCCGGCGTGGGCACCCATCATTACTATGCACAGTTCCTAGGCACAACGGCTGGCGCTACGAAGGTGCTGGCGAGTTCTTCGGCGGCGGTGACGCTGACGGTTTCAGGCACGTACGCTACGACGAACCTGTTGCTGGCTTCGGGAGCCCCGGGGAATTACACGCTGAACGCCACGGTGACGGGGCCGCAGAGCACGGGACCCGGCGGAACGATTTCGTTTGTGGACAAGACGAACGCCAACTATGTGCTAGCGACGACTTCGCTGGTAAGCAGTACGGTGGGCGTGAATTTTACGCAGACAGCAAACACTGCAACGGGTATCGAGCCGGTGGGAGTAGCGACCGCGGACTTTAACGGGGATGGGATACCTGACATTGCTACGGCCAACGAGATCAGTAATACCGTGTCTGTGCTACAGGGCAAGGGTGATGGGACGTTTAGTGTTGTGTCCAGTCCGGCGGTGGGGAATTTGCCTGGGGCGGTCGTGGTTGGGGACTTTAACGGCGATGGCAAGGCGGACCTGGCGGTGGTCAACGCGGGGGCGCAATTATTAAACGATTCGTGGGTTGTGACTATTCTGTTGGGCAATGGGGATGGAACTTTTACGGCCGCGGGGAACGAAAGCGTGATGGGCGTAGGGTCAGCCGCTTTGTGCGTTGGGGATTTTAACGGCGATGGGATCGCAGACCTTGCACTGGCAAACTATGATTCCGCCACGGTAAGCATCCTGCTTGGCAATGGAGATGGCACCTTCAAGGCACCTACCATCATCAACGTGGGCAGAGGTCCTTCTTCGATTGCCACGGCGGACTTCAACAACGACGGCTATGCGGACCTGGCGGTTACTAACCATACCGACAATACCGTCAGCATTTTGCTGGGTAATGGCGATGGAACGTTTAGCGCCGGCGCGAACCTGGCGGCGGGCGCCAGTCCAAGCGGGATCGTCGTAGCGGACTTCAATGGCGATGGCCGACCGGATCTTGGCGTAGCCTCGGGCAATGACACGGTTTCGATCCTTCTGGGCAACGGGGATGGAACGTTCGGTCCGGCGATAACCCACGCCACGCCGAGCATAGCCAGCAACTTGGCTGTGGGTGACTTCAACGGCGATGGCATTGCCGACCTCGCTGTGACGGATGGATATATTTCGATCTTCCTGGGCAAGGGCGATGGGACGCTTACGCTGGCGGACAATCTGGGGTCTTCTGCGGTGAATGTGGTGGCCGCGGATTTCAACGGCGATGGCATTACGGATGTCGCTGCGACTGACATTACCAACAATAGGGTGGTGGTGTTTCTGGATGGCGGCGCGTCGTCGACGGCGACGGTTACGGGTATCTCGCCGGTGGGCAACACGGCGCATATGGTGGATGCGGTTTATGGGGGAGCAGGGCTGTACAGCGCGAGCACTTCGAACACGGTGAGCCTGACGGCTGAGAGGGTTGTGACGACGAATGCGCTGACGGCGAATCCGACCAGCAGCGGCTATGGGCAACAGGTGGCATTGACGGGCACGCTAAGCCCTACCGCTCTGAACATCACACAGAACCACACAGCCACCGGCACCATGGCGTTTTCCAGTAACGGCGCCAGCCTGGGCGCGGCACAAACGGTGACCAGCAGCGTGGCCTCGTTGAACACAACCACGCTGCCCGCAGGCAACGATAATTTGAGCGCCGTGTACTCCGGCGATGCAAACTTCGCACCCAGCACGGGATTGCTTCCGTATACGGTGAGCGGCAATGCGATACAGACGATTACGTTTCCGCAGCCGCCACCGGGCTATGTGGGAACTTCGGTATATCTGAGTGCGACTACGAACGCCGGTACAACCATTACGTTCAAGGTGGTAAGCGGGCCGGCTACTCTTAGCGGGACGACGTTGACTTATACGGGTGTTGGAAGCGTGGTGGTGGAGGCTGATGCTCCGGGAAACGCCACCTACGCGCCGGATTCCGCGCAGGATACGGTGGGAGTGACGCTGCTGACCGAACCGGTGGGGACTTCGAGTGCAACGGTGACGACGGTGGTGACGTTCAGCACTGCGGGGACGCTGGCGTCGGTGGGCGTGTTTACGCAGGGTGCGACGGGGTTGGACTTTGTGAAGGTTGCCGGAGGAAGCTGCGTGGTGGGGACGACGTATATGCTAGGGCAGAGCTGCACGGTGGAGTTCAGCTTTACGCCGACGCGCCCGGGGCAGCGGTTGGGCGGGATTGTGTTGAGCACAGGTACGGGTTTGATGATAGCCAATAGCTATATCCCCGGCATGGGCGTTGGGCCTCAGGTGGGTTGGTTGCCGGGGACGCAGACGCTTCTGGGTAGTAACCTGCTGATGCCCTCCGGGGTTGCGGTGGATGGAAGCGGCAATGTGTATGTGAGCCAGTATGGTGCGTCGGTGGCGGAGATTGCCGTGGGTGGCGCGCAACGGACGATTGGGACGTTTCCTGTGACGGCCGATGTTGCGGTGGATGGAAGCGGCAATCTTTTCATCATCGATAAGACCTCGCTCTATGAGGTGGTGGCAGTGAATGGCGTGATTCCTACGTCGCCGTTGGAGATTACCGTGCTAGCGACGGGGTTCAGCGAGTTGAATGGTGTTGCCGTGAGCGGGACGGGCAATGTTTTTCTCGCTAATGGCACGGGCTCGGGGACGGACGGTGCGGTATATGAACTGGCCGCGGTCAATGGAGTGATTTCGACTCCGCCAGTGCAGCTAACAGTGGGCAGCGGGTTTAACTGGGTGACCGGTGTTGCGGTGGACGCGAATGGGAACGTGTTCGCGTCGGATGCGGGCAATAAGGCTGTGTATGAGATTGCGGCGGTGAATGGCAGTGTTGGGCCGTCGTCCGTGGTTCGCGCGCTGGGAGGCACGTTCTCTGATCCGTCGAATGTGGGGCTGGATGCGGCGAACGATGTCTATGCGACCGACCTGGCTACAGGTGTGATCTCCGAGTTTATGGCGGTAAATGGGGTTGTACCGGCGAACCCGGTGATTCGTACGGTTGGCACGGGCATTGTTCAGCCGCAGGGGATGGTGGTAGACGGCAATGGGAATATCTTCATCGCGGACGAATCCATTTCGCAGGTGAGAAAGCTGGATTACGCGGACGCACCGAGTTTGACGTTTGCGACGACAGCAGTTGGATCAGTGAGCAGCGATAGTCCGCAGACGGTGACGATGGCCAACGATGGCAATGCGCCACTGATGTTTACGGTGCCCGGGATTGGCACGAATAATCCGAGCATCACGACAGGGTTCACGATTGGGAGCGGCTCTACGTGTCCGCAGTTGACGAATGCATCGATGACGGCGCCACAGCTCAGCACCGGGGCCTCTTGCACGTATGCGATCAGCTTTGCGCCGGTAACGGGTGGAGTGGACAGCGGGAAGATGGTTGTTACGGACAACGCTGTGGGTCTTTCACAGACAGTGTTGCTGAATGGGACAGCGACAGCAGCGACAATGATGACGCTGACCTCCACGCCGAATCCATCGGGCGTGGGTATGTCGGTGACGTTCACCGCGACGGTGACTTCGACGGCTGGAGTACCCACGGGAAGCGTGTCGTTTGCGGATGGGACAACGCCGCTGGGAAGCGGCACACTGACGGGTGGTGTTGCAACGTTCCCCACGAGCTCGCTGACGATGGGAACGCACACGATTACGGCGACTTATGCGGGGACAACAGAATTTTTGGGAAGTTCGGCGACGCTAACGCAGGTGGTTGGGTATCAGTCGGTGACGACGACGAGCGTTGCGCCGGAGCCTTCAACCTATGGGCAGCCTACGGTGTTCAGCGTGCATGTGGCGGGGGCGGTAGGGTCGACAGGAACGCCGACGGGGACGGTGCAGTTGGAGTTCTGCCATGGGGCGACGATTAATGTGACGCTGGATGCGAGTGGGAGCGGGACAGCGGTAACGCCGACGGGGAATGAGATTTCGGAACCGGCGGGGTCTTGTCCTTATACGGCGAACTATTTGGGAGACGCTTTCTTCTTTCCGAGTGCGTCGGCTTCGACGCCGTATGTGGTAACTCCGGCGAATTCGACGACGACGGTTAGTGGTGCGCCGAATCCAGGGTTTGTGGGGCAAATTGTGACGTTGACGGCGCAGGTGGCGGGGGTGCCAAGCCCGACGCTGGGACCGGGTGGGGTGCTGTTGCCGCCGGGAGCGCAGGTGGCGACCGGGACGGTACAGTTCTACGATGGCGCGACGGCGATTGGCGGCGCGGTGACCATTAATGCGGCGGGGCAGGCGTCGGTGACGACGAGCACGCTGGCGCTGGGAGCGAACACGATTACGGCGAAGTACTCCGGTGATGCGAACCTGAATGGGTCGACTTCGGCGGGGTTCATCGAAACGATTGGGCTGGTGCCGACGACCACGGCGCTGAACGTGGCGCCGAGCCCGGGGACGCAGAATGAGCCGGTGACGATGTCGGTGAATGTGACGGCTTTGGCAGGCGTGATGATGCCGTATGGGTCGGTGACGATCTATGACGGGACGAACGTGCTGACGACGCTGACGTTGCCGGGTGGGAGTGGGACGATCTCTTCGGTGAGCTTTACGACGAGCACGTTGGCGGTTGGGACGCACACCTTGACAGCGGTTTATACGCCGACCTGTGCGGCTGTGATCTGCAGTTTGCTGGGCTTTACAGGTAGCCAGTCGAGTGTGGTGACTCTTGTGATCCTGCCGCAGGACTTTACGCTCAACGCGAACCCGCCGTCGATCACGATTGAGACGGAGCATCATGGCTCGATGACGTTGGGGCTGACCTCGATTGGCGGGTTTGCGGCGCCGATTACGTTGTCCTGCGCAGGGACGATACCGGAGTGGGTGACGTGCGAGTTTTCGCCGCAGCAGGTGGTTTTGCCGGCTGGTGGCACAAACGTGCCGGCGACGCTGACGATCGATACGGATGCGCTGCTGAATTACAAGTCGGATGCGCGAGGCACGGGATGGGGTAGAGGCGTAGTGCTGGCGGGATTGTTGCCTGTGATGCTGATCGGGTTTAGGCGGCGGCGAGGGTTGCGCGGGCTAGCGGTGATGGCTGTCGCGTCGGTGATGGTGATGGCGATGGCCGCTTGTAGTGGGCAGTATCCGGCGCATACGACGCCGGGGACGTATACCGTTACCGTCCAGGCGAGCGGACAGACCGCGGGAGCGAGTGCGCCGACGGTGCATACGCTGGATGTGACGCTGGTGGTTACGCCTTAGAGATTTGACGCCGCGAGGCGTGGTCGAGTGTGGCGGTGAGAGCGATGGCCAGCCAGTAGGCGGCGATGTTTTTGAGGCTGAAGAAGCGGCCGAGGAGGAGCTTGCCGGCGAGGGTGAGCCGAAAGGCGTCGAATGCTGGGGTGTGGAGCAGGCGGCTGAACTCGACGGCGGCGGCGGCGAGCGCGGCGACGAGGGCGAGTGCGTGGGGTTTGCGGCCTGGAAGGATGGCCGCTAAGAGCCAGTAGAGAGCGGCGGCCCAGAGCATGGAGCCGCCATATTTATAGAGGAACCAGGGGAGATGGAGTGGGGCCAGGCGCCAGAGGAGACCGGCGAGAGTAGTGGCGAGCATGAGGGCAAGAGCCGTGAGGCGGCGGTGGAGGGTGAGGGTCATCGAAGGCTCTGCATGATGGTAGCGGCTATGGGGAAGAAGTGATGGGTTTGTGGCAGCGTGGGATGCCGGTATATATCTTGCGACCTGATAGAAATTTTTTTATTAATACTTCTTGACAGAAGCTGTCTGACAAGTTCATCGTTATGCCCGAAATAATTCCAATACGAGATTGTTGCCTGAGATTGTTGTCGGGTCTTCAGAGATAACATCCACTTCAAAAATTTCGCGAGGCTAATCATGAAGAACGTCCTGTTAAGTACACGGCTTGCAGTTAACCTGCGAGTCCTTTTCTGCCTTCTGATGTTACCGATGGCTTGCATGGTTCACGCACAAGTGGCCGGAACCGGCAACATCCAGGGTTCCGTCGTGGACGCCACAGGCGCTGTGATACCGAACGCGACGATCACCCTCACGAACGCGTCCACGCAAGTGAAGCGTATGACCAAGAGCGACTCGAGCGGAGCGTATGTCTTCCCCAATATCGAGATCGGCACTTATGCAGTGGGCGTCCTGGTTCCTGGGTTCAAGGCCTACCAGCAGAGCGGCATCGTGCTTGAAGTCGGCAGCAGCATTGCCGTGAATGTAAACATGAGCGTGGGTACGGAGGACCAAAAAATTGAGGTAAAGGCTGATGGTCTTGCGTTGCAGACCGAGGATGTCTCGTTCAAACAGACGATCGATCAACAGGACATCACGGAGATGCCGTTGAACTCGGCCAGTCGGCAGATCACGGGCTTGCTCGCGCTCTCTGGTGGTTCCACACCGGCGCCGGGCGGCGATTTTACCGGCAGCAAATACTCCTACCAGACCATCTCTGTCGCGATTGGCGGCGGCGGCGGCAACACGACCATGTGGCGGCTGGATGGTGGCGATAACAACGATTACATGGCCAACGGCAACGCGCCGTTTCCCTTTCCGGATGCTGTAGCGCAGTTCAGCGTGGAATCTACTGTGATGGGCGCGCAGGACGGTATGCACTCCGGCGGGCTGGTAAACGTCGTCACCCGCTCGGGGACCAATACCTACCATGGTGCGGGTTTTGAGTTTATCCGCAACAACTTCATCGATGCCATCAACTTCTTCTCCACATGCACACCTGTTGCACCTAAGACAACCTGTACGGCCAAGGATACGTTGCACCAGAATCAGTACGGCGGCACCTTCGGCGGACCAGTTCGGATTCCCCACTTATATAACGGCAAGGACAAGTTCTTTTTCTTCGTAGGATACCAGCGTCTCAAGAACGATCAGGCTACGGCGAATACCCAAATGCATGTGCCCACAGCCGCCAACCTGGCGGGTGATTATTCCGTTACAGATCCTGTGGCGACCACAGCCCACCCCGCAGGCAGCGCGGATACTTCAGCCACAGCTTGCAATACAACCTACACGCAACTCCTCGACCCCATAACCGGTGCGACTCTGGTTGGTAATAAATATGGAGCCGGCAGTGCGCCACTTCCAACATGGAACGCGCAGGCACTGGCGTTGCAGAAGTATCTGCCTGCTATTGATCCAACCGTCGATGCTAATGGTTGCGGCCTAGTTTCGTATGCCATTCCTTCACAGGTCTACGATAACGAATTCGTAACCCGGATTGATTACACAATCAATGCGAAGAACCACCTGTACGGTCGCTACTTCCTCGATGGCTATCAGGCGCCGGGTTTTTTTTCGCCAACCAACATCCTGTTCGCCACACCCGCGCCCGGCAACTATGAGAGGGTGCAGAGCGCCACCATTGGGGAGGACTACGAGATCACTTCGAACCTGGTGAATTCGGCCCACATTACAGCACTGCGGCGGCGAAACAACCGTCAATCCGCACCAGGCATCAACGCCTGTACTGTCGGGATTGATATCTATTGCACCGTGCCTTACGGAATACAAATGACGGTGACAAACAAATTCGCTTTATACTGCGGTACCTGCTCGCCCGGACATTACAACGACAACTCCTTTTCCTTCGCAGATGATATGACCTGGGTGCATGGCAAACACCAGTTCGTCTTCGGCGGCGAATACGTGGACAACGAGCTCAACATCGTTGGCGCCTACGAGTCCAATGGCGTCTTCACCTTCAATGGTGGATATAGCTTTAGCGGGCCGCCGGGAAACTCCAAACCCGGTGACGCCGATCTGGACTTCCTCGAAGGAGCGATGAGTTCCTATCAGCAGAGCAAACAGCAGCAGAACGCGCTGCGCGGACCAATTCCTAGTCTGTACGTTCAGGACACCTACCATGCCACCAAAAAACTGACGGTGGTCGCGGGCATCCGCTGGTCACCGGAGTTCATGCCGGTCGATTACTTCAATCGCGGAAGCATCTTCAGCATGAGCGCGTTCCTGGCGAACCAGGTCAGCTCGGTCTATCCGACTGCACCTGCGGGCTCGTTGTTCTATGGCGATCCGGGTGTAACCAGGCAATTCACGCAGAATTCGCCCTGGCAGTTCTCTCCCAACATCGGCTTCTCCTTTGACCCGGTCGGCAATGGCAGAACGGTCATACGTGGGGGCACGGAGTTGATCTATGACGAGGTCAACTTCTTTACAGCGCAGCGCGTTACCCAAAACCCACCCTTTGCGACAGCCGTCAATGCCGGTTCGGGTCAACAGTTGTGCTTGACGTCGCCATGGGTTGTCGGTGGCACCGGTACAGGTTGCGCGGCTACGGGCGGCACCAATACCAATCCATTTCCGCAACCTGAGGTGCCAACGAAAACTGGAGCCGTTTTTCCAGCCCAGGGCCAGTTCATCGTGCTGCCTCCTCACTTCCATCCGTCTTATACGATCCAGTACACCCTCAGTGTTCAGCATCAGTTTGCCCACGACTGGCAGCTTTCGATCGACTACATTGGGAACGGAACCCGTCATGCTCCCATTGCCTATCCGTACGACGCGGCCACCTTCATCCCCGGAGTATGGGGCGCTGGAGGCACTGGTTGCGCGGGTATTGTGACGACAGGCCCAGCCGCGGTAAAGCCGGGCGCAGCCGGAACAAATTGTTCCACGACTGCTAACGAGAATTCGCGGTTTGCACTCACCATCGCCAATCCTCTTCAGGGTAATCAATACGACGGCAGCGGCGCTGGTTCAGTCGTTGTCGGTGACTATGCCACCGCAAACTACAACGGCATGGTGGCCTCCATCCAGCATCGCCTTTCAACACGGTTGAGCGTGCTGGCCAATTACACGTGGTCGAAGTGTTTGGACATAGTAGACGCCGCCGGCGACCTTACCGGTGACGCTGTGGAGAACCCCAACAACCCCAGACTGGATTACGGCCCATGCGGCTCCGACTTCCGGAATGTTGAAAATATCGTCATTGTTGCACGGAGCCAGTTTGGGTTCCCCAACCGGATCGAGCGTGCGCTTCTCAACGGCTGGGAGATTGCTCCGCTGACACATATCCTCAGCGGCGCGCCCTTTAATGTGACCGCCGGTGTGGACAACTCACTCACCGATGTGAACTTCGACCGCCCAAACCGAGTGCAGGGAGTTCCGCTTTATACTCGCATAGCCAATCGGTCAGCAGCTGGTGCAGGTAACCGGGCGTATCTGAACCCGCTTGCTTTTGCTCAGATCACTGCTGCATGTCCTACACCTATCACGGCTACGACGTGTCCTCAATTGGGAACGTATGGAAACTCCGGTAGAAATGCGTATCGTGGCATTCCTGCCTACCAGTTCGACGCTTCGGTGTCGCGGGTATTTCCTATCCATGCCCGTTTGAACCTGACGCTTCGGTTGGAAGATTTCAACGTCTTGAACCATGTGAACTTTCAAAACCCTGCTGGATCAGCGGGTGGAAACGCATCGTTTACGTCATCTACCTTTGGGCAGTTGTCGTCGCAGTCCAATGCGGCGAGAGTTTTTCAGGGGAGTGTGAAGTTGAATTTCTAGGCTTGTAAAAAACTAAGGGCGCAGGCTTTGGCCTGCGCCCTTTTTTGGTTTTCGGACGGTTAGACGGACTTGTGGGGGTGGAGGGCGGCGCGGACTTTTTCTACGTGGGTGCCGTGGGTTCGGATGGCTTCGTGGAGCTGGTCGCCGGTTACGTGGAACTCTTTGGACCAGTAGGCTATGTCGGATGCCATTTTGGGATTGATCTCTTTGGGGTCGTGGGGGCCTTTTACGTGGGGACCCTTGTGGCGATCGAACTCGGGATCGACGATGGGTTCGGCGGTGGTGAGGATGGGATTGGTGGGGTCGGGGGTGGTGAGGGGATGTCTGCCGTTTGGTTTGGACATTGGGTCGTTCCTCTTTCTTAACTCTACTAGGTGGATGTCAGGGGGGTGGGTGAGGATGTATGCCGGGCCCTCCCCTCCCGTACTTTTGGCCGGAAAGTCCTGAGGGGATTGCGGTTAGGGGTGGACTTTTGTAAGTCTGCTGGATGCACTGGTTTTGGTGCATGGGGTTTTTTGAGAGGCGTGCGGGGAGCCGGAGGCACAAATATTCCTTCGAAAGGAGAGGCTTCTGTTGTGGCGGTTCCGTCAGTCTGTCAGTGCATGCTTCCGGGCTGTGGCGCCGGGGCTGGAGAGGAAGACGCGATGAGAGGACGGCTGGCCGTAGCTGCGGCGTTGGGATTTTTGATGATGGGGATGTCGGGGAGTTCCGCGAGGGCTCAGGTGGAGGCGCAAGATGCGCCGGCGGTAAAGTCGGCGTGTGGCGCTATGGATGTGAACTTCAGCGTCAAGGAGACGAATACGCAGGCGGCGCCTTCGACTCAGGGTGGCAAGGCGCTGGTGTATGTTTTCGAGGACGTGACGAATGTGCCGCTAACCCCAGCGGTGAACTTCCGGGTGGGGTTGAATGGGAGTTGGGTGGGTGCACTCAAAAATATGACGTACCTGAGCTTCGCGGTGGATCCAGGCGTGCAGCATCTTTGCACGAGCCTGCAGGGACATGCGTTCTATGAACTGGAGAGCGGCATCACGCTGCGCCAGTTGCACGCCGAAGCAGGTAAGACCTACTACCTTCGATTGCGG
>Ga0302315_10003942_pt1 | contig 13160 bp, 13 predicted proteins | sample III_Palsa_N3_1_FD_200532 | JGI IMG/M metagenome (GOLD analysis project Ga0302315, IMG submission 200532) | Peat permafrost microbial communities from Stordalen Mire near Abisko, Sweden - III_Palsa_N3_1 | ecosystem: Environmental > Terrestrial > Soil > Palsa > Peat permafrost | place: Sweden... | reverse complement strand
TTGCCTGCTCCCGTTTCCGTCTTCGTTTTATACGAAGCCTGATCCGGACTCACGCACCGGTGTACGCGTCGATCTGACCAACGCCGATCTTCCGACATCGAGTTTCGGCACGCCCCTCGATCCGACTCCTTATAATCGTCGCGACGGGTTCAGCAGCGTCGCGAGTTTATTGGCCTATTTTCCCGCAAAGATCGACCCTTCTGGTTTACCTGGACCCAACCAAACCCAAGCTTCAATGGACCCCAAGAGCCCGATCCAACTCTTTCGCTACGATACTGGGGAGCGTGTTCCACTCTTCGCTGAACTCGATGCCAACGCTGATCCTTCTCATGGTGACAAGCAGGGTTTAATCATTCAACCCGTGGTTCGACTGCACCCCGGCACTCGTTATGTCGCCATCATTCAGGGTTTGAAATCCCAAGACGGAAAAGACATCGCACCTCTCGCAGGCTTCAAAAAACTTCGAGATGCTGGTCTCGAAAATGGCCAAGCAAATAGTCCTAATAAAATCCAAGAATCCTCGCTGCTCGCCGGTGAAGTCGAAAAGTTTACACAAATATTTCATTTCCTCGATGGCAAAGGGATCCGCCGACAGGGCCTGCAGCTCGCCTGGGATTTCTCCACCGGAAGCGACGAAGCTCTAACAAATCGTCTTGTTCAGATGCGTGACGAAGCGAACGCAAAACTCCCTACAGCTCGATCCGTCGCGAGTGAGAAACCCTCCCAGATCGAACCGTCCCAAATTGAAATCGATCAGGTCAAAGAAGATCCCGGAAAGTACCCCGATCTCTTCAGGCAGATCCAAGGAAAGTTTGCCGTGTCCTCGTTTCTCGAAGGTGGAAATGGAGACCGACTCCATCTCGATGCCCATGGAGAACCCATCATCGATCAATCCGCTCAGTTCCCTTTAACAATCCACGTTCCCGCGTGTGCGAAGACGGCGACGGGCCCTCTCCCTATTATGATTTATGGTCATGGAACTTTTAACTCAGCAGAGAACGAGATGACGACGCCCTACTCGCGCGAGATTATCAACCGCCTTTGCATGATCCAAGTCGGAACGGACTGGCTTGGCCGAGCAAAATCAGATCTCCCTTACTTTCTCCTCAGAGTTCTTCCCAACTGGAACAACTTCGTTCAGATTACAGATCGACTCCAGCAAGCTCATGTCAATGTGGCTGCGCTCGCGAAGATGATCCACGAAGGGGCACTTGATAACCTCCCCGCTCTTCAGCTCAACGGCAAGTCACTCGTGGATCACAGCAAACTTTATTATTACGGAATCTCCGAAGGAGGTTGCCAGGGCGTCACTGCGCTCGCCCTCAGCCCGGATATTCAACGGGGCGCGCTCAATGTTCCATGCGGATTTTGGACGATGTTCTTTTGGAGAAGCTCCGACTTTCATCAGGCGCGGTGGGCACTAAAACTCTTTTATCCGGGAGAGTTAGAGCGACAAAAACTCATGGTGCTGAGTCAACTCCTTTGGGACTACACCGACCCGGCCAATTACGGCGGACATCTCTTGCATGATCCGTTGCCTGGCAATCAGGTGAAGAAAATTCTTTATCAGGAGGGAATTAATGATGCGTCGGTCCCGAATCTCACGACGCGCGCCATGGCCCGCACCATTGGATTGAAACTTTTGAAACCCAATATTGAAGATGTCGAAGGAATCGAAGAAGCAGCCGGCCCGCTCGATTCTGGCTATGCGCAGTTTGATGTAGGCGTGCGTCCGCGCTTAGGCCTCGACAATGTGCCACCTGCGAAGAGCTCCGTGCACGAAGAGATTCGCCGTCTCGAGGCGGCTAAAGAGCAGCTCAAGCGATTCCTCAAAGACGACGGAAGCGTTCAGGATACTTGCGATGGTCGCCCGTGTAGTTTTCCATTATAGCTCCATTGATAGCTCCATTTCCTGTGACGTTTCATGGTCCGACCGTTGCACCTTTCCGGGCACCATGCGCAACATAGAAATCTCTGAACTGAGCGCCGAATCAAACTCGGATTGGGATGTCTATGTTCAGGAACATCCTGATTCAACTGTTTATCATCACCGTGCGTGGGAAGTGATTGCTCAACGCGCCTATGGATTGAAAACACACTTCTTACTCGCACGCGAAAACGGGCGTCTTTGCGGTGTGCTTCCCCTCTTTCGGAAACGCGGCGTAATCCAACCCCATCTCACAAACGGACTTTTTGGAGCATACGCTCCCGTACTCTCGAGTTTTCCAGAGGCCCATGAAGCGCTGCTGAAACGCGCTCGAGAAATTTTAGAGGAGAATCATCTCCCTTATCTCTGCCTCAAAACTTTGGATCATTCGGAGCAAGAAGAAAGTTTTGGATTTAAAAAAATGGACGACTGGGTGATCGCCACCCTCGCATTAAAAGAAACGCCTGAAGAAAACTGGGATCAGCTCCGGAACAAAATTCGGAACTGCGTGCGGAAAGCCGAAAAATCTGGTTTAGAAGTTCGGGTCGGAAAGGACTGTCTCGCTGAGTTTTATGACGTCGTCGCAGACAATATGCACAGCAAGGGCGCACCGACTTACGGCTACCCCTTCATGTTCGAACTCGCAAAAGCGTTCGGTGATCAAGCCGAAGTGATCACTCTATGGCTCGACGACAAGATCGTCGCCGGATCGCTGCTCCTCTTTCACAAACAGACCGCGTACATCCCGTTCGCTTCTTCTCGACCAAACACTTTGCATATGAGCCCGAACAATCTGCTCTATTGGCAAATCATTCATGAGAGCTGCAAGAGGGGAATGAAAGTTCTGGACTTCGGACGTTCCCAAAAAGATTCCGGCTCGCTGCAGTTCAAGTTAGGATGGGGCGCAGAGACCGCACCACAACCCTTTCTCATCTACTCGAGAAACGGAGTAGACCTTTCCAAAGATTCGAAAAAGAGTCAGGCGGACGCTGTGGTTTACACTCTTCAAAGACTTCCGCGAGGTATTGCAGATCGGCTTGGTCCTGTGATTTGTCGTCAGGTGGCAGGTCTGCTATGAACTCAAGACTGAAGTCACTCTTGCCATGGCTGATTTCCGGTCTCACGCTCTGGTTTCTTCTTCGGCACTTTGACTTCTCAACTCTTCGGACGGAACTTCGATCCTCGGTCTGGTCCATGGTTCTTTGGGCTGCCTTGCTCAATCTCATCCTCATCACGATCCTTCGAACTCAACGCTTTCAAGTTCTGATCTCCCAGCTCCCCGGCACCGCGAACTTCGGCGAACTCACATCGATCTTGATGGCTTCACGCGCGCTCAACATCGTTCTACCGACTAGCGGAGAAACTCTGCGAACTTATCAACTTTATCGACGCCATCACTATCCGATGAAAGCGGTGGTGACTGCGATTGCAATCGAAACATCGCTTGAAGCGATCGTGCTTTCGGTCACCGCTCTTGGTATTTTATCGATTGGACTCTTCCCGAAGAGCTTTGAAAGAATTCTCTATCCACTTTTCATCGCAGGTGGAGTTTGCGTGACGCTCGCCCTTCTTCTTAGAAAAGCAAAGATCGGTCACTTCGTCACTCGAAAAAGTGTCTGGGCGAAAGCCCTGGGATGGACTTGGCTCACTGACTTCGTCGATCTCATTATGATCGGACTCTGTCTCAAAGCTGTTGGAATCGATGCCGGGAGCACCGTTCCTCTCGCGCTTGTTCATTGGTTCTTAATCTTAGTGACGATCAACATCGCGATCGCTCTTCCCTCTCCTGGAAATTTGGGAACCTTGGAAGCGGGCGCGGTTCTCGCTCTTCATTTTCTCGGTGTTGCTAAAGGACCGGCATTAGCATTCGCGTTTTTGTATCATGCCTCGCACCTTATCCCCGTAATCCTCTTAGGTTCTGCAAGTCTCCACACTCAGATGAGAAACTTCAGGCTGAACGCTCCTCCACGCCAGCTTCCTGAAGAAGCGTAAGAGGCGTGCTGCTTGCAACATCGTCATTATGAAATTCGGTATGAAATCTGTCCTGGCGGCCGGAATATTTTGGGCTCTTCTTTCGGGCAGCTTATGCCTTGCCGCCGAAGGCAAGATCGAAGGCAAAGTTCAACAGATGACTTACGGACCAGATGCAAGGCCCGATGGTTTTGTTTTGGATGATCACACTGTAGTTCGATTTAGGTCGAATACTTTTCCGAGCTCCGAGGCCATCACTCCCGGCGATCTCGTTTCTGTCAGTGGGGTTCAGGTACTTGCTCAACCCAATCGCGTCTTTGATCAAGTCATTGTCAAAAAAGGCGAACTCCCGATCGTAACTGATACAGCAGCAGGGACAACTCCTCCGGTTCTTCCCGGACAAAGCGACAACTACGAGATCATGAAAGATAAGTCTTCTCTTCTTGCGGTCGGAGCAACTCCGGACGGACGGATTGATCGCCTGATCTTATCGGATGGAACTAACGTCCAAATTCCTTCTTTTTCTGAGATCGATCCCACTCATCTCAAGCTCGGCGATAAAATTACGGCACAAGGAACCGGACTTTCAATCGAAGACGTGAGTTTTATTCGTGCGATGAATGTCGGAAGCTCAAGCCAGCCCTCTCTTCTTCAGCCTCACGGTAGAAAAGGTCAGTGGGTCAATAAGTCGGGCGTGATCCAACTCCTTCTTCTCACTCCACAGGGAGATGTAGACGGAGTCTTACTCAAAGACGGCTCCGCAATCCGCTTCTCGCCGTCTCCGTCCAATCGGGCAAGCATTCTTAAACCCGGAGTCGAGATCAGCACCGCCGGCGCCTTCATCGGAGGACAGATTCACACCGAGACGATTTTATTTTCTCATCAATCTGAAAAAGACAAGACTGTGATCAATTTCAGCGCCGATCTCAGACCAGCCCAGAGTTCAAATCCAACTCTCAACACCACTCCGCCGGTGCAAAGCACTCAAATCATGGTTCCGATGAAAGTGACTGCTCCAGTTGTCACTGTCTTGAAAACTCCCGGTGGCCAGCTCGATACACTCATCTTGAAAAATGGAACCGTCGTCAAGATTCCTCCCGAGCGCTTATTGAATATGCCTGACTCTGTGAGGCCCGGCGACGGCGTCGCGATTTCTGGACGCGGGGGCGTGTACAAGCAAGGCACTGCACTCGAAGCGGATTGGGTGATCTTTACTGGTTAATGGACAGGCTAGAAGTTACTGCTGTAAGCCTTCTTGAGTTCAGTGGCAAAGTTGAGTTCGCACTTAGTCGCGTGCTCGGACTTGTAGGTCTGAAGAAGCTTCGCCGCTTCGTCCGCGGTTGCTGGCATCAAACCCAACGTTTGCACATCCGACTTATCGATTTGAACAATCGCGCTCTTCAACATCTGGGCGACAGTCTGGGCATTGTGCAAAGGATCTTTTGCTTTCGCGCTACACTCGGAGTTCGGAACGTGAATGAACGTAAAAGGAACTTGTCTCGCTTCCATGCTCTGGCTGAGATGATAGGCGACGTTGTTACAAACGAAGGCACCGGGACTCTCGGAGACCTGAACAGGCGCAGAGCTTGAATCAAGCCCGCAATACAGCGACTCGACTGGAAAATTAAATGCTGAGCGCGTTGGTCCACCTGGAACAATCGCACTTCCCTCACGAACGAGGCCCGCGTTGTCTGGGAACCCAGGAGTGTTGTCGACATTGGTTGCAGCGGTTTCAATTCGAAGCGAACAATCCGCCTCGCCGAAGGAAACCACGACGTCAGGCTTATATTGATTGATACAATCCATGGCCTTAGCAGCACCCTGATCGTAGACGACAGGAAGATTGCAAACCTGGACTTGAACGTTGGAGCCCATCCACTCGGGATGTTGCTGAAGAAGCTGACCAATTGCCTGGGAGTTGTTGGCGGCGCTACCGCCGAAAGGATCAAACGTGGTCAAAAGAATTCGTGTCACTACAAAAAGCGGTAAACCAGCTGCGATCATAAAAACTTCCCCCGGTCGCGAGGATTACAACAGACCGCGTTATGGAGCAAATAATATTTTCAACAATCGCTAGATAGTCCGGAAAAGCTTTCACTCGACCGAACTTCAGGCGGTTTTTCTTCAAAATCCAGAGCACGCCTTTTGCTTTAGCCCTTCCATTCAAAGGGAGAGTCTATGGGTTTGTTTCTAATCGCTTTTCTGTTTTCCGCTGCCAGCGCCGACGTCGTTCAAACAGAGAGGCAAACGGAGAAGGTCGAAGTCTTAATTGGTCATGTGTTCATCAAAAAGGAGGGTTACTCCGAAAACGACAACGCCCAGTTCGTCGTGGATGGCTACCTCCCCAACTCCTGCTACCACCTCGACGAAACTCGGGTCGATAGGGATCCCGCTCATCCTTTTCTCTTCAGCGTTCACCAATACGCGCTTCGATCGATAGGCCAAAGCTGTAGGCTTGGAATTATTCCCTACTCGCTTCCCGAAACCTTGGGAAAACTCGCTCACGGCGACTATCAGATGAACTTTAATATCGGGAGTAATCCCCCACTCTCGGCAACGTTTGAGGTTGGCACTTCGCGAAGCGATGTCACTTATCCCGACGTGACATCGGTGACCGTCGCAAACACCTCGGCCACTTTGTCGGGAATGCTCCCCTCGCTGTGTTCGCGGATTCAGAAGATTCAAGTCCACCTCGAAGACGACGTCATCGTCGTCTCTCCCTTGCTGACATCAAGTCCTGGACCTTGTCCCCAAATCATCCACCCTTTTCAAGCGTCGATCTCGCTAGGAAATCTCGAAGAGGGTCGTTACTTGATTCAAGTTGGCAGTGCCCATGGTGATCTGATGAAGACTTTTAGTGTGCTCCGAGGCGATCCCGAGTAAAAACTCAATCCGAGCTGAGAACAAAAATGACCGAAACAGGCTGGTCAGCGACGACGGGCTCGATCATTTTTTCCAGACCTAGTTCGCTCTCGTGAAAAAGCTTCATCCAAGAGGAAAGTGTTCGTCCATACCACGGCATCGTTCCTTGAAATGGAAGAGGCTTTGCGCCCGACGCTGGTAGAGCTTTAAAGTCTTCGTTCTGCCATCCGTCTTTATAGGGCTTCACGGCGAAACAAGGATGAAGAGTCTGAATCACGATCGCGCCCTTCGGATTCAAGAAACTTTTAATCGTCTGAAAGACCGGAAGAAGTTCTTCGCCCATGAGCGAGTAATTAAAAACGACAACGTCAACGGGACTCGAGCCCTTCTTGATGAGGTCTTCATAAGGTCGATGCTCAAAATGGGGACCGTATTTTGCGCGAGCAATTTCCACGAGTTTGGATGAACCATCAAAACCCAGGTACTGGATATTGCGCGACTGAAACTCTGGCGCCATCCAACCATCGCCGCATCCCAGATCAAGAACCGAACGTGGTTTGCTCTCGAGCACCGCGTTTAAGATCGCTGGATTGGTCACGGCGCGACTTGCGATCGTACGAGACTCCATTACCTTCGCCCACTGCTCTGCATTTTCTTCCCAAAAGTCGGTCGTCATCACTCATTATTTTATCATGGACTATCATTTGCAATCCAGCCAATAAGCAACGCGCGCTCAGCTCAAGGAAGATTTAACAATGCTCTACAATTTCCTGTTTCAGAACCAAAAAGAAATCCTGGCGATGACCGAAAAGAAGACACTTGAGTTAGCCGGGGTGCGTCCCAGTTCAGAGCAACTCCGGGAAGGACTTCCCATCTTCTATGAGCAACTTATAGAAGTACTTCGACTTCAAGGAAGCCCCCGCTCCTCCCTCGGCACCAAACAAAGAAAAGATGGTAGAAGCGGCCAGCGAGTCTGACGAACCGGCACTCGCGGAAGCAGCCGGAAATTCAGACGATGCCGCATTTGCAAAAGCAGCAGAGTTACATGGTAAAGAATTGCTTCGGTTGGGCTACACACTTTCTCACGTTGTGCACGCGTACGGGGCAATGTGCCAGTCCATCACTGAACTCGCCACAAATAAAAAAACCCACATTACCGCCAACGAGTTTCATGATCTGAATCGATGCCTGGATACCGCGATTGCTGGCGCTGTGACCGGATATCAAACTCGACTGAACACCCAGGAACAGAATCGAGAAATTGAGCATCTTGGATTTTTAGCCCATGAGTTGCGAAACTGCCTCACCAGCGTGAACATTTCTCTCCAATTGATCAAAAAAGGAACAGTAGGTTTCGGGGGAAACACAGGCAAACTGTTAGACAAAGGCTTGCATCGGATTGAAGAACTCGTTGATCGGTCGTTGACGGAAGTACGTCTGCGTATCGACCCTAAAATCCATGCGGAGTCCGCTCACTTGCTCCAGCTCGTCGACCAGATTATTTCGACGGCAGAAATCGAAGCTCGCTTGAAAACTCAAACCTTTGAGGTTCAGATCGATCCAAATTTAATAATCGTCGCCGATCAACAGTTAATGTTCTCTGCCTTGTCCAATCTCATCCAGAACGCGATCAAATACAGTCATCACGGTGCCAAAATTCAAGTGCGCGGAAAATCGCACGGAGAGAGAATCGTATTTGAAGTCGAGGACGAATGTGGTGGTTTGTCTGATAGCACCGTCAGTCTTTTTAAACCGTTCGAACAACAGCATGAGAACCGAAACGGACTGGGTCTCGGTCTCACAATCGCTCAACGAGCGATCGCGCTCAACCATGGCACGATTGACGTCCAGGATCTCCCCGGAAAAGGCTGTATCTTCAAAATCACTTTGCCGAAAACACTGGGCCAAAAGAGTCTTGAACCTGCGGCCTAAGTACTAGTACCCTAGTGATCTAGGGGGCCAGCGATGATCCGAAAAAATCTTCTGAATTGGCAATTTGTGGGCTATCCCGCAAATCATCAAAACAAAACCAATCTGACGATCCATCTTTTTACGGTCCCGTTAGTCTGGTTGGGAATTCTGATCATTCCCGTTGGTTTCTTTACCGGCCAGCTCAGCCTGCTCATTGCGACGCCGCTACTCCTCATCATGGCACTCGCAGCACAAGGCTATGGTCACAAGCAGGAACAAAAAGCTCCTGAGCCATTTTTATCGCCGATGGATTTTGTCTCGCGATTTCTAGCGGAGCAGCTCATCACCTATCCAAGATGGAAGATGACGAAATCCCGCTAACAGAACTTACTCTTCGGACTTCGCTCGATCGTAATTTGTAGTGTCGTTGAGCCGGAACGAGTGAGCGGTCACCTTCACGGGAGCGCCGATCCAGTAACGAGGCTCGCCGATGATGATCTGATTCATGCGTGCGATTTGTTTATCACAATCATCGCGATTGCCCGGATCTTCGATCAACTCGTAAGAACGGGTATTGAAAACCAAGGACTCTTTTATGTCAGAGGTATTTTCGACGTTGTTTTCGATCTCGATGGCGAAGTCTTTTGAGTGAACTTTGAAAAGACAGTTCCCGCCATAATCAAAACCATCTTTATTGAAGCGGCCCCAGCTTTCAGCAGCAAGATGACCGAACTTCTCGACCCATGCTTCGGTCGGAGTGATTTTCATTTCTCGAATAGTCATTCCCAAATCGCCGAAGTTAAACTCGATGCCATTCAGTTTCCACGTCCCGACAAACCATTCATAGTCTCCGGTTGTCGCCGAAATCTCAGGCAGAGGAGCGGGAGTGGGAGCCGGAGCAGCGGAGTTGGCAGCCGTTCCACTGACAACCTGAGTGTTATTCTTGCTGCCGCAAGCGCTGGTCAAAATCGTTAGGGCCGCGACTGTCCACAAACTGAGCGAGGGAGACTTTTTCATGAGCGAGGTCTTACCATGACTTATGACGCGATGCATCATTTTTAAGTCATCCCCGGCTCTCGAGCCGCCTCAAACCCGTTAAAACTCCACTTCTTGACTTTAGATATATCTTAAGATACATTTTGAGATGTATCCTGGGATAGTCCGAGGATAGAACAAGCACAGCCTAAGCACAGAAAGAGAAGTTTGATTATGCATCCACATTGGCACTTTGGCGGAAGAGGACAGCACGGGTTTGGTGGCGGTAGAGGTGGCTTCATGGGCCGCTTTGGCGGACTTATGGGCGGAGGCAACGGATTTCGCGCTGCTCGCATGCTTGCCTCAGGCGATCTTCAATTGATTATCTTGGCACTCTTGAAAGAGAAGCCTCGCCACGGCTACGACATCATCAAGGAGCTCGAAGAACGCTCCAGCGGAATCTACGTCCCAAGTCCGGGCGTTGTTTACCCTGCCCTCACCTACTTAGAAGAAATGAACTACGCCGCGTCTGAGGCCGAAGGTAACAAGAAGCTCTTCAAGATTACCGACGAAGGCACAGCCCACTTAGAGAAGAACCGCGCGATCGCCGAAGAGACGCTGGAACAACTCACCCGTTTTGGAAATAAAATGGCGCGCATGCAAAAGCACCTCGCCGATGAAGAAGCTGAAAACGACTTTGACGATGCTGATCCGCGCACCAAAGCCAAAGGCGAATGGCGCAAAATGAAAATGGAGTTTCACGAATTGAAGATGGAACTCAAAGCCGCACTCTTTGAGAAGCTCGGCGCCTCGACCGAAGAAAAGCAAAGAGTCCTCGACGTTATCCGACGTGCGATTGCAGAGATCCGTGGAAAATAATAATCCCGACTTCAATCCCGCAAAGGCGAAACTCGCAGCAAACCATCCCGAACGGCCCGGCGAAAAATGTCGGGCCGAACCGGGAACCTATAAACCCGTTGTGAACCAGAATCGCTGCGAGGGCAAATGGGATTGCGTTGAAGTATGTCCCTACAATGTCTTTGAAGTGCGAAGAATAGACGACGTCGATTTCGAAAAGCTCTCGTTCTTCGGAAAACTCAAAAGCCGAGCGCATGGACGACAGACCGCTTACACTCCGCGATCCGACCTTTGTCATGCATGCGGTCTATGCGTTGTCGCGTGTCCCGAGAAGGCCATTGATTTGATAAAAATTTATAAGGATTAACATGAATCACAGGCGAATTACGATCATCGGCGCTGGCCCTGGCGGATTGACCTTGGCGAGACTTCTGCAGATGCATGGACTTAATGTTCAGGTTTTTGAGCGCGACCTAAACCGCGAGGTTCGGGTGCAGGGCGCGACCTTGAATTTAAACCCAGGCTCCGGAATGCTTGCCATCGAAAAGGCCGGGCTAATTTCTGAATTCAACCAAGCCTACCGTCCTGGCGCCGAAAAAATGATTTTTGTCGACCAGAACGCGCAAGTCACTTTCCGCGAAAAGACTTCGGAGACCGGCGAACCGCGCCCAGAGATTGACCGTGGTCCTTTACGAAACCTTTTAATCGATTCGCTGAAACCCGGCACTGTCGTTTGGGATTCGCAATTCCAGTCCCTCCAAGAAGAACCCGACCAAACCATCACCCTCCTCTTTAAAAACGGAAAGCAGGTCAACTCCGATCTCGTCATCGCCTGCGACGGCGCGAACTCAAAAGTTAGACCTTACGTGACTAAGACTCTTCCCGTTTATTCGGGGGTGACTGCAATCGAAGGTACCGTTGGACATACATCCTCTGCGATCCCGGAATTACACCGCCTGCTCGATGGCGGAAAGATCTGCGCACTTGGAGGAGAAAAATCTTTCATGCTGGTCCTCAAGGGTGACGACAGCGTTGCCTTCTATGCGGGCCTGAATCTTCCCGAAGATGAGTTCAGCAAATCCGGAACTGATTTTTCGAATCGCGATCAGGTCAAAGCGTGGTTCCAGTCTCGGTTTCAGGAATGGAGCCCGCTCTTTCATGACTTGATCGCAAAGGCTAACCTTCCTCTTATCCCAAGACCCCAATGTACTCTACTCATGAACGAACCCTGGGTTACGAAGGCAAATATCACCCTGCTCGGAGATGCCGCTCACGTGATGCCGCCCTATTCGGGCGAAGGAGTGAATATGGCGATGTTAGATGCGGTCGAGCTCGCAGATGCGCTTCTCAGCCCGAAGCATCCGAGCCTGCTTGCTGCCTTAAAAACGTATGAGCGCGACATGCAAGCGCGCATGAAGCCTGTCCAAGAAGAGACGCTGAAATTTACGTCAATCTTCCACTCACGCGAAGCGATTTCATTCTTCCGCGAGTTCTTCGACGCTATGACCGAATGATGTGGCGGTTCCGAGGAAAGTAGAACGCGTTACCCGCCACGCCCAGAGCAAACTTAACACTAGCAGGAACGCCGCAAAAAAGTAAGGCGCGCCGGGAATCTGAACCGTCGCGCCTTTTCCAATGGCGACCGCAAAGATTTGAGTAAAAAGAAGAGGACCAATCATCCCGCCAACACCTCGGAGCGAACTCAAAGCCCCTTGAAGCTGCCCTTGCTCAGACGCTGGAACTTTTTGACTCATCATCGACTGAAGAGACGGACTGATGAATCCCCAAAGGGCTAAGACAGGAACCCCGACAATAAAATAGGTGCCACTGGATGAGGCTGCGAAAATAATAAACGCAGTAATTCCAAAACAGAGCCCCGTAATCAAAGCCGCGCGCTCCCCCAGTTTCTTAACGACAGGCCCAACAATAATCGCCGAAACAATCGTCGTAGAAATACCCACTAAACCTAAGACTGCGCCCACCTTGGTTTCGCTCCAGCCGTAACGAAAATCCGTATACAGAACAAACACACTCGGCAACGCCTCATGAGCGAGAGAAAACAAGAACAGGACTCCCGTTAACCCAACGAGTCCTGGAAAGGATTTGACGAATTTGAGAGATCCGAGCGGATGCATCCCCGTCCATGTGAGAGATTTAGATCGATTCTCAGGCTGAAGAGATTCAGGGAGAATAAAATAACCATAAACAAAATTGATGAGGCTTAAACCTGCGGCGACCCAAAAGGGTAATCGAAGATCAATCCCTGCCAGAAGTCCCCCCACCGAAGGACCAACTACAAAACCCAATCCGAAAGCTGCACTCAGCATTCCAAATTTAGCAGCGCGCTTCTCGGGTGGAGTGATGTCGGAAATATAAGCACAGGCAGTCGGAAAACTCGACGTCGTGATGCCCGAGATTATGCGCCCGAGAAACAACAACGGGATCGACCCGGCAAGAGCCATGAGAATGTAATCGAGGCCCAACCCTAAATTCGACAATAGGATAACTGGACGTCTTCCGAAGCGATCAGACAGTCCACCCAACACCGGCGAAAAGAAGAACTGCATCGCTGCCCATGTGAAACCAAAGATTCCCGATATCGCAGCGCCACTCGCGATATCTCCGCCTTTCATTTGCACCAATAATTTTGGAAGAA
>Ga0302315_10003939_pt1 | contig 13167 bp, 4 predicted proteins | sample III_Palsa_N3_1_FD_200532 | JGI IMG/M metagenome (GOLD analysis project Ga0302315, IMG submission 200532) | Peat permafrost microbial communities from Stordalen Mire near Abisko, Sweden - III_Palsa_N3_1 | ecosystem: Environmental > Terrestrial > Soil > Palsa > Peat permafrost | place: Sweden... | reverse complement strand
ATCGGAAACGATCCGGTCTTTATCAGAGGAGCCTTTTGATCTCGAAGGCGGGTCGGTGGTCAAGACGGCTGTCTTCGTTCACCAGAACACGGCATGCGCGTATATGGCCGTACATCATATAGCTACCGATTACTCGTCCAATGTGCTGCTCCTGAAGCAATTTATGCGATGCTATCACAGTGAGGACTATGTCATCCCGGCGCAGGAGCCATACGATGTTTTTGTGTCGCTGCAGCGCCAATTTCTTCAGTCCGCCGAGGGCAAACATCAATTGGATTTCTGGCATAAACATCTCGAACTGCCCGGGATCCGCATGGGAGATCACGCCGCACCGGTTGCGCCTACTGAATTCAAGGTCTGCAAATTGTCTATCACTGCGGATAAATTGGAACAGCTGAAGGCATTTTGCAGAGAGAACCAATTATTCGTCAGCAATTTCGTTCTCGCGGCATTTTACCTGTTCCACGATGTCGGCGCTGCTCCGCAAGGTTATCGGCTGATTGAAATACTAACCGATGGAAGGGAGATCCTGCTACCCGGATTCAACGTCGAAAAAGCCGTTGGGCAATTCGTTAATTTTCTGCCTGTCTGTTTTATTCACAACGATGACCTCAAGGTTTGGGAATTCATCAGAAATCTTCAGGAAACTTACCTGGAAGGAAGATTGCGATGGACTTCCAGGATCGATTCGGGGCGCCGCTGGAAGAACGTATCGACATCTCCTTCAATTATCTGGAAATAAATGATCATATGGTTGTCGTCGAAAGGTCTGTCGAATTCGGGGCAACAAGTGTGAGGGACCGCCAGGGTCCCGGCAAACTGGCGGTAAAGTGCGAAGCCTATAGCGACACCTTATTGCTGGAATGGACCGACCACCGCGCAGATCACTACATCGACGCGGAGAATCGATGCCGTCTGCTGGAGGACATCATCAATGCCATGCTGGTGCAGCCGGATGTCCGAGTAACGGCTTTGCTGGCGGAAACCGATTAGTTTAAAATACCTGCTATGCAGCTTTTTCTTTTGCATTTTGCCGGAGGCAATTGTTATTCATTTCAGTTTATGCGCTCGCAATTCAGCGGGATCGGGTTCATACCGGTGGAACTTCCCGGAAGAGGTAAAAGGGGGAATGAGCCGCTGGTAAAGGATCTCGAGGAAGCCGCAACAGATCTCTGCGGGGAAATCAGCCGGCGCCTGACGGACCGGGATTTTATCATCTATGGTCACAGCATGGGCGCTTTGCTTGCCCTTAAGGTAACGGGTATGCTGGAACGCAATGGCAGGTTTCCCCAAAGGCTGGTAGTCAGCGGCAACCCCGGTCCTGGGATCAAGAAATACGATCATCGGTATTTGCTTGGTCCGGAAGAATTCAGGAGTGAGCTGAAAAGACTTGGTGGGATCCCCGCCGAATTTTTTGAGAGTGAAGACCTGTATGATTTCTTTGAACCGATCCTCAGGGCTGATTTCGAGATCGCGGAGAAAGACAGCATGAGCCTGATTCCTCCTGTGACCGCGCCTATTTATGCCATTATGGGTGAAGAAGAAGAATACGTAGAATCCATCGACAATTGGAAGAGATTCACTTCATCGGGGTTCCAGTCGGAAGTTCTTCCCGGAAGCCATTTTTTTATATATGATCACGCAGGCCGGCTGGCCGAAATTATAAAGCAACACCATGTCACGGTCAAACAATGTCGCTGAATGTCTTTATCAATGGGCCGACTGCTGTCCCGGGAAAACCGCCTTTTCTTTTTTATCAGACGGCGATAAGGTAGGAAAGAGCCTGACGTACGGCGAGTTGCGGATCGAGGCTCAACGATTGGCGGGTTATCTGGCTGCCGAAGGGCTATCCGGCAAATGCGCTCTCCTGATGTATCCTGACGGGCTTTCATTCATACCTGCCTTTTTTGCCTGCCAGATAGCGGGGGTGATAGCGGTCCCTGCTGTTGCTCCCCACGGGACAAAGTTCGCTGAAAGGATAAGAAATATCATTTCCGATGCGAATGCCGGTGCCATATTATGTGATACGGGCCTGGAGCCGAAGATCGTGGCGTATGTAGCGGCAAACCCTGCATTCCATTCGGTAAAGATCATTGCAACCGACGGATATCCCCGGGATATCCGGTCCTCTTTGCCGGGCGCAGCAGATATGGCAGGAGCGTCTGGTATTTCATTTATCCAGTATACATCCGGTTCTACCAGTGTCCCCAAAGGTGTCGTAGTCTCCCATGAGAACCTTTTCCATAACCAGGAAGCAATTAGAAGAACCTTTCATGGCAATGAGGATACCAGGATATTCTGCTGGCTTCCATTTTATCACGACATGGGCCTTATAGGCAATATGTTGCACACGGTGACGATCGGTGGAACTTGTTTCTTCATGTCCCCTTATCATTTTATGGAAAGACCTGTACGGTGGTTAAAGGCCGTCTCCAACTATGGGATCACACATAGCGGAGGCCCCAATTTTGCCTACGAGCGTTGTACGGAAAAGATATCGGACGAAGACCTTGCAGGCGTCGATCTTATTACCTGGAAGGTAGCTTTCAATGGGGCCGAGCCATTACGGCCGGAGACCCTCGACAACTTCGAAACAAGGTTTGGAGCCTGGGGCTTCCTGAAAGCGGCGTTCTACCCATGTTATGGCCTTGCTGAAGCTACGCTGCTTGTGGCAGGACGGAAATTGGATGCTGAACCTTATGTGATCTGTGCGGACAAGGGGCGTCTGGCAGGTGGCATGTTCACCGTCGCAGAACATCAGTCCGGCAGTTCGATCCGCCTGGTCGCATCCGGGGCGGTGACGGAGGGGATATCCGTGCGGATAGTAGACGCCATTTGCTCTCCTGTTGCCGGAGAGGGGGTCGTCGGAGAGATCTGCCTGTCCGGTGAAAGCGTCACCAAAGGTTATTGGAACCCTTTAATGAAGGGAAGGGTGAGCGGTCATCCCCTTGTTGACGGTTTTATGAGGACCGGCGACCTTGGGTTCATTGAGAACGGGTATCTGTTCGTGACAGGCAGGCTAAAGGAAATGATCATTGTAAGGGGGAAGAACTACTATCCATACGACATCGAGCTGGCATGTAAAAATGAGCACGAAGCAATAGAAAGCCATGGCGTCGTTGCTACGGGTTTACACAAAGGCGATGCAGAAGGCCTTCTTTTGGTCGTGGAAATAAAACGGAAATACCTGTCGACGGTCTCTTCAGAAGAGTTGTACCGCCGGGTCAGCGCGGCTGTCATCCGCGAAACCGGCCTGGCGCCTTCAGATATCGTCTTCGTGGGACCGATGTCTATCCCAAGGACTTCGAGTGGAAAGTTGCAGCGTTCAAAATGCCGTGACCTTTACCTTTCGGGTAAACTGAGCCGGCTATGGGCGGCGGAGGACGTAACGAAGCCAGAGGTTGTGACAGACCGAAGGCAGTTTGCAACGTACATAACGGAAAATGGGGCGGATCCCCGGCAGATCCTTCGTTATCTGGATGCACTTTTCAGGCAAAAATTGCCTGGCTCCGGGCCTGATCTTATCAGGGAAGCCCGGATCGCAAGTCTCGGTGTCGATTCGCTAAAGGCCCTGGAACTGATCAACGCCGTCAACGACGATCTCCGGATCAATCTCAAACCTACTACCATGCTTCAGTTGGAAACCGCAGGCGATCTGGTGGATCTGGTAGAGACAACCGTATACCTGGGGAAAAATCATCTAAAAGGAAAAGAGATGGAGCTATGAATATCCTCAATCTGATAAAAAGACTAAAAGAAAACGCGGTATCGGTCAGCGCTGACAATGGCAAGCTGAAACTCAGTGGACGGACTGAAGGTCTTCCCGAAGGCTTGATACAGGAAGTGCTTTCCAATAAAGAAGCGATCATCGAGCTGCTCAGGCAGTCGGCTCCCGCGATGCGGTACCAATCGATCCCCGTCGCTCCGCGGAGCGATCTGTATCCCTTGTCGAATGCGCAAAGAAGGATCTGGACGATCAGTCAGTTTGACGGCGGTTTGGAAGCCTATACTATTGTCAATCCCATGTATCTGAGCGGAAAAGTCGACCACGCCAGGCTGGAAAAGGCTTTTCAGGCTTGTGTGCGGAGGCATGACGCCCTGCGAACCGTATTTGTTGAGGTGAATAGTGAGATCTTCCAGGTTGTCAAAGAAGCCATTGCCATTTCGATCGAAGAGCAGGATATCAGCACCGAATGCCGGCAATCCGGGTTGCTGCTCGAAGCATGTCGGGAAGCCGGCAGAATGAAGTTCGATCTGGAGAACGGGCCGTTGTTGAGGATCAAACTTTACAGAATTGATAGAGAGCGGTCCGCCCTTATTGTCTGTATCCACCATATCATCTGTGATGGCTGGTCCATGAGAGTATTGATGCGGGAGATGCTCGAGAACTATCGATTGCTGGGACAGGGTGCTTTTGCGGAGCCCGGTCCTTTGCGCATCCAGTATAAAGACTATGCTGCATGGGCCGCCGGCCGGCTTTCAGAAGCCGGTATTGCCGAGGGAGAGCAATTCTGGCGGGACAGCCGCCTGTCCGAGGCAGCGCCTCTTGAATTGCCGATCGATCGTCCGAGGGGAGCGGCCAGGAATTTTGACGGGGCCATTATCAGAAGGTGGTTCGATGCCGACCTTTTTGAAAAAGTCCAGGACCATGCCCGGGCGTACCAATCGACGTTGTTCAACTTTCTGCTTGCCTGTCTTAACGTACTGCTCTATAAATTGTCCGGTCAGCGCGAGATCGTCGTGGGAACGCCCGTCGCAGGAAGAAACCATTCAGATCTCGAAGACCAGATCGGGCTTTTTGTAAATACGCTGGCGCTGAAGTCAGGCATCGACCCTGAGCAATCCTTCAGGGATTACCTGGCGGCAACAACTGCACAGACTTTTCGCGCCTTCGAATTCCAGGAATATCCTTTTGAGAGCGTGGTGGATGCGGCGGGGTCCGGGTCTCAGGACGCTGCGAGAAACCCGCTTTTCGACGTTATGATCATATTGCAGAACACTTCAGCAGAGTTCAGCGCCGCCGAGATGACCGACAGGTATGGATTCTGCTTCGATTTGCTGGACAAGTTCCTGGAAGATCCCGCCACGTTGGCCAGGGATAACGGCACGGCCAAATTCGATCTGAGCTTTAATTTCACAAATGAGCTGAGTGACAAGTTTTGCCTGGAACTGGAATACAATACCGCACTTTTCCATTCTGAGCGGATCACCATGGTATTGAACAGCTATTTCAACGTCCTTGAGCAATTACTCGCCGGCATGGATCTGCGGATAAAGGAGATCGAACTTGCGGATCCACTGGAGCGGGAGCGGATCCTCCGGGAACTTAACCATCCGCCATCATTCATACCGGAAAAAAGCATTCAGGGCTTGTTGGATACTGCGAAGTGGGAAGGCTGTGAGGATATCGCGGTCGAAGGTGACGATCTTTCGTTCACCTATGCCCAGCTGGAATTGTATTCGAACCATCTGGCCGGGTATTTGGCAGAAGCGCTCGGTGGACAGCGTGATGCCTTTGTGGCGGTACTGATCGATCGAAGCCCACTGCTTGCCGTGGCCTTTTTATCCATTCTCAAGGCTGGAGCAGGTTATGTGCCGATTGACATCCTTTATCCGGCGTCCAGGATCGGCTTTATACTCGAAGATGCCCGTCCGGCATTACTCATCGTAGACGACAAGAGCAGCCTTCTTCCATTGGATGATTCGATACCGCGGCTGAATATCTCCAGTTATGCCTTTAATGGGGGGGCGGGGTCTTTTGATCACGACGAAGACCTCCGCCAGCGGGTTGCGTACATGATGTATACCTCCGGATCAACCGGCAAGCCAAAAGGAGTACGTATCCAGCACAGGAATACCATTGCATTCCTGAAATGGGCCATGTGGGAATTTCGGGATACGCCTTTCGATCGCCTGCTCTCCGCGACGTCCGTTTGTTTTGATCTTTCCATATTCGAGCTATTCCTTCCCCTGTGCCTGGGGAAAAAGATGCGAATTCTTACATCGGCGCTTGACATTCAGGGTCATTTGAACGGGGCTGAACGGATAATGCTCAATACGGTACCATCCGTGGTGCGCAGCCTGATAGAGAACAAGGCCGATCTTTCGAAGGTGACGGCATTGAATATGGCGGGTGAAGAGGTGCCGAAGATATTCAGGGATTTGCTGCCTTTGGGGCAGATGGAGGTGAGAAATCTTTATGGGCCTACCGAAACGACAACGTACAGCACCTGTCATCGTTTCGGCAAGAACGATACCGGCAACGTGCCCATTGGATCACCGATCCGGGATGTCCAGATCTATATTTTGGATGCGGACGGCAGGCTCCTGCCGGAGGGCATCAGGGGGGAGATCTGCATCGGCGGTGAGACCGTTGCCTCCGGATATCATGGTCAGGACGAACTCACCGACGCCAAGTTCGTCAGTAATCCTTTTCTGCCTGGCAAAAAAATGTACATGACCGGCGACATGGGAAAATGGCTGCCCGACGGGCAGATCGCATTCCTCGGGAGAAAAGACCAGCAGGTGAAAATACGGGGGATGCGTATAGAGACCGGCGAGATCCAGTATCTCATAGACAAAATACCGGGAGTCGAACAATCCTTTGTTATTGCTGCTGACATCGATGGAGAGAAGTCCCTTGTCGTATATTGGACGGGCGAGCAGCTGTTGACGGAAAAGGACGTTAGGAATAATTTATCCCAATCACTACCTGCCAATATGATGCCTACCCATTGGGTCAAGATGGACGCGTTTCCGCTGACGGCCAGCGGAAAGGTAGACAGGCGGAAGCTGCCTGATCCGGCCCGCCAGTCGGTGAAAACAGGAGCCGATTCGCTGCCCGAGACCTTATTGCATCAACGACTGTTGGAATTCTGGCGATTGACCCTTCAGATGGAGGTACCGGGCATCGACAAAAACTTCTTTGAGCTGGGAGGTCATAGCCTGAAGGCTTATAGGCTGAGATCGCTGATCGCGCGTCATTTGGGCAAAGACATTTCGATAAACAAGCTTTTCGCCTATCCAACCATCCGCGAACAAGCGCGCCTGGTGGAACAAATGAGCCATGCCGACCATCCCCGGATCCCTGCCGTTGCCCCGGCGGAATTTTATCCATTGTCATACAGCCAGGAAAGATTGTGGATGCTCTCTTCCTTCACTGATGCATCCAGGGCGTATCACATGAACGCAGCTTTTGCCGTAAACGGCGGGATCGATATCGCGATCCTCGAAACTGTGTTTCTTACGTTGTGCAGAAGACACGAGATACTACGGACTGTTTTCGTAGAAAGGCAGGGGCAGCCCTGGCAGGCGGTCCGGGATGCCGATACGTTCTCCTTTGGCGTCAAACGAGTGAATGTTAACGAACCTTACCGGGAAGCTATCCTGGAAAATATCCTGGATACCGAATGGTACGCTCCTTTTGATCTGAGCGCAGGGCCGTTGCTCCGCATCATGGTCATCTCGTTCGGTGACGGCGTCCGGTTCCTCACTTTTAGTATGCATCATATCATCGGCGACGGTTGGTCCTTGAATATTTTGGTGGAAGAGCTGATGCGGTTGTATGACGTTACCGTATCGGGGAAGGAACTGTCGTTGGCCCCATTGCCCTTGCACTTCAAGGATTTTGCGGCATGGGAAAAAGAAAACCATCTCTCCAGGGAAAGCAATGGAAGCCGGAATTTTTGGCGGAAAGAATTTGAAAAGGAATTGTCGCCCTTGTTGCTTCCTGCCGATCATTACAGGCCCGAGGTAAAAACCTACGGTGGGAATGTTTTTAGAACCGCTTTTAGCCCAGCGCTTTCCACGGCTATCGGGTCGCTTTCGCTGCAGGAAGGTGCGAGTCTCTTCATGACGCTGGTGGCGGGAGTTGCCGTACTGTTAAAGAAATGCTCGAATCAGGACGATCTTGTGATAGGCACGCCGATAGCCGGAAGGCCTCATCCGCAACTGGAAGAGCAAATTGGCTTCTTCGTCAATATGCTACCCGTCCGGTTCTCTGTGAATGGCGGCAGGTCGTTCAAAGATCTGCTGGCCGATGAAAAAGCCCATCTCCTGGATATCCTCCATAACCAGGAGTTTCCCTTTGAATTGCTTTTGAATGAGATCGGCGGCAGGCGAGACCTTTCCCGGTCGCCGCTCTTCGACGTCGCAGTGACCTTACAGGACATGGAAGGTGCCGGGAAGAGGGAGATCCGTTCTGCCCTGGGTCTCCTGCAACTGACGAGGGTCGACACGCCGGTGAGATTCACCAAATATGATCTGACCTTCGCATTTTCGAATGACAAAGGGGGGATCAACCTGGAGTTGGAATACAATACAGATCTGTTTGCCGGTGAAACGGTCAGCAGAATGGCCGGGCAGCTCAGCTTTGTTTTCGAACAAGCGACCAGTCGTCCATCGGGGCTTATCCGGGATATTGAGATCCTTGATGAAGAGACGAAACGGGCGGTGGTGGACAAACTTAACAATTCGGCCGTTCCATTCGACCGTACAGATACGATCAGTGGCCATTTTCGGCATACGGCCAGACAATTCCCTGAAAAGACAGCGCTTGTCGTTGACGATCGTTCCATGACCTATGGGGAGCTGGGTGAAAGAAGCCGGCGTCTGGCGCATCTTTTGCGCTCGCGATATGGCGTGGGTAAAGGGGATATGGTCTTGCTGCATTGCGAACGATCGGAATGGATGATCGTCGCGATCCTGGGAACCCTCATGGCCGGCGCAGCGTATGTTCCGGTGGATCCGGCGTACCCCGTTGCCCGCAAACAATACATTGCGCGGGACAGCAATTGCAAGCTTCTGCTTTACGATGTAGCTCCGCCGGAGGCGCTTGTCGCTCAGATGGCCAGTCTTACCGATCCTATGTTATCGGCGATGGAAACAGGTGACATCGACTTTGCCGAGCCCGGTCTACCGGCATATGTGATCTATACTTCCGGAACGACAGGAGATCCGAAAGGCGTCATTATTGGGCACTCCAATGTGATCCGGTTGTTGTTTACAGAACGGCCGGTCTTTTTATTCGGTCCTTCTGACGTCTGGACCCTGTTTCATTCCTACTGTTTTGATTTTTCCGTATGGGAAATGTATGGCGCCTTGCTTAATGGTGCGACCCTGGTCATCGTCCCCAGGCTTATCGCCGCAAACAGCATCGAATTTTATACGCTTCTCAACCATCGGGGCGTCACGGTATTGAATCAGACGCCTACTGCTTTCAGGAGCCTGGTCCAGCTTAACAAGCACAGGTTTCGGAGCGAGCCGCTTTGTATCAGGTACCTGATCTTCGGAGGTGAGGCGTTGATGCCTGCCATTCTCCGGGAATGGGCGGAGGCTTTTCCCTTCTGTCGCAATATAAATATGTATGGGATAACGGAGACAACGGTGCACGTCACTTATAAAGAGATCGGTGCCCGTGAAATAGCCCAAAACAAGAGCAATATCGGGGCACCCATACCCACACTTAGCTGTTATGTGCTGGACGAGGACTTGAGACCTGTTCCACCGATGGTGATCGGGGAACTGTGTGTGGGCGGAGAAGGTCTTGCGCAAGGATATCTCAATAAGCCTGAACTTACAGCGTTAAGCTTTGTTCCAAATCCCTTTAAGGCCGGAGAATGGGTCTACCGGTCGGGCGACTATGCCAGGATACTTCCCGATGGAGAGATGGAATACATCGGCCGAAGGGATCACCAGGTGAAGATCAGGGGGCACAGGATCGAGATCCGGGAGATAGAAAATGCTTTTCTAAGTCATCCTGAGGTCAAAGGAGTGGTGATCGTAGCAAATAAGAACGCCGACCTTGAATCCGAACTGATCGCTTATTTCCTTGCCGGTCGTAAACTTGATATGGCTGAGTTGCGGCGTTTCCTGGACGCTGCTTTACCCGGGTACATGATCCCGTCCAGGTCGATCCAACTGGATGCATTTCCGATGACGGAGAACGGGAAACTGGACCGTACTGCGCTGCTGCAAGACCTGGAACCGCTGACGAGGGAATTCACTCATTTGCCTGCAAGGAACGACACGGACGAAAAGCTTGTCCGGATATGGCAGGAAGTGCTTGGAAGGGGTGGTATCGGCATAAAAGATAATTTTTTCGATCTCGGCGGCCACAGTCTCAGGGCGACGAGGATCATCGCAAGGATATCAGAGGAGTTTGGCGTAAAGATCGACCTGAAACAACTATTTTTTGAACCGACAATCGAGCAGCTTTCGGATTATATTGACGCGATCGGCTGGATACAGGAAGGAGCCGAAGCCATCCCGGAAGGTCGAAGTGAGATAATCCTTTAAGATCATGGAAACAGTACCGGCAATTTTTGCGAGGCTCCGATCGAAGGGTGTTTTGTTGTCCGTGGACGAAACGAGATCGAATCTCAGTTTAAAGGGTAATACCCGGCTTTTATCCGATGAAGAGCTGCGTTTGTTGAAGACCAACAAGCAGGCTATTATTGACTTTTTTTGTAATGAGCTGGACAATCGGCGGATGGAGAAATCCAGGATGCGATTGTCGAGAACCCCGTTCAGGAGCGACTATCCCGTGTCCGACGGGCAGCGGAGGCTTTGGGTGCTGAGCCAGATCGAAGCCAGTTCAGTCGCCTATCACATTTTTGGGAAGACGGAGATAAATGGGAAATACAGTCCGGATCTTATTCGAAAGGCGGTGGACCTGGTGATTAGCCGTCACGAGATACTCCGCACTGTTTTCCTGGAGAACAGTGCGGGGGAGATCAGACAACGGGTATTGCCGGCCGGCGAATCGGGCTTTGTATTTCTATTCAAAGACATGCGGTTCGATGGTTCCGGGTCGGTAGAACGGCTGTTAAGAGATGAAGTACGCCGCCCATTCGATCTGAAGAAAGGTGCACTTATCCGCGCCGGCTTTGTGCAAACGGCCGGTGAATCGTATACCTTTTACTATGTCATGCACCACATCATTTGTGATGGATGGTCGGCAGATATCTTTCATGAGGAGGTTTTGTCGGCTTACATGCATTTTGAAACCGGAACGCCTCTTGATCTTCCGGTGCTGACATTTCAATATGCCGACTATGCGGTCTTCCGGGAGGACTTCCTGCGGCACGATACTTCCGTCGTAAGCCGCGATTATTGGCATGCGCAACTATCGGGAACATTGTCGGCGATGGATCTCCCTTTGGGCAAGACCAGGCCTTCCATAAAGACTTATCAGGGGTATAGTATCGGGACTTTATTCGGTCGTGAACTTATTTCGAAACTCAGGGGATTCTGCGAAGCGAATGGCGGTACTTTATTTATGGGTCTCCTTGCGGCATTGAACGGCCTTTTCAACCGTTATTCAGGTCAGGACGATCTCATCATCGGTTGTCCGGTAGCGGGCCGTGAGCAAATCGAATTGGAAAGCCAAATAGGATTTTATGTGAACACAATCGTCTTCCGGACCCGGGTGGCCGGAGAACATTCTTTTTTGGATGTCTTCCGGCAGGTGAGAGAGACTGTGCTCAGTGGCTATTCCCATTCTTCCTATCCATTCGACAAGCTTGTGGATGAGTTGAATATCAGGTACGATCCCGGAAGGAACCCAATTTTCGATGTATTGGTCGCGTGGCAGGACAGGCGGAAAGTTTTTGGAGCGCGGGCAGTCCCCGCTTCGGCGGAAGAAGACGGCATTATCGACCTTGGCGATGTGGCAACAAAGTTCGATTTGCTTTTCACTTTTTCTGAAACGGAAGCGGGTGTCTTTTTACAGCTTGATCTCAATACCTCGGTATGTGAAGTGACCGCGGCGAAACGCATGATCGGTCATTTAAGGAGGTTACTGGCGGCGGCTTTGCTGCAATCGGGAACAGCTATCGGAAGACTTTCTTATTTATCGCAGGCGGAACGGGAGCTGCTGGTGGAGACCTTCAATGCCACCGCCGCCGACTATCCGCATGACAGGACGCTGGTGGGGTTGTTTGGGGAGCAGGTGCGCAAGCATCCGACGGCCATTGCGCTTCGATTCAGGGACCAGGCCTATAGTTTCCGGGAGATCGGCTCGCTCTCCGAGCGGCTGTCGGCATATCTGGCCAGCGAGCGGGGGGTTGTGCGCGGCGACCTGGTGGGGGTGTGCCTGGAGCGGAGCCAATGGATGATCATTTCCTTGCTGGCGGTGCTGCGGTGTGGAGCCGCCTATGTGCCGATAGACCCCGACTACCCGCAGGAACGGGTGGACTATATCCGGCTGGACAGTGGTTACCGGGTATGTATAGATGAGGGCTTGGTGAACGACTTCATAGCCGCTGGTCAGGACCATCAATGGACGGGATCCCGGATCGAGCCGTTGGAAGGCGATCTGGCCTATGTGCTCTATACCTCGGGTTCGACAGGCCGGCCAAAAGGCTGTATGCTGGAGCACAGGGGGGTTGTCAATCGCCTGGAATGGATGTGGCGTTATGGGGGCTTTACGCTGCAGGATGTCGTCCTGCAGAAGACGACCTATACTTTTGATGTATCGGTATGGGAGTTATTCCTGCCGTTGTGCTGGGGATGTGAGATGATCCTGTGCGAAAAAGAAGATATCTATTCCCCCGACCGGCTGATAGAGCTGATTGCCAGGCACCGGGTCAGTTGGATGCACTTTGTGCCCAGTATGCTCAATATCTTCATGGAGGGTGCCTTTGGCGGTGGCGACAAGGCGGAACTCTCCTCGCTGCGGATGGTAGTGACCAGCGGAGAGGCTTTGTCATTGAAGGCCGTACGGACCTGGTATCATTACGTGGATACGCCTATCCTGAACCTGTATGGTCCTACCGAAGCCTCGGTTGATGTCAGTTACTATAAAACCAGCCGGGAAGATACCAGCGTACCGATCGGCCGGCCGATCGCCAATACGCGGATGTATATCCTGGATGAACAAAGACAACCGGTTCCGGTAGGCATTGCCGGGGAGATCTGTATTGGAGGGGTGCAACTGGCCAGGGGATACTGGAACAAGGAGGAGCTGACGCGCGAAAGATTCGTAGCCGATCCATTCCGCGAAGGTGAGCGCATCTATCGGACGGGGGATCTGGGTCGTTGGACGGAGCAGGGGGAAATCGAGTTCATTGGGCGCAAGGACGACCAGGTCAAACTGCGGGGATACCGGATAGAGCCTGGCGAGATAGAGGAGACCCTGATGCGGCTGCCGGGGGTAAGGGAAGCGGT
>Ga0302315_10003932_pt1 | contig 13193 bp, 15 predicted proteins | sample III_Palsa_N3_1_FD_200532 | JGI IMG/M metagenome (GOLD analysis project Ga0302315, IMG submission 200532) | Peat permafrost microbial communities from Stordalen Mire near Abisko, Sweden - III_Palsa_N3_1 | ecosystem: Environmental > Terrestrial > Soil > Palsa > Peat permafrost | place: Sweden... | reverse complement strand
ACAGGGAGTCAGTGACGTCATCCGCAGCGGCAGATCGCCGATATCAACAATGGAATTCATGACGCTATTCGTCAGAGATATTTCCGACGTCGACACCAGATAATGACCGGTGTTGGTCTTGAACATATCTTCTTCGAATTTCGGCAATTGTCCTGTGCCGTACAGCGCCTCGGGGCGCACCAGCAGCGGCACGTTCATCTCGGTATAGCCATGTTCTTGCACATGCGTATCAAGCATAAACTGTCCAAGAGCCCGCTCCAGCCGTGCGACGCCACTACGCAGCACAACAAAACGAGCGCCCGACATTTTGGCTGCCGTTTCAAAGTCCATCCCGCCCAGCGCCTCGCCGATATCGGCGTGGTCCTTGGAGCTGTTGATGCGTTTGGGCTCGCCGTGCTTGCGCACTTCAACGTTATCTTTTTCACTCGCGCCCTGCGGCACGGATTCATCGGGAATATTAGGCAGGCGGCTGAGGAGATCATTGAGTTCAGTCGACAGCTTGTTCGCTTCTTCTTCCAGCGCCGTGCCGCGCTCTTTGTGGCTGGCAACTTCCTGCATCAGCGCTGCGGCATCGCCGCCCTTGGCTTTGATCGCGCCGATTTGTTTAGAGGCTTCGTTGCGCTTGGATTGCAATTCCTGGGACTCAGTGAGCACCTTGCGGCGCTTTTCATCCATGGCGATGATCTGCGGCGTCTGCGCTTCCATGCCGCGCCGTTTCCAGCCGGAATCAAAAAGGTCGGGTGTTTCCCGGATTAGTTTCAAATCGAACATCGCTATACTCCCCAGAATTGATTCTATTGGATTTTAGAAAAAAGACAAGCAAACCACGAAATGTTATTCGCTGATGCTTGCGGATGACGCTTGTTCCTGTGCGCGCTTCTTCTCGGACATCTTTACCAGAAGGACCGAGATCTCATAAAGTCCCATCAGCGGCACGGCGAGCATCACCTGGCTCAATACATCCGGTGGCGTGAGGATAGCGGCGATGGTAAAGATCCCAACAATCGCGTAGCGGCGTTTGTCAGCCAGCGACTTTGAGGTGACGAGGCCGACGCGTGCCAGCAGCGTAAGCAGTACCGGCATCTGGAAGCAGAAGCCGAAGGCAAAGATCAGCGTCATGATCAGCGAGAGATATTCCCCAACCCTTGCTTCAAGCTGAATCGGCAAGCCATTGTTTTGCGGGGTTAAACTTTGGAAGCTGGCGAAAAATTTCCACGCCACCGGAACGACGAAGTAATAAACGAAAGCCGCCCCACTCAGGAACAATACCGGCGTCGCCACCAGGTATGGCAGGAAAGCGCGCCTCTCGTTTTTATATAGCGCCGGCGCAATGAACATCCAGATTTGTCCCGCAATAACCGGAAATGCCAGCACGCCTCCAGCAAATAAAGAGAGCTTCATATAAGTAAAGAATGCTTCGGTGAGGCCGGTATAAATGAGCTTACTGTCTTCACCATGTAAAACGGTCGCGAGCGGTTTTACCAGAAACGCATAAATGTCTCGCGAGAAGTGATAGCAGATCAGGCTCGCGACCGCGAAGGCGATGATCGAATAGATAAGCCGCCGACGAAGCTCGATCAGGTGGGCGACCAGGGTCATTTGCGGGGTTTCATCGGTCATGATAAATATAAATCAAACCTTTGTATCGGTTTGTTTATCTTTCGTCTCAGCCTGCAGCTGCGCCTCGATCTTCTCCTGCAGGTTCTCGCCGCCAGGTTTATTTGCGTGGTGGACGATGTCATCGAGTTCACCTTCATGCAAAACATGATCAAGCGATCTCTGAATATCAGCCGTAAACACTCTGAATTTTCTAAGAAGTTTTCCTGCGTTATAAAGCGCGCGCGGCAGGTCTTTAGGGCCAATCACGACGACAGCCACAACCAGGATGACGAGAAACTCTGGCAACCCAATGCCGAACAAGATTAATCCGCCTTCTTGTCGGTATCGTCTTTTTTATCGTCGTCCTTCAGGCCGTCTTTGAAACTGCGGATGCCTTTACCGAGATCGCCCATCACGTTGGGCAGTTTGCCCGCGCCGAAGAGCACCAGCACGACGACCAGCAACAGAAGAATATGACCAAAACTTAATCCCATGAATGGCTCCTTTTACATCTTCTATTTTTACCCGCACCGGGGAGATATATCAAAGAGTTTCTGTTTATAAAGTTTTCCTGAAAACATGGCGACCGGTTTTGCCCTTGTTAACAAACTCCCCTGGCTCCTGTGTAAAGCCATTAGTGAGCAAAACCTGCCGTGATCTGTCATTATCCAAACGTACATAAGCCATCAAAGCTGCATAACCCGCCCGCAAGGCCACCTTTGTTAAGGCATTAAGCGTTGGTGTCATAATTCCAGAATGTTTGCTGCTCGCCCAATAGCCCACTTCACTCTCCACCAGAGTATTCGCCCTGATATCGGTTGCCGCCGCGATATGCCCGTGCTCGTCCCGCACGATAAAAACGAAGTAGGCCTTCTCGGCCCATCCCTTACTGCCCCATGCCAGAAAGCCGCGAGCATCCTCAGCCGTATAAGTTGCCCCCTTGAGCCGCTCGCGGAACAGGAAGTCATAAATGGCCGGTTCGTTACAAATGCGCACCAGATCAGACAGCGTCCGATCATCAGGCGTAAGTGCCGTTATCTTGTCGAGAGTATAGGTCTTGCCTGTCTTGGCGTTAACAACAGGCGTGCTCGCAAAGAAGCTGAAATCAGGAGACGGGGAAGTCAAAAACGATTATTCCTCGTCTTCTTCATCCTCATCTTCGTCATCGCTGTCGTCCTCGTCGTCTTCATCATCGAGGTCGTCATTTTCTTCATCGTCAGAGTCTTCGTTTTCAGAAGCTTCATCCTCTGAGACTTCATCTTCTGCATCGTCGGCAGTTTCTTCTGTCTCAAATTTTTCAGACTCTTCCGCAGCTTCTTCCGTTTCCATCACGGTGTCGTCTTCCGTGCCGCCGAGCAGGTCTTCATCGGTGACTTCCTGCGGGTCGTGTTCGTTGCGGTTGGCGGCGGCGTTGGCGTCGAACAGGTCAGCCGGGCTCGGCATTGCTTCGATCGCGGGACGCTTGTCGAGGAGGCCTGCGGCCTTCAGTTCGTCCATACCCGGCAGGTCGGTGAGTTTTTCAAGGCCGAAGTGGTCAAGGAAAACTTGCGTGGAGAGCCAGGTAACTGGACGGCCGGGAACTTCGCGGCGCTTGCCGGGCTTGATCCAGCCCGCTTCCATGAGCGTGTCGAGTGCGCCGGGGCTGGTCGCCACGCCGCGGATGTTTTCGATTTCGGCACGCGTGACCGGCTGGTGGTAAGCGATGATCGCCATCGTTTCCATGGCGGCGCGCGTGAACTTGCGCGGCTGTTCACGCTCAAGGCGCAGTTGTTCGCCAAGGTCGGTCGCCGTGCGCAGCGCCCAGCGGCGGTCGCGCTGCACGAGGTTGACGCCGCGGCCGGCATATTGTTCTTTGAGATGTTCGAGAATGTCGGGGATCAGCGCCGTCCGCTCAGCCGGGAAACGCTCGGCAATCGCACGCTCGTCAACAGCAGTCGATGATGCAAACAGGATGGCTTCAACGAGGCGAATGTCATCCTGCGTCATTTCAGGCTTAACAGTTTCTTCTTGGGGCGCATCTTCATCGGCAGATTCAACAACCTCAGCGACTTCAGAAACGGTTTCTACCGTCAAGCCCGCTGTGTCGATGGGGGAAGAAAGATCAATCGTCGCTGAAGAGACTTCATCAGCTGCGTCGATAATTTCCTGCTGTGCTACTTCTTCTTCGACGCGTTCGTTTTTCTTTTTTGCTCTTGCCATGGTGCTTAGGCCCCTTCTTCTGCTGTCGGTTCAGCTACTACTGTAGCTTCTGTGTCTGGCTGCTGATCTTGCTGCGCAACTTCTTGTGCCTGCGCTTCTTGTTTCTCATCCGGCGGCCGGCGGATATAAATCGGCGCGTAATTCTTTTCCTGCTGGATCGTGATCAGCCCGCGCTTCGCCATTTCGAGCGCGCCGCCAAAGGTGGAAGCCACCGCCGAGCGTTTGACGATTTTTTCAGTCAGGCCAGACGGCAGGAACATGAACAGCGAGACCCACTCCTGCGGAATCTTGCCAAGCATGCCTTCCATACGCGCAATCGCCTCTTCAAGCGAGAACAGGCGGACAGGGCTGAGTTTGTAAACGGAGTTTTGCTGGCGCAGCTTGATATCGCCGTAAGCCTTCAGCAGATCATAGAGCGTCATCTCGTATTTAGAGATGTATTCGATGCGCAAGCCTTCGGGTTCACCGCGGCCAAAGACGTTGAAACCAAGGCGCGGCAGATGGAACAGGTCGTTCGACACTTTGCGCATCGCTTCAAGGCGGCGCAGCTGGAATTGCAGCGCTTCGGCGAGGTCATGCGCAGAAGGCTCGGCTGTTTTGCTTTCTTCCTTCGGGATCAGCAGACGCGATTTGAGGTAGGCGAGCCATGCGGCCATCACGAGATAGTCGGCGGCCAGTTCAAGGCGCAGGCCGCGCGCCTTCTCGATGAATTCAATATATTGGTTGGCGAGCGCGAGAATTGAGATCTTTGACAAATCTACTTTCTGATCACGCGCGAGCGAGAGCAGCATGTCGATGGGGCCGTCGAAATCGCCGAGGTAAAGCAAAAGCTGTTCGCTTTGGCTGCGTTCCTTCAGGAGATCTTCTTCAAACTTTAGCGTTTCTGCTTCGCTCATTCTGTATCCCGCCGCTTAAGCGTTGTTTTTCAGCTTCTTCGATGCGCGCTGCCGACACTGCGGTCAGCTTGGGCGCGACTGACAAGGCCAGCACACGGTCCTCGAAAGGCGCGTTGCAGAGCATCGTCAGATCCATCCCCGCCGCCATCGTGTCTTTGACACGGCTCTCGAGCGTTCCGCCGAGCGCCTTCATCGAGACGTCATCGGCGATCAGAACGCCCTGAAAACCTATTTCGCCCCGTATCACATTCTCGGTGATGCGGCGGGAAATCGTAGCGGCAGAATCAGGATCTAGAGAGGAGTATACAACATGCGCCGCCATCGCCCAAAGTGCCGTTTTCATATCGGACTCAGATAAGTATTTAAACGGCTTAAAATCGATCTCGGATAGTATTTTATGGGAAACATCTGTGGTCGGCAGGGCCAAATGGCTGTCAACTTTGGCGCGGCCATGGCCAGGGATGTGCTTGATCACGGGCGTGACGCCGCCATCCAAAAGACCACGACAGACCGCCTCGCCGAGGTAGCCCACTAATTCGGGATCATTACTATAAGTGCGGCTGGCGGCGAGGAATTCGTGACAATCGGGTGCGGGCACATCGATGACCGGGTTGCAGTTAACCGTGATGCCCATCTCGGCCATATCATGCGCCATGTGCTGTGAATTTTGCCGCGTCGTTGCGAAAGCTTCAGCGCGCGATTTTTGCGCAAGATCGCCGAAGGATTTAGCGGAGGGATATTCTTTCCACTCAGGGGCTTTGAGGCGCGAAACTGAGCCGCCCTCCTGATCGATCAACACCGGTATGTCATGGCCGACACATTCACGTACCGACGCGACGAGGTCCGTCACCTGCTGCTTCGATACGCAGTTGCGTTTGAACAGGATGAAGCCGGCGGGCTTTTCGGATTTGAAAAGTTGTTGTTCTTCATGTGTGAGTTCAGTGCCTGTGGCGTCGATGACGATGGCTTTGAATTCGGTTAGTTTTGGCATTACGTTTCCCCTCTATTCGCCACGGCGGCTATGTATTACTTCTTCGCAAGAATGCAGCCCACGCCATGCTCTTCTTTCAGCGCATCGCAAATTTCGTGCGCTTTGTCTTTGCTGATAACGCCGGCGCGCAGGCGGTAGTAAGTGCCCTTGCCGGGAATATCCGCTTTAACGAGGCGCATTTTCAGGCCTGCCAGTTGATCGGCAAACTTCTTCTGCAATCTGTTCCAGTCTTTTTTTGCTTCATCCGTTTCGCGGTAGGAGCCGAGCTGTACTTCGTAGTTTGCAGGTCCCGTGTCTGCTTTTATATCTTCCGCCTCATCCGAAGTATCTTCTTTCGGCGCTGCAACTTTAGGAACAGGTTTTGCTTCCGGCTTGGGCGGTACCCCTGCCAACTGCGATAATGATGTTACCTGGGCAACCTTCGGCGCTGGAGCAGGCGTTGACGCTGCCATCGGCGCAGGCGCTGGTGTTGTCACAGGCGCGGGTGTCGGTGGGGGTGTTTGCACCATCACAGGCGGCTTCGCATCCGGTGCTTTGGGAATGATTTCTTCTGCGCCGTTGGCCGCCTGGTTTATCTGCAATTGCGGCGGAGCATTGGGCGACGTTGCAATCGGCTTGATCACTTCATCTTTAATCGCCTGGTCTTTATCGAGCGGTTGTTCGGGCGATGGCGTCAGTTTTTCGACTTCGGCGTTACCGTTCTTTTGCAGCGGATCAAAAACCGTACTGTCCTGGTGGCTGACTTCCATGCCGCCGGGGCTCGCGGGTTTTTCCTTGATCGGCGCGGTATCGGCTTTCACCACCGGCACATCTAAATTCGTGTAGCGCTCTGCACCGCGCGGATAAGCGTACCAGATGATCCCGCCCAATGCGGCGAGCGCGAAAACTGTCAGCACGCCCGGCGGCAATAAACGCTTGGGCGGTTGTGGCGGACGGCGGCCCATGTAGAAAGAGCCGATATTCTCTTCGCCTTTGCCCGGCTTTACTTCTTCATCAGCCATGCAGTTCCTCCAGCGGAGTCACGCCCATGACAGCCAGACCCGACGCGATCACTGTTGCCACTGTTTTAACCAGTGCCAGCCTTGCGAGACTTAAATCTTTGTCCTGCTCAATCAGGAAGCGCAGCGTTGTATCCTCGCGGCCCTTGTTCCAGAACGCGTGGAATGCCGAGGCGAGCTCGTGCAGGTAAATCGGAATACGGTGCGATTCATGCGCTTCCGCCGCCGATTCAACATGGCGCGGCCAACCGGCGAGCAACCGTACAAGTTTAAGTTCTTCTGCGGTATTGATACGCTTCATATCCGCTTTCTTGAGCGCTTCGACCGACATATCCAGATCCGGCCACATGTTCTTGGCATTGCGGAAGACGGAATAACAACGCGCGTGCGCATATTGCACGTAGAATACCGGATTATCTTTTGATTGTTCGACAACCTTGGCGTAGTCAAATTCCAGCTCGCTGTCGGGCGTACGTGAGAGCATGAAGAAGCGTACCGCCCCTGCTCCCACTTCCTCGACCATCTCGCGCAGCGTGATGATGTTGCCGGAGCGCTTGGAGAATTTGACGGGCACGCCATTCTTCAGCACCTTGACCATCGCGCAGAAAATAACATCGAGCTTTGCGGTGTTGTTGCTGAGTGCCGACATCGCCGGGCGCATCTTGTCGAGATAATTGCCGTGGTCCTTACCGAGGACGTTGATCATCCATTTATAGCCGCGCTGCAGCTTGTCGTAGTGATACGCGATATCGGGCATGATGTAGGCCCAATTGCCATCACGCTTCTTGAGCGGACGGTCGGAGCTGTCGCCGAAGTTGGTCGAACGGAACAGCGTGAGCTCGGCAGGCTCCCAGTCTTCCATCTCCTTGCCCTTGGGCGGCGGCAGCGTGCCCTGATAAATCAGGTCCATGCCTTTGAGTGTATTGAACACCTTTTCGAGTGTACCGTTCTCGACGATCTCGCGTTCGTTTGCAAAATACTCGTGCTTTATGCCGATCAGGGCAAGGTCCTTGCGGATATCGCCCATCATCACCGTGACAGAGAAATCGCGGATCGGCGCAAGCCATTCGCTCTCGGGCTTGTCGAGCCACTTCCTGCCATCGCGCACGACTAGCGCCTGCGCGACATCTTTCATATATTCGCCGGGATATAAACCTTCCGGCACTTCACCGATATTCTCGCCCAGCGCCTCGCGGTATCTCAAATGCGTGGTGCGTGCCAGCACATCAACCTGCGTGCCGGCATCGTTGAAATAATATTCGCGCGTAACATCATAGCCTGCTTTTTGCAGCAGCGCCGCCAGTGAGTCACCAATCACCGCGCCGCGCACGTGGCCTGCGTGCATGGGGCCGGTCGGGTTCGCGGAAACGTATTCGATATTGACCTTCTCGCCTTTACCGACGTTGCAATCACCGAAGTGAATACCTTCTTTCAGAACTTCTTCAAGAATGGCAATCCATTCGCTATCTTTAAGACGGAAGTTGATAAAACCCGGCCCGGCGATGGAAGCATCAGAGACGCCCGGCAGCGCTTTTAATTTTATGATCAGCGCTTCACCCAGCTGGCGCGGATTTTTACCGGCGTTTTTCGCCAGTACCATCGCGGCATTGGTCGCCATGTCGCCATGCGCAGCTTCGCGCGGGGGCTCGACCTTGACGCGAGAGATGTCCAATCCAGCGGGCAGCTCGCCTGCCGCGATCATCGTCTCGAGAATGCGGTGAATTTCTTGCTGGTATCTGTTGAAAATATTCATCGTGTGCCTTGATATACGTCGAAGAGTTCTTTGTGTTCCAGTATCGCCATGCGGTCGGTCATGCTGGCGATGTAATCGGCGATGGTACGCGCCTTCCAGGTATCAGGATCCCAGCCCTTAGGCGGGTTCTCGACCTGCTTCAGCCATTGCGGCGGCAGGCAGCGGCGGTGCTTCATGAAAGCGCTGAACAAGTCCTGCACGATGCGGAATGATTTCAAGCGCACGCGGCTGACTGCGTGATGACGGTAAAAATGCGCCCACAGGAAGCCGCGCAATGTTTTGTCACGCTTCTTCATGTCGTCTGACATGGCAACTGTCATACCGTCCGCGTGGCGGATATCGTCGGCACATGTCGGCTTTAACGCAGCAAGGCGGCGATTGGTTTCCGTCAGCACGTCATGAACATATGTGCCCATGACATCACGGATCACTTCCTGCTCGATGAGTTTTTCGTCAATGCCAGAGAATTCCTTACGCTTCTTAACAATGATGTCCTTGACCCAGTCTACTTCCTCAAGGTTTTTCAGCGTGAACAAACCTGCGGCAAGGCCGTCATCCAAGTCGTGACTGTTGTAGGCGATATCATCCGCCAGCCCGGCAATCTGTGCTTCAAGCCCAGCATAGGTGCCGAGCATGAGGTCCATCTCGTCCTTCAGCGCATCGAGCGTGATTTCGAGCTTTACCTTTTTGTTCTTCTTGATGACGGGGCCGTTGTGTTTGCACAGACCTTCAAGGCTCTCCCATGACAGGTTCAGCCCATCAAAGTGCGGGTATTTTTTTTCCAGCAACGTGACGATACGCAGCGTCTGGTCGTTGTGATCGAAGCCGCCGAAAGGCTCCATGCATTCCTTGAGCGCATCCTCGCCCACGTGTGCGAAAGGCGTGTGGCCGAGGTCATGCGCCAGCGCGCAGGTTTCGGCGAGGTCTTCATCCACTTTGAGCAGCCGCGCCAGCGAGCGCGCGACCTGCGCGACTTCAATGCTGTGCGACAGGCGCGTGCGGTATTCATCGCCTTCACTGTAGACAAACACCTGCGTCTTGAACTTCAGGCGGCGGAAGGCAGTGGAGTGGATAACACGGTCGCGGTCGCGCTCGAATGGCCCGCGCGTCTTGCTCGGCACTTCGGGATAGAGGCGTCCACGGCTGTCTGCCGGACGCGAGGCATAGATAGCCAACCCGTCATCGGCGATAACATTTACGACCTTTGATTGCTTCGGCTTGCCGCGTGCAGGCATAAGTGACCTCTGAATACATCTGATTTTTCAGGGATTTTAGCTGAGAATGACTGGTTCTGATAACAAAAAATTGCTCTGAATCGTGGTTTATATTTTTCATATAATTATTTAAAAAGGAAGCGTGCTTATTTTTGAGCAGATGTGGTATAATTTAATTATGAACACAGAACAAAACACAGCGACCGCAGGCGCTACTAGCGGACAAATTCTTATCTCGGACAGTGCGGTTGCGCGCATCGGAACTTTCCGCCAGCAACAGAGCAATCCGAACCTCATGCTGCGCGTAACCGTATTGGGCGGCGGCTGCTCGGGCTTTAAATATACGCTGGAATTCGACGACAAAACGGCTGCGGACGATGTCACCTTCCGCGACGTGATCGTGACCGACGAGACATCTTTGCAGTTCCTGAACAATGCCCTCATCGATTATGAGCAAAGCCTGATGGGCTCAGCCTTCAAGATCAAGAACCCGAATGCCGCCTCATCCTGCGGCTGCGGCAAGTCGTTCTCCTCCAAGATGTAATTCATCCGCTTCTGATTTTCGACCTTGCTGAGTGATTCGCGAGCCTGTATAACTAAAGACAGGTTCGACCTCTCAAAAGGAAATCAGACATGAAACGTTTCGCATTTATTCCAGCTCTTGCTGCGCTCTTATTGGGCGGTTGCACGCACCAAATCTGGATCATGGATGACAATGACCACAAGATGATCACCGAAACGCACGATCTCGCACAGCAGGCGAAGGACGCCTCGACACAAGCTGCCGCTGATGCAAAGGCCGCGCGTGACAACTCTGAAAAAGCGCTCGCCGCAGCTCAGCAGGCTGATGCTGACGCACAAAAAGCTGAAGCCGATGCACAAGCCGCCAGCACCAAGGCTGACCGCATGTTCGTGCAGAGCCAGAATAAATAAGCCACAAGAATTAAGTTTGGGTCTATGGGGATAGAGAATAACCGATCAGTTTAACGACTGGTCGGTTATTTTTTTATCGGCGTTTTAATAAAGCCAGGCAGATTACTCGCCGCCTCATCGCGCGCCAGTTCGATCGCCAGTTTGAGCGCCTTGCTGAAATGCTTCAGCACTAATTTTTCTTTAATGCGCAGACGATAAAAATCGGCCCAGATAAACTCGGCATAGGGTATTTCCGCCTTCTCATAGCCGCCTGCATTACGAACAAAACCGGCAAGGCTACGATACGGATCATCTTCCAGCCCCTTCAACTTCTTCGGAAGGCTGGTGAGTGGTTTTAATTTTCCTGCCGCATCGTAAGAATGAATGAGGCCCTCAGCTTGCATCTTCTTCATGAAAGACGATGGCGTGAGCGATGAAAAATTATGCGCCACCTTCATCGGCGCGGTTTCGAATCTTTCCAGCTTTAATGCTAGTGCAAGGTGATGGTGATCGATGACGTAAGCTGTCTCAAGTGGGCCCAGTACAACGCGGATCGGATGTTCAAGAATGAACTCAATCAGCTCTGACGGGCGCTTTTCCAGCTGCTGCAGTTGCCTGCATTTTAGCTCGACTTCCCGCATGCCGACGGTGATCTGCGTGGGGCGTAACTGGGAGATAGCGATACTGGTATGTGCTTTGTTCATAGCTCTTATTAACACATTTGACATTTTTTCGATAGCTATATATGATAAATACACGTGAGATTTGAAGAGGCAGCTTGCATCACGTTAAACATGCTAAAGCGCTGCGGTTGAAGGCAAAATGGCCTGCCGTAGTCCTCTAAAAAGGAGTGACTATGACCGCAAACACGATTCAAACAAACCTCCACAAAATTACCCGCCAACCGGCCATCGGAAAAATTCTTGAGCATTGCTACGCGCGCCCGGAAGTGATTTCGTTGGCGGGCGGCATTCCGGATGATCAGCTGTTCCCAGTCGCACTATTCGGCGAGGCATTGTCGGAACTGGCAAAAAACCCGGCACTGCGTGGCAGCCTGCAATACAACAACCGCTATGGCTACGCGCCGCTGCGCGAATGGGTTGTGGCGCACCTGAACAGCATGGGTATTAAATGCACGCTGGAGAATATCCTGATCACAACCGGCTCGCAGCAGGTGATCGATCTCGCGGGCAAGCACTGTGTTCTGCCTGGCGATGACGTGCATGCAGCGGAAGCAACTTACTTCGCGGCCCTGCAAAGCCTAGATGGGCGTTATCCGCAATATAAAACCTCGCTTCATGCGGATATTGAATCGGGCGTGGAACGCGGCGGCGATTATAAAGCGTCGCTGGCTTATTTCGTGCCCGACTTTGATAATCCGACAGGCCGGACGCTCGACCTGGCCGCACGTCAAAGAACAATTGCGCTCGCGGAAGCGCACAATTTTTCTATTCTCGAAGATGCCGCTTATGCCTTGCTGCGTTTTGAAGGCAAAAACCTGCCCTCGCTGCTGCAACTCGATATCGAACGCGTGTTATTTACGCGGGCACATTCTCCAAGAGCCTTGTTCCCGGTGCGCGTGTCGGCTGGGCTTGTGCGGCGAAAACAACGATCGATGCGCTGGCGGATCTGCTCTACGCCTCCAGCCTGCACGTCGCTCCCATTACACAAATGGCCGTGCATCGCGTGGCGACAGAAATATTTGATACGCACGTCGGCAAAATTTGCGATGCCTACACACTGCGCCGCGACAAGATGCTGGCCGCCCTGGAAAAATATATGCCAGACGGTGTGAGCTGGAACAAACCGGAAGGCGGCATGTTTATCTGGATGAACCTGCCCGCACATATCGACACCAAGGATCTGGTGTGGAAAGCGCTGGAGGCTGGCGTTGCTTTTGCCCCCGCGCAGGATTTCTCACCGCATGAAACGCCGGCTTCAACCCTGCGCCTGTGCTATTCATGGCTGGCACAGAAGAAAATTGAGCCGGGCATCGAGATACTGGCCGGTGTTATTCGTCAGGCTTTGGATGTTAAAGGAGTGACTGCATGCGCCAAGTAAAAATCGCCCTCGTTCAGCTGCAAAGCGGCGCTGATATCGCCGCCAACATTGCCGAGATAACAAAATCAGTCGTAGCAGCCGCCGTGCAGGGCGCGCAAATTATCGTGACGCCGGAATACAGTTCTTATATGCCGCTCGATGCAACGACGCCGAGCTTTGCGGAAGAAGACCATCCTGCGCTACTTGCCGCTAAAAAGCTTGCCGTGCAGCATCAGGTTTATCTCTTGCTGGGGTCGCTGCTGATTAAAGACGACGACAAGAAATATAACCGCAGTCTCTTTATAACACCTGAAGGCGAGATTGCCGCACGCTACAACAAAATCCATCTATTCGATGTACAGCTGAGCGCCACCGAAAGCCACGGCGAGTCCGCCTTCTTCAGCGGCGGCGATAAAGCCGTGCTGCTCGACACCACATTCGGCAAGCTTGGCTTTACCGTGTGCTATGATGTGCGCTTCCCACTGCTCTACCAGACGCTGGCCCTGCGCGGCGCCGAACTCATCTTCGTCCCCGCCGCCTTCGTGCAGACGACAGGGGAGCGCGGCCATTGGGAAATACTGCTGCGCGCCC
>Ga0302315_10003928_pt1 | contig 13209 bp, 21 predicted proteins | sample III_Palsa_N3_1_FD_200532 | JGI IMG/M metagenome (GOLD analysis project Ga0302315, IMG submission 200532) | Peat permafrost microbial communities from Stordalen Mire near Abisko, Sweden - III_Palsa_N3_1 | ecosystem: Environmental > Terrestrial > Soil > Palsa > Peat permafrost | place: Sweden... | reverse complement strand
GCAGAGGTTCTGATGAGAGCCCGCGCATCTATCGACCGTTTCTTGGGTGAATAATTGTTGCCTAGTTGTTGCCTCAAACCAAAGAAAAAGGCCCCGCATTTCTGCAAGGCCTTGATATTCCTGGTGCGGCACCCGGCATCACATATGGCGTTTAAACTACTTATCTAATGCCGTTTCTTTGTAAATAAAGTATTTGCTACCGTCAAAGTTACCGCCAAGTCGGAAAGAGTACCGATTCCAGCTGCCTACATTGCACAAAAGATACTTCCTTTGGACACCGACTTAGCTGGACGTGATGATTTGGCAGGTCGAAGCAAATCAAGCCCTACAGAAGTTCTTGTTGATCGACCTACAGGAGCTATGGAAACGTCGACCCATCAACTGGATGAGTATCCTAAGGCTAAGAAGCGGCAACCTTGCGCAGCGCGTCCCGCGCCTGCCGCTCCTTCAACGGTTGGAATTTGCGAACCCAGCGGCGGTATCGGCAAGCAAGGCGCAGTGATGGGCAATGCCCAACCGCGGCGCAACAGCAGCAAACTGGGAAAAAATTAAGTGCAGATTATTCGCCAGCGATGCTCCCCTATAAATTTCGTGGCTGCTAACCAAGTCCCAACATTTTTTGCGCAGCTTGTGCCAAAAGTAAGCGGCTTTCCTTGGATGCAGCAACGCTACTTACTGCTTGCCAAATTTTCGCTGCGGCGGTTTTATACCAGACGCCTTTGGGGTATGAAGATAGATTGATTTTTAAATTCTCAATCTCTCCATCCAATCTTTCTACTTCTTGCCTAGTCAACTCATTTTGCTCTTCCATCATTTGAAACTTTGCCGTCAGTTCGTCAAGTTTTCGTCCAAGTTCCTCAGCTTCTTCTTCTGTAAATCTTTGTTGCGGATTGCCCACATGCTCCTTGATGTGATCTTCAACCGTTTGCCGCAATTCATCGAGTTCACTATAGATAGGGATTGTTGATCTCAGTTCGTCTCTAATAGTGACCGTCCAGCGAATTAAAGCGTCCGGAACCAAGTTCAAACTTTCATAAAGATTTTTTTCAGTCTGCTTATACTCGCCGGGTGAGCGCGTGATGAGCACCTTAAAATTGTGATCTTCGGCGACTGTAAAAGTGAACTCTGGTCGATGCACAAACGTGACCGTTAGCAATGTAACTTGAGCACCGTTTTCCACTAGAAAGTCAGCCGGTGTGAAAGGAGACTTTTCAATCGCGTCCCAAATTCTCACCATCATTGATGTGCGCAAACCCATTTCTCTCTCCTAACTAATTGTGGCGACGACCAGCCTGCCCCAGTCAACAGAGGACGCCCCAAGCTGCCACAGGGTTGTACGGCTGTAAGAGCTTGAAAACTACCGCAGCAAGGACTAGCGTTTAGAAATACTGGGGAATGACGTGGCAAACTACAAATACGCAAGTTTCCTCACTTTGAGCAACCACGAGGCTTTCGACGCCCTTCATCCACCCGGAAATCCAACTCCGCACTCTGGAATATACCGTTGCGAGTTCTGTGGGGAAAATGAAGTGTCAACGCGCGGACATCCCCTGCCGCCCCAAAATCACCATCAGCACAATCCACTGAATCCAATTCGGTGGAGACTCATAGTGGCTACTAAGTAACTCTAAAAAGAGCATCAGATCTAACATTACGTTCGATTGATGCTAGATGTCATCAACGGTGAACTTTAGTGGGCGCGATCGATGGCCATTGATTTGTGCTATCAAAGATATCGAATTATCGATCTGAATCGCTTTCCAGATTGACAAACATATAAAAAACCGAGCACAGCTAAAAAGATCATTGAGTTAGCCCAAGCATGCAACTTGCTGGTTTCCAAGAATTGGCAAACTATGGATAAGAGCGTCACGCTGAGTAAAAGTACACAAGTCGCTAACGTCTCGGTGATCAGCCGGTCATACAGGCCTACTTTCGTCATATTTCCCACAAACTTTCTATTGCCAGAAGACGCGATTATTGACATTGCGGCGATGAGAAAGCCCAAGAGAGTCCCCGCAGCTCCGCCTATCGAAGAGCAGGCAGACCGAAGCCTGTCGTCAGGTAAATGGGGAATTTGGAAGAAAGCAACTCCATACACGAGCAGCGCCACTACACAGCTACTCAAGAACATCGTCACCTTCACCAAAGTGCGCTTCGAAGTCTGCACGGCTCTCTCTATGTGATCGATCAATCATTGCGAACATGCTAGGGGCTGGGGGATATTTCGCGTCCGACTCTTCGTACTGAACCGTCTTTACTCGATCTAAGATCAGATCAATAGGGTGCTCTATTCCATCCTCAATAACTTCTGCTCGCGCTGTAGTAGCGCCAAAAGCAGCAAATGCTCTAAGCAAGTCCTTCGCTTTATGACCAAGTTCACCGGCACTATCGCCGCGTCTGCTGTCGATGCTTATTGCTATGTGCATTGTGTCTCCGCCAACACCCGATAACATTCTCAGGTATTCATCTCCATAGTCGTCATCTGGTAGCGCTTGTGCATTGGTGGGACGAGCGATAGTTGCTGTGATTTTTTTCGCAACCACATTCCCGGCCATTAGTCGGTCAAGCGCGCCTCGAATAGGAATGGGCTCAGCCCGAACTTTCTGCCCAGTAACCTGCGTGAGGAAAGTAGAAAGTTGCTTAGGCGTACTGCCGTGCCCATTGATATGCCACCCGATCAAGGAATGTTGTCGATAGTAGACAAAGAAATTTCGTTCGATCAAACCTTGGCCTTCCATCAGCTCCAGCTCTGATGCTTGCGCGCCAGTTATGCCGACTTCCGGCAGATCACTCGTTCGAAACTTTCTGAATTGTCCCGCAAAGGAACTTGGCCTGCGCCGGTGCTGAAGATTGAATATTTCTCGGGTGTAGCCGTCCGACGCGTTTACGCTAGGAATGTCCCCCCTAACAATTGCCTCTAAAGCATCTTGTACGTCACCGATCTCACCGTTCGCGACAATAGTGAGTTGAAAAAAGTCGATCCGATACTCGCGTTCCTGCATAGGCATCAATACTTCCCCTGTAGCCGTACCGAGGTAAGGCTTATTGCTGATCGTTCTGATATCAAAAGCCCGGCGCCATTTCCGACCGAGCCACCCGATTTTCACATTGGATAGTACTCGTCGTATGTAGGCCATCGCCTACGAAATTACCGAGACGTCGCTTCGGCATCTGATCAACGCTGTCTCAGAATGTATACCTTTCGGAAACCCCAAAAAGGTCTATCAAAAGTCCTATCAAAAGAGTATTATCATAAGATCTCAGGAGTTATGATAAATGGGCGAGGTCGTTGGGTACGGTCGTGTAAGTAGTCAGGGGCAATCTCTGGCTGTCCAAGATGAAAAGCTAAAAGCTTTCGGATGCACTCGCATCTATGCTGAAAAGAAGTCTGGTCGGCAGCAGGACAATCGTCCTCAGTTTCAGGCTTGCCTAGAATTTCTTCGTGATGGCGACACATTGGTTATAAGCCGGCTCGATCGCATGGCACGTTCTGTTCTGGATCTGGCCAAGATTGCCGACGTGCTCAAGCGAAAGGGTGTCACCCTTACAGTCTTAGATCAGTCGATCGATACTTCAACGTCAGAGGGGAAGCTGATGTTCTCTCTACTTGGTGCCTTCGCAGAATTCGAATGCGACATCAGAGCTGAGCGCCAGAGTGATGGCATCGCCAAGGCAAAGAGTGCCGGTGTGACATTTGGCCGAAAGAAGGCTTTGACAGACGAACAGATCAAACGTGTGCAATTTCTTCGGAATGAGGAGAAGCTTTCCGTGCCGGATATTGCCGACCGCTTCAATTGTGGTGTCGCGACAATCTATAGAAGCCTTTCGGCAACGCCAGCGGTGCGTAGCTCGTAGTCCTTCTCTAGTGATCAGGTAATTTTGATGTCGGTACGCCACTGACCATACGGTTTATTCTTCCGTTTACGGAGTCATAAGACTTATCACCACGATTAGCGTGATAAGCAAAGGAAATCCTTACGTCGCCAATCGCTTCACCAGCGGGCAGATACTTGTCTATCCGCAGGATTTGCCCGCTTGACGAGCAACGGACTAAAGCTGAACATCCGGTACATATGCCCCCGATGTGGGGTCTAATAAGCGTTAGGCTCGTCGCATGGACTACGTAAAGATTCAGGGAGTTGAAGTAGCCTTGCCGACCATCGAGCAATGGCGTGCAGCAATTGTCGCTAGTCAACTCAGCGACCAGCCTCTGGCTTCACCAGGCGTGGTCTCATCTTGGCTCGATAGCTATAGCCAAGTTCCATCTGCGGTGCTCGGTGCTCGGTCGCGTCAGGGGAAGTGGTGGGCTGTCCCGCTCCTACGCCTAGGAAGCACTCACTACCCTGTCCACTTCGAAGATGTAATCTGCACTCATTGCAAAGAGCGGTGCGGCCTCTCAGCTTGTCCAGACGTCATTTCGCTCTCGTCACCAAGTCACAGCACCATCGATGCTTGGGCGCTTTTCAGAGAGCTCCCTGTGCTTCAATGTCCTCACTGCCAAACTCTTCTCAGTCATCGTCAGACTATCTGGCTCGCATCGGAGCAATTTCGTGCAGCCTAACAACTCGTCCAAGCGGACGCGCGTAACGCGCGCCGCTTAACTCCAGCGTTAGGCGGCAGAGCATTTTTCTTTTGCGTTTATCCCGCATACGTCGTTTCCCCGTTCCACACGCGTGGTGTGTTGCACGCTGGCGTGCGTTGCAGGATTTCGTTGCTTGGTCGTGTGCCGCGTGTTGCGCGCGTTTTAGTTTTTCGCGTCTTCGTGCCGTTCATCACGCGCGATTCGCGGTAACGTCCAGGTCATCGCAAGCTGCTCGCGCTCGTCGCGCAAGCCATCACCGTCAAGGCATTGCCGGACATTAAAAGCAGCGCTATCGTGCAGCCATACTTCGGCGTGGCGGGCCGCCGTCTAACAAGTCATTCAAGCGGACGGCTCCGCCGCCGCTTAATTCAAGCGTTAGGCAAAAGGATCAAAAATGATCGCGCCATACAGAATTGAAAGTGAGTCTGAGGCAGATGCATATCTGAGTGACCTCTTGGCGAAAAAGGAATATCGCTCCATGCTTGAAGTCGAGCAACGCGCTAACCAATTCATCCAAGACGATGAGCTTCGTGCTTACTTCATCAAAAAGGCAAGAGACATCCTCGCGACCTAGTTCATGGATTTCGCGGTCTAGGCCTAACAACTCGTTCAAGGCGGACGGCTTCGCCGCCGCTTAACTCCAGCGTTAGGTCTTATGACATCAGACGATCTCTCTTCGTACTGGCAACAAGCTGGCCAGTTGCTCGGCTTCGTAGTCGAGGCCCCGTATGTCGTGATGCTCGCCGACGGTCTGTCGCTCAAGTTCTCCGCGCGTTTGCCAGACTTCGGCGCCCCTAGCGGCATGCTGCTCTCGGACGCCTATGGTCACTTCGCACCTCATGCAAACGAGCTTGCGAGAGCTGGCTATGGCTACTCTGTTCTGGATGCCTCGGCCAATGAGGCCTTCATCCGCGGGAACGTTATCGAGCTGCTGCAAGATTGGGGTTGGTCAAGTTCAAGCACTTGCGCCCCTGTCTGGTTCAATGCAACCTAACTATTCGTTCAAGGCGGACGGCTTCGCCGCCGCTTAACTCTAGCGTTAGACGTCTTTGGAGACTATCGGTGTTTGGACCGTTCAAGAAAAAGGAACCGCCTAAAGAGCCGCCGAAGAGGTTTCCACCAGTCCCGGCTTGGCGCCCAGCTATAACTCAGTCTCTTGACCAAATCATCGATCGGCTCAGCTTCTACACCAACGGTCAACGCGACATCGCTGCACTCACGCATGGTACGTGCGTCTTGCTCCCGGACGGCCTATCCGACACCGACGCGGAAAAGTTTGCTTGCGACGTTCTGTCGAAGATATTCAACTATCACCCAGACATGAACCCTATGCCGATGAAAGACGGGAACGTTCTGGTGCAATACAACCACCCAGCGGTCAACCTTGTGCTAGGCAGTGTTGCAGCTGAGCACTGGGCAGAGATCGACAACAATCACCAGAGAGCCCTTGCGACTGACGAGGTTCTCATTACACCTCTCGGGTCAAACGTGTTCGACGACTTTGGTAAAAAAGCCCTCTTTGGTCGGTGCTTCATGTTCATGGACGCTCAAGACCCCCGTGTAACTCGTATTGCGCGGAGAGTCGTCTAACATATCGTTCAAGGCGGACGGCTTTGCCGCCGCTTAACTCTAGCGTTAGGTTCGCAAGGAAGCTATGGCAATCGTCATTAAAAAAACTACTGCTGGCTATGAGGCGATCGCGACGCCCCCGCATGTTAGCGGCTCAGCTTGGCAGTCTCCCCAGCCGATGCCTATTCGTGAATTAGTTGCAGCCTTGCGTCAACGCGGTTGTCACCAAACGGATATCGGTGACGCTTTCTATGAGGCAAACCCCGACTGGTTGGCCGATATCTCTTCACCGGAGTCTGGCCGTGTGCAATCCTAACTACTCGTTCAAGGCGGACGGCTGCGCCGCCGCTTAACTCAAGCGTTATGCGGCACAACTCAACCTCGGAGAAATTGTGCGAGACGAACTAGTCAGCACCCTGCAAGGTCTTCGCAGCGATCCTTCGCTCGTCGTTGTCCTGTACGAACAGCTCGCAAAAACAAACTTCCTAGCTTTAGTCCGAGCGGGCACGGAACACAGCGTCACCTCCATGGAGTTCCTAACTTATCCATCGTCTGGCGGGGTACGTGAACTCCCGTTGTTTACTCAACCAGATTTCGTGTTGTCGCTGGAGGTTCAAGGTTCCGTATTGGCAGCAGTTCAGGGCCACTCGCTCTGGCCCAGACTCCTAGAAATCGTCAAGACCGGTGAATGCGAAGCCGCCGTTGATCCAGGTCAAGCTCACGGTATTCGTCTCACCCGCGAAATGGTTCAAGGCATGATCAGCGCTCATGGTGCTGCATAACTATTCGTTCAAGGCGGACGGCTTCGCCGCCGCTTAACTCCAGCGTTAGGTGCTATGAGCAAAATCCTCGCAGTCATTGCTTCCTTGACGCTCGCAGGATGTACGCAACAACAGCCACCACAAACAGGCAAGACACAGGCACATTTTGCATGTCCCGTATTGCGAGCATCATCCGGTTATACGGTGAGTTCGGCCTTAGGTATCGACGCTCGCGAATGCAAACTAGCACCTCTAAGCAAAGAAGCTTTACCTGCTGAAATATATATCGGCAACTATCCACCCAATCAGCCAAATTTACAGTTCCAAGATTTCGCGCCCAGCCCGTTCGGTACACTTACATGGTTCGTTTCTCGCCCGTCACCTAGCTCGCGCGATTTCGCATGGGTAACTTATATTGACACTGGCAATAGCTTCCCCGCTGTAATCCAAATTGTTGTGCACAGTAGTACGCTTCCTACTTCAGAGCAGTTCACCCACATCGCGTCATTGGCTCTCAGCGGCAGTATTCGTGGCACCTAACAATTCGTTCAAGGCGGACGGCTTCGCCGCCGCTTAACTCCAGCGTTAGGCGGCACGAAGACATCTACGCAATCGGACCAGGACAATGGCAAGCCCGGGAAAATATCAACCGCAAAAGCTGATCGAAATGTTTCGGTTGGCTGCTGCGCTTCGTAACAAAATGCTGGAGGGTGGCTTTACCGACAATGGCGGTGCAATCCACAGCGCGGAACGCATTCTCAACCTTCTAGGTCTTCGGCTCTGCTTTCCGGGTCTGAACCACATAAACAACTTGCGTAACCATCCGAACGCCTTGTTCTCTGCCAAAGCTCTGGCTGCTCATCAAGCTGGGGAGCAGGTCTTCATTGAGCACATCAGCCCACATCGAGCACTGACTAGGCTTGCAATCGAGCAAGTTGTGGCCGGCGTGAGCGACGAAGATTTTGCAACCTTTGTACAGGCACACTTTAGGCTTGCGCTCCTCACGCGTGCTGAGACAGATCGACTCAACAAGATCAATCGCTCCAAAATCGCGCATGATCGTCTGCAGGCTGCTGGGATTACAGTCGAACCTTTTAACCACGCAATGCCTAGTGCAGGTGGCGCCACCCCGACTGTGCCGCCTAACAATTCATTCGAGGCGGACGGCTTCGCCGCCGCTCAATTCCAGCGTTAGGCATAAGGGGAAATATGCATGGATGCACAAGCGTTCGTTGCAGGCTGGAAGCATGAGAAGACCTCATACATACAGATGCTCAAACACGGCGACCTTCAGGCTTCGCAACAGGTTGCAGCTCTGAATTTAACGCCAACGCAAACCGAGCAACTTTGGAGTTTGCTCGACACCGTTCTCACTGACACTATGTATACGCTTCTACTAGGCTTGGACGGCGCTGCCAACATTGGAGGCGTTCAACAAAATTTTCAGCTAATAGCTGAATCTGGCAAAGTCGTATCCACCAATGGCGAGCTTGAGGCAGAGGCTTTTGCCCAGTTCCATGCGCACGCCTAACAATTCGTTCAAGGCGGACGGCTCCGCCGCCGCTTAACTCCAGCGTTAGAACTCATGGACACTTTCGATAAAACCGGCTGGGATAAATTCGCAGAGGTGTGTAGAGAGGACTTTTCTCACTGCTCATTTCAGGAACAGCTTGTTCAAGAATGCGCGGGGCTTCCAGATGTCGCATGGGCTGTCTTCTATAGGTTGCTCGGCCAGTCTATTAGTTGGCTTCACAATCAAATCCCAGCGCTTAGCGGCGAGGTCCCAGTAGCTCTCCTTGTTTCTGGCAGAGCAAACGAAGTACGCCGTTGTCTTTGGCAAATGCCGTGAGGTCGTTCTAACATCTCGTTCAAGGCGGACGGCTTCGCCGCCGCTTAACTCCAGCGTTAGGCTAAATCGTGGAATTTCTTCTGGTCCCAAGCAGCATCGCACCCGATGGCAAAGCTGTAATCCAGCTTGGAGGCTTGCCATTCGCTCCAAACATCTATGCTGTTGAGTGGCCAAAGTGCATGACTTGTTCTGGTTTCATGCAGTTTCTCGCGCAAGTTCCACTGAGTGAGAAGGAGTTTGCTCTCGTTTTCATGTGCCAAAACCAGCCGGGCCTATGTGACGAGTGGAACCCTGATGCAGGTGGAAATACGGTAAGAGTCATTACTTCAGGCGAGGCGTCAGTCATTCAAGCACCCGGCGTGGGCGAGACAACGCTGCCTTTTCAGGTGGACGTAGGTGTGCTCCCGTTTGAGCGTGCCTATGAGGCCGCACTTCGCGAGCCGGTACTCGGAAAAGCGGTTTTGGGTAAGCTCGGCGGCACGCCCGAGTGGATACAGACGGACGAAACTCCTTCTTGCAGCGCGTGTGGTTCGGCCATGAGCTTCGTTGGACAATTTGAACAAGCTACCAATGGCAGAGCTGAGATGAACTTTGGTGGCGGGTTGGCCTACTTGTTTCAATGTAGTTGCGCTGGCACCTCGGCCAAATTCTTATGGCAGTGCTAAGCAGGCCTAACAAGTCATCCAAGCGGACGGCTCCGCCGCCGCTTAACTCCAGCGTTAGGCACGTAATGAAGAAACATCTCTTCGTGGGTGGTTTAGTCGCTGCGGGCTTCGATCCCGCTGGCAAATTTCTTCTCACCCTCTCGCACGATGGCCGTGGGCTCTTCACCGTGGGCAGTTGGGAGCGTGTCGCACGCGATCCACAGTTAGCCTACCCTGAGGGCGGTATGGCGATTGGCATCGGCCCAATTGAGGGTATGCCCATACCCGTCACGGAAATGGATTACTCAGCCAACACTCTCTGCTTCAGCAGCCCAGACGGCAGTTATCACTTTGCATACGAGTCTGGCACCATCACAGTTACTGGCACGGGTGCCTAACATTTCGTTCAAGGCGGACGGCTTCGCCGCCGCTTAACTCCAGCGTTAGCGCCCATGAACCGATTCTTTGTACTCAAACCAGATGTTGCAGGCGGCTGGGGCAATCGAACCGAGGCCGATACTTCTCAACACCCACCACTTGTTCAAAAGCTGCACTATGAATTCGAGGGTTGGTCCGGCGATGAGCTCGTCACCTCTTTCCCATGCTTTCTGGTATCGGATGGCCTTGGAAAATCTATTCAAAACGAAAAGCTCGGCGGTTTCAGCCTTGCGGCAGCAGAGGTCACGGCATCTCCGGAGTTTCGAGAGATATCTCCAAATAAAGAACTGCCGTTGTTTTGGTGGCTCAAAATTGATGGCGTCGCTGGTCAAGATGACTTCGGCATATCGGAAAATCACCGCCTTGTGGTTTCAGAGCGCGCTCTCCAAATTTTGCAAAAGCACAACATTTCCCAATGCGGTGTCGTCGAGTGGCGGCGCTAACAACTCGTTCAAGGCGGACGGCTTCGCCGCCGCTTAACTCCAGCGTTAGGCCGCAAGAGCAATGGACATATCTGAGACCTACTTAAGCTTGGGGGCCGGAGCGTTCGAGCTCAGCGTACCTATTGCAGCCGTCGTTGCGTTAGCGTTCGCGCCCCGCATGCGTAAATTCGCTGTCGTATTGCTAGGGGCTGTGACTCCTTTGTTTCTCGCCTATGCGTTCATGGCGGCGTCGTACTTTTTCGCACCCGCAGAGCCTTCCGGTAGGTTTTATTTTTCTGCTTTGTGGATAATGTCTTTCGTTGTCTACCTAGCGCTTGCGCTAATGGGCGCGGCGCTAGCATTCATTCCCAAGCCATCTAACTTGTACGGTCGTTACCTTATTGGCTTTCTATCCGCCCCAATTTGCTACGCTTTGTTCAATCTAGTCTCGTAGGCAGTTCTTCGCTGCCTAACAACTCGTTCAAGGCGGACGGCTTCGCCGCCGCTTAACTCCAGCGTTAGGCGTCATGACAGAAACTCACCGCAAAAGCCTTATGCGCGTCATCGGTGACGCTGGTCTATCAATCTCTGTAGCACCAGTACCCAGTAGCACGGGTGTATCCATCGGGTGGTGCCCCTCATCCGTACCCAAGGCAATCGTTCCCGATCGGCTGCGTGTGCCAAACTGCATTTTCTGGGTCACTTGGAGCACCGATCGAGAGATTCTGAGTATCTCCGAGCAAGGCAGCTAGCAATGTGCCTAACAACTCGTTCAAGGCGGACGCGCGTACCGCGCGCCGCTTAACTCCAGCGTTAGGCCATGACCAACACAGCCGAGAAAAAATGTGACGAGTGTGGCTGCTGCTATGTTGCCGCGTCATCGAGCATGCAGTCTCTATGCCCGGAGTGTGCACATGTCCTGTACGGTGTTCCAAGGTGTTTACATGAGTTTGTCACGGGTCGTTGCGTTCACTGCGGCTGGGACGGCTCAATGTCGCTCTACGTTCGCTCGCTCTCTCGGACGCCACCGGGGGCCTAACAATTCGTTCAAGGCGGACGGCTTCGCCGCCGCTTAATTCCAGCGTTAGGCATCTCATGGCACGCATCCCTGTAATTCGAATTGAGCTTGGGAACGTAACCTCCGGGCAGGAGCTACATGCTCTTCTCATGGCGTCACTGGATTTCCCCGGCTGGTATGGGTGCAATTGGAATGCTTTTTGGGACGCAATCACCGCTCTAGTGGAAATGCCTGAGCAGTTATACCTAGATGGCTGGCAGCAGTTTTCACTGCGTATGCCGGGCGAGGCGCAACTGATGCGCGAGTGCCTTGAAGACCTGTCCAAGCAGTATCCTAGTCTTTCTTCAACGGTCGTATATGCCTAACATCTCCGTAAGAGACTTCCCGTCAATACCGCCCGCTTGATGCTCTTGCCTTGAGCTTTCAGGCTTTCGCTGGCCATCATTTTGCCCTCTATGTTGCGTCGTGCGTGTCAGTGCGTTTGGCGTTGAACGTTGCCAGACTGCATTTCCGTAAACGGTCTTGTTGCATCGATGGTGCTGACGCGGACCTGGGTATAAACCGCGCCCGGAGACCTCGCTCGTTCAGCGGTGTCGTCGGTGTCTGGCGATCAACCAGAACACGTTTAGACGTCCAGAATGTTAGTCAGGTTCTCTCCGGGTGGGTCTGACCCGTTGCTACCTCTTCGCGCTGACGTTGAACGGATGAAACGTGTTGCCTGGTTACGCCGCGGTGCTCATCGTGATGGCGTGTTTGCCGGCCGGGCGCTGCACCATGGCCCGAGGCCACCCAGTCGGGTGCTTCAGCCACGCGTCGGCATCGTAGGTTTCGTCATGGGCCAGCATCGCCCACAGCTGCCGGGCGTGTTTGTTGGCAATGGCCACCAGCACTTTGCCGAACGGCATCCGACAGGCCAGCTGGCGTATCCATATCTGCTCGAGCGTGGACTTATCCACGCTGACCGCTTTGGCCCGCTGCAGGCTGCTGCGCGCTCCCTGGATCAGCAGCGTGCGCAGGTAGCCATCGCCACGACAGCTGATTGCACCCAAGCGAGCATGGCCGCCACTGGAATGCTGCGTCGGCACCAAACCCAGCCACGCGCTGACCTGTCGGCCGTTGCGAAATTCCTTGGCATCGCCCAGCGTAGCGATCGCCGCATCGGCGGTGATCGCACCGACCCCGCCCATCGCGCGCAGCCGCACACACCGCTCGTCCGCCCGCGCATGGGCGTCGATGCGTGCACTGCACGCGTCAACGGCCGTGCGGACCTGCCCCCAGTGTGCGCTGAGGTTGCGCAGCAGCTCGCGCATCTCAGAAGGCAATGCCGTCTGCTGATCCAGGTCGGCCAAGACACGGCGCAGGGCATGATCGCTTTTCGCCACCACGATGCCGAATTCGGCCAGCAATCCGCGCAGGCGGTTGCCGATCGCCAACGACTCGACCTTGTAACCCTCGCGCACCCGATGCCATGACAACCGCGCTTGTTGATCGATGGTTTTGACCGGCACGAAGCGCATATTGCCTTGGCGGGCCGCAGTGGCGATCGCCTCGGCATCGTTGCGGTCGTTCTTCGCGGTGCGATTCTTGCGAAACGGCGTGACGAACTGTGCCGCCATCAAGCGTGGCTGCAAGCCGAACTCCAGGCAACACCGGCCCCAATGGTGCGCACCGCTGCATGCCTCCATCGCCACGACCGTGCCCGCCGGCACCTGTGCCAGCCACGCCGCAAAGGCATCCCGCTTGAGATCCCGGCGGCGCAGTACATGCCCGCTGTCGTCCATCTCGCACACCGAAAACACGCTCTTCGCCAAATCCACGCCGATGGTTATAGTGTTCATGGAGACTTCCTCTTCGAGTGACGGTTGATCAGCATCACCATCATGGCCCTCGAGGCCGAAAGGGGAGGAAGTCTCTTTTTACTCG
>Ga0302315_10003926_pt1 | contig 13211 bp, 9 predicted proteins | sample III_Palsa_N3_1_FD_200532 | JGI IMG/M metagenome (GOLD analysis project Ga0302315, IMG submission 200532) | Peat permafrost microbial communities from Stordalen Mire near Abisko, Sweden - III_Palsa_N3_1 | ecosystem: Environmental > Terrestrial > Soil > Palsa > Peat permafrost | place: Sweden... | reverse complement strand
TTGGCGCACTAATGGTAGGAATTGGGCACTTTTTTAGGATCTTCCTTCCAGATCCTTGATAAACTAAAGCTTTCATTTTCATTACCCTCCTGTGCCAGTGTTAAAACATATTTTGACCAACACAATTGGTATCATCGCTATTATTATAGACCGATATCTTCTAAACTTGAAATAAGCGGGGAGCTCATGAAAGAGCCTTACTGGAACAGGGCAGAAAAAATCGTAAAAAAACCGTGTGTTATATTCCCAGTAATTTTAGTATTGATAAACTCAAATTAAGAGAAAAGTTTAGTTGGATTTGCAGCAAGTCGTTCCGCGTACTCATCTTACTTCACACATTCTTGAATAAACTGTTCAATTACTCCCTCACTTCTTTTAGCCGCCACTGGATTATACACAATCCCTCTGACAGGATCATTGGCATTTGGATTAGTAAAACCATGCATCGTGTTGCCGTACGTCACCATCTGCCAATCTGCCTTGGCAGTGTCCAGTTCTTTGCTGAGCATATTGGCTTGCTCAACTGGAACCATCGGATCGTTATAGCCGGTTAACACCAACACTTTGGTTTTTGGATAATACTGCAATGGATAATTGGGAGCGCCGAATAATCCGTGTACGCTGATCACGCCTGCCAGCTCCACATGATTGCGCAATAAATCCAAGGCGCATAAACCACCGAAACAATAGCCGATGACCACCATTTTTTGTGGATCCACATAGGATAATTTTTGCACAGTTTGAATGCCTATCACTAAACGCTCGGCAAGTAGTTTTCTGTTTTCCATCAACGGCATCATCAAGCGACTACTTTCTTCCGCTGAGCCACCAACGACTCCTTTACCGTAATTGTCGAGTGCAACGCTCACATAACCTTGCGCTGCATAACGATCCGCAGTTTGACATACTAGTTCATCACGACCGTGCCATGCATGCAATAACACTAAGGTGGGTAATGGGTTGGTTTGATCGTTGGGGTATGCTGCATATGCTTCCATGACTTTATCGCCATGTTGATATTCAATACGATGGGTGGTCATGTTAGAATCCTTTTAATAGGCGGGGGTCGATCCCTACGTGTTGAAGATCTTGTTGAGCCCTCACCCTAGCCCTCTCCCGAAGACGGGAGAGGGGATATGACGGCGGATGATCCTACTTTTATTTTTCTTCTTTCACATGTGCTTCGACACGAGATTTTAATTTTTGTCCCGCATGGAATGTCACCACGCGACGCGCTGTAATGGGAATGGCTTGTCCTGTTTTGGGATTGCGTCCTGGACGTTGGCTTTTATCGCGCAGATCAAATTTCCCAAAACCGGATAACTTCACAGGTTCACCGGATTCTAAGGTTTGACGTATCTGTTCAAAAAAAACATCCACCATGTCTTTGGTTTCTGTTTTGGTTAAATTAAGGTCTCCCAACAACTTTTCTGCCATTTCTGCTTTGGTTAATGCGGTCATATGATTAATTCCTTACCTCAGCTTGATATTTGTCCTTAAATGCAGCCATCAGCTGCGTCATACTATCAGTCACTTCTTGTTCTACAAGTGTACGTTCATCATGTTGCAAGATAAAACCAATTGCAACACTTTTCTTACCTTCAGGAATATTTTTCCCCTGATAAACATCAAAAATAAACACTTTTTTCAATACGTCTGCCGAAACAGTTGCATTGGCTGTATCTATTAATCCTTGTGCGCTGCAATGCAAATCGACCAATAAAGCCAAGTCACGTCGTATCCCTGGATATTTTGATAAAGCGCCGACATATTGCTGAGTTGGCAAAGACAATAGCCTGTCCATATTCAAACTAAATAAACCAATCGATTCTTTGATGTCGCGTTGTTGTTTCATTTTGGGATGCAGCATACCGACAAAACCGACGACCTGTCCATTTGCATGACAAATGACCGCCGCTTGGTGCGGATGTAGCGCATGCGCGACTGCGTGTAAATAAGGATCCTTGTAAGATGCGCTGTCCAAGATGGACAAATCGTGGTAACTAAACGTTACGCGAGGCAACATTTGCGCCAAAATATTTTCCACATCGCCTTTGACATCAAAAAAATCAATCGCTCGATGTGTTTGTCCCCATTGTTCCGGCCACACATCGCCCAAGCAAATCCCCGCTAAATTGAGTTGATGCTGCACTTTCAATGCCGATGTTTGTTGTGGTTGATATAAATAGGCTGTGCCCAGTTCACACAATTTCATGCGTTCTTGTTGTCTAGCACGATTGTATTGCGCTGCATTTAATAATCCGGTCCATAAACTCACGCGCATCACATTCATGTCTTGGGCAATCGGATTTAATAATTCTAATGCTGCCTGTTCTGGATGTAATAACGCTTGTTGTGCTTGATCCACAAAACTATAGGTGATCACTTCTTGATAACCATACGACAATGCTACATGTAACGTATCGTATAAACGCTTTTGTCTAGCCATTTCAGCGGTATTGGCATGCGCCACAAATACACTGGCTTGCGCGGTGGTGCCTGGCGCATGAACAATATTATTGTAACCATGCAATCGACAAATTTCCTCAATTAAATCTTCTTCAATGTTCAAATCAAACCGATGTGATGGCGGCACAACCCTCCAAACGGTATTTCCCCCCTTTGCAAAAGGGGGGCTAGGGGGGATTTTCTCCCCCCCATCCACATCTCTATCACATTCCACCAAATACATTCGCGCAAGCAATTGATCCACTGCCTCCACGCTCAATTGTGAAGCATTCAAACCTGATACTTTTAATAACCGCGCATATCGCAAGGTAATCGATGTCTCCGCCGGCATCTCTTCCTTCGCACCACTGGTTTGCGCCAATTGTCCGCCCACAATCTCTAACACCAATTGTGTCGCACGCTGCAACGCAATCTCAGGTAGCCGCGGATCCACACCACGTTCAAATCGATGCGAGGCATCTGTGCTTAAAACATATTGTCTCGCTCGCCCCACTATCACCGCTGGCACAAAATGTGCGCTTTCAATAAAAATATTATCTGTTACCGCTGTCACCGAACTGGAGAGCCCACCCATAATGCCCGCCATGGCCAACACTTGTTTTGGATCAGCAATCACCAAGGTGTTGGATTTTAATTTCACTTCATTGCCATCTAGCAATTGCAGCGTTTCATTTTCTTTGGCGCGTCGAATAATAATGGTTTGTTCAATGGTGTCAGCATCAAAGGCGTGCAAGGGTTGTCCCAGTTCTAACATCACATAATTCATGATATCCACGACGGGATGGATGCACTTTAGGCCAGATGCGATAATATGGTCTTGCATCCATTGTGGGGTTTGTGCGTTTTTATTAATATCCAGAATTAATTGGCCCAAATACACAGGACAATCTTGAGTGGATTGATTATCCAATGTAATCTTGGCATCATTTTTTTTATTGGTTGAAAAAGTAGACATGGTGATCGGTTGTAACGATAATTCTGGCGATAAACTCACCAATTCGCGAGCGATCCCCAAAACACTTAAACAATCACCCCGATTGGGCGTTAAGGAAACATCCCAGACATGATCAGTTTCGCCTTCAATTTCAATGCCAGCAAACGTTAAGCGATCTGCCCATACGGCTGTATTGGCCTTATCAGCTCCGTGCAAAAACTGTTTCAGCCAATGCTGACTTATTTTCATTGTATCAACCCATTAACATTGGACGTTGTTGCATCAATATTATCATCAACGATGTTGCGATTCTCTTCAGAGCTGTCAAGCCGTAGGGTGACAGAGCATCACATTTTATTTTATGCAACAACCCCTCAAAACTGACCTAAAAATCTTAAATCATTTTCAAAAAATGATCGTAAATCATCCACCCCATAATACAACATCGCCAAGCGCTCCGCTCCCATACCAAAGGCGAAACCCAAATATTCTTCAGGATCAATATTCACATGCTGAAATACCTGCGGATGCACCATGCCACACCCCAATACTTCTAACCATCCCGTCTGCTTACAGATCCGACAACCCTTCCCTGAACATTTCACACATTGAATATCTACTTCCGCTGACGGTTCAGTAAACGGAAAATACGACGCCCGAAAACGCACCGCCAAATCATCACGTGCAAAAAACTGTTGCAAAAATGTGGTTAAAATCACTTTTAAATCCGCAAAACTCACTGTTTTTGAAACCATGAGTCCTTCCACTTGATGAAACATCGGCGTGTGCGTCATGTCACTATCACGTCGATACACACGTCCCGGCGCTAAAATACGCATTTCAAACGGGGCTTGTGCTTGATCAACCGTCGGACCATGATGTTTAAAATAAGATTCCATTTCACGAATTTGCATATTGGAAGTATGACTGCGCAATAAAGTGCCATCGGCAAAATAAAAAGTATCATGCATCGCTCTGGCAGGATGTTCGGGCGGCGTATTTAATTTGGTAAAATTATAGTCTTCCAATTCCACTTCAATTTGATGTTCTTGCTTGGCCAGCATAAACCCCATGCCACGAAAAATATTCAGTATGCGATAAATGGTCGAGGTAATGGGATGTAATCGTCCCGCTTCTTGCTTGCGACCTGGCAAGGTGACATCGACTTTTTCTTGGGCCAATTGTGCGGATAACGCAGCGTACTCTAGGGTCGTGCGCTTTTGATCTAACCACTCAGTCACTTGTGCTTTAGCCAGATTAAGGGTTTGTCCCATTTGTGGTCTGGTTTCCGGTGGAACAGTACTGAGTTGTTTCAACAGTTGTGTCAGCTCGCCCTTTTTCCCCAACAGATCCACACGCACCGCTTCTAATGCGGGCAGATTGTTTAATCCATCAATGTGCGTTTTGGCTTGAGCCAATAATGCATCAATTTGTTGCTGCATATTTTATGTCTGTCCTTCATCGTCCGCTGGCTCATCGGGTCTAACCACACGTAAATGGGTGCGGCCACGTTCACGTTTAACTGGCACTTCCGCTGGTTTGGGTTCGCTGTCGGACACACGTTCATCCACCAAATCTTCATCCGGTGTTTCTGGCTCAAACATCATGCCACGTCCATTTTCACGCGCATAAATGGCCAAAATGGCATACATCGGCACATGTACATGTTCAGCGATGCCATTGAATCGCGCGTTAAAAGCCAAATAATGCGGCTCCATCGCCAAATCCTGCACCGCCATGGGTGAAATATTTAAAACAATTTCACCATTGACGACATAGCGCTCAGGCACTTTCACACCCGCGACCATTGCATTCACACGCACATGCGGTGTCAATTGGTTGGCCACGATCCACTCATGGATGGCTTTTAATAGATAAGGACGGCATGACGTCATCTTCACCGTTGGATTAGTCATGGATATCTTTCCAATATTCGCGTTTCAATAAGTAGGCAAATGCCAAGAAAATCACTAAGAAAAGGATCACCCAGATACCAATGCGTTCGCGCTCTAGTTTAACCGGATCAGCCGCATAGGCTAAAAAATTCACCAAATCATTCACAACTTGATCATATTGTTCAGGTGTCAACGAACCTTTGGTACCGGGTTTTAAACCGATTAGTTGCTTGGTCACTTGGGTTTCTGTGCCTACATGCATGACATGTGTTTCATAAATTGGTTCTTGCAAACCTTGTAAACTCAACAACATATGCGGCATGCTGACTTCAGGAAACACCACATTGTTCACGCCCCAAGGACGTGAATCATCGCGATAAAATCCTTTGAAATAACCATACAACCAATCTGTACCACGCGCTCTGGCGATCAACGATAGATCGGGTGGTGTAACACCAAACCATAGCGCTGAATCGCTACCGCGCATCGCGATCTTGATCGTTTCACCGATTTTATCGCCTGTAAACATCAGATTTTTTTTCATTAGGTTGGTATACACCGCCCCTTTTTCATCGGTGATGTGTAGATCTTGCGCCAAGCGCTCGTATCTAACAAACTCCAATGAATGGCAGCCACTACAATAATTCATAAATACTTTGGCGCCGCGTTGCAACGATGCATCGTCCGCCTGATTTATTTTTGCGTGGCCCAAATCGATGGTTGGCGCTTCACTGGCGGTGGCTACATGACCACTACCCCATAACACCATCGTGAGAAGACTGGTCATCATCAATCGATTCATATTATGTCACCCGTTCCGGAACTGGTTTTACCTTATCAAGCTTGGTATAGATAGGCATTAATAAAAAGAACAAGAAGTACGCAGCGGAAAACACGCGCGCTAAAAATGTTCCCATGGGTGTGGGTGCTTGTGTTCCTAAATAACCCAAGACCAAAAAGCTCACCACAAAAATACCCAGCGCAGACTTATACAACATTCCGCGATAGCGTATTGATTTAACAGGACTTCTATCTAACCATGGCACAACAAACAAAATAGCCACTGCCGCGCCCATGGAAACCACACCCAAGAATTTATCTGGAATAGCACGTAAAACAGAATAAAAAGGCGTGAAATACCACACGGGAGCAATGTGTTCCGGTGTCTTAAGCGGATCAGCGGGCACATAATTGGGATGTTCAATGAATAATCCGCCCATCTCGGGCATAAAGAACATAATAATGGCAAAAACAATTAAAAACACAGCCACGCCCATTAAATCTTTCACCGAATAATACGGATGAAACGTAATGCCATCTAAAGGAATGCCATTGATGTCTTTTTTGTATTTAATTTCAATTCCATCTGGATTGTTAGAACCCACTTTATGCAATGCAACAATATGCACAAACACCAATCCAATCAAGATTAAAGGCAGTGCAATCACATGCAAAGCAAAAAAGCGATTTAACGTCGCGCCCGATATATTGTAATCACCGCGAATAAACAAAGCCAAATCTTCACCGACCACAGGAATGGCGCCGAATAAAGAAATAATCACCTGCGCGCCCCAAAACGACATTTGTCCCCAAGGCAACAAATATCCCATAAAGGCTTCGCCCATCAGCACCAGGAAAATCGCCATGCCAATGACCCACACCAATTCACGTGGCTTTTTAAACGAGCCGTACATCAAACCACGGAACATATGCAAATACACCACAATAAAGAACGCCGATGCACCGGTGGTATGGATATAACGAATTAACCACCCATAAGACACATCGCGCATAATAAACTCAACCGAGGCAAAGGCGCCCTCTGAGGAAGGATTGTAATTCATGGTGAGCCACAATCCGGAGACCAGCTGCAATACCAATACCACCATTGCCAACGAACCAAAGAAATACCAAAAATTAAAATTTTTCGGCGCGTAATATTTACCAATATGCTCATTCCACGCTTGCGTCAGTGGAAAGCGTTCATCCGTCCAACTCAATAATCGATTTAAAATCTTACTCATGTTCACGCGGCTCCTTGATCTTCGCCGACCACAATGACCGTATCACTCACATAACGGTGAGCAGGCACTTCCAAATTTAATGGCGCAGGGACGCCTTTATATACGCGTCCCGCCAAATCATAAGAAGAACCATGACACGGACAATAAAATCCACCCGGCCAATTGGCTGAAATCCCGCCAATATCAGGTCGATACGTGGGCACGCAACCCAAATGCGTACATATACCCACAGCAACAAAATACTCAGGTTTAATCGCACGAGCAATATTTTTTGCGTAAGAAGGCTGCAGTGACTCATTGGAGTCCGGATCACGCAATCGATCATTCAAGTTTGGCAATTCCGTCACCATGTTATTGGTACGACGCACCACCCAAACCGGCTTACCACGCCATTCGATGGTCATCTGCGCCCCTGGCTCTAATCGACTAATATCCACTTCTACCGGCGCACCCGCCGCTTGTGCTTTAGCACTTGGACGCCAAGCACCCAGGAAAGGCACCAAAGCGAAAGCCGCTCCTACCCCACCCAGCACTGTTGTGGCTGTGGTTAAAAAGCGTCGTCGTCCGACATCCACGCCCTCTTTACTCATATTTTTTCTCCAAAAACAATCACTTAGGTATAAAGATACCCGAACAATCTTATAGTCTTAGCCAAGTAGTTAAACAAACACATTAAAAATTCGTTTCCAAATGATAATCGAATGCGTTTTTTCGCGCAAGCAGCACGTTGTTTAATGTGGGCGGAAAATGGGGATCTCGTCTCTAAGCCTCGACTAATTTATCTAAATATTTTTTTAATAAAAATTTGTTTGTCTTTTTTATAGGTGTCAATATTATTCTGGTGGCGCATTTACTCAAACATTCGGTGTCTTTTTTGTAGGGGTTCGCGTTTCTGCTATTGGACTCATGGAAAAATTCCTTGGCTCATTCTTCGCCACCACTACTTAATGACATAGAATGACTTCGGCTACGACGACCCTCTGTTCTTTCAACCTCTTCTATATCTGCTGATGCGGCAGGGATGAGGGTGCTCACCTCAACTTCCACGCTGTTGCGGCGAGAACGTGGGGCTTGAGTCACCATCGGAACGCGTACAACGCTGCTCGTTGCTTAAGTATCAAATCGATTCTCAACATCATTGCCTTTTCCTTGCCCTATTTTCTGCATCGCTGCCATCAAGGTCTGAAACTGTAATGCTTGCTCTGCCTTCATCTTCTCCAGCTCCGCCGCTTGCGCTATCTGGGCTTTTGTTGAAACGCTGGTTGCGTATAAAATATTTCAATAGTAATTTGATTGACTCCCCATGAGTATGGTAAATCTTATAGCAATATTGATGTATTTGAGTGTGTCGGGGGTATTTTCAGATGGGGCTCATTAATTATTATCATGTTTTGGGGTTAAAACGCGATGTTCCGCTAGAAGATATAAAAAAACAGTATAGAAAGCTTGCGTTGGCGTATCATCCTGATAAATCGGAGGGTAACGGTGACCTGTTTCAGGCAGTGGACCAGGCCTATAAAATCCTTAGTAACCCAGAAAAAAAAGAAATATTTGACCGGGAATTTACGGCATTTATCGAAAGGTATGGTGAAACCGATGAAACGTATATTTATTATCCGTTAGATGGGCTGGCTTCAACAGAAGTAGACGTATTGTTTCCCTCGGCGCAAGATATGGATGTTACCACCCAAGAAGTACTGCTCAGAGGTGGGGAGACGCTTTCTGGTGAGATAAATCTAACCGCTGTAATGACGGCTATAAAATATCCTAAAGAATATGTTATCGAAATAGCTCAAAGCAACCCTCCTCTTGCTAGCGCTTTTTTAGCTGATGCTACTATGCGAGAATATTTGGGAGAAGTGTGTTTTTATGAGTTACTATTGACCGCATATCATTTTAGTAATGATATGGAGCGTGCTTTGCTCATGTTTTATTTTGATAGAGTCTCGACTTACAAGCAGCAAGGTGATTTTCTAGAAGCTTGTGTCAACAGAGTTCAGGAAGCCTATACTTTTATCAAAGAAAAAACAGACTTTTTTAAAAAATTTGATGTCAATAAATTATATTTGTTGATTCAAGTATTTCCTGATTTAATCCCTGTTTTCTTTGATAGAGTTTTTTTTTCATCAGACTATCGCTTAATTATTGGCTTTTTAAGAGAAAAAGAGAATAATTTTTTATCTTTACAAAACTACTTGAGGTTGCATCCGAATTCATCTTCGCAAATGGAGGCATTACTAACGGTTCGTGAGTGGTTACTTGAGTCATCTATCTGTGAAAAGCTCAGGATAATTGGACAGTGGGCAAGAATAAATAAGCCTTTCAGGATCCCGCTGGAATTATTTGAAATTCCAAACGATATTTTTGGGACCATTAAAGAAATGGGGAGTGATTTATTTCTAAAATGTATTAGGCTGGAATTGTTTAGATCAGAATTGTATGCTGTTTTTTTGATTTGTTTTCTAAATGAAATAAAAAAGAAAACGTATAATAGCATAACTGAAATAATAACTATTTTAGATACATTATTAGAAGTTCAAGAAATCAGGCTTTGCACCGGAAAAGGTAAACTTATCAGTGAAATAATGTTATCGCCTGATGAAAAAGATGACTTAAAAGGTTTTTTTTTAAAAAAACTAAAAGAACGCGTTAAAATGCGCTTTGAAACTACAACAATTAAACAGGCTCTATATTACATAAGCAGTATTATTAAGGAAAAAAACTTAGACGAAGCTTACCGGATGGATATACTTTCCTATTTATTTAAACCTTTCAAGATTGAAACTGGACAGTCGACGGCCACCTCGTTGTTAGCGAAAGCTGTCGAGGAAATTTCCGAAAATAAAGAAATAGTGAGTGACTTTCGGTCAATCACGGAATTTTTTGCAACGAATAGCTCTGCTTTTAAAGAGAGTTTTGAATCCAATGCTGAGTTAGATGAACATACGCGTAAGCTGGGTGAATTTTTATTTTGCACAAAGGAGTATTCTGATTTAGATGAAGTAAAAAAACGTATTAACGAATTATTTCTGAAAGCAAATATTTTTCGCATTCCATTTATTCTTCTTGCGGAGAATATTAAAAGAGTATTGAAATCGGCATTAACTTGGAAGAGTTTTGTTAATGAGACTGAATTAAAATCTATTTGTGATATCTTTGAGCTCATTCGAGCGCCGCTGGATGAAAAATCCTTTCGGGGAAAGGAAAGTATATCATTTAATGATTTCCTTTTTAATGAGGAAGAGGGTAAATATTGGCATAGCGATCGAAATCGAGCATTAAAATCAGTTTATTTTTTATTAATGCCAGAAAAAACTTTTACTGACGTGATCATTCAATCTGGCTTGATATATAGACTGAAAGAGGTATTAAATTCTAGTTTAGTAATGGACAGAAAAGCATCCCGATCTCTGCAGAATGAGCTTTTTAATTCACCGAACACAGTGTTGTTAAGACTGGCAGAAAAAATAGAAGACAAAAATGATAGGGATAATATCGTTGGACAGGTAGAAAAACTATTTGCGTTACCTGCTGTGAAAGAGCATTTTTGGAATTTGGAATTTGCAATCAGTACTTTATTAAAACGCTCAGGAGAATTGGTTCTGAATGAAGAACAAATACTTGAGTTGTCAACATTCATCTATAATAAAAATTGTACCTCAGACTTCTTTCAAATGCTTCCCTCTGCTGTGATAGAAAAAAACCCAACGTTAATCTGGAAATTAGCTGATTTCTTGTTATCCTTGGCGGAAGAAATACCCAGATATATCAGAACCATCGTAGAAAATATTCGTTCAAGGGCGGAGCAGGAGGTAACATGTCAACCACATTTTTTCTTCCTCAATGATGCAATTTTATTTATTGAAAAAAACAGAAAGGAGATAAATGGGGAAGCATTAAAAAAAATTAGAGAGAAATTTGGTACGGCAATTAAGCCGACATTGGAGAAGTATGGTTTAGAAACACGATTAAATTTAACTTCAAAAATTGAAACATCATTAGCCGTAAAAAACGTGAAATTCCATGTGACGGATCAATTAAAAGATACGATTGGTTATGAGGATGTGTGGAGTGCATTAAAAAAACAATGCAATGATGCGGTCAATGATGAAGAAGCCGTTCAAAAATTACAGGAAACTCTGGTACTGCGTATTAGCGGTATACGGGATATAGATATAACCCGCTCCTTAACTGCCCCCATTAACAATATGAAAATTTTGAAAGGAAGTTATGCGCCGTCTGCCAAAATCTGGATTCTGAATGCTGCTGGCGCAGAATTCAATGAGGCATATAACTTCATATTAGTAGATCTTCAAAATAAAGAGTCGTTTTTTTGGCCATTATTATTGGACGGGGAACATGATTCTTTGCTTGAAAAATTGGCTCTTGATCTTAATTTTACCTATTGGCCCATAAGCAGTGACACACCTGTTCCACTTCCCGCCAAAGTGAAGCGGAAACTTTTTGACGTGTCTAAGCATATAATAGATACACCAATGGAAACGGAACATTTTAATAAATTAGCATTATTATGTTTATCGCTACTGGATGGTGCAGAATCAAATGGGGTTTATGACGTTATATTAAAACATCTTATTAAAAATAAAGAGTCGTTTTTTTGGTCATTATTATTAAATGGACAATATGATTCATTGCTTAAAAAACTTTCTTCTGGGCTTTGTTTTATCTATTGGCCCATAGATCGACAGACAGTGAGCACCCTTTCTTCTGATCTCACGGAGGAACTTTTAAAGAAGGCTAAAAGGGATGATATAGAGGAAGCACCATCAGATGCCGATATTGTTAAATTAAGATTATTGTATGATCTGAAAGAAGATCTTGGGTTTTTTAGTTGGCTTTTCAAAAATAAAAAACATTTGGATCCTAACCAAAATATTCTATTTGATGACGTGAGCTTTGTCTGTCAAAGTTGGGCGGAGAGCCGCCTAGAAATAAAAACATGGATCTGGAATACATATCTCAAAAGTGATGACCATTATTCCGATCTGCTGCATTCCGAATCGGTATCAGATATGCTAAAAATAGATGAATGCTTACAAAAATTGCCTATCCAGCTTAAGACATTTATTTTATTTTTAGTGGATAAAAAAATCATTACGAAGAAAGAAATTTTTTCTGTGGTAGCTAACGTTTCAGAAAAAAACATTCTATTTGACGATGATAAAGAGTTTGTAGATCAAAATTGGGCAGAAATTAAAACAGAAACAAAAAAATGGATGTGGAATACATATCTCAAAAAAGACACAAGTTATTCTCCCAATTGGCTAACAGTAGCTGATATGTTAGAAATAGATGAATCTTTGCAGAAATTACCTATCCAGTTTAAGACATTTATTTTATTTTTAACAGATAAAATGCTCATGACTAAGGAACAAGTTTTTTCTGTGGTGAATAACGCCTCAGAAAAAGATATACTATTTAATGGGGAGGAATTTGTATGTCAAAATTGGGTGAGGATCAATCTAGAAACAAAAAAATGGATGTGGAATACATATCTCAAAAATGCCACAAGTGAGTGCAGGTTGTTCTTGTATTCCGAGCTGCTGTATTCCGAAACAGCAGCCAATATGTTAGAAATAGACGAATCCTTACAAACATTGTCTCCCCAGCTTAAGAAATTTATTTTATTTTTAGTAAATAACCAGCTCATTACTAAGGAAGAAATTCTTGACATGGTAAATACGGCTTCAGAAAATATAGCTGAAAATTTCATGAAGCGATGGAGCGATACGCTTCCCAAAGAAGATATATATCCGTTTTTATGTTCAGTTATTACGGACAGGCTTAAGGGCGAGGACGACGGATTATTTGATGTTAAAAAAATAGAGAATTTTTTTCAAGCCGAGCATACAAAAAATTATTTGGATG
>Ga0302315_10003923_pt1 | contig 13218 bp, 9 predicted proteins | sample III_Palsa_N3_1_FD_200532 | JGI IMG/M metagenome (GOLD analysis project Ga0302315, IMG submission 200532) | Peat permafrost microbial communities from Stordalen Mire near Abisko, Sweden - III_Palsa_N3_1 | ecosystem: Environmental > Terrestrial > Soil > Palsa > Peat permafrost | place: Sweden... | reverse complement strand
CGTCGAGGGTTAGCTTGGGGACGTGGCCGAGGATGGAGTTGAAGACGAAGGACTCGATCTGCTTTTGCGGAGCAGAGAGGCGGTAGAAGGCGTCGTAGATTTTGTCGTCGAGGACCTGGTATTGGACGCTGACGGGGATCTGGACGAAGACGTTGTCGTGGGTCTTGGTCTCGACTTGAAATTGGGCTTGCTTGACCTGGAGGTCGACGAAATAGACTCGCTCGGCGAAGGGGACCAGGAGGTGGGGGCCGGGTCGGGTGATGCGGTCAAACTTGCCGAAGCGCTCGACTACGCCGGCGGTGAAGGTGCGGACCTGGTAGTAGGTTTTGGCGATGAGGACGAGGAGGAAAATCGCAAGGACGAAGGTGAGGATCAAGACTACAGGCATGCGTGAGCCCTTTCGGGGTACAGAGGGAGGATATACCCGGCGGCGTTTGGGATATGTATCTGTCGGACCAACCCCCCCTCTAAGTATGACTATGTTTGCAAGTCGCACAAAGTAGGTCGGTTACGTGCCAAAGTATCCCCCTGGGGTTTCTGCAAAGTGCTCATTGCAGGCCGGTTAGGGGTAAGAGTATGACTTTCTAAAGGACTTAGCTCGAGGCGAGGCATTGAAGAAGCGAAAGGCGTACCTCAGCGGCTAAAGCCGCCACCCGTAGAGGAGACTTATGGCACGGCTAAAGCCGTGCCCCTTCGAGGGATAAGCTTACCCGCCGCTCGAGGGAGATGAGGAAGCCCCGCCGCTCGAGGGAGATGAAGCAGCCCTGCCGCTTCTAGGTCGATGAGGATTTAACCCCTCTCTCTATTGTAACTAGTGGGTGGGGGGTACTATGCCAGGTTTTGAAAATATAAATCGCCAGTGTTGACGGGGGTTTTGTGGGTTTCTGCGGGATTGAGGGGGTTGACACGGTTTGCCTGGCGGGCGCGCCAGGTTTGCCGGAACGCGGTTTTTCGTACCGCGTGTGCCATGTCTAATTGGCGACCTGCCGGCGCAGATCTGGCGACCACCGGCTATTTCTTGTCAGGTGGTGGGGGAGCCTCTTCCATTTGCTTCAGCTTTTGCTGGAGAAGCATTTTCTCCTGCTGTGGAGTCAGCTTGGGGAACAATAACGTGAGGCTGAATCGCGCCGTCCAGTTTGAGGCCCCGGGCGGATGCACCGTGTTCCCGTAGAACTCGGCGGACAGGTTCACTGGCTGGAAACCAAGCTTCATGATGCGTCCGAAGCCACCACCCATGGGAACGTTCCACCGGCCGCCGTTGGTTGCTTCCCAGTTGGCGGTGACGATGGGCGCGGTCTTGAGGTAATAGCCCTTCTTCATGTTGTAGTTGACGAACCACTGCAGGAGGAACTGGTTCACGGCTGGCTTGTTCGGGTGACCGGCCACCGACCAGTAATTATTCGTCAGAAATCCCAGCGTGAAGTGGGGCGGCTGGGCGAGCACGACCACCGTCGGTCCCACGCTGAGTTTTCCCTGGCCGAGGTAGGTCGTATTGGTCGCCGTGGGGAAAACGAGGGTCGTACCAACGCCCCAGATAATCTTGCTCTTCTTGGGAGAGAGAATGAACGAGGGGTTGATATCCCCGAGGCCGGAGACGCCTGTGGTTTGTTCCGGCGGCCCATAGGCCTGCGGCACCGGAAGTGGCTGGTAGATGATCGGGGTAATCCAGCGCGTGATGAGGTTCCAGTTCTTGCCCAGGCTGAATGGAATGACAGGCTGGATGTTGAGGACATTCTGGACACGGTTGGCGGGCTGAATGCCAAAATTTGCGTTTTCCTGGACGGGAACGCTGATGAGGTTTGCGATGGGATTCTGAGACTCTTTGCGCAGCTCCTCGGAACTCGCCGCAGCCGCCGGGGTGGCTTGAGTCGCAACCTGCGTTCCGGTCTCGTCGACGGGGGGCTTGTCTTGCGCCACTAGAGGCAGCGTTGAGAACAGAAATATTATCAACGCACTCGAGACAGATGATTCGTACTTGCGCCACGTCATAGTTCTCTCCGGTTTCTTCTCTCGTCGTTGTTGCGCGAAATCAGCAGCGAACTCGCTGGACTGGGGACCTACTTGATCTCATCAATATCCGCCAGCTTCGAGCTCTTGTTCGCTGAGCGTTTCCTGCTTCCGACTGAAGGCACAGGTGTGCATTCAGTCCGGCACCGCAGCCGTGCAACACTGCGGTGTGGCCAAACATAACTCGCTATTCAGAGGGGCAGGGGCCTTGAATCGCTTTCCTCGTGGGAGGCAGGACAGACCATGAGCACCTGGGCTGGACGCAAGGTAAGTGAGTCCTAGAGTAGGAAACGTCCGTCCCGTAGACAACTGTCAATAGTGACAGGAGAGGGCTGTTCGGCAGCAGGAGTTCGTCGCACTGCGTCGTCGTGCTTTGAGAGATAGAGGGTCAGGGGGTTTGGATGTGCTGGGGCTGGAGGCCGAGGCCTACGAAGCGGGCGGGGAGTTGTTGGAAGCCGGGGATGCGGGTGAGGATCTTGAGGAGCAGGGGCGGCTTGATGGGGCCGGGGTTGGCGAGGACTCGGCGAAGGACTTTGTGGGCGAAGACTTGCACGCGCTGCGTGTTGTGGACGGCGCGCTCGCGGTAGTGCTGGACGCGGGCGAGGTCGTGGGGTGTGGCGGCTCCGGCGAGTAGGGATTCGGTGAGAATGTTGGCCGTGGCTACGGCGTCTTGCAGCGCGAGGTTGATGCCGATGCCGCCGACGGGAGACATGGCGTGGGCCGCGTCGCCAATGCAGAGGAGGCCGGGAGAGGACCACTGCTGGAGGCGGTTGACTTCTACGGTGAGGAGCTTGATGTCGTCCCAGGAGTTGATGGAGGTGGTGCGGCCGGCGAGGAAGGGGACGATGCGGGCGAGGCTTTGCTGGAAGGCGGATAGGCCCTGTTGTTGGATTTGGGGGAAGGTGCCTTTGGCTACGATGTAGCCGACCTGGTAGTAGTCGTTGCGATTGATGAGGACGATGAGGCGGCCGTAGTTGATGTAGCCGAGGCCGTACTCGGGGTCGCCGGGCTGGCGGGGGAGGCGGAGCCAGAGGACGTCGATGGGGACGCCGTAGTCGATGAGCGGGAGGTGGGCGGCGACGCGCGAGATGGCGTGGCGGCCGTCGCAGCCGACGGTGAGGTGCGCGGGGATTTTTACGGGGCCGTTGGGGGTGTTGGCTTCGACGCCGGTGGTGATGCCGTCTTGCTGGAGGAGGCCAGTGGCTTCCCAACCCATGCGCAGGGTGAAGGTGGGATAGTGGGCGGCTTCGGCGGCCAGGAAGTTAAGGAAGTCCCACTGGGGCATGAGGGCGATGAATTTTGCGTGGACGGGGAGGTGGGTGAAGTCGGCGATGTGGAATTGCTCGCCGCCTACGAAGGCGGAGAGCTCGTTGATTTGGGAGTGGGGGAGGGCGAGGAATTTTTCGAGGAGGCCTAGCTCGTAGAGGAGCTCGAGCGTGGAGGGGTGGATGGTGTCGCCGCGGAAGTCGCGGAAGAAGTCGGTGTGTTTTTCGAGGACAGTGACGCGGATGCCGGCGCGCGCGAGGAGGAAGCCGAGCATGATGCCGGCAGGGCCTCCGCCGATGATGCAGGTGGTGGTGGCGAGGGATTGCTCTTGCGGGGAGGTCGCGGAGCTGCTCATGGGATGAGGGTAGCAGAGCGGTTGGGTGGAGGGCAGCTTGCAGTGTGGGGACATTGAACGTGGTGAGAGGTGGGTGTGCGGGACTTGATTACGTTGGCTGAGACCTCGGGTGTTTGGGCGACGTCGTAAAGTTCGGTGATCTACCAGAGGCCGTTTTCCTCGACGCGACGAGGCAGTGGTTGTTGCGCAAGATTGAAGGCTTTTGAACGGCGTATTCGGCGATGGGATTCGGCCGTACGGCTGTGTAGTTTCCGATAACGCCGTTTTTCATGAGTGTCCGTCTATTCTGCTATCGTTTCGCCATGCTCATAACTATTCTTGCGCTGGCACTGAAGGAACAGCTCCTCGTTTGGCAGGACGCAAATTGATCCTCGTTCGCGGGATGGAGAAGGCAATGTCCCTGAGGAAGTTCGCTTCGAGTGCCGCAGGGTTGGTCTTGTTTCTAACCCTGTTCAGCGCTGTGATTTCAGTAGCACAAAAGCCCAGTGATCTACCTGCAGGCTGGTGGCCCGATCCATCCACCGGACTGATGTGGGCCGCAGCGGCCGGCAACGGCCATGCAAACACCATGACGTGGGATGAATCGGTCAGCTACTGTTCAGCGCTGCAACTGGACGGGTACTCTGGCTGGCGACTACCCAAAGTCGCGGATATTGCCACTGCCACCTATCTTTACCCTGTCCCGATCTATGACAAGGCAGGCAATGTCGAGAAGACCTACGATTATCTGGCCTTCAAAGGGCAATTGACGGCAACGGCGGACATGCGCATCTGGACTGCGAATGCGGCTGAGAATGGCGAGTATACGACGATCTTTGTCGGCCGGCCCGATGTTTTTGGCATGATGGCACATCCCAAAGAGTGGGGCTCACTCTTTCAAATGAACGCCTTGAAGTGGCATCTTCGTTCTGCCAAACCATCGGACCGAAACGGTGCAGTGTGCGTGCGCCCTATCGAGCCAGACCTTCTTGCAATTGCCAAAGCCGCTCAGGTGCCGCATCCTGTCGCGGACCAGCAGGCACTTAGGAACTACATTCCGCTGAACAAGGCTCGTCTTGCCTATCAGGCTGGCAACTATCAGGAGTGCCTGACCCAGGCGCAACTCGCGCGTGCGCAGCATGTGGACCCGGCCACCGTGGATTGGGCCATCGGAATCGCCTATGGACAGCTGGGAGATTGGGATCAGGCCATATCAAATCTTGAAGCCGCTCTCAAAATCAACAAACAATACCAGGATGCGGGGGACGCGCTTGGCTGGGCCAAGGCAAGCCAGAAGGCGGCACCAAAAGGAAAGCCCGTGAAGCAACAGCCGCCGGAATGGAAATGACTGAGGCTTCTCCGCTCTTGAGCGAAGCAAGCTCCCGTGAAGTCGCATTATCGGCAACTTCGCCGACGTTCAACAAGACCTTGGAGCTATGGCTTGCGGGATGGGCATGGCTTCCGCAAAGCAATATGTTCGGGAGAACCTCGCGGGGATCAGCGTTGTCTGTCGAACCCGGGGCAGCTTCTATTCGGGCGCTTGTTATTTCCCGAAAGAGCTCGGCTAGTGGCCGTGGTGGGACAGGATCGCGATGACCGCGATGATCAAGATCACGGCAGCATCCAGCCATAGGACTTGATAGGTGTCGGATTTTTGTTCTTTGTTCATCCGGGTACTGTACTGAGATTGACGCTCTTTGGCTCGAACAAATTACGAAGAGGCATCTTGTTACGCACCCTCATGGGGAACTCGAGAACATCGAGGGGGTGGTCTCCCACGTCCGAGAATCCGGACATGGGGCACCCGGAGTTGTAGGTGGGATTTCAGACGAAGTTGATGCGGAGGGAGATGCCTAGATCGGAGGCGGGGGTTGGGGCGGAGGGTAGGGTTATGCGGAGGCCGGTGGTGTCTTGCGTGAAACGGAGGGGTTCGTCGCGGCCTAAGAGGCGGATGTCGACGGGCTTGCCGGGTTGTTGCGGACTGTTGCTGGCCAGGGACTGGATGACGAGTTCGGAGGGGGGCCAGCCCGGGACCAGGGCGTAGAGGGTTTTGCCTTTGGTGGTGAAGCGGATGTCCTGATAGGTGAGGTCGGGCTGCTTGCCTTCGTTGGGGTCGAACTCTTTGCCGTTGGGCTTGATGACTACCTTGGTGGAAGGGCCTTCGCCGTGGATCTTCCAGGGGCGGGTGTTGTAGATGGCTTCGCCGTTGATCCCGGTCCACTGGGTGATGGCTTCGAGGATGCGGAGCTCTTCGGGGTCGGGGAGGCCGGAGGCGGGGAGAGGAATGTTGAGGAGGAGGTTGCCGTTTTTGCTGACGATGTCGACTAGCAGGTCGATGACTTTTTTGGGGGACTTGTATTTCTCGCCGACGCGGTAGTGCCAGTTGCCGATGCAGGTGTCGGTCTGCCAGGGGCGGGGGTCGATCTGGTTGAGGACGCTGCGCTCGTGGTCGATGACGCAGGAGGTCGCGTCGGGGCAGTCGGTAGGGGTTTTGCTGAAGTAGATGGCTTGGGATTTGTTTTGGTAGGAGTACGGGCCTACGTTGTAGAGCTCGGCTACGGTGGCTAGACCGTACTGCTCGAAGTTGATGCCGCCGTCGGTGTAGAGGAGGTCGGGCTGGTGCTGGTCGAGGAGGTCTTTGACGCGGTTGAAGTAGTGGAGCTTCCAGGCGTCGGGGGCGGTGCGGCCCATGGGGTCGGAGAGGATGGTCTTGGCGAAGTTAGCGGGCATGGTGGTGTAGTCGTGGTAGAGGTCGGCGAAGGCGGGGTTCTGGCCGTCGTAGGGGATGTTGGCGTAGGGGCCCTTCGTGTCGGCGAGGTGGGAGGGGGCGAACCAGTCGAAGGCGTTGGAGAGGTGCTCGGATACACCGAAGCGGAGGCCACGCTTGCGGGCGGCAGCGGCCCAGAGGCCGACTACATCTTTGCGCGGGCCGCTGGCGACCGAGTTCCAGCGGGGTTGGTATTTGGAGTTCCAGAGGTCGTAGCCGTCGTGATGGACACCCATGGAGAAGAAGTATTTTGCGCCAGCGCGCTGGTAGAGATCCATGAGGTGATTGGGATCCCATTGGTCGGCGGTGTAGAGATGGATGAGGTCCTTGTAGCCGATTTTGGATTGGGGGCCGAAGCGCTTGCGGTGGTAGTCGTACTGGGCGGTGCCTTCCATGTACATGTTGCGGGCGTACCAGTCGCCGTCGCCGATGGCGGATTGCGGACCCCAGTGGGACCAGATGCCGAATTTTGCGTCGGCGAACCAGTCGGGCGTGGTGTAGGCGCGGAGGGAGGCGCGGGTGTTGTTGAACGGGCCGGGCGTGATGGCTAGGGGCGGGGTGGCGGGAGATTGGCCGGTGGTTTGGGCGAAGGCACGGCGGAGGGCGAAGGCTGGGGCGGCTGCAGCGAGTAGATGGAGGGTCTGGCGTCTTGAGAGCTGCATGGGGTCTCCGAGGTCGCGGGTTGAGGCGCGAGTAGAACTATATCGTCTTGGGCGTGGGAGTTGAAATGCGGGACATGCTACAAGTGGTGCTACCGGAAGCGAGCAGCAGATTCCCAGAGGGGATGACAGAAAGAAAAGCAAGAGTAACGACCAAAGCGAGAGAGCGATTTCGAGAGGTGGATGGATGCGGCGAGAGTTTGTCGGATTGCTGATTGCGGTATTGATGGGTGCGGGCTGCTTGAGGGCGCAGTTGGTGGTGCCGAATCAGAGTGAACCGCCGGTGGCGCTGCCGGTGGGTCTGCCAGTATTGCCGGACGCAGTGCAGGCGCGGATGGATCGTGACTTGATGGAGATTGATATTCCGCGGCTGCAGGCTTTGTATGCTCGACATGTTTATACGGTGGAGCAGGTGACGCGGTGGTACCTGGGAAGGATTGCGAAGTACAACGGGATCTATCGCGATGTGCAGACGGTGGATGTGAAGGGTGCGTTGGAGACAGCGCGGCTGGAGGATGCGGGTGGTGGTGAGCAGCATGGTGCTATGTGGGGCGTGCCGATTGTGATCAAGGCGAATACCGCGGTGAAGGGGTTGATCGATACGGATGGGTGGGCGGGGTTTGCGATTCGTGGGCACGAATTTATTGCGGAGCGGGATGCGACGGTGGTGGCGAAGCTACGTGCGGCGGGCGCGGTGATTTTGGGGATTACGAATATGCCGGATTTCGCGATTGCGGATACTACGCGGTCGACGGCGTTTGGGCGGACAGGGAATGCGTATGACGTGAGGTTTTCGCCGGGTGGGAGTTCGGGCGGGACGGTGACGGCGGTGACGTCGAACGAAGCGATGGTGGGGACGGGGAGCGATACGGCTTGCAGCATTACGATGCCGGCGGGGACTAGCTCGGTTGTGGGCGTGTTGCCGACGCGCGGGCTGACGAGTATTGCGGGGATTGTGCCGCTGGATTGGCTGCGCGATAACACGGGGCCGATTGCTCGCAATGTTACCGATGCTGCGATTGCGCTGGGCGTGATGGCTGGGGAAGATCCTTTGGATTTTCGGACGAAAGGATCTGAGGGGAAAGAGGTGGGGCCGTACACGCCGTATCTGAAGAAGGATGCTTTGAAGGGGAAGCGGTTTGGTGTGCCGGCGTTCATGCTGGAGACCGAGGAGGACAAGCTGCAGCCGGAGACGCGGGCGATGTTGATGAAGGCCGTCGCGCAGATGAGGGCGGCGGGGGCGGTGGTGGTGATCGACGAGAAACTGCTGCCTTTAAGTTTTTATGACGCGATTCGGAATATTGTTTCGCGGCTGTATTTGAAGGATGGTGCGGATCAATGGATTTCGGAGTTTGGGCCGGCGGAGTATCGCAGCGGTGAGGCGTATACGCGGGTGACGGGTGTGGCGTGGCCGACAGTGTTTACGGGGGAGAGGCGGCCGGGTGGGGTCGCGGAGGATGCTCCGCAGAGGCAAGCGGTGTTGGCGAGCGATCCGGATGCGGAGAAGAATTTCTTTGGTCCGCAGAGAGAGGCGCTGGCAGAGTATGAGGCTGCGCTGGATGCGTTTCATCTGGATGGGTTAATTTATCCGAGCGCGCAGATGCCGTCACCGGATGAGACGATGCCGCAGAATGGTGGGTTGAGTACGGGGCCGGAAAGTCATACAGGATGGGTGAATCGGATTGGCGTGCCGGCGGTGGTGGTGCCGGGTGGGTTCTATCCGGATGGGCTGCCGTTTGGGTTGGAGATTAGCGCGCGGCCTTGGAAGGATGGGGAGTTGTTGGGGTGGGCTTATGCGTATGAACAGGCTACGAAGAATCGTCGGCCGCCTGTGCTGGTGGAGAAGGGGTTGCTGGCGATTGGGCGGTGAGGTGTTCAGATTGAGTTTGGTTTTAATGCCGATGCAAGCGAAGGAGAGATGATGTTCTTGAAGAAAGCACTATTGACGGCCTTTCCCTTGTTGATGGTTCTAGTAGCCTGCCAAGGCTTCGCGCAGTCCCCTGCACCAGGTGTCGGAACCATTTCCCCTATGCGCCAGATCTACGTGCAGGACCAACGGGATCGAGGTATCTCGCTGACAGATGATGGGAAGCCATTGCCTGCGACCGCCGGGGACAAAGCGGCCGCAGCGATGAACTGGGTCGAGATCAACAAGCGGGATGCCGAACGCCGGGAGCAAACGCACAAGCTGATGAGTGAGGGAAAGCTGACGACGGCGCAGGATTTCCATGATGCGGCTTATGTCCTCCAGCATGGGCAGAACCCGGATGATTATTTGCTAGCACATGTTTTGGCTGTCGAAGCCGTGGTCAAAGGCGACGAGACTTCCAAATGGATTTCCGCGGCGACGCTGGATCGCTACTTACAGGCGATCGGCAAGTCACAGGTCTTCGGGACGCAATATACGGGCCGCGATTTCCTTTTCTTTATGCTCCATAAGAATGATCCGGATGCGATCAAGAACCACAAGAGCGAGCCTGGCACAACGCAGCAGCCCTATGATGACTCGCTGATTCCGGATCCCATCCGACTGGACTTCTGTGTCCCAGTGCGCGCGCAGCAGGAAGAGAATCTGAAGGTATTCAATAGTGGAAAGTACCCTGAACATATGACGCCGCCCGGATGCACACGATAGGACGAAGGCTTTTTCGCGATGGGTTCAGGCGGTGCGGCCGCGGGCCTGGAGGGATGGGGAGTTGTTGGGGTGCGCTAATGGGTATGAACAGGCTACGAAGAATCGTCGGGCGCCTGTGCTGGTGGAGAAGGGGTTGTTGGCGATTCGGCGCTAGGGGATGTGGACTGAGAGGAGATAGCTCACTCGGGTTGCAAACTTTGGTCGCAGGGGACTTCGTGCATCTCTACGGTTTTGATTTCGTCGTCTGAGGGAGGCTTGAAGAGGGAGGGATCGGGTTCACGGACTTGGAGGAGGGTTAGGTTCTGGGTGGTCCTGAGGTCCTGGTGGTTGGGTCCTTGGTACTCGACCAGGCCCTGGACCTGGAGGTTTGCGGTGAGGGTTCCGGAGCTGAGGGTGATCCACCAGGCTTCGTTGATTTGATAACCACGTTGGCCGTTGGTACGGCAGCCCTGGGGTAGGAAGCCGTTGATGGATTTGGTGCCGAGGTCTTCGAACGGTTGTCGCTGAAGAAGGCTCGCGCAGGAGGGAGCGGTCACACTGACGAGCGGGAAATCGCGCGCGGAGGAGGTTGGGAGGTACTCCGATTTGCAGTACGGCGCTTGTCGCAGGGGATATTCCGCCGGCATGCAGGTGGTTCCGGTGATGTTGAGGTGCGGCTCGCCGCGCGCGGGAGCCAGCTCCTCTGGAGGGAGTTTCCAGCAGGAGCGGCGTCCGGCGATGGGCTCGGGATACTTGAGTGCCTTGGCGAGCTTGCTGGAAGAGATCCAGGCGAAGCGTTTGGCGGCGATGGGATCGTCGACCAAGTAGGTGGTCACGCCGCTGTGGGTGACGGTGTTGGCGGTGGATCGGCGGCCTTGGGAGTCGCTGACCACGACGGTCTCTTCGGTCTGGCTGGAGGTTTTGCCGTCGGGGGAAGTTTGGAGGTAGGTGTACGTGGACTGCACGGTAAGGGGGAGCACGATGGAGTGGTCGGGGGGACGGGGGAGGGTGGTTTGCGGCGGCTCGGCTGATTGGGCGAGCAGGGGAGGGGCTAGGGATGCGCAGAGAACCAGTGCGATGCAGAGTGGGTGGGGCATCAGTGTCCCTCGGGCGATTTGTGGCCCTAAGATTTTTGATGCAGAAGATACGCGCAGAGGAGGCGAGCGAAAGCAGGAGTCTGCGTGGTCTGAGGATTCGCATCCCACCCATCCGCAAGAGCGCGTATGGATGGGGCACCCAGACTTGGGGGTGCTGCTAGGCGGTGCGGGGGCGGGCCTGGAGGTTGCGGGATTGGATCTCCAGGAAGACCTGGATGAGGGAGCAGGCGGCTGGGGTTACGCCGGAGATGCGGCTGGCCTGGCCTAGGGTCGAGGGGCGGACGCGGTCTAGTTTTTCTACCATCTCGCGGGAGAGGCCGGAGCAGGCGCGGTAGTCGAACCAGGTGGGGATGGCGCGGGCTTCGTCGGCGCGGAGGCGGGCCATGCTGCGCTGTTGCTGGGCTAGATAGCCGGCGAACTTGATGGTGGTTTCTACCGTCTTGAGTTCGTTGCGGACCCAGGTGGGTAAGGCAGGGGATAGAGGGTAGCGTGTAGAGCGTAGAGCGGACGGGGAGGAGATGGCCGCTAGCCAAGGGGCGAAAGCTGGGTTGGATTGCATGCGGGGGAGGAGGGAGGGAAGGAGGGATTCGATGGTGGTGGCGGGGCGCTTGAGGAGTTGGGCGAAGAGGTCGCCGCGGGTGGGGGCGTTCTGCGAAAGATCCTGCGAACCCACCTTAGCCGACGATGAGGCAGTCGGCGAAGATGGGGCACCCGGATTTGTGGCAGGGGAAGCAGGTCCTTCGCTGCGCGAAGGATCACCATTCAATAGGGGATGACGATTTTGTTGCGCGAGGAGCTCGAGGTCGGGGTCGGTTAGGCGGGTGGTTTCTAGGAGGGTTTTGAGGGCTTCGGCGCGGGATTGCTTGGCTTCGAAGGCGGCGTAGGCGCGGTCGTCGATTAGGCCGAGGGCGCGGCCGTGGGGGGTTAGGCGGGTGTCGGCGTTGTCGATGCGGAGGTGGAGGCGGAACTCGGCGCGGGAGGTGAACATGCGGTAGGGCTCGTCGGTGCCCTTGCTGATGAGGTCGTCGATGAGGATGCCGGTGTAGGCTTCGGTGCGGTCGAGGGTGAAGGTTTGGGGCAGGTCTTCTCCAGGGGCTAAAGCCCCATTCTCCAAGCGGGTTTCTATGGCACGGCTGAAGCCGTGCCCCTTCGAGAGGTCTTCTTCTGCGGCATGGCTGAAGCCGTGCCCCTTCGAGGGATGGACTTCGTCAAGATTGTCGCCACTGCTGGCAAAATACAGGGGTCTCTCCACTTCGCTGCGCTCCGGTCGAGATGACGGCGTTTGTGCGCTGCGCTCCGGTCGAGATGACGGACTTTCGGGGACAGCGGCAGAGAATGATGATCCTGAGAGGGACTTTGCGAAGAGGGCGGCGTTGATGCCGGCCATTAGGCCCTGGCAGGCCGCTTCTTCGTAGCCGGAGGTGGCGTTGATTTGGCCTGCTAGATAGAGGCCCGTGAACTTTTTTACGCGGAGAGTGCGGTCGAGTTCGGTGGGGTCGATGGCGTCGTACTCGATGGCGTAGCCGGGGCGAAGCATCTCTGCGTTTTCCAGGCCGGGGATGCTGCGGACCATCGCTTGCTGGACATCCATGGGGAGCGAGGTGGACATGCCGTTGATGTAGACCTCGTGGGTGTTGAGGCCTTCGGGTTCGAGGAAGAATTGGTGGGAGGTCTTGTCGGGGAAGCGGACGATCTTGTCTTCGATGGACGGACAGTAGCGCGGGCCGATGCCTTCGATCTGGCCGGTGAACATGGGGCTGCGGTGGACGTTGGCTCTTATAAGGGCCAAGGTCTCCGGAGTTGTTGTTGCGATGTGGCAGGAGATCTGGCGGAGGGGCGGTGTCCAGTGCGCGGATGCTGACACTCCCTCAGGGGCTGAAGCCCCATCCTCGGCGGGATTGTTTATGGCACGGCTAAAGCCGTGCCCCTTCGAGGACGGATCAGATAGAGCCTGGAGGGAGCGAAAGCTGAAGGGGGTGGGGTCTACGTCGCCCGGCTGCTCTTCGAATTTGGACCAGTCGATGGTGCGGCCGTCGAGGCGGGGGGGGGTGCCGGTCTTTAGGCGGGTTTCGCGGAGGCCTAGTTTTTTTAGGGATTCGCCGAGGAGGACGGAGGCTGGTTCGCCGGAGCGGCCGGCGGTGTATTGCTGCTCGCCGCAGTGGATGAGGCCGTTGAGGAAGGTGCCGGTGGTGACGATGACGGCGTGGGCGGCGATTTTTCTTCCGTCGCGGAGGAGGACGCCGGTGATGCGGGGGCGGTACTCTTCGTTGAATTCGCCGGAAGAACACACCTTAGCCGACGATAGGACCGTCGGCGAAGATGGGGCACCCGGATTGGGGGCTGGGTCGATGACGAGGTCGATGACTTCGGCTTGCTTGATGAAGAGGTTGGGGATGGACTCTAGTTTTTCGCGCATGCGGACGCGGTAGAGGGCCTTGTCGCATTGGGCGCGGGGGCTCCAGACGGCGGGGCCG
>Ga0302315_10003921_pt1 | contig 13220 bp, 9 predicted proteins | sample III_Palsa_N3_1_FD_200532 | JGI IMG/M metagenome (GOLD analysis project Ga0302315, IMG submission 200532) | Peat permafrost microbial communities from Stordalen Mire near Abisko, Sweden - III_Palsa_N3_1 | ecosystem: Environmental > Terrestrial > Soil > Palsa > Peat permafrost | place: Sweden... | reverse complement strand
ATTTATGTTCTTCGTAAGGTTATTTTCTTCTACTTGCTAAGAGACCTTGACACTAAAACAACTCTATAGTATAATTGGTACGATCAAGGCACAAGGTTTCCCTTCGTCCAGAGGGATTGTTGTCGTCTTTGACATCGGCATAGACGCCGGTGGTCGTATGGTCTATTAGTGTTAATAGCCATACTGAGCGGGACTAAACTTTAGTCAGTGAGATCGTGGGAGGTCAACACTTGAAACGTAAACTAGCGGGCATTTTGGTTTTATTGGTGTTTATTGCAGTACAGAGCGTTTTGTCAACAGCGGCTCGTGCGCAGTTTTATTCGGGCGGCGTGTTCACGTTGACGTGCAAGACGAGCGGCTTGAACCTTGATAATGAAGGATCCACAGGTACGGGCAATGCTGTTTGGCAGTGGTCAGGCAGCTCGACAAATGTTAACCAACAATGGCGTATCAACAGTGTGGGCAGCGGCTACTACACTCTGGTGTGCGTAAAGAGCGGCTTGGCGCTTGACAATGGCGGGTCGAGTTCAGACGGCGCCGATGCCACCCAAAATACGCCGGAGGGCAACACGAATCAGGAGTGGAGCATAACGAGCGTCGGCGGCGGATATTACCAGCTCGTCTGTGCGACGAGCGGCATGGCTCTGGATAACAGCGGGGCCACCAGCAACGGCGGAGCAGTCTACCAGTGGAGCCCGGTTTCGGGAAATACGAACCAGGAATGGTTGATCGCTCCAGTGCAGACCGGTCCAACGCCGCTGCTCTTTAACCTGACGTGCAAGACGAGCGGCCAGAACCTGGACAACGAAGGCTCTTTCTCCGCCGGCAACACCTGTTGGCAGTGGGGCGGGGCCACGGGCAACACGAACCAGGAGTGGAAGTTCGTGAACCTTGGGAACGGCTACTACAACATTATCAACACGTCGAGCGGTATGGCGCTGGATAGTGGGGGCGGCACTGCAAACGGCTCAGACGTGGAGCAAAACTACCCGACGTCGGGTGATACAAAACAGGAATGGTCGCTGACGAATGTCGGAGGCAGCTACTACCAGATAATTTGTGACGCGAACGGACTGGCGCTCGACAACACGGGCTCAACCACCAGCGGCGTCGACGTATGGCAATGGGCCCCGGGCTCGGGCAATACGAACCAGGAGTGGCTGATTACCCCGGTGCAGATTGGGGCTAATACACCTTTTGAAGACATAGAGGCCGAAAGCGGGACTCTTGGGGGAGGCGCCACCGTGGTTTCGCTCACGTCTGCGCCTACAACCGAGTTTTCCAGTCCGGCCCTGGAAGCATCGGGGCATGCTTACGTTAACTTGGGCGGTACGGGACAGTACGTTTCGTTTGTCAACAACACCGGCCAGTCCGTCAACTACATCGACGTGCGCACCTCTATTCCCGACGCTTCGGGCGGTGGCGGGATCACCTCAACCCTGGATCTGTACGTAAATGGCAGTCTGCGCCAGGCTGTGCCGGTCAGTTCCAAACAGTCGTGGGAGTACGAATCATCCAGCAATTACGACGGCTCGAGCAAGACTCCGACTTCCGATCCGCACGTTTTCTGGGATGACGCGCACGTGTTCATCTCCGGCGCTGCGGTTACGCCCGGCCAGACGATAACGCTGCAGAAAGACTCCGCCAACTCTGCGTCTTACTACAACATCGACGTGGTTGATATCGAAGATGCTCCCGCGGCGATTTCGCAGCCGTCGAACACGCTGTCCATCACCAGCTACGGTGCGGTGGCGAACAGCACCAGCACCGACAACCTCACGGCGATCCAGAACTGCATCAATGCCGCGCAGACGGCTGGAGAAGGTGTCTGGATACCGTCGGGCGTCTTCTACTATGGCCAGAACGAAGGAGGCAATGGGAACAGCCTGAATGCAACGGGCATCACGATCGAAGGGGCGGGGATGTGGTACAGCGAACTGTATCAGGATAGTCCGATTCCTTCGACCGCAGTTGGAAATAGCATCTCGCCAACGTCCTGTACGCTTCAGAACTTCACGATCGATACGGATGCCATCGGCGCGGGTATCGGTGTGGGCAGCGGCGGGTCCAACAACGGCGCCTTGCAGGGATCCGGCGGCGGATTGAATGTGAAGGGCAGCAACTGGACACTAGACAACCTGTGGATTCTGCATCAGGGCGCCGGCATCTGGGCGGACGGTACGAACGGAATGGTCGAAAACTGTCGTCTGATGGACACCTGGGCCGACGGCATCAACCTCAACAACGGAAACGGAGGAACGAACAACAACGAAGGCAACAACCTGACCGCCTTCAATAATTTCGTCCGCGGCACGGGAGACGATGCACTTGCGCTCAACGATGGTCAGAACCCTGGGGCCGTAGAGATGGACGACGTGTCGTTCCTCGACAACACCAGCGTGGGACCGTGGTGGGCAAACAACATGGGTGTCTATGGGGGAGAGAATGGGACGATTGCTAACAACTACTTCCACGATTCCGTCAAGGAGTTCGGAATAAGCGTCGGCATATTCAGCGGACAGGACTATCTCGAAACCTCGTACATTCAGGGCAACACGCTCGTGCACGGAGGCAGCAACGGCTACAACGAACAGAATGGAGGTATTGCTGTTGGGCAATCCGGCACATCAAGCGCAGTCACCAGTGTCGATATCGACGGCAACACGGACATCGGCGCCATGTTCGACGGCATAGACTTTGAAAACGGAGGGTCCGGACTCAATCTCTTTGGCAATACGGTGACGTCGCCCGGCAGGACCGGCATCGCCGTGAACAGCGGCATGAGCGGCAGCGCCACGCTCACCAATGATACGGTTTCGGGCCTGGCGTCCGGCCAATCGGCCTTTATCGACAACGCACCCGGCAGCAACTTCACGGTCAGCGGCTCGAACGACAGCGGATTTACTCCGTAAAACGCGCACAGTAGCCATCACGAGACGCCCCCAACAGGTGTTGTGGGCGTACAAATCAGAGAAGAAGAGCCTCCCCCGAAACTCGTGGGAGGCTCTTCGTCTTAACTTAGGTGCAGGAGTTGGCCTACTGAGCCCGTTGTTGCAGCAGGTTCTGGACCCCGCGCAGTTTTGACTGATCCGGATCCGACTTAATTTCGTTGAAAACGGTCACGTGAGCTTCAACGTAGGCTTCACGCTGGCTTACTGGAAGGTCGGCAACGGACTGCATGAACTGATATTCGCTCTTTTGCATCGGCGTCGTGAAATCCTTCGCGGCTTCTGGCGATGCGTACATGGTCGCAGTGTTAGTATTCTTGTGCGAACATCCTGGCGCAATAACGAGCAGCCCAACACATGATGCAAAAATTGCAAACTTGTTCGTAACGCTCATACTTTATTGACCCGCCTTGGTCGCCAGCGATAAATTGCTCTTCACGGTGGGTAGCAGACTCGGGTTTCCAGTATTGAAGTCGACGTTGTCTATCGTCCACATATTTTCCTGACCCGATCCTCCATCGTTTGGTCCCACGGTAGCAAAAGGAACCAGAGCCTTTACGTGCCCGTCGGCAAAGGAGTAGTTGCTGAAACCCGTGTGCCCCGCAAATAAGGGAGAATACTGCGCCCCCGCCTGAGACGTCACGTCAAGCTGAACCTGAAAGTAGAAGCTGTTGTTGGCCATCTCTGCGATCGCTATGCAGTTTGATGGGGACTTAACCTGAGAGACCTCAACCCCTGGTCCGGTTTGATACGCGAAAAGGCCGCCATAGGGGGTATTCAGCGGAGACTGGGCGTACGTATAGTTTGCTCCATAGTCATTTACGACTCCGTTCGCTGGGTACGCAGGACTGGTACCGCTCGATGAATTGAAATACGTGTTTGTATTCTTGTTCGAGGGGCAGGTGAAAATGTTGTAGTTCTTAATGTAGGGCTGGAGCATCATGGACCACCCTATAAATCCTTGTGGTCCGCCGTTATTCCCGAGACTAGGGTAGGTTTCGTTATAGTCCTGGACATATTCCAACAGGGCCAGATCGATCTGCTTCATATTGCTCGCGCAAGCCGTCTGCCTGGCCTTCTCCCGAACCTTTGCAAACACGGGGAATAGGATTGCGGCGAGGATGGCTATAATGGCTATAACGACTAGCAGCTCAATTAGTGTAAATCCTTGTCTTCTTACGGTTTTCATTGTTCTGTCCTTAATTCCTATCCTAAAAAGCAGGCATCAAACCGAACGCCAGCTCGATGCCTGTACAGTTATTGGTTCCGAGATTTACATGTATTTGACGCTTAGCGCGTAAAGGGCCGCAGTGGCGCCCGGAGAGTAGCCGTCACAATTGAACTCATCTGATCCGCTCACGCCGCTTGGGCAGGTGGAGTCATTCGGCGTATCACCGAACTTACCCCACATACTCGGTATTCCGTTCGCTCCAGCCGTGTTCTGCGGCAGTTCATTTTTCACGTGGCCATCGCAGAAGCAAACGTTCATTGTGCCTGTATGACCTGCGAAGCCTTCGTTTGTAAAATTGGAGCCGCTATTCCAATTGTCCCATCCCAATAGCGGCTCGCTGCTTGCCAAATTGGGATAACCCGTGTTCGACTCCGTAAACATTAGCTTTGCACTTGGTTCCTGCAGCCATGCATCCGTATGCGGCGCGCCGAAGCTGCTGCTGAATAGTTGGTACGGCATAGCATAGGAAGCAGGAATCGGGGGATAACCTACTGGACCCTGCCCAGGGTTTGCATACCCAGCCCAGACCTGGTTCACTGGATTGCTCGGACAGGAAAACACTTGGGCGCTCTTTATGTAGGGATAGATCTCATAAAACATACTGCACTGAGCGCCATTTATGCTTGTCGACTGAAAGTTGACGAAGGGAAACGTTTCGTCGTAATCCTCAACATATTGCTGTGCCGCCAGTCCAATCTGCTTGAGATTGGAAGCGCACGACGTCTGTCGCGCCTTCTCACGTACTTTGGCGAACACAGGGAATAAAATGGCGGCAAGTATAGCTATAATGGCTATGACAACGAGCAGCTCTATGAGTGTAAAGCCTTGTTTCTTTTGGGTTTTCATTCTTCGATCCTCAATTTCTTTGTTGATAGGACTATAAGTGATGCTTCTGTGAAAAGTGAACCAGTTTCGCTTCATGGATGTAATTGTATCATTGCCGATGATTGCCGGACAAGTGCGGATTTGACGGAATTCTTGATGAATTCTAACAATGCGTGGAGGCCGCCCAATGATCGTATGATTCGAAGGTGAGAATCCATCAAGGATACGTGCGCATATGTACTTTACAGATTCGCCCCAATTGGTTATCATTATTTAGAGGAACCAATCAATGACCGATACGGCCCAGATTTCAGATTTTTATGGTTATGCCTGCCACACCTTTACGATAGATGGACGCCAGGCGCATGTTGTAGAACCCGCGAAGCCACTTGCGTCGCGTCCCTGGATTTGGCGCACTATGTACTGGGATGCCTTTCCTGGCGTTAACCAGGCATTGCTGGAGCGGGGCTACCATGTGGCGCACATCGAAATCGGGAAGACGTTCGCGAGCGCCGAATCCCTAAAGCCCTTCGATGCGTTTTACAGTCTTTTGACCGATACCTATTCTCTGTCTCCACGGCCTGTCCTCGAAGGCCTGAGCCTCGGCGGGCTCTATGCGTACCGTTGGGGACATGCCAATGCAGACAAGGTAGGCTGCATTTATGGAGATGCGCCTCTTTGCGATCTCAAGTGCTATCCGGGATCAAGGGGCAAACGACCGGACAACGAAGCCGATTTGCAGCGGGCCATGGACGAATATCACTTTGCCACCGACGAAGAGTTCCTCAATTTCAATGGTAATCCTATAGACACGCTTGCACCGCTTGCGGCCGGGAACGTACCGATCATTCAGGTAGTAGGGGACCTGGATGAAGCCTGCATCCCCAGTGAGAATGCCTATATTATCCACGAGCGCTATACGAAAATGGGTGGGAATACTGTGCTGATTATAAAGCGCGGGTGCGCCCATCACCCCCATGGTCTGGCCGATCCGACTTCCGTGGTGGATTACATCGTGGCGTGCACCGCAGGCGGAGACGCCGCTATCCAGGCCGCAAAAACTGCGCCGCCACACGGAACCGTGATAGATCTCCCACCGGGCGAATGGTAAAACCGGGTTTAAATTTTTGGTTGCATGTATTGCAATTTATGATATTGAGAGGGCAGACGATATAATACGCAAGATCTTTAGTGTGTGTGTCTTAGGCGCACTTATGGCTGTTAGTTTGCACGCAGCGCGTGCAGATGGCGATGGCCGCGGCCAGACGTTTTGTAATCCAATCAACTTGCCGTATAGCTTTAGGCCGGCCTTGCCCAGCCGACGCGAGGCGGCAGATCCGACCATGATTGTCTACAAAGGCGAGTACTGGCTCTTTCCTTCCAAGAGTGAGGGGTACTGGCACTCGAAGGATTTCGTTCACTGGCAGTTGGTTGTTCCATCCGGGCTGCCGATAGACGACTACGCGCCGACGGTACTGGAGATTCATGGCAAACTGTACTGGACCGCTGCGGGGACTAGTATTTATGGAACCGACGATCCTGTTGGAGGTGTATGGACGCACGCCGGCGACACGAACAACAGCGGAGATCCGGATCTCTTTAGGGACGATGATGGGCGCGTCTATCTGTACAGTGGCTGCAGTCCCGGCGGCCCGATTGTGGGTCAGGAGGTAGACCCGAACAATCAGTTCAAGCCCTTGACGGACGTGATCACTCTTTTTAAGGGCGATGTGGCGAACCACGGGTGGGAGATTAGAGCTGAGATGAACGCGCAGCCGCCCTATAAACCCGGCGAGTGCTACATCGAGGGCTCGTGGATGACCAAGCACGACGGGAAATACTACCTGCAGTACGCGGCGCCGGGAACGGAGATCAGAACGTACGGAGATGGAGTTTATGTGAGCGACCATCCGCTTGGTCCTTTCACCTATGCGCCGTACAGTCCGTTTTCGCTTAAGCCGGGCGGTTTTGCCGATGGAGCCGGACACAGCTCTACATTTCAGGACTTTGGCGGCAGGTACTGGCACATTACAACGTCTACCATCTCCATAAGGGATATCTTCGAGCGCAGACTCGGCGTCTATCCGGCGTGGTTTACTTCGGACGGCCAGCTCGTCTGCAACACAGACTTCGGCGACTATCCGCAGTACCTTCCCGGCGTCGTGCACGATCCCTCCAGGGGCAATACACCTGGCTGGATGCTGCTAACCTATAATAAATCGGCTACTGCCTCATCGACACTGGACGGCCATCCTGTCGAAAATGCAGTTAACGAGGATATGAGGACATGGTGGTCCGCGAAGACTGGCGACCCCGGAGAATGGCTGCAGGTGGACATGGGCAAGCGCTGTCGCGTTAACGCCGCACAGATTAACTTTGCCGACGAAGGCTCGACCCAGTTGGATCGACTAAACGACGGCTACGGCTACAGGTTCGAACTAAGCTCCGACGGCAAGCACTGGATGACGGTGATAGACCGTAGCAAGGATATGCGGGATGCCCCGCACGATTATCTTGAGCTTCCGCATCCCGTATACGCGCGGTACGCTCGAATTACCAATACGCATACACCCGCAGGGGCGTTGTTTTCAATACTTGGATTTCGGCTCTTTGGCAGCGGACTCGGACATGCACCGGCTACAGCAGCCGGCCTGCAGGTAGAAAGGGATTCAGCCGACGGCAGACAGGCTGATATCTCATGGAAGCCGGTTGCTGGAGCGGACGGCTACGTAATCCGCTACGGCATCGAACGAGATCGTCTCTTCACAAGCTATCAGGTCAACGGGTTAACGAGCGTACATATTCACACGTTGAATGTCGGAGTGCCATATTTCTTTACTGTAGACAGCTTTAACGACTCTGGAGTTACCAGGGGATCGGAAGTAGTGAGCGTAAAGTAACTTATCTGAACTGCAGGAAATAGAGCAAGCGGTTTGCCCATTGAAGGGAGAGTACTCAGGATGTACTCTCCCTTTTCCCATTCTTCAAAGCCTGCTTGAGACCAAATTAACTATATAGTATAATTGTCCCGCGAAATTAGTTGATAAAGCAACAAGAGCAGAGTCGTCCGGTCCTCTGGAATGGAGAAATATCTATGAAGAGTATATTTGTTACAATTGCGGTATATATTGCACTTACCTGTGCGGGGTGTCTGCTGGTTAACACGGCGCGCGCTCAGGAGTATTCGTCCGGAGTGTATACACTGGTCTGCAAGACGAGTGGTCTTGCGCTGGATCGGGCAGTATGCTACGGCGACAAACGGGTCGACGCCAACCTACAACTTCGCCTTCGGCTCGGGAGCTGGGATCAGCGGGGAAACCTCCGAGCTGATTGGCCTATACGCCTACAACGGACTCAGTCTTAGCGGCGCCATCCCGGCGCTGAATGACTGGGACGACTATGCTCTATCCAGTTACACCAATTTCTAGCACGATGGTTTACTAGAGTAACACGATGATGCGGGGCCAGGGCATATTCAAGCCCTTGTCCCGCATCACAAGATTTGCCAACAAGTCGAACTTCTTGCCATCGACGGGAGCCTCTGTTTGGTGATACTATGGAATGCGTCACAAAATAAAGCGAATCTGGACTTGCCAAATTACCCAAAAGCCTTTATAATTTTGCCGCCTGCAAGACTGCACAGGCATGACGGCTGTGCTTTGGCGATGAAAGGTCCACAATTTCCATGTTGAAATTTGCCCGTACGCTATTGATTTTCAATGCAATTTTCGTGCTGCCGGCGATGGCCGCGTGCGCCCAATCGCAAAGAAAGCCGAGCGAGGTGTTGGTCGTCTACAACGCCAACAGTCCCATCTCAACGGCTGTGGCCACGGATTACGCGTCAAAACGGCACGTTGCGAATGTGCTCGCCGTACGATGTGCCGACTCTGCTCTAACCACGGACGCTGAAACTATACAGTTCGCGGACTATAAAACCGAGATAGGGGATCCCGTAAGCCAATACCTCACGACCCACAAGGGCATCGATTTTATCGTGCTTACGAAAGGCGTGCCGATTCGAATCAGCGGTGCAGGAACGGGAGAAGTGGAACACGGCGACGCTTTACCATCTCTGGACAGCTATCTCGCGGCCATCGACTACCCGAGTATCCCAGGCGCCGTCAAAGCCAGTCTGGCGGGATCCGGCACCACCGGCACAGGCTGGATCAACCGTTATTACGACTCAACCGTGCCGTTTAGCCATGCGAAGTTCGGAGGGTACCTGGTTACCCGACTGGACGGCTACACGCAAGCAGATGCCGAGGGGTTGGTCGATGAGGCCCTTGCCGCCGAGCGCTCCCGCACGGACGGACAGGTTTTATTCGACATGCCGCAGGATTTCGGCCAGGGCGATAAAACTACACAGCCCACCGCGGCAGCTTCCGGAATCGTCACCCTTGAGGCCTCTTGGGATCACTGGAACGGCGACATGTATCACGCCTCCGATATTCTGGAGGCGAGCGGAATTGCGCACGATACCGAATTGAGCAAGACCTTCCTGGGTAATCGTTCAGGACTGCTCGGATACTTTTCGTGGGGCAGCAACGACAACCATTTTAACAGTGATGCCTACGAATCCCTACGTTTTGCGCCGGGCTCCATTTGCGATACTGCCGTCTCGACGAGCGCAAGGACTTTTCTTCCAACTTCGGGCGGCCAAACACTCATGACGGACCTTATCGAGCATGGCCTTACTTGCTGCCAGGGATATGTCGGTGAGCCCATCCTGGACGGGATATCTTCTCCCACCATCGATCTTACACGATACTTCTCCGGATACACCATGGCGGAAAGCTTTTACGCGGGGACCAAATATATAGGATGGGAAGGGATATGTATTGGCGACCCGCTCTGCTGCCCTTATTCGGGATCGAAAGTCGTCATACCGACCTTGGCCGCTAATTTCCACACGTGGTCAGGCGGGATCCAAAGAGAACAGTGCAGCGAAAGCGGGTGGGATATCGGCTCTCTTACCAACGGCACTTACACCTCTTACGAAGATGTAGACCTTACCGGTATTACGCAACTTGAGGCGAGAGTGGCCAGCGGAGGGGCAGGGGGTCATATCGAATTCCATTTGGACAGTCCAACCGGGACGCTCATTGGGACGTGCCCCGCTCCTCCGACGGGAGATTGGCAGAAATGGAGCACGCAGAAGTGCGATGTGGACGTTAAGTCTCGAGGTGTGCACACTCTCTATCTGGTGTACACTGGCGGTGACGGATATCTCTTCAATGTCGAATGGTTCGCTCTGAGTTCCAAGTAGGTCAAAATGAAAACTCTTTGTCTTTTTACTCTGTTCGCTTTGCTTTCAAGCTGCGCGGCTGCTTTTGCATCGTCAAATAGTGCCGCGAAAAATCCGACTGCCAATTATGATGTTACGTGGTCTACTCTTGGCACTAATGAGAACGATTCCATGCCGATCGGTAATGGCGATATTGCCGCGAATGTGTGGACGGAGCAGAACGGAGATATCGTTCTGTTGGTGGCCAAGTCCGATTCCTGGACCGAACTTGGAAAGATTGTCAAACTTGGACGTGTCCGTATCACGCTCTCGCCCAACCCTTTCGCGGACAGTTCAAACTTTACGCAGACACTGAAGCTGGAAGACGGCGTCATCGAAATCCGAAATGGCGCGAATGCCGTGCTGATCTGGATTGACGCCAACAATCCCGCCATCCATGTCCAGGCGCATCTTGCTCAGCCGGGAACGCTCAAGGCTGTGTCGGAATTATGGCGCACTACTGCGCATTCCTTCAATACGCCCTCGCCGGACAGAGGAGGACTGTTCGAATTCGGCAACCATTCATTGCCGATTGGTTTTGAAGCCGATACAGTACTACCTGCAAAGTCCGACAGAATTTCCTGGTGCCACTACAATCAGGAAAGCATCTATCCGACCGTACTTCAGCAGGAGCATCTAGAATCGCTGCTCACAAAGTATCCTGACCCCTACCTTCACCGCTGTTTCGGCGCTGCCCTGGTTGGTCCGAATATGATCAGCGATGGCGACGCTACGCTAAAGTCTGCGTCCGCCGCGCAGGACCTGCGCGTAGACATTTACGCCCTGACGGAGCAGCAGTGTGCTTCTCCGCAAGCCTGGCAGTCTCAGATTGATACCCTGGTGGACTCAGGCGAGAAGTCGGACATCGATAAGGCATTCAAGGCGCATCAGCAGTGGTGGAATCAGTTCTGGAACAGGAGCTGGATGAGTGTCACCGGCACACCCGATGCGGAAAAGGTAGCTCAGGGCTACGCCATGCAGCGATGGATGATGGCCTGCTCTTCGCGAGGCGCTCAGCCTGCAAAGTTCAACGGCGGTCTCTTTACTGTCGGTCACGATATTTCGGAGGAGCGGGACTCAACCCCCGACGACCACAATCCCGATTATCGCCAATGGGGGAGCAGCTACTGGAACCAGAATAACCGCCTGCTCTACTGGCCTCTTATGGCATCTGGCGACGGCGATCTTCTTAAGCCATGGTTTGACATGTATGTCAACGCTCTCCCTATGGCAACAGACCGCACCCAGGCTTACTACCATCACGCCGGAGCCGCTTTTGTCGAAACCGAGTATTTCTGGGGACTGCCTAATCTCAACGACTTTGGCTGGGATAATTCGAGCAATCAACTTCAGAGCGGCTGGATGCGCTACCACATTCAGGGCGCCCTGGAAGTTGTCGCGCAGATGCTGGACCAGTACGATTACTCACAGGACAAAGAATTCGCTCGTCAATCCCTGATCCCGCTTGCCGATGCCATTCTAACCTACTACGACCAGCACTGGCAGCGCGGCGCGGACGGCAAGATTTACATGTCGCCCACACAGTCTCTGGAAACCTATCAGATCGATGCCGTGAACCCAACGCCCGATGTCGCGGGACTTACCAGCGTTATCCCAAGGATGCTCGCGCTTCCTGCCGGTTTGATCTCCGACGATCAGCGCAAACGCTGGACAAAAACCTTCCAGGACCTTCCCGCCATCCCCATGGGTACGACAGCCAAAGGCAAGCTACCTCCTCTCGGTCAGGGAGACGCCGACGGCGTTCCGACCATCCTTCCTGCCGAGAAATACGGCAAGACAAGCAATGCGGAAAACCCTGAACTCTATGTAGCGTTCCCATATCGTCTCTATGGCGTGGGCAAGCCTGGCCTCGATCTCGCCCGCGCTACCTATGCGGCCCGGCTTTTCCACTTCGACACATGCTGGGGCCAGGATGGAACAGAGGCGGCTACCCTTGGACTGACCAACGATGCGCAAAAAGCCGCCATAGCCGAACTCACCTGTTACGGCGGCCAGCGCTTCTCCTGGTTCTGGAAGACGAATTCCGACTGGATCCCCGATCTGGACAATGGGGGCTCCGGCATGATTACCCTGCAAGCCATGCTCATGCAGTGCGATGGCCGCCGCATTCAGCTGCTCCCCGCATGGCCTGCGGAATGGACCGCGGACTTCAAGCTCCACGCTCCCTATCAGACCACAGTGGAAGGCCATGTCGAGAATGGCAAAGTTACTCAACTAAAAGTAACACCAAGCTCTCGCGCGAAGGACGTAATAATTCTTCCGGTTGGCTAACTCATACTTCAAATCCCTCAAAGGCCGTCTGCGAATCCGGAGACGGCCCCTCTGCCTGCGCCTGCCGATCGACTTCGATTGCGTCTGCGACAAATTCATTTGTCACCCGATGAAGTTCCTCAATCAACAGCGAATTCAGCGCATGAAACCTCGCCCAGAGGTTCTTCATCGCTGGCTCAGTCATTTTAACCATGAGCGTAGTTTTTCGCTGCTTGCCTTCTCTGTACGGTGTAACGCCATCCTCTTTAGCCAGAGCAATGAACAACTTCTGCGAAAAGCCAGTGTCGATCGTTAGCTGATACTCCTGCTTCTCATAAACCGCCCGCAGAGCCCGCTCCTCCCGGATCGCCCGTTTCTGCTGCAGCAATTCAATGTCGGCTGCAAGGAGACCCAAAGCTCGAATAACTTTGTCGAAATTTTCTGGTTTCGTCATGGTTGGATTGTTCGACGTTGATGGCTTGAGTCCTGCTCGTTGCCGTCACGTTAAGAATTTGGCGTGGGTTAGCTATTCACGATATTGTCAGCATAATCGTGAATTACTGCAGGGCAACCGCATCTAATTCTCTTGTGTTAGAACTGTCGTAAGATATTTACTATCCCATGCTGCCTGTAATCTCTTGGCTTTAATGCCTCTTTTTAG
>Ga0302315_10003920_pt1 | contig 13221 bp, 10 predicted proteins | sample III_Palsa_N3_1_FD_200532 | JGI IMG/M metagenome (GOLD analysis project Ga0302315, IMG submission 200532) | Peat permafrost microbial communities from Stordalen Mire near Abisko, Sweden - III_Palsa_N3_1 | ecosystem: Environmental > Terrestrial > Soil > Palsa > Peat permafrost | place: Sweden... | reverse complement strand
ACCTGTTCTAACTTACCTGTTCTAACTTACCTGTTCTAACTTACCTGTTCTAACTTACCTGTTCTAACTTACCTGTTCTAACTTACCTGTTCTAACTTACCTGTTCTAACTTACCTGTTCTAACTTATATAGCCTAGATTGTCTAGTCTAATTCAGCTGGTCTAATCTAACCTGTTTGGTCTAAGTTACACTCTATCTTATCTGGTCTATCTTACTCAATCTGAGACACCACCACCGCCACCACCAGTAGGTGAGTACCTGAAGACTTGACTCTGAGGTGTACCGTAGTGGTCTTCTACCACTTGCTCTAGATGATACCTATCAGCAACCTTACTGTCAGCTACCTTGTCTACAGCTGTAGAGACAACATTAGCAGTAGTAATATTAGGGCTAGCTGACGACGAGGTCACCGCCGGTACTGGTATAGTGATGTTGGCGCTAGCAGGATTACTGCCATTAGAGATGTTAACGGCAACTTTAGCTACAGAGCTATCGATGGCCTGACGTCGCAGCTTAGAGTTCATCTCGTCAATCTTGAAGATAAACACATTAAGCTTAGAGGTGATGTCAGGGTTATCCTTCTCACCATAGAAGTCGATCAGTCGTTGGCAGGTAATCTTTAGCCTAACCACCTCTTCAGCTAAAAATAAACAACGCTCAGGGTACTTGTTGGCACAATCAGCCACTCTGACTAGGATACCCTCGAGAAAGGCCAATGTCTCATTGCGGCTGTCACCCTGATAGGCGCGCCAGATAGCGCTGAAGATCCAGCGGCGGTCATAGGTTCGCGTCTTAGAGTTCAGATGTCGGGAGGCTGGTAGTGATGAGGCAAAACTTATATCCTCAAGCACCACCTGAACATCATGTGGTAGCGAGTATCCATTGCCTAGACAACTGGACATTTTACTGCCAGAAAATAGATTCTCGGTAATTTGAGGTGACTTTGTCACCTCACTACCGAAAATCCTTAAATGTGTGAACTAGCTCACACATCAAAAGGTGTCTGGTGTAAAACAGGGTTTTACTCCCACAATTAGAGTTGTTGGTGATATCGAACTTTTGAGATTTTTGATGTTCTTGACACTACCCCGATAGTACTAGTAGTCATGGTTGCAGTTACTACCTGAGCTAGTAAGTCCACTTGTATTTCTTATCATCCAAGATGATAAGTTGTCACCCGAGATAACAGGTTGTCACCAACCGTTATTCTTAGTATAGATAAGATTGTGGGATTAAACAAGTTTAATCTCGACTGATAAAACAGTATGTCACAGTGTTTTCTGCTAACACCAGAGTATCTAGAGGCTAACGCTGGTGGCACTGATACTACAAGTAAGCTCATTGGTAAGGGTACATATGGTGAAGTTTATCGACTGACCAACAGTAAGACTGGTAGAAGCATCATCAGAAAGGACTACAAGCTAGATGATGGTAATAACTACTTCAGCATTGACTTTCTTAATGAGGTCAACAACTATCAACTGCTAAGAGGTGTGCCTGAGATCACCAGTTTTTATGGGGCCTGTTATGACGCCGATAACTCATCTAGCAGTATCTTCTTAGAGGCTATGGACGGCAGTATGATCAACTTCGCTAGGGATACTGGCTTAGCTTACCAACAAAGATTAGATCTACTACCATCATTCATTAAGCAGTTGGCTACTGGTCTCTGTGCCCTACACAGCTTAAGTCTAATCCACAACGACCTTAAGCCCGAAAATGTTCTGTACAGGGTCAACAGTACTACTGTTAAAAGGGTTAAGAGTAGTACTGTTAAATCCCTTAACAACTCCTTCCTTAACACACCCTCTAGCAACAATAACAGCAGTAGCAGTAGTAAAAAGAGTTTTACTTTCAAGCTGGTAGACATGGGTTTCTCGGGCTTTAAGAGTAGAGTGGTAACGCAGGGTGATGTTGGAGGTACACTGTGGTCGCGGCCACCAGAGGTGCTGGCCGAAAGAGACATTGACAGTTATGACTATCGCAAGATTGACAGCTGGGCTTTAGGCATTTGTTGCCTGCAACTACTACTCAAGCAGTACTACATTGTCGGTAAAAATGTCAAGGAGCTACTCAATGATATATGGACTAAGAGTACCGAGAAAGACAAGTATTTGTCACTCTCAGACTTTAGTAATGACAACAAGTCAGGCGCAATTACTGGCTCGATAGATGTCAGAAACATACTACGTCATCTGGTGTCCGTGAAAGCGAACCCAACGGTGCGCGAGTCTTCAACGCTGCAACAGTCTTATGGGTCTGAAGACTCAGCCATGATCGATCAACTTACCTCCCTGTTGAAGCTTAATCCTGACGAGAGGGCTAGTGTGTCTGACATAGCCAACTGCCGGTTACCATTGCTGATTGACTACAATTTAGAGGAAGCATTTCCTGCTCTCTATCGTTATCATGATCTGGACATCTGGTACTTAATTAGAAAGTACAGTAGTAATATAGCTATAGTAACCATGTCCTATGAGATCTGTTTGAGAATAGCTGCCAATGAGGGACAACCAGTTAATAGGAAGCTAGTACCAGTAATTGTCTACTTGGTGATGAACTATCTAGTCTACCCCTATCACACTCCACTAGTGTTCATGGCCTTGACTGATCTCAAGACCAGTGAAGAGTTCATGGCGGCCACCATAGATATCATTAACAAGTGTCATGGATGCCTCTATAACTACCACTGCTCAGCAGCCATTGATGACGCCAGTAATACTTTGTTCTATTACATTCCGTACTATCAACCAAGTGAGCATCTAATTGCTAATTGGTACCACAATAGTGATGCTAAGAGAGAGCGTAAGAACTACCTGTCTTCTAGACAAGAACCTTATCAATTGGAAGGTGCTAGGGGTTACATTAGCCTCTTTGACATGTTAGTCACTGTATCAGATAGTGAGTATGAGGACAACAGATACATCTTCCAAGCTATAACTTATATGTGTCAAGTGCTGGCTTCAGAGCCGTTAATGAGTAAAAGAGAGTCACATCTACTGATGATTAGTTGTTTGTGGTTGGCTATTAAGTTCGACAACTTAAGTTACAGACTTGCTCTGGATAAGTTCAACAAGCTCTACAAAGATAACATTACTCCGGATCAGGTTGAAGAGTTTTTACTTACTGTCACCACCGAACATGTTGATCTATCTGCTATTACTATCAACGACTACTTGGACTTAGTAGTTGACCAACGTGACATCTCAAACAACGCTATTGCTGAGCTGGCTGACTATATGGCTTTAGTCACTATCACCGCCTGTGAAATCTTCTATAGCCGTGATGCCACGCCAGATACACTGTTGACCGTCTGTCTTAGATTAGCAGCTGTTGTCATTGACAGTAGTAGTGGTACTACTGTTGACAGTAGTAATGTTATCGTCAACACCAATAGTAGTGTGATCGAACAGGCATATGGCTTGCTGTCTGTTGATAACAGTCATCGCCAACAGCAACAGATGATAACTAGAACTATTATTGAAGCTCTAATATTTCACAGAGGAATGAATACCTATCTGTATCAGCTAGCCATGGATAACACTTTGCTAGAGATGGTATACATATACTTGGATAGTAGTCGGTAGTAGGACTGGTTACAAGTTAGACTGGTTACAAGTTAGACTAATTACAAGTTAGACTAGTTACAAGTTAGACTGGTTACAAGTTAGACTGGTTACAAGTTAGACTGGTTACAAGTTAGACTGGTTACAAGTTAGACTGGTTACAAATTAGACTGGTTACAAGTTAGACTAATTACAAGTTAGACTGGTTACAAGTTAGACTAATTACAAGTTAGACTGGTTACAAGTTAGACTGGTTACAAATTAGACTGGTTACAAGTTAGACTAGTTACAAGTTAGACTAGTTACAAGTTAGACTAGTTACAAATTAGACTTGTAACTTTTGTGGATATACAGGTGTCTGCTTTCCCTTAAACTTTACTGGATAGATAGTAACTGACAAAATTTTGACTAACTGGAGTAGCTGGTTGCTATGCAACAGTAAAAATGGTGGCATCAGTGGCTGTAGTGCAAGGGATTAGGGTTAGCAAGGGGACAGCAGCTGATATGACTGCTCACTTGGCCGAACTTCGTTATGGACGAGATGCAGTTATGGCTCTTGAAGGACACCCTGTGGTCGACCTCTTCAATGGCTTGTCAGATGAGCTACTGCTATATGCAGGAGACAATTTTGACTACTACATCCTGGGTTTCCACACTGTAGGCTTTGAGGTTAGATATGAGCAACAGCTTAACCTCGTTCCCAATGACATCTCTCGTACAGAGCAAGAGCTACATATTGCATATTGCAGCCTCTGCTCTAGGCATCTCGGATTTTATCGACCCAACAGCTGTCTTTGCTATGTGGCTCCATACCATCTCTTGACGGATAGAATAGTAGTATTCTATACAAATATTACATGTCTGACATGTAATAGTAAGCCCTAACCTCCCAGAATTATCTACTACTGTAACAGTTTAGAGTAGATAAGGTTGGTTCCCAAAGTCTTCTGGTTGAGACTCTGTCGCAACTTGGAAAAACATACATAAGGCAAAGTACTACTAAAAATCCTATACAGATAAGACAGAATCAAACTAGTTTTCTCTTGGTTATCAAGAGAACAGTTATAGTAGTGCTGCTAGTGAGCTCAGACAGATGAACGTCATCGATGAAAGTGAGTACCACCACTACATAACGTTAGCTCAGCAGTAGTGTCATTAGTTCAACAGAGCTGAATCAATGAAATAAAGACAAGGCTAATGTTAACCAGTGACAGTATCTACTATGGAGATTACAACTTGAAGTTGTAAGACTACTTTAACACCTTGAATCCTAAGTTTACACTAACATAGATAGTGTCTGTTATACCACAAGTTTACATTCACAGTCTTATTTGAAGTTTCTGCCTCAGGTCTAATATAGTCCATAATCCAACCTTGTAATAAAGCTGTCTCATTAATACAAGACAAAACAGTCTGTAACCATGTTAACTAACTACGTTATAATAACGTAGTATACTAGTGTACCCTATTCCTACTACCTTCAAAGCTCTAACCTCTAGAGGTTAGAGCTCAATGTTACGATCAAGGATGTGAGACCAGACCTCGACATAGGTGTGATTACAACCCTTAAGTTGGCAATCATCAAGAGGTTTGCGGGTGAAGGCGTTGAAGCCCGTCTGGACGTCAGCGTCATCGAGTACGTAAACGGCATCCTTATCGCTGATGAAATGTAGGTAGGGTAGCGGTGTCTGCCACACCGGCTCCTGACTGACAGCCAAAACCTCATTAATACATGTCTGAGGAAAGCTTTTTTGAGCCACGGCCAACACCTCTAGCAGGGCAGCCTCAGCTCCCCTACCCAATATCAGCTGCTTCAACGCTTCAGGGTGCATCTCGACCGGTGCTACTATACCTGGTCTGCGGAGCTGATGATCGGAGATTTTGATGGCCTCAGCCACTCGGTCGACCTCGAAGTCCAGCTTGATTGCCCAGGCCGCTTCGAAGGCCTTGATGAGGTAGGGTCGCTCTTCCAGGTCCGCATTACTGATGACAAGCTTAGCCTTGTCAACGTCACGTTGACTCTCACCCACTAGTCTCAACAGTGGTTCGAAACCGTAGTTGATAACCGCCTCCACATCTAGCGCCAAAGATGACAACTGCTCTCCACGCCTCTTATCATTCTTACTGTCCTTAATGTCCTTGTCATTCTTGGTGTCCTTATCACTCTTGGTGTCCTTGTCATTCTTAGAAAGTAACAGCCGTTTGAGAGTGGTGAGCTGGGCACCAATCTGCACTATCAACCACAAGTCGTCGACTGATGAGAAGACCTTCAGCACCTCTGCCTGCTGACTGAGAGACTCCTGTAGTAGCACATAGTCAACAGTGTTGGAGTACTTGAGCTGACTGGTGAAAAAGAAGGCTGAGTACAAGTTTTCAATTAGGATTCGCATCAGTAGCGGGTTGGTACTTACCTTGAATATGACAGTAAAGTTCGTTCCTTCTACTGCAGCATAGTCCTCGATGTTGGGCATGAATATCTTTATCAGCAGCTGCTCTATCTCACTCCTGAAGTGTATCAGGATGTTCTGCCCGTCAATATATGGTTCCTTTTTATGTAGTAGGCACAGAGTCAGAGCCCGAATGTAGTCCTCGTCCTTCAGCTGCCCTGCTACTAGCTGCTTAAAGTCCAACTGCCCCCGCTGCACCGCTATCCAATCTCTGAGTTTGGGTGTTGTCATTTATAAGCCGTGACTTTTGTGGGTTCAAGTGTTCTAAATTTATAACATTAAAATCAACTTCTGATTTTTGACTTCTGACTTTGCTAGCAGCCAATATAACTACCTCTAGCAACTAATATAACTACCTCTAGCAATCAATATAACTACCTCTAGCAATCAATATAACTACCTCTAGCAACTAATATAACTACCTCTAGCAACCAATATCTGCCACTGGTAATTATACTATTTGGTAAAAGCAAATAGTATAATTACTAGAGGAGACCGATATAATCAACCGTTACTGTATTATCTACTATACTAGAATCTGGTTACTGATCAAAGATGATTAAAGTTGTAAGAGACAAACCCGGAGATACAAGCTGAAATTGTCATAAAAGAAATTGATGTTAATATTGTAGATGAGAAAAAGTGCTACAACTGCGACTATGAGTAAAAATGCTAACTTTGAACAATTGACAATAGGCAAGGTGGCACCGCCAGATGACAGACCTTATGAGGAGGAAGAGGAGGAAGAGGAGGAGATTAACCCGGAGATAAGAGATGAACTCCACGTCAGGATGGAGCTGTCACGTTCAGCCATGACACCAAACCGTAGCACTTATGGCTTGGGTGTAGAGATTAGGACCAGCGAGCGGACGGATGCAGCCAAGAAACATCGTAGCGCCCTAGAGAGGCTACAGGATCAAGACACACCAATTGACCCTAGCGCCTTACTGCTGCCACCCATAATCTGTACCGGTTGTGGTCTGCGTCTCAACTTCATCAAACTCCATCGGCTGTTGACCACCTCTTATGTTGCCTCAGTACCCGCACCTTCCGCACCTTCCGCTCCCACACCGGGAACGGAAGCGGAAGGAGCAAAGTTCTCGTTGAGATCGATCATGGATCAGACAGGAGCTGTGCGTATCTGCTGCTCAGCTTCTATGCTAGAGGATCCTCTAACAGTGGAGTTGATCAAGACTATAGATGCGGCTCAAGCTGACCGTGTCGATGTTAGTGAGCTGTTTGAGGAGTTCATTACCCAGAACGGAGTAGAGACAGCTGAGAGCTTTGTTACTCAGCTGGTCTCTGGTGGTTATAGCAGTGTCAATCAACTGATGATACCCGGTTTGAGAGAACCGTTGATAGATTATGAAGGGTATATCATCCCAGTTGAACAGGAGGCCTTTTACCAATTTCCCACCTCTGTAGCCGTTTTGGAGGCGGAGGGTGCCCCTGAGCTCAAAGACTTCGTTCAGCACCTTAACAACACTAATGAGACCTCTGTCATGAACAACTTTGAGCTGTACACTGAGGGCATGGGTAGTGAGATGGCCAGCGCCTTCAACTTTATATTAGACAATATTAGGGGTGGCGGTTCCACTGCTGCGTAATCTCGGTTAGTATCGCTTACAAGTTAGACTTGTAAGAGTTTTTGCATTCACAGCTTTGTTCAGAGTTTTATTAACTACAATTAGGCCTTTCTCTATGTCTAGTATAAGACTGTTGACTGTAATGACAAGCTTCTAACTTACAAGTTAGACTTGTAAGAGTTTGCACCTAGAACTTCACCTAGAGTTTATTAACTACAATTAGGCCTTTCTCTATGTCTAGTATAAGACTGTTGACTGTAATGACAAGCTTCTAACTTACAAGTTAGACTTGTAAGAGTCTATATTCAAAGTTTTATTTATTGTTCTAACTACAGTTAAGCTCCTCTCTCTCTATGTCTAATATAAGAGTGTTGATTGTAGTGACAGACTACTAGCTTACACTAATCTAGAGTGTAATAGTTGTTCTACATCTTCGAGATGTAGATTGTTAGTACAGAGGCAGATCGTATTGCTGATCAAAGTTATCAAAGGCGTATTTAGACATCAGAGTTGCCTCTATAGTAGAACCAACATGGTTACCTGCATAAGGGTGATGACTGTAGGCGTGATGGTAGCTATCATAGTAGGTGACATCAACTACATCATCCTTCTGTTCGATCTGTATTGAACTATCTACTTGACTATTACCTTGCTCGCTAGAGCGACCATCTATATAAATGTAGGTTTCAATAACAAGTTTGTTACCAGTGTAACTTCTGACCATCAGTCTCGTGGATAACTTTCCCTTAACAATAGTTGTCTTGATAGTATTAAGAAATTTGTTGAACTCTCTGTTAGTCGACTCCATTTCTTTCTTTCTTTAGTACTATTAAATTTATATCGGTTATCAGTTGACAGATAATGATTGCGGCTAGGCCGTAATCTGTAGCAGACGTTAGTATTTTTAATTTTTAGTAGCTGCTCTTGTTGTTAGTCGTTGCTGTTATTATTAACTACTAGTAACTGTTATTATTAACTACTAGTAACTGTTGTTGTTAACTACTAGTAACTGTTATTATTAACTACTAGTAACTGTTGTTGTTAACTACTAGTAACTGTTATTATTAACTACTAGTAACTGTTATTATTAACTACTAGTAACTGTTATTATTAACTACTAGTAGTTGATGACACCAACTGGTCGGGCAGTTAACACTACGTTATTGGCCAGCATGTCGGTAATCAAGTAGAGTGTATAGTCGGAACCGCTATCGGCTATTGCCGACAGCTGCAGCTGCAGCACTGTGTTGATCTCGTAGCCGTCAGACTTGTAGAATCGTTTACTGTTAGGATCGAACTCAATAAGTTGATCAGCCGGAAACAGGCTAACTCTAGCTGGTGACTTGAAGCTTTTGGCTGCATCCAGAGCTCGACTATCAATGGTGTTACGGCTGCTACTAGCCAACTCTTCTAACCGGACTATGTCATCATCCAAGAGTGACATCCAGTAGATGTTATCAGTCAAGATTAGCCAGGCATCCTCTTGGCTAAAGTTGGCATCAGCCAGAAACTTTTTGAGTGTCAAGTAGATAGTGTACTCGGACTTGACAGTCAGCTTGGGTAGTAACTGTAGGGTATCATCTAGTGAGAATATCTGAGCCAGGTTGATATCGGTCAGGTAAAGACCAATTTTGTTCAGTATACTGTTAACTAAATTGGCTAACTCATCAATGCTAAGTTGGTTGTTGAGGTAGTTGTCGTACAGTTCCGTGAGTATTGACGTTAGATCCTGTAATAGTTGGTTACTGTCGTAGTTCTGTATCAGTTGTTCGTAGTTAGTTGACATCGTGATTTTAATGAGTAAAAATTTTGTTAAGGTTATAAGTTGGGCTTGTAATCGAATGGGTTGTAGGTCGAGCTTATAACCAGATAGACTATAAGTTGGTTCATAACCAACTAAGCTACAAGTTTAACTTGTAACCAAGTAAGTTGTTGATTAGGAGTAGTAATGGTAGGTCCAAGTTACAAGCTTAATTTGTAATCGAATAGTCTGTTGACTAGTAGCGGTAAAGGCCTAAAACTCCACAGCCAAAGGTTGGAAACCGAACTTATTGTTGATATTAGCCAGGTCAATAACAATACGGTCGTTGGTGTCGTAGACAACTAGTTGATATGGACCGGCACCTTGGGCCACAACTGTACCGTTGCGGGTGACGGATAAGATAAAACCAGTGCTATCAAAGTAGACGTGGTATATCGGTGAACTCAAGATGTAGTATTGGTTATTGTCTATTAGGATTAGTTGATAGGTCAAGGAGTTACAGACCTGACACAGGTAACTGTAAGACGATCTGGTGGAGTTGGCCACGAAAGATTTACTATTAAGTTCAACGTCGGTGAAGACGGCTGATGCTTGACCAATATAGACATCTGGGAACGGTACTCTCGTCAGGTCTACTTCAGAGAAGTAACAACAAGAGCCTTCATGTATTAGCGGTTTTTGGTACAACACGTTATTAATGACTACTACGCCATTACTGGGTATCGGACAAGAGTTGGAACTAGCAAGATTGTAAATCCAAGCTTGTAGCACAAAGTTACGATCGCAGGTATCATAGCCAGCTGGCGGTAATAGACTGGGGGTATGAAGATTTTGTTGCCAGGAGACAGCATAGACTAAGGCTGAAATGCTGATCACTAACCACAACAATACAGCGCACAGAATTACATACCAACGTAACTCTAGCATGCCATAATATGTGTTTTTATGTCAACAATTTTGTTGACATATTGTTATTGATATATTGATGCCGATATTGATAGTGACAATGATGCTGATATACTGACACTGATATTGATAGTGACAATGATGCTGATACATTGATGCCGATATTGATAGTGACAATGATGCTGATATACTGACACTGATAGTGATAGTGATGTTGATATACTGATAATGATAGTGACAATGATGTTGATATACTGATACTGATAGTGATAGTGATGCCGACATTGATAGTGACAGTAATGCTGATATTGACACTGATAGTGGCTGTTACTACTAGAATAACGATAACATGTTGTAGCTGGGCTACAACTTCTACATGATAAATATGTGTATATACACGGCTGTGAAAACTTACTGATTAGAATCTTATGATAAAATCGGTTGCCACCTAACAACACCTAATTTAACTGTAATCTCCATCAACGTCAACAACAATAACAACAATAACAACAATAACAACAACATAAGAATTTTACCCCTATAAATAACATAGTAGTTATGGAAGTATCCCTAATACTGCTATTAGTAGCCGCTATTATTTGGCTACTATTGGTGATTTTATATTTTGTGAGAGTGGCACCCTTCAACTACACCTACTTTGCTCCTGACCCTAGAGATTGGCAGGTCAAGTCAGAAGAGCAGCAGGTAACCACCGAAATCAACTATGAACCATATCTCTACGATCAACCTCAGCAGCCAGCTGAACAGATTTATCGTCACTTCATCAACTACTACTGTGAGTTGGGTCCAACAGGTTTAGGTAATTTATATGAAGATAAGCTGTGCAACCCCTTCCCCTTAGACCTCTGGATTACGTATGGTGATGATCCTGTTGCCACCACCGATGCTGATATGTCAGGAATTATTACCGTGCCCAGTATACTACAAGGAGCCCGACCTTTTATGATTGCTAACTCTACCTTGGCTGCCCGGCAGAAACTACTAGCCCGGGCCGCAGCTAACCGTCGTTGGTTACTATAGGCTGTACAGTAGTGTCTGTACAACTTACAGTTGTACAGCAGCAGCGGCCGGAAGGAGTGTTTGGTTGCGTCTGTACAACTTACAGTTGTACAGACGCACAACTAGAAGTACACCCCCATTTGCACTCACCGATGAGAGTTGATCTGGTTTCTACCACCAACCATCTGCATCTTCAGACTGGGAAAAAAGTAAAACTTATTGAGAATTGTGTTTCTTGTTTTCTATAAAATGTCGCATGAATTCCTATCGCTAAATAACCCCTACATTAGGGAGTTTTTAAGCTCAGCCGCCAACTCTAATGCCAATACAGCTGCCGCTAAGAAGGCTCTAGTTAAGGCTAGCAAAGCCAATGCTAGCTACAAGTACCCAGCATTCTTAGAGGCAGCCAATGCTGTCAACTATGATCCCTTCTGGAGGAAACTGTTGCAGGACGCGGCTAAGGGCAAGTTCATGTCTAACTTTTTCTTTGATGGTGTATCTCTTAGTTATCGCCATAAGGGGCACACCGAGCTAGCCAGTGATTGTGAGGCTGAGGATAGAGCCACTACTTTTATCCAATTTCACCAGAAGTTTGGTGTGCAGTCGCCCCGTGACGTGTGTAATGGGGCCAGTAATAAGACAGTATTTCAACCCATCTCTGATGCCAGCATTCTTAAGTCGATAAGTAAGTCGGTGCCTAAACGCTCTGAGATGATTCGCAAGTATGTCAACATCGAGTACAGTCACTTACCTAAGTATATTCAGTCTGAGTTGATCACCCAGATCTACGCAGCTTTTGATACTAAGCGTCTCAAGACCAGTGATATTGTTATCCAAGATGGTAACATTGTTAATATTGATGGTTTAGAGGCTAGTGAAGAGGGGGTGAGTATCAACAAGGAGATACCAGTCTCCAAGAAGGGCCGTAGCAGCAACAGTTCAAGAGCTAGTAGTAAGCCTAGTAATGAACATTATGAGGCTTGGCTCAAGTATCTCAAAGCTTTCAGTGAAGACTTAGATCACGATGTTGTCAGTAAAGACACACTGACACGTATCAAGTCTGCGTTGAATAGCAGCGGTAAGAGTACAGATGACAGTACTGTAATTAGCGAGTCGATGGTCTGTGAGGGTAGTAACGGTGGTGATGAGTAGTAGGTGTAGGTGTAGACTTTATATGTTTGATGACTTCCATCTAGAGCGAGGTTATCACACGTGAGTAGTTAGTTATAGAAGTTACAACTGTAGGCTATTGTAAATAATAGAGGCATGTTAGCAACTTCTCACACGCGATATCACATTCGTATTTTTCAACACAGACAACAACTTATCATAACATGATGTTATGATATACATGTTACAGACTTCAAGGTTTTTAGTAGGTTGGGGATTTCTCGCTAGTTATAAGTTTAACTTATAACAGAGTTTTTTGTAACAGTTATGGACCTAACTTATAATAGGATTTTGTAGTAGTTAAGGACCTAATCTATAACAAGATTTTGTGGTAGTTATAACTCTAAGTTATAGTAGTTACAACTCTGAGTAGTAACAAGATTTTGTAATGGTTACAATTCTAGGTTATAACTCTTATAATCTCTAAGTAGTAACAAGATTGTGTAGTTATAACTCTAAGTTATAGTAGTTACAACTCTGAGTAGTAACAAGATTTTGTAATGATTACAATTCTAGGTTATAACTCTTATAATCTCTAAGTAGTAACAAGATTGTGTAGTTACAACTCTGAGTTGTAACTACTCTGAGTTGTAACTACTCTGAGTAGTAACAAGATTGTGTAGTTATAACTCTAAGTCATAATTCTTATAATCTCTAAGTAGTAATAAGTTTTTGTAGTAGTTTGTAAGGTTTTTGTAGTGATTAATATAGAAGTCCTATTGTAACCTAGAGTTATAAATACTACAAAAACCTTACAAACTACT
>Ga0302315_10003913_pt1 | contig 13231 bp, 5 predicted proteins | sample III_Palsa_N3_1_FD_200532 | JGI IMG/M metagenome (GOLD analysis project Ga0302315, IMG submission 200532) | Peat permafrost microbial communities from Stordalen Mire near Abisko, Sweden - III_Palsa_N3_1 | ecosystem: Environmental > Terrestrial > Soil > Palsa > Peat permafrost | place: Sweden... | reverse complement strand
GGGAGACCTATGCGGCGGCCGATCTACGGCATTACCTTCCTGCTTTTCCCCTTACTATCGGTAATTTCTATGGAAGACATGGTACTATCAATGGTGATAAACCTGCCGGACTGAGACAAGAAAGAATTTCCATATCCGGTCTCCCGTTTTTGACGCCTCCCGTCTTTGTATACAATGATGGCGGAGACATCGTCCGACTGTAAGGATAAAAAACGACGGCTTTTATTTAATTCAAAGACTTTCAACAGGCCTTTATTCTGGCTGGCCGCTATCAAATATTTTCCATCAGGGCTTCGAAGCTTGACCAGCGCCTTGCCATTTCCCGGAATGAAGATCCCGCTTTGTAAAATATTTAGCGGCGTAAACTTTCCTTTGCCGTCCCCTTTTAGCATTAATCCATTCAATGCATCATATCGCCCGTATGAAGGAACTGTCCCGTAGTCATTGGTGTTCATGCAAATATCCAGATTGCCGTCGCCATCAAAATCGTCCGTGATCATTCCATTGATCGCCGAGTACTGGGCCATATCGGGCAAGGGCTCCATCGTAAAAGTTCCATTCCCATTGTTCCTGATAAAACAACTTTTAAAATTGTTGGCCGAGTATTTAATGGAGTTCTCCAATTCCTGCGGCGTGAATAATTGATCAAAGGTTGTCCCCGCAAATGCTTTATAAGACAGGAACCTTTTTTTCAGGAAAGGTAATTGTAAAAGAAGGTCATCCCGCGAAGCGCTTACAAACTCTTTTGGCTCGCCGCCTTGCTTATCTTTTATAAAGGAGGTGAGCATGCACTGTTCAATTCCCTGATTATAAAAATCCTTCGCATAGATAGATACAGGATATTGATCACTGGCTTTGTAGAAAGAATTCCCTCCGAGATTGCTCACTACATAATCAATATTACCATCATTGTCGAAATCACCGGCGGTGATACTGTTCCACCAGCCGATCTGGTGGCCGATTTGAGAAGAGGGTGTAATATCTTTGAATTGCCCATGATCGTTTTTCAAAAAGGTGACCGGCATCCATTCCCCTGCCAATACCAGGTCCGGCCAGCCATCATTGTCAAAATCGGTCCAGATGGCGTCGCATACCATCCCGATATTCAGCAATGGTTTCGCCACCGTTTCCGTTACGTCAGTAAATTTCACTTTACCATCTTTTGTGTCATTTCGATAGATGGCACAGGAAACAGGCTTTGGATAATTCCAGGGATCCACGCGACCGGCGACAAACAAATCCAGTTTTCCATCATGGTCATAATCGATTGCCCGGACACAGGATTTGCTGGTCAGGTTCTTTGGCAGTGCCATGGTGTCCAGGGTGAAATTTCCTTTGCCATCATTGATATACAATTTATCCTGGTAGGCCTGACCACCAGGAGCATTTTCATAACCGCCTGCGGCGATATAAAGATCCAGGTCCCCGTCATTGTCGGCATCGAACAAAAGAAGGCCCATGTCATCCCAGTTCTTTTTATTTTGCCCGGGAAGAATATGCCTGGGTATAAATGTCCCGTCTTTTTGTTGTAATAACAATGTTGTGGGATTGGAGCCGGATCCGCCAATGAAGATATCATCGAGGCCGTCGCCATTAACATCACCCACGGCCATGGCAGGTCCGTATTCGGAAAACTTGTGGGGTAATAATTTTTGAATATTGAAATCTATAAAATCTGTCTGTGTATGCTGATAATGGATTCTTCCCGAGTCTTCGATTGGCCGAAATAATGCCCGGGTGGCTTTTGGATGTTTGTCCCAGCTATAGGCTTCGCGGGCATTAGCATGACTGACCGTCATTCTTTGATTGACTTCAACATTTGAAAAAAACTGTTTTTTCCCATCCGGCCATTTGACGATCATCGAGTCGATCCGGGATGTTCTTCCCAGGCCGAAATGCGGGTCTATCTGATTTGTGGAAAGATAGCCGCGATAAGGTGTTTGCTCATACACCTGCTGCTTCCCATCATAATATAATTCGATCCATGCACCGAGGCCATTGCGATTCAGCGAATCCCCTATCAGCCTTATGGTGAGATAGTTCGATGTATCTTCAGAGCTATTCCGGTAAATGAAGGCCTCATCATTGATATTGTTGATGACGAGATCCAGTTTGCCGTCATTATTCAGGTCGACATAGGCCGCGCCGTTGGCGAAAGACGATGTTGTCAGGCCCCAATGGTTCGATACGTCCGTAAATGTCGCATTCCCCTCATTTTGAAAGGCATAGTGTTGCAGTTTGACCTGGGGTATTTTACTCAATACTTCCTTTTTCGAAGCGTATGCAAACGATTTCTCGCGGAAGGCAATAAAATCATGATCCGTCAGGTCCTTCGGAAAACCATTGGTAATAATAATGTCACGAAAGCCATCATTGTCAAAATCCTGCACGAGCGGAGCCCAGCTCCAGTCCGTTGAGGAAATGCCCGCCCAATAACCAATATCACCGAATATCGGGTCGCCGACAGAATCGTCTTTACCGACGCGGGGTCCCATATTTAACTGAAGCGTATTTCTTACATATTGATATTGATAACCAAAACGATCATTGTTAAGATAATTTTCATAATTGTAGCCCGACATCAGCAACTTTTTCCTGTAGTTGTCTTCAGGGTCCATATCCATTTCTATCACGTCCGGGAGCCCATCGTTATTGATGTCCATCACATCCGCCCCCATGCCGTTGGCGGAAGTGTGTTTGAAATAGTCCGCTGCCTTTTCAGTAAAGGTGCCATCATGGTTATTGATGTAGAGGAGATCGTTTGAGAGGAAATCATTGGCTACAAAAATATCTTTCCAGCCGTCTTTGTTGAAGTCGGCAATGGTAGCGCTGTGACCATAGCCCTCAATAGTCACACCCGCCTGTTGGGTGACATTCGTGAACACCGGATGCCCTAATTTTGCGTTCCAGTCATTCCGGTACAAACGACCTGTGCTAGGGGCGGAACCGTCTTTTATTTTTGGCCGGTAGACAGAAGGGTTTACGTCCTGGTCAAATTCATTCACGGCAATGTACAAATCCAGGTCGCCATCGTTATCATAATCAAAAAAATACGCCATCGTCGAAAATGACGTGTCATTCAGGCCGTATTCCGCTGCCATCTCTTTAAAAATGGGGACGCCCTGTTTATTTACCCCCTGGTTTATATACAGCAGGTTTTGTCTTTTTCTCGCGTCCGGCGATATAGTAGCACAAACATAAATATCCGGCAAGCCATCATTATTGATATCGACTACGGAGACGCCGCGGCACCACCTGCCGTTGCCATTTACATGGGCAATGTCCGTGGCATCTTCAAATTTAAAATTCCCTTTGTTCAAATAAAGTCTGCACGGCACCTGGTTGCCTGCAAAATAAATATCAGGAAGGCCGTCATTGTTAAAGTCGCCGATACCTACGCCGGCGCCATTATATAGATTCGGAAGATCGAACGGATTGACGGTATCGTTTTCGACGATATGATTGTTGAAATGTACATTGGAATAATTGGAAGGAACAAGTTGAAATAAAGGTTTCTCTCTCCTACATGAAATGACCAGAAAACATAAAAAGACAACAGCAAAAGTTGACTGATTTTTCATTTAAGACCTTTATCACTGCGTTATAATGCAATAAATTACGTAGATTCGGGCACATATTAAAGCAAAAAATCACACATCATGAAAAAGCTACTGTTTACGGTTGCCATCGCCAGTCTTACATTCGCGTGTAATGATGCCCCCAAATCATCCAGTTCTACTACAGACACAACGGCGGCCACGCCCCCCCCGGCAGCGGCTACTGATTCTTCGGCTGCTGCAACCCAGCCCGCTTTGAAGGATAGTTTGATGACATTGAAAGATGGCAAAATGATGATCGTAAAGAATGGTGCATGGGTGGCATTGGGCGCAGAGGTGACATGCACTAATGGCCGTAAGGTTTCTGTTGATGGAACAGTAGCGAAAAAGGATAAGAAAAGAAAGCTGGAAGAAGGAATGATGATCGACAAAGACGGCCAGATCATGGATAAGAATGGTAAGTTGATGGATACCAGCGGTTGGGATTAATTATTGTTCGCGATATAGATTTTGGCATCCTGGTGAAAGGTTTGCCAGGTATGCCAAAATTCATTGTATGATTGCACCGGCAGAAGCTTTTTGCCCAGTAGCGGCCCGTGGATACATACCCCGTCCATATTCCAGCTCGAGTGTGTTTCATCATCCACTAATAAATCCTTGTTGCCTGAGATTTGAAAGGTCAGTGTAGAGTCATCAACCCGACGGTCATAGACGTGAAAAGAGGCCAGGTCGGTTTCGATGGTTAATAAGATAGGTAATTGATCCAGCGAATCCTGGATAATTTTCTTTTGCAGCAATTCATTCCAGTCGTAGGCCTTTGAAGAAAAATTGGTCATCACACCGACGATCCATGAGTTATGTTGCCATGAAGCAAGGTCCCTTCTTACCAGTGGGCTTCGCATTGTGCCCTTGTCATAATCTTCCAGCCCGAAATAATGATCCATAAATGTTGTATCCGGTTTCATCACCTGGGATTTGGGATATTGCCTGAGCCATGCATCCAGTGTCATTTGCGATGAGGGAAATTCTTTTAATACCTCTCCTTTCAGCGGGCCCATGATCGCCACCCCTGTTGCCTGCTGCCACCAGCTTTTTGTTGTGGCATCTTCAAATACTGCATTGAAATGGTCCATGCCGACAAGACGGAAGGACTCCTGCCGTCCATTCACTATCGGACTGAATACGCGACCCGATCTGCACACTGTACAGTAGGTGATCATTACAGGAGTTTTCCCGACCGTGTCGATCACCTGGTGATGATAACCGATCAATTGTATGGGATAAGCTTTTGCCTGTCCATCGATCATTACGCCAATAACCAATTTCGATTTATCCATGTCACTATCGCTTGCATTAGTGAAGGATTTATTTACCGGTTGATAAAATATTTTATCCGCCGGCAATCTGAAATTGAATGCGTAAAACAGGATGCCATAAGATATCAGGCTCAATGGTAAAAGTATTTTTGCCCAGGTTCTGTCACTTTTAAAAGCGGCGGGCAATGCATAGCATGCGAGGGCCAATGCAAGGATCCTGATCCATACAATCGATTCATCTAACCAGTAGGCATAGGAGACAGTATTGCCGACCTGACTACCCGGAAAAGGCATGACAAAATAGACGCGTAATATTTCCGCGAAAAATAGGAGAAGCAGCGCGATGAAAACAATAAGACGCTTCACATATCCAGGAACTTTCACGGAAAGTAAATGAGCAGGTTTGAGGACTATGGCGGCAGCAATTCGTTTCACAGTTATTTGGCCAATTATGGCAGTAATTTAGGGAAAATCGGTAAGAAAACCAAGAAGTACAGGGGGTACTATGATCACCCCCGCTTCCCCGCCTCCAGCGCATGCGCCGTCTCCCCGTCAGGTGATAACACTCCTTCGCCGGACTCGCTGATCAAGACGATCAGGGCGATCCATGCGGCGGAATCGCTTAACTCCATTCATTCGTCGCGCGTTTCTGTGCGCTCGTCGGCTGAAAACTTCATTCCGTCTGAAGAATGCCTTCAGGCTGTGATAGCAGAGAAAATCGACGTATCTTAGCTGTTGCAATTCCATTGCAATTTCCAGTGCTGAAATCCGATATTCCGATGACAAACCTGTATCCGTTCTGAGAAGACATAAATTCCAAATTCTCTGAAAAGCCTCCGAATCAAATTGGGGGCTTTTTCATGCTTCAGCGGCGGCCGCCGCGGTCAATGGTCATGCCCGCCCGACGGCATATCGCTCGCCCGGAAAGAGGCCAGTTCGCCCGGGCTATACAGGATTGTTTTCTCCTGTCGTATGAAGAGTATGGAGGACAGCGGTCTGGAGAATGTGGGGTTCAGGTGTGTGAGCGATAAATAATGCTCCCCGGGATTCACATGGCGTATCTCACAGTACCCTTCGTGACAACTGACTTTAACCACATGCCCGTCCATCCTGACCACCGCCGACCCCGACCGGCAAGGAAGATACACATGGCCGATAGTATTACCCGGCAAAATAATCCTCATCGTAAAGCTGTCAGGTTTGTTGTCAAAGCTTTCTTCGATAGCTCCCCGAATGGTTTGGTAAGTCAGCGCTGCATGTTCAAGCGATCCGGGCTGCGGTTTGATCTCTACTTCTCCGAAACCCGGTGTTAATGGCTGAATACCTGCAAGGTGCCTGACGATGTAGTTGGCCGGAACGGTACCCCAGGCATGACACCAGTCCTGATTAGGTTTGTATTCCTGTCCCCAGGCTTCCATGGTCATCGACGCGCCTTCGCGAAGCATGTTATACCAGCTTCTTTTTTCTGTCGATGTCAATAGCCGCAGAGCGTATTCCGTATCATTAACCCGGGACAGCGCATCCAGCAGGAACTGTGCTCCGTAAACACTGCAAGCCATGCCACGGGAATGGATAAAAGACACCACCGACGCCATTTTCTCCTTTGGCACCAGCCCGAATGCCAGTGCAAAGAAATTGGCGTGGAGGGAGCTATGCCCCATGCCTTCTCCATCCAAAACCAGCTTTGTTTGTGCGTCAAAAAATGTCCGTTGGAATGCAGCCTGTACGCGGGTAGCTTCACGCCTGTAGTAATTGGCATCGGAGAGGTTACCCAGCGCCGTCGCCAGCTTAGCCATTACTTCCAGGTCGGCATAATAAAATGCATTGACAACGGCATTATAATCCGTAAAGACGAAGCCGTCTGTTTCTCCGGGTTGCGGCCAGTCTACAATATCTTTTAGCTTTGAATCATTATCAAATTGTGTAAAATGGATAGACTTCAGAAAATCCGGCGTCTGTTTACCTGTACGGGTACTGATCAGTCCGTCTCGCCTCGCCAGCGCTGTCAGTAATTTAGCCTTCAGCTGTGGATATAACTTTGCAGCCAGCCGCTGGTCGCCGGAATAAAGATAGTCGTTCCATGCAATGAGGATATTCTGCAAAGACCATTCGGTCGGCCAGGTAGGGTGATAGACGAGATAGTCCAGCGTTCTTTCAGCCATGGTAAACTCCGCATCACTGGCATAATGAGACAACTGGGTAATCAGCGCGTCTGCTTCATAAGGGATTCGTTCGCGGTCGCCATCGACGTAATAACCCGAAAACGAGGTAGCTTTTATCGTATACTTGCACAGTTCCCAAATTTTATTTAACACAGTATCCGAGCTCGTGAAAGTGGTGGCGCCATCGTCAAAAGTACTGGTGACCAGGTAGCGGGAAACACTGTCAATACGATACCTTGTTGGCGCATCGGCAATCTCTGCATACCGGAAAGGCAGCACCTCCCCAATGTCTGCGGGCATTAATATGGCTTTTTTAGCCGTATTCCTTATATCCGGTGGTATGGCCGGGACATAGCATTGCTGCCCCTGTGTCAGCGGTACTTTGATCATTCTATACCGAACCGAACCGGGTGGTGTTTTATTAATATGCCCGTCAGGTGTTAAGGCTTCCCCCAGGTGAATGATCAGCGTATCATTCGTATTCCGGGAACTGACCGACAATCTTACCTGGCTGAAACCGTCCCGGCCAAAGTCATACAGTATACTGCCGGTATCAGGCCGATTGGTCTTCACGGGTTGTTGAAGTGTCTTGACCAGCACAAAAGAAGGCAGGCCAAAATCGGCTGGTTTTTCCCCGGTGCAAAATGCCTGGATGGAGGAATAAGGGCCAACTTTCCCATCCCCGCCCCATGCCCGGACTTTCCAGTAGTAGATTCTGGATGGCTGCAATGCAGTACCCTTGAATAAAATGCCGGTACCGCTGCCGCCGGTCTTCCGTCCGGAGTTCCAGATATCTGCCGAGTCATTCATGAGCCACTTTTCCTGACTGGCGACCAGGATTTGCCAGGCGGACTGGTATTGATTGGAAAGGACCCACGAAAACGCGGGAAAGCGGCTATTCACCCGACTGAATTGGTCAGGATGTCGCAAAAGATCGACTCTCAGCGCAAAGGGAGCATTTTTTTCCTCAGCGGGGATCACCCAGTCATTCTCCCCCGCTTTCAGCAGGTATGTTTTATTCTTCCAGATGAATTGGCCGGATGTATGTGACGGAAGACTGATTTTTATGTTCCATTTACCTTTCTCCAAAACATAGGCAACAGCCACTTTGCCGTTTGGATGAGGCATCTCACCGCTCACATTGGTCAATGTTCCCAGATGGGGTTCTATTTTTATCTGGCTGAATCCCGGTGCATAGCTGTCTATTCCCAACACAGTCCTGAAAAATTCTATATTCGGACTGCTACCCCAGGCATGGCAATCAGATCGGGTAGTGTTGACATCGGAAACCTCGGCCCAGGTGGTGAGACCCATGGCCATGTTTTGCCGGTAAATATCCAGCCAGTCTGTATAATGATCACCCAGGCCCGCTTTCACCAGTGCCTGGTTCAGATAATATTTAAAGTAGATAGTGCATTGGGTCAGGCTTTTGTCGTTTAGCAGCGCGGTCGCCACCGCTGGCATATCTGCATCGCTCACCATGCCGGTGAGTATGGCCAGCGAGTTGACGTGCTGGGAAAACCCGGTTTTTTCTTTGGTGTCGGCATACAGTTTTTTAACCGGGTCCCAGTACTTGCGCCGGATGGTAGCTTTCAACTGTGCAGCTTTCTGAGCGTAAATAACTGCATAATCGTGCAGCCCGATTTTGGCTTCCATTTCTGCTGCCCACTGGTATGCCCACAGCAATTGCAGGTCATATATGGCTGCACAGCCGTCGCTGCCTTTTGACCCTCCGCCCATATTGCCCACCCAGTCGACAAAGGCCCAGTAGGGCATGTCTTTTATCGAGCCGTCCGGCAGCTGGTATTTGCTGAAAAAATCCAGTATGCCCCGTTCGCCGGGCAGTTTATTTTTGATAAACCCGTCATCGCCGCGGTACATCCAGTAGTCATGCAACATGCAGATATACCATAACGAAAAAGTGGATATGACCTGTGTGCCTTTTGTCGGATAACAGCTCCTGGTTACGCCTTCGGGTAATCGGGAATCGTCAATCTCATTAAGGGCATTCCGTGCCAGGCGGTCATCGCTGGTATTGTAGTAAGATACCATTGCCTGGATGCGTGTATCGCCAATGTATTGCAACTGCTCATAATAAGGACAGTCCGTATAGGTTTCCCAGGCGTTAAGCCTTGCCGTACGCCAGCCGATATCCAGCATTTTATTGATTTCGGTATCGGCAGTATTAAATACCGAGGTTCGTTTAAAAGGGTAACCCGTAAAAGTGCCATAAAGGTCGTCGATCACCAGCGGGTCATTTTTGGTTTGCACCAATAACCTGATGTAACGAAAAGTACGAAAGTTTAGCGTTGTAAACGACTGGCCCTGGCTGCCATTGGCAATCAGACTGTCTTTTCGCCCTATAAACTCCTTGCCATCCACTTCATTCCGGTTGCCTTTGGCAGTTCCATTACTGCCTTTTTCGTAAAGCGATTCGGCATATCCTAATGATATGCCCGCATCTTTGCCGCCGCTAAAAAGCAAAGTAACATAGGCGTTTGTCTCATAGGTTTGATCGAGCAATAAAGCGACGGTAGTGTTCGCGGGGATAGTTAAGGAGGTCTTTTCTCCCGGGAACGTCGGCGGAATGCTTATCCCCGTTGCCATCCGCAGTACAGGAATACGCTGAGATGTCATCTCTCTCGGCGGTAGTGGCGAAGGCACCAAAGACCAATCGGTACCCCATGCCATGCCTTTCAACTTTCCGTCCGATACCTTAGCTGCCCATGGCCAGGCGCCGTCATCATAACCGTCGGCCGTCCAATCGCCTTTAATAGCCTGGTTCATATCTACCATTTCGCCCTTGCTGGCAGCAAAAAAATAGCCGGGGACAGGTTGATGCCCTGCATCGCGGATGCACTTCCAGCTCGTATTGGTATTCAGTATTTCTTCTGCCTGAGAATGGCCTTGCAAAATAAAACCTGTTCGGAAACTGATCTGTGCTTCGGGACGAAATTCGGCCTCATTCCAAACGAGTGCAGCTATGATATTTTTTCCTGCAACAAGATAAGACGACAGATCAAGCGTTTCGTAATTCCAGAAATAGTAGTCGCCACGTGCCGGACCGAGAGAGACCAGCGTGCCGTTGACATATAATTTGTATCGGTTATCTGCTGATACATGAATGATAAAGCTGGCCGGTTTAGCCGGCAGGCTGATGGTTTTACGGAAATAGTAAACCCCATAATGATTTCCGGGGTCATTGGGTGCGGCTATCCAGTCAGCATTCCATTCTTTCCTGTCCGGTAGGACACCGGGCTGCGAATAGCTATGGATGACCAACAGTAGACTTGCCATCAAAATCGATACGGTAAAAGAAGATTTCATTGTAAAAGTATTTTTACTACCCGGCTATAGACTGAACTTTCCATCTGGAGGAAGTAAGCTCCGCTGCTCAATCCCCCGGGCAGGTTGATCGTATAGGTTCCCGCAGGACCGCTAAGCGATATCCGGTTGGCATATACAGGCTGTCCGGTTACATTCCTGATCACAAGATAAGCATCCCGGCTGTTGAAACCTTCATAGGATACATTAATGCAATGATGGGCAGGATTGGGATAGGCATTCAGCCGCCAGCCTTCTTGTCCATTGCCATGGCTGCCGATCGGGCCGCCGCCGGTGGCCGGTGGTTGGTCATAGGGAGAAATGGAAGAGTCGATCAGTTGCAACGGCACGCGCAGCCCGCGGGGCCGGTAATAATCAGGATCGAAGCCATTGTTGATGCAAGCTGGTTCGCAATTGCTGTAACCATTGATATCATAGGTGATCAGCAATTCATTCTTGTTGTTGATGTATTCCGGATGTATGTTGGGACCATACCAGAATGGCGTATGCCCCAGGTCGTTGTCCGGGATCGTATACAGCGTCTTTTGAGGTGAAAATGGCCCGGTCAGGCTGTCGGCCGTCGCCGAGTAGAGATGTGTTCCGGCGTCGCAACTGACCGTGAATTCCGTGCTGACCAGCACATATTTGTTACGCACTTTGGCTACGTATACGCCATTGCTGGCACCGGTGGCGATCGGCGCAATATGCGAGATCGACGTGTCCCACGCCGAGCCGTTCCAGAACGACCAGGGCGCCGCCGGGTTGTTCCGCGGGAACCGTGCGACAACGACATTGCTGGTGATAAATGCCGACTGCACTCCCCAGGTGTAAATATAATTGCCTTTTTCAGCCGTGTCAAAACCAATCCCGAACGTAATACCATTGAAGTTCTGCAAGGAGTCGTAGCCTGCTACTGTCAGGGAGGGAAAGACCATCTTGCCCAGGAAATCATTGCCGCCGCTCGTGAAACCGAGCCCCCCGCTGAAATTCATAATATTCATGCAGTACACATATACGGTATCGCCGCGCTGGTAGCCGCCGGTAGGCCACATGAGGTAGTTGTCGTTCGGGTTGTTTTTGAAAAAGCTCGGGATGCCCGGGCCATTGCCGGTCAGAGTAGAGGTATTTGTCCACTGCCAATTGCCGGTCGGCTGCACCAACACGGAATTACGGACCTGGAATAAGCATCCGGTTGTTCCGGCCATCGTATCGTAGTTGTTGATATAGCTGTCATCCATCGCCCAAAGATCCCTCCCATCGGACAAAGGGATAGAGGCCGATCCATCGCTGGCGATCCAACCACTGTCCCGGTTGAAGAATCCCGTCACCAGCGGATCTTTATCAATGCCGGGATTGACCGGGATTACATTGGCGCTCAGCAACATCATATCGGGTACGGGTGAGATGTAAGTAAAGCCATCCGTTGTCCCGGCGAAGGTCATGCGGAACTGATAGACAGAGTCCCGGGCCAGACTGTCCGTCGGTCTGATATCCCACTCAAATTCCTGCTTCGTTCCGGCATTCAGCGTATCGGGAAACTGCCAGGTGCTGACCAGCACCTTTCCGCCGGCAAATGTACCGGCCCCGTCATCTCTGATCTGGGAAGTGGTAGCCTCGCCATCCCGGACGAAAGGGCTGAAGCGCGCCATGACAAAATCATGTCCCGCTATACTATCCGTCACCGCCGTCCAGGCGCCAGATGAACCCCGTTGGTACTGTAGCCCGATCATGCCCGTCTCGTTATTGCCCAGGCTGTTGACGATCTCCATCCGGATGCGGATAGACTGGCCCGGTATGAAGGGGTTGGTGGTCGGAAAATCCTGGGACGAATGCCAGGTAGCCCTGGTTTGAGAACCATTGTCCTTGCGCCAGCGCCAATGGGCCTGGCTGAAATTGGCATATAAGGGGCTGCCGGCAATGAGTAGCAAAAAGAATAATAATAGTTTCATAAAATGGAAGGTTTTTTATTGATGATGATGATGGCAAGTACAAAGAGCAGACAGATAAAGACCGGAATCAAGGGGTAACGGACGGCTACAGTAATCTTGTCATTGGGATGGACTGTGAACAGAAACCCCGTCGTATCGATACGGCCGGAGGCGTCGATAAAACCGCTCCAGCCGTTGTTGCTGTTGACAGCGATATCCTTGCGGGTTTCTACCGCGCGGAGCCGGGCGTTATAAAAGTGTTGCCTGACAAGCCACGTATCACGGAACCACCCGTCATTGCTCATGTTCAGGAGAAACGCGGCACCCTCCCGGACACGATGGGCTGCGGTGCCGGGCAAGGCCGACTCGTTGCAGATCAGCACACCTGCTTTTCCATACGGCGTCTCCAGCGGCAGGTCGTTATCTCCGGGTTCCACTGAATAACCGTCGGAGGATAAAAAAGGAAATTGCAGACCCAGCCACGGCTGTTCAATAAACAATAAAGCGTATTCCTTATCATACCGCCCTGCCACCTTTCCATCCGGCAGCAGACAATACGCGGAGTTCCGCACCACTCCCGCCGACACAGCAGTATTCATCCCCAGCACATGCGTGATCGATTGCGGCCTGGAATGACGAAGTATTTCTGCTACCAGGTCGTCGTCGGGCGACCAGGTCCACGGGATAGCAGATTCCGACCAGAGGAGCATCCCCGGATGGGCAGCGATGCAGATGTCTTCCTGCTGAAGCAGCCGCTGTACACGAGCATTCCCGTTAGTGGAATCCCAGACTACCTCAGGCGGGATATTTTCGGTCACAATAGCAAGAGGGAACGATGGTCCCCGGTCTTCCACCGGCGGCGGGAGCAACCACCAGCCCCATAACATATAACACCCTATCACCAACAAAACAGCCGTGGCGTATTTCCAGCTACGCCGAAGGAT
>Ga0302315_10003911_pt1 | contig 13245 bp, 3 predicted proteins | sample III_Palsa_N3_1_FD_200532 | JGI IMG/M metagenome (GOLD analysis project Ga0302315, IMG submission 200532) | Peat permafrost microbial communities from Stordalen Mire near Abisko, Sweden - III_Palsa_N3_1 | ecosystem: Environmental > Terrestrial > Soil > Palsa > Peat permafrost | place: Sweden... | reverse complement strand
TTGGTCATCTGTGTCGGCGATGTACAGGTTGCCCGCTCCATCCACCGCAACCCCAGCCGGATAATACAACTCCGCGCCTGCCGCCGTCGCCGACCCACCGTCCCCGCAGATTGTCCCGGTTCCGCCAGTGCAACCCGTTCCACTGCCCGCCACGGTGGAGATGTCGCCCGTCGCCGCCGTTACCTTGCGGATACGTTGGTCGTGAGTGTCCGCGATGTACAGGTTGCCCGCTCCATCCACCGCAACCCTGGCCGGACCATTCAACTCCGCGCCTGCCGCCGTCGCCGACCCACCGTCCCCGCAGATTGTCCCTGTTCCTCCGCTGCAAGCCGTTCCGCTGCCAGCCACGGTGGAGATGTCGCCGGTCGCCACCGTCACCTTGCGGATGCGATTGTCACCGGAGTCTGCGATATACACGTTGCCCGCTCCGTCCACCGCAACCCCGTTCGGATAAGACAAATCCACACCCGAATCCGTCGCCGATCCACCGTCCCCACACGTCGCCGTCGAGGGGCTGCATTCCGTTCCGCTGCCCGCCACGGTGGAGATGTCGCCGGTCGCCGCCGTTACCTTGCGGATGCGATTGTCATTCGAGTCCGCGATGTAGAGGTTGCCCGCTCCGTCCACCGCAACCTCGGTCGGGTAATACAAATCCGCGCCTGATACTGTCGCCGACCCACCATCCCCGCAGATGGTTCCGGTGCCCCCGGCGCATTGCGCTCCACTGCCCACCACCGTCGAGATCGTCCCCGGCACCATCCCCACCAGCGGCCCGTCGCCGATCCCCGACACATAAGCCAACCCCACCGGCGCAGTTCCCGCAGCCGTAAACAACTCCACCGCCCCCAGCCTCACCCCCGGAGCCAGCGGCGCAAACGTAAGGTTCACCGTGCAGCTCTCCCCACTCGTATACGTCGCACCCGCCGCGCAGGTCCCGGGTGCGGTGCTGGAAACATACTGGAAGTCCAACCCCGCAATCCCGGTCGTCAACACCTGGATCGCTGTTCCCAGCGTCGCATTCAGCGTCGCCGTAGACGTGAAGCTGACCGGCACCGCCAGCGTCGCGCTCGTCGCCCCCACATTCGTTGGAGGGACAGTCACCATCACGGTCACCGTGTTCGACGTACTCGTCTTATACGTGCTGTCCCCCGAGTAAACCGCCGTCACGCTGTTGGTCCCCAGCGGCAGCCCGGTCGAATCCAGCGTCGCCACCCCGCTGGTCAACGTGCCTGTACCCAGCATCGTCGTCCCGTTCAGGAACGTCACCGTCCCGGTCGCCGACGAACTGCTCACCGTCGCCGTCAGCAGCACAATCGACCCATAGGTCGTGCTCGCCGTACTGCTGCCCAGCGTCGTCGTGGTCACGATCTGCGCCTGCACCCGCCCCCCACCGAGCAAGCAAAACAACCCCACCATCATCGCAACCAGCAGCCGTCCGCGCCACGCAATTCGGCCCCACAACCCTGCACAGGCTGCGGAAGCCTTTCGCGTTGAGCCATCAGAGACCCCGAGGCGGGGAAACAGAGAGTCCATGGGTGCTGCATCTCCTGAGAAATCCGGCTTTAAATGCAACGAAGCAATTACATGGCACGTGCAAACCAGGAGAACTCACACGGTTCACAGTAGAACGCCTAAACCATTTCCACTCAGGAACGTTATGTCAGATACGCACAATGAGACAGTTGTTCCAGAACGTTCGACAATTGTAGATCAACGGCGGTAGACGGATTGTCGGCAACGCATAAATGACGAGCGGCAGAGACATCATCTCCATTCCTCCCGCAGTCAACGCTCACAAAAGACAGACGCGCTACCCATTGGCAACGCGTTCCATAAAACGAATCCAAATGGTTGAGGAGGAGAGATTCGAACTCCCGACCCTCTGCTCCCAAAGCAGCGGGCAACATTTTTCGGCCTGCGGCCTGGGATTTTCCAGAGCTAAGTGCTTGAGGGGGATGACTTTATTTTTACTTGAAAATCGGCGCAGAACGAGAAAAACTCGTCTTGCGCTGCTGCCACCCACTATTCTGCCGCCATTTTTCTGCTTCCGAAGGCGGCTCCTTATTACTTCCCAATTACTTCCCAGATGGCGACTTCTCGGTATAAATCTCCGAGCGCCGATCAGTGCCTCGTCTATTCGTTCATTTCTCCACACTCTCAAGGTAAAGGCGGAAGCGTGGTGAGGTAACGCACCAGGCTGTTGATGTCCTGTTCCGTAATCTTCTTGTCGTAGGCAGGCATAGGATTGGGAATGCCCACGCTGGTTTTTGCAGGGGGGCTGACAATCGCCGCTCGTATCTGGTCCGGCGTGCGCAGCGTTCCCAATCCGTTCAGCGACGGCGCAACGTCCCCTCCGTCCCGTCCGATGCGATGGCATGTGAGGCACTGATTGTCCGCAATGACGCTTTTCACGCGTTCAATCGAGCCATCCTGCGTCACCGGGCCACTCGGGGCGGGCGTTGCCGGCTGTGCTACAGGAGCCGAAACAGCCATGCCCAACGGTGTCAGGCGGAAGAGACCACCCGGCTTCGCATCCTCAATCATCCATAACGCTCCATCGGGTGCAACCTCCACGTCGCGGACTCTGCGGCCCATGGCCCAGCGCTCGGCCATCTGCGCTCCTCCCTTGCCGTCGAAGGTGATGCGCATGATCGCCTTCGATGCCAGGCCGCTGGCAAAAGCCGACCCATTCCACTGGGGGAACATCGTGCCTTTGTAGAACATGAGGTTGCCCGGTGCGATGACGGGGACCCAGTAGATGACGGGCTTGGTCAGATCAGGGCGCGTATCCGGACTGGGGATGGGAACGCCGTCGTAGTTGACTCCGTAGGAGACCAGCGGCCAGCCATAATTTTTGCCGGGCTCGATCAGGTTCAACTCATCGCCGCCACGTGGGCCATGTTCAAGCTCCCACAACCGTCCATCCGGCGCAAAGGCCAGGCCATAGGGAGTGCGGATGCCGGTGGCCCATGTCTCCGCGGGCGTGAGGTTGGGGCCGGGAAAGGTATACGTCCGGACCACCGGGGCCGTCTTTGCCGCCTCCGTGTCCCCCGGCGGGTTGATAACTGGCACAGTGGCCGCGCCCCTCTTGCCCGCCATGGGATTGCCCGGGGCAGGTTTGCCATCCAGCGTCAGTCGCAGGATCTTGCCGAGCGGCTGGTTGGGGTCCTGGGCCGGCGTAAAGCGTTGCCTATCGCCAACCGTGAGGAAGAGATATTTGCTGTCCGGAGAGAAAGCGACCTCCGCGCCGAACTGTCCGCCATTGCCCCTCTCGCCGTCGCGCCAGATGACCTGGAGCCCTTCCAGGCTCGCAACAATATTCCCGCTCGCGGCATTGTTACCGATCTTTAGCTGGGCCCGCGCGAGCGCGAGACTCGAACCGCCATCACCCGGCTCGGAGTAGGTCAGGTAGACATTGTGGTCTTTGGCAAAGTGCGGCGAGAGGTAAACGCCCAGCATTCCACCCTGACCCTTCCAGAGAACGGCCGGAACATTCGCAACGGGCGTCTTTGCTCCCTGCTGGGTGACCAGCTCCAGACCGCCGACCTTCTCCGTGATGAGCATCCGCCCATCGGGCAGGAAAGCAATCTTCCATGGCAGACTCAACGTCGTGACCTGGGTCACGGTGAAGGGCAGGTTCGTGTCTGACTTCTGCTCGCCTGCGTTAACCTGAGCCGATGCTCCGCTCGAAGCCATGGTTAGGAACAGCCCCGCGATCGCTAAGTGCTTCATCATGTTCGTCCCTTATTTCCAGCGTCAACGCCTGTGACCTTAGAATATCGCGCTTAGGCGATTTGCTGGATGGACGAAGGAGCCGAAGGCGCCTTTCGTCGTGCTCAAGAAAGCTGTATTGCGATCGGACATGGAATATTGGCGAGGCACACCTGGGTCACACCCTTACTTCGGGTCGATCACAATAGCACCTGGCGCGGTAACGCCTGTTGTGACTTGCGTCACAAAACTACCTGCGCTGTTGAGTTCGGTCACGCTGTTGCCCGTGGAATTCGCCACCCATAGATAGCCCGCCGCATCGAACGCCAACGACGCAGGAGCACTCAGGTTTCCACTGCCCGTAAAAGGCGATCCACTAAATACACCACCGCTACTCGTAAACGCTGACACCGTCGTTCCGCCCTTGTTGGCGACCCAGGCATTGCCGCTGGCATCGATCGCGATGGCTGCGGGACCGTTGAGCCCATTGCCCGTAAACGGTGATCCACTGACCGGTGCTCCTGTCTGGGCCAGCACAGTCACCGTGTTATTGCCCGCATTTGCCACCCAGACTTTGCCACTGGAATCGATCACCGGGGCATTCGGTGTACTGAGCCCACTAGGCGCATAGACGATCGGCATCGTCCAATCGTTGGGCGCAACCGTCAGGCCGCCGGCATAGGGGGGTATGGTCGCCGCAAGGTTGAAGATGGAGGTCACATTCAGCGTTGGGCTTTGTGCAATGGCCATGGTCGCCGCGATCGTATCGGTCGGTGCGCTGCCGCCGCTCGGCGTCGCATACCCGAAGAGTTTGCCGCAGATGCTGCCGTCCCCACTGGCGCCGCCGGTCGAATTCACGCAGGCTGCCAGCACGTTGGCCAGCGATATGATCTCGCTGGTCGGTTCGGTCGCCCCGGCAGGCAACGCTGACCCGTAAGGCTGCCCGGATGCTACGTTGACCAGCTTGTTCACCGAAGCAAACGCCCGCGCCAGCCCGGCCGTATTGGTCGAACTCGTGCCTACCGTCGCATACCCCGAACTGAACGGCGACAGCGCAAACGCCGTACCTACCGTGGTCATTTCGTTGATATTGATGAAGCTGTATTGGCCAAGATTGGCGCAGTCCCCCAGTGCCGCCATGATGCCAGCATTGGCGTTGGTTCCCGCCCCTGGATTGCCTCCGATCGAGACTATGTACATCTGCTGCCCCGCCGTGCAGCTAAACGATGCAATATAAAATGTCCCCGCCGCAGTCGACGTCACTGGCGTTGTCAGCACATTGGTCGCGCTGCTGGCGTAACCCGTGACACCCGCTGCATACAGATAGATGCTCGCTCCCGCGATCGGCTGCCGTCCGCCAAACGACGATCCAGCCAGATTCGACACGGTAACCACCTCCGGCCCGGTGTCCCTGTTGAAGTTCCCGGCACACCCAGCCAGCAACAGCGGCACGGCCATCGCCACAATGCCTCCGTACCGCTTCCTGCTCTTGCTAGCTAGCGTCTTCACACCTGTCTCCTCACCTCGTATTGACATCATGGCCGCGCCCCCAACGTGCTGTTCGTAACACCGCTGACGACCGGAGCAACCACCGGCGCTGCTGCGCCGATCACCTCAACGACGGTTCCATTGCCCGAGTTCGTCACCCACACGCTGCCCGCGGTGTCGATAGCGATACCGCTCGGCGTGCTGAACTTACCTTCCGACGTGATCGCCGGGCTCGCATCCGCGGCACCCGCATTGGTCAGAACGGAGATCGTCCCACCCCCGTTAGCGATCCACACCACGCCCTTGCCATCGATCGCCAGCGCCGTTGCCCCGCTCATGCTCGCACCCGAGTAGCTCACACTCAGCGCTCCCGCATCGGTGAACTTCGACACACTCGATCCATTCGTATTGATCGACCATACATAGCCGTTCGAATCCACAGCCGCCCCAATCCCGCCGCCGCTCGTCGCCGCACTGGCATTGCCGCCACTGTTGTAGTCCGAACTCACCGTCCCGCCAGAGTTGATGACAAACGGATTCATGTTCTGCGCCGTGATGCTCTGCGTCATCGTCGCCGTCGTATTGTTGACCCCATCCGTCGGCGTAAAGTTCGCCGTCAGCGTGTAGCTGCCCACGGCCAGCGTCGAAGCCGCCGTCACCGCAACCGGAGATCCATTCGCAATCGTCGCCGTATAGGCAAAGGTTCCCGCTGTCGTGCTCGACGCATTCAACACACCCGCCCCAATCGCCGCACCGGAATACACCTTCACGGCTGAGGGTATCCACGTAATCGCCGGAACAGTCTGGTAGATGTATTGGTCTGACGAACTCGTCGCCGACGTATAGCTCGCGTTGGCCACCGTAATATCCACCGTACCCGACGACCCCGCCGGCGAAACTGCCGTCAGCGATGTGTTGCTGCCCAGAATGAAGCTGGTCGCATTCGTCCCGCCGAACTTCACTGTGGTGATGCCCGTCAGGTTGGTGCCGGTAATCGTTACCGTTGTGCCGCCCGTAATCGCTCCTGCTGCCGGAGAGACGTTCGTGATCGTCGGCTGTGCATAGGTACCGGTGCCCGCCAGAGTGGCTTGCTGTATGCTTCCCGTCGCATTCAGGCTGTTGTCGGTCACATTGAATGTCCCGCTCAGCGAACCCGCGGTCTGCGGCGTGAACTTCGCCCCGATATTGCAGGTTCCCGCAGAGGCGAGCGTGCTGCCTGTGCTGCACGTAGTCGTGGTTGCGTCGAGTGTGAAGTTCGTTGACGACGTCGCAAGCGCCGAGAACGTCAGCGCCGACGTGCCAATGTTGTTGACCGCTGCCGTCATCGCGGAAGAGCTTGCACCCGCTGCCGTGGAAGCAAACGTAAGCGTCTCGGGCGTACTGACCGCAATCTTGACAATGCTGTTACCGCCGGAGTCGTTCGTTATATATAGGTTGCCGGAGCCATCGACGACAACCCCATTCCCCCTTCCAATGTTGCCCACCGATGCCAGTTGTGTATAGCTGCTGCCACTGGGCGCATACCGCAAGACCGCCGTAGTCGTTCCGTTGGCTACCGCATACACAGTACCCGCCGCGTCCACCGTAACTCCATTGCAGTTGGAAAGACCCGTGGCGATGACGCTGAGCGCATAGCTGCTTCCGGAGTACGTCTCCTTATACAACGCGTTATACGAACTGTCGCAGAGGTACACGTTGCCGGAGGCATCCGCCGCCATGCCGTTGATGCCGCCGAACGCCGAGCTGATGGTGGTGGCAGTATACGTTCCACTGCTGGTCGGCGTCAGCTTGACCAGCGTGCTGCCTGCGCCGTTGTATACGTTCCCTGCGTTATCTGCTGTAACCGAGTAGCTGGTGCTGCCGCTGTAGATGGTGCTTTGGGTATAAGTCTGGCTGACAGGGTTCAACGTCTCCCTCACGATGGAACTTCCCGACGGCGCATACACATTGCCGGCGCCATCCACGCCGAAGCTCCCTCCGCCACCGAGGCTGGAGCCGAGTGACGTTGCGCTATAAGTCCCGCTCCCGCTGTTATACGTCTCTTTGGTAATGGTCGAACCCTGGAACAGATACAGGTCGTTGCTGGCGTCGATAGCGATACCGAAGGCATCGCTCGAGAAGCCACTGAGCAGGGTGGTCTGCGTCCCGGGATAGATCACAGCCTCCGGCCCCGTTCCAGTGCCTGCCACGTAAGCGGTGCCCAACACCGTGCCTGCGCTGGTGGACAGAGTGACTGCACCTGCGCGGTTGCCCGCGAACTTCGGAGAGAAGGTGTACAGCACCGTGCAGCTCTGGCCGATGACGTAGGCGGTAATAGTGGAGCAGGTACCACCGCTCACGTAGGCGAAGTCCAGCCCGGTTGCGCCTTGCGTGACGACGCTGATCGTACTCGGCGTACCTGCGGCAGTGAAGGTCACGTTCGCTGTCTGCGTCGCGCTCGTTACACCCAGATTGGAGGTCAGCGATGACACGACAATCGTGCGAGCAACCGGCGTCGCCGCCGCATACGTCGCATTGCCGCCCTGGTTCGCCGTCACAACCACCGAGCCCGTGCCGGTAAACGTAAGCGTCGACCCCGAAACCGTCGCCGGCCCGCTCGTCACCGTGAAGTTCACCGCCAGCCCTGACGTCGAACTCACGCTCAACGTGATCGGGGCTGTACCGAACACCACCGGCGTCGACGGCTGCGTAAATGTGATCGTCTGCGACGTCGCGCCCGAAGCCGCCGTGGCCGTGCCGCTCAGGTTCTCCGTCTGCGATCCGGTCATATTCAGGCTGTTGTCCGTCACAATTAACGTCCCGGTCAACGACCCACTCGTCTGCGGCGTGAACTGAGCACTTAGCGTGCAGTTGCCAGCCGCGGCCAGCGGCGTGCCCGTCGAGCACGTCGTCGCGCCGTTCAACGAGAAGTTTGTCGTCGATGCCGCCAGCGAAGAGAACGTCAGCGAGCTGCTGCCGATGTTTTCCAGCAGCGTGTTCATAGTCGACGAGGTGCTGCCCACAGCCGTCGACGAGAACGCCTCCGTCGGCGCATCCGCTACATCGACGATGTAAACCGTACTTGAGCCGTTGTTCACGAACAGATTTCCGTTCGGCGACAACGCGACGCCATTGATCCCGCTCACGCCGGTGCCGATCACACTCGCGTTATAGCCTCCCGACCCGTTCGGCGTCAGCCGTGTTATACCGGTGTTCGTGCTGCTCGAGATGTAAATATCTCCGGCCCCATCCAGCACCAGTCCGTTCGGATTCGTATATCCCGTCACCAGGTTCGCAGCGGAGTAGCTTCCACTCGAATACGTAGCCTCCTCCACATATCCCTTCTCGGCATCCACGTAGTAGATGTTTCCACTCAGATCGACGACCATCTGCGTCACCAAAGTACTGCTGGTGCCCCCGTTAACGATGTTGACCGCCGATCCATAAGTTCCCCCGGAGAGCGTTGCCTTATAGATGTTGCCGTCGCAGGCCCCGTACACGTTGCCGGCGGTGTCCACCGCGGCGCCGAAACAGTCGGCTACACCCAGGTTGACCAGCGCAGCCGGCGTTCCATACGCTCCAGTCGCCGGGTTGTACACTGACCGGTACACGCTGTCGTAACCGATGCCCGCCATATAGACATTGCCCGCGCCATCCACCGCGACCTCACCCATCGACTGTGAGGGAAGGGTGAAGGTGTTTACCAGCGTCGCTGTTGTTCCGGAGATCGTATATTTCTTCACGTCCCCATTGCTGAAATCGCCGACATACAAGTTGCCCGCCCCATCGGTCACCATCGAGAAAGTAGTGCCGAACCCGGTGATGGCCGACAATTGCGTCTGCACCCCGGGGTAGATCACCGCCTGCGGGCCGGTCCCGACGCCACCCATATACGCGGTCCCGATAATCGCGTTCGAGCTTGTGGTCAGCGAGATCGCACCCTCCCGCACACCAGGCGCGGTCGGCCCAAAGGTGTATGCCACCGTGCAGGTCTGGCTGGCGGTGTAGGTCGTTCCGATTGCACAGGTTCCGCCTGAGACCAGCTTGAAGTCCAGGTTGGATACTCCCTGCGTCAGCATATAGATCGCATTCAGCGTACCGCCGGTGGAGATGGTGACGGTCGCCGTCAACGTCGCACTCGTACTCCCAACAGGAATCGTCAGTGCTGTAATCGTCACCCCATCCGGACCTGCTGTCGCCGCGTTATACGTCGAGGTCGCCGCTGAGTTCGCCGTCACCCTCACCGTTCCAGCACTCAGGTACGTGATGGTCGACCCGATAATCGACGCCGTCCCCGTCACATTGTTCACAGAGAACGTCACCGGATCGCCATTGCTCGCCGTCGCCACCAGCGTGGCCGTCGTACCGGCACTGGCAGGAGAAGCCGGAGCTGTGAACGAGATGGTCTTGGTGCCGATCGTTCCCGTTCCCGTCAAAGCCACCGTCTGCGTGCTGCCTGTCGTATTCAGGTTGTTGTCCGTCACCAGGCCGTTCGCGCTCAACGCACCCACGCTCTGCGGCGCGAACGTCGCCGAAAGCCCGCACACCCCGCCTGAAGCCAGCGTCGACCCGCAGGCCGCGTTGCTTCCCACTACCGCGCCTGCATAACCGAAGCTGCTGGTCGAAGGCGCGATCGACGCGATCGTCAGCGATGCGTTGCCGTCGTTCTCCAAGGCGAGCGTCTGCGCAGCCGCGGTCGCGCCCACCGCCGTGCTCGCAAACGACAGTGCCCCCCCCGTCGTCCGCGTATAGCTCACGATCTGGCTGTTGGAAGGGTCGCTTACATACATCGTCCCGTTGCCATCCAGCAGCACATAGAACGACTTCGATGTCGTACCCGTCAAAATCGTGCCCGTATACGTCCCGGCCGCGAACTTCTCCACATACCCCGCGTTGAGGAACGCCACATACAGGTTCCCTGCCGCATCCAGGCTCATGCCGGACGGCTGTTGCGAAGAGAGACCGGTAACCACTGCGGTTTGCCCGGTTCCGTCGCTGTTGAACTTATAGATATTGCCACCCGAAAAGTCGGTGACGTACACATGGCCGCTGGAGTCGACCACCGCGTTGTATACCGACGGCAGACTGCTGCCATACACCGTCGAGGCCGTAAACGTTCCGGCCAGGAACTTCAGCACCGTGTTCGACGAGCGCGAGCTCACATAGATATTGCCCGACGTGTCCACGCACAAGCCTTCCGGATCGCTTACCGTAGCGACAACCACAGGCAACCCCGAGCCGCCCACCAGCTCATACACCTTCCCCAGCGCGACATCGTTATAGAAAACATTCCCCGCGCCATCCACGGCGATTCCTGTCGCAACAGTCGTGCTGCCGTACAACGTAGTGATCGCGCCCCCGCCCGCGGCGATCTTATATACGCCCCCGGGGTTGCTGTACGTCGTGTAATAGATATTCCCCGCGGCGTCGATCGCGTTCTCGTTCTCGGTGGTCGTGCCGATGGCCTTGTAAACGCTCTTGGTCCCATTTTGGTAAAGCGCCTGCGGGCCACTTCCCAGCCCGTAGAAAAAGTCTGTCAGCACAACGGCCGGCGTCGCTGCATTGTTATAAAGCACAACCGCACCCAGCCGCGGCCCTGCCGCCTTGGGCGAGAAGGTGAAGTTCACGGTACAGGTTTGCCCGTTGGTATAAGTAGTGCCCGCCGCGCATGTTCCGCCTGCCACATATTGGAAGTCCAGATTCGTAACGCCCTGCGTGACTACCTGGATGGCCGTTGACAAGGTACTGTTCAGCGTCACGGTAGTAGTGAACTTGAACGCCACCTGCTGCGTCGCACTCGTCGACCCCACCGCCGTCGTCATCACGCTCACCGTGATCGTCACCGTGTTCGATGTACTGCCCGTGTCGCCGCTGTCGCCGCTATAGATGGCCGTAACGCTGTCTGTGCCGATCGGCAGACTCGTCGTCACCAGCGTCGCCACGCCATTGGTCACCGTGCCGGTCCCCAGCAGCCCCGTGCTGGTGTTGAACGTAACCGACCCGCCCGCCGCCGTGTTGTTCACCGTCGCCGTCAGTGTCACATTCGCGCCATAAGTGCTGCTCGCCGGGCTCGCCCCCAGCGTCAGCGTCGAGGTCGTCTGCGTATACGTGAATTGGTCCGCACTGCTCGTCGCGCTCGTTTCTCCCGGATTCGTTACCGTTATGTCCACTGCCCCGCTGGACGCAGTGGCAGGCGCAACGGCCGTGATCGATGTACTCGAGTTCACCACAAAGCTGGCCGCCGCAGTGGTGCCGAACGTGACTGCCGTAGCCGCGGTAAAGTTCGTGCCGGTAACCGTCACGCTGGTGCCGCCGCTGCTCAGCCCGCTCGTTGGGGAAACCCCCGTGACCGTGGGAGCGTTGTAATCCTGCACAGTGACAACGCTGGACTCCATGCCGCCGCAGGTCAGCGTGTAGGTATAGGTTCCCTGCGTCGAACTCGCGGTCGGCGACACGCTCGCGTTCGAGGGGCTGCCGCTGAGGATGCCCTTCCAAACGGTAGTGTCGCCGGCCGTGTTGGTCGCAAAGCACTGCTCCAGAGTGCCGTAACCGCTGCTGGTGTTGTAGGCATTCGCCACCGAGTACGTCAGCGTAAACGTTCCTCCAGGCGTCACCGAGGCAGGCACGCTAAGTGCCACCGGCGCAGCCAAAATGGAGGCCGGCGTCTGCTTGAAGATGACGCCATCGCTGCTCGAGCCCGCCGTGTATGCGGTCCCATAGAAGTTGCCGTCCGCACCCTGCACCAGGCCCGCATAAGGCCACTTCCCATCCGAGGAACCGCCCCCCATGGAGTGCAGCAGCGTGAACGTGCTGCCGCTTGCATTGATGCTGAAGACTGTCCCGTAGTTGTTGGCACCCCCAGAGTACGTCGTTCCGTAGAAGTTGCCGTCCGTACCCTCCACCAGGCCCGCATAGGGGGTCGACCCGTCCGTCGTGCCGCCCGCGAAGGAGCGCAGCACCGTATAGGTACTGCCGCTTGAATTTATGTTGAACACCGTCCCGTCGCCGTGAGCGCCGCCCCCTTGCGTCGTGCCGTAGAAGGTGCCGTCCGTGCCCTGCACCAGGGCCCCAGTGGCGTACGACCCGGTCGCACCCGCGAAGGAGTGCAATTGCGTATACGTGCTGCCGCTTGAATTGATGCTGAACAGCGTCCCACCCCCGCTCGAGCCTTCCACGGTCGTCGTTCCGTAGAAGTTGCCGTCCGTGCCCTGCACCAGGCCCGCATTGGGCCACTGCCCGTCCCCGGAGCCACCCGCGAAGGAGTGCAGCAGCGTCACCGTATAGGGGCTCGCCGAATTCATCTCGAACACCGCCCCATCGCTGTGGGCGCCGCCGGCATACGTCGTGCCGTAGAAGTTGCCGTCCGTACCCTGCACCAGGCCCCCATTGGGGCCCGACCCGTCCGAAGTGCCACCCGCGAAGGAGTGCAACAACGTTACCGTCCCGCTTGAAGTGATCTTGAACACCGTTCCCAAGCCGCCGCTGCCACCTTGACCCGTCGTGCCGTAGAAGTTGCCGTCCGTACCCTGCACCAGGCTCCCATTGGGGCCCGACCCGTCCGAAGTGCCACCCGCGAAGGAGTGCAGCAGCGTGTACGTGCCCGTCGAACTGATCTTGAACACCGTCCCGTCGCTGCTGCTGCCGCCTATACTCGTCGTTCCATAGAAGTTGCCGTCGCTAGCCTGGATGAGATTGCCATACCCCGGATTTTTGCCTGGCGCCGCGCCCGAGGTGCCGGTCAAGTTGACCAGCACGCTCTCCGTCTGCGCCCACGCCGGCAGGCACACACCCACCATCGCCGTAACCGCGAGACACACCACCCCCGCAACACCCAGACGCCCAAAATTCACGACGCGGCATGGCCCCGGCTGATCGGTCTTCGCTGGCTTTTGGGACGGCCTGGCAACAAGAACGACGCGCAAAGCGAGAGGAGGAGGCAAAGGGGGTCCCTTTCAAACAGGTCTCCAGCTCAGCGCGCGGCGGCCTATTTTTGGTTCAAAGGCATGAATTTTTCGAACTCGTTTACGAGATTTTAATGTCCAATATTTCGAAAAATCCTTTGAAAAA
>Ga0302315_10003910_pt1 | contig 13247 bp, 10 predicted proteins | sample III_Palsa_N3_1_FD_200532 | JGI IMG/M metagenome (GOLD analysis project Ga0302315, IMG submission 200532) | Peat permafrost microbial communities from Stordalen Mire near Abisko, Sweden - III_Palsa_N3_1 | ecosystem: Environmental > Terrestrial > Soil > Palsa > Peat permafrost | place: Sweden... | reverse complement strand
GCAAAAAGCAACATGACCGCAATGCCAGGAATCGCGGCAAAGTGATTGCAAAGATGGACGCGTCAAACGGCCGCAATGGCGCACCGGACCTGCGTTCCGGGCTCTACCAGATCCATTCCATACCCGAATCGGTGATTGCAAAGATGGACGTGTGGACGGTCGAAATCCGAGTGCTGGCGCACCTTTCGAGGCGCCAGCGCTGATTGCAAAGAGAGGACTTACTCGAACTCGCGCCTCGCAGCTGCTATCGTGTAAGGAATGTTTTCCGGCGACACCATGCTCGGATGCTGATGCCGGAAATCCTCGTCAACGATTTGGGGATCGACGGCCATGCTGTACGACCAATCCAGCGGTTTCGAGAGTGCCGCAAGCGGCGACTCATCAACGCCTGCCGAAACGGCATCGGCGTTACGTGCCGTGGAATACGTTCGGATGTCGACCGAACACCAGCAATACTCCACGGAAAACCAATCGGCCAAGATCCGGGAATACGCCAGCCGACGACAGATCAACATCATCCGCACCTACGCCGACGCCGGGAAGAGTGGGTTGCGCATCGATGGACGTGAGGCGCTGCAGCGGCTGCTCCGGGACGTGGAAAACGGCGATCCCGGCTTCCAGATGATCCTGGTATACGACGTCAGCCGTTGGGGACGCTTCCAAGATGCCGACGAAAGCGCGTATTACGAGTACCGCTGTCGGCGCGCCGGCATCCAGGTCGTGTATTGCGCCGAGCAATTCGAAAACGACGGCTCGCCGGTCTCGACCATCGTCAAGGGTGTAAAGCGGGCTATGGCCGGGGAATACAGCCGTGAATTGTCAGCCAAGGTCTTCGCCGGTCAGTGCCGGTTGATCGAACTGGGCTTTCGCCAAGGCGGTCCGGCCGGCTACGGTCTGCGGCGGATTCTGGTGGATCAGCACGGCAATCCCAAGGCCGAACTCACCCGCGGCGAACACAAGAGCCTCCAGACCGACCGCGTGATTTTGATCCCGGGTCCCGACGAGGAAATCCGCACGGTGAACGAGGTCTACCGCTGGTTCGTCGACGACGGCTTGGTCGAGTCCGAGATCGCCGGCCGCCTGAACGGCATGGATATCAAAACTGATCTAGGGCGCGCTTGGACCCGCGCCACCATCCACGAGGTGCTCACCAATGAAAAATACATCGGCAACAATTTATATAACCGGACCTCCTTCAAGCTCAAGAAGCTGCGCGTGGTCAACACCCCGGAAATGTGGATCAGGAAAGACGGCGCCTTCGAGCCGATTGTTCCGGCCGAGCTGTTCTACACCGTGCGCGGCATCATGCGGGCCCGCGCGCGGCGCTACACCGATGCCGAGCTGGTCGAGCGCCTGCGCAGGCTGTACGAGCAGCGCGGCTTCCTGTCCGGCCTGGTCATCAACGAGACCGAGGGCATGCCGTCGACGGCGGTCTACTCGCACCGCTTCGGCAGCCTGCTGCGTGCGTACCAGACGGTCGGGTTCGCCCCGGACCGCGATTACCGCTACCTCGAGGCGAATCGCTTCCTCCGCCGCTTTCATCCCGAGGTCGTGGCGCAGACCGAGTCCGACATCGCCGCCCTGGGTGGCTCCGTGCGGCGTGACCCGGCTACCGACCTGCTGCGGCTAAACAATGAGTTCGACGTGTCCCTGGTATTGTCGCGCTGCCAGGAGCATGGGGTAGGGAGGTTTTCTTGGAAGGTGCGATTCGATACCAGCTTGGCGCCGGACATCACGGTTGCGATTCGACTCGACCACGTTAACCAGAAGCCGCTTGACTACTACCTTCTACCAAAGCTAGATTTTGACAACGCCGATGTCAATCTACGGGAACATAACCCTATCGAATTCGATACCTTTCGGTACGATACGCTGGATTACCTGTACAGCATGGCCGAGCGGGCCCGTGTAAGGAAGGCGGCTTGACCATGCAACAGCGGCCAAGCGAAATGCGGATGGTGCCGATTGAGCAGATCGAAACGCTCAACCCGCGCGAGCGCAACAACCGCGTATTCGAGGAAATCGTCGCCAACATCAAAGCGATCGGCCTGAAGAAGCCGATCACCGTCACATCGCGACCGAGGCCGGATGGGAGCGAGCACTTTTTACTGGTTTGCGGGGAGGGACGGGTAAAAGCATTCAAGGCATTGGGTGAGACGACCATTCCGGCGCTGGTCGTGACTGTCAGTGATGAAGACGCGCTCATCATGAACCTCACCGAGAACATCGCGCGCCGCCAGCATCGGCCACTCGAGTTGCTGCAGGCGATCGAACGCCTGCGCAAGCAAGGTTACGACAGGAGGAAAATCGCAACCAAGACCGGGCTCACCCCGGAATACGTTGGTGCGATCCTGACCCTGCTGAAAAGCGGGGAGGAGCGCTTGCTGGTGGCGGTCGCCAGGGGACGCATCCCGATCACGGCGGCGATCATGATTGCCGAGGCGGGCGACGACAATAAGGAGGTGCAAGTTGCTTTGCAGGATGCCTACGAATCGGGTGCGTTACGGGGTCAGCAGCTATTGCAGGCCCGGCGCGTGATCGAGAAGCGGCAGTCGATGGGACGCTCGATATCGGTTGGTACAAAGCGCAAACGCGTCGACGTTACGCCATCGAGCCTGATCAGAACCTATCAAAAGGAGGTGGCACGGCAAAAATTGATGGTCAAAAAGGCGGCATTCGCACAACAACGTCTGTTGTTTGTCACTGGCGCGCTGCGCCAATTGCTGGAGGATGAGAATTTCACGACCCTGCTGCGGGCAGAGGGACTCGATACCCTGCCCAAGTATCTCGCCGAGCGAGTCTGGCCGATGGGGCATGCGGCATGAGCAAGGTGGCATTGGGCTTCATCCCGGAGCCGCTGAATTTGGCGATCGACCGGATTCTCCTTTCTCGCAAGATGCCGCCCGAAACGATCGCCCAGCGCAAGTTCATCCAGATCCGTGCCTCGATCGAGGAAATCGGGTTGATCGAGCCGTTATCAGTGGTTCCGGCGGAAAAGAACTCCGACCTGTATATCCTGCTCGACGGGCATGTGCGCCTCCTTGCCTTGCAGCAATTGAACTGCACCGAGGTATGCTGCCTGGTCGCAACCGACGACGAGGCCTATACCTACAATAGCCGCATCAACCGGTTGTCGACGATACAGGAACACTTCATGCTGCGCCGGGCGATCGAGCGCGGCGTCGCGCCGCAGCGGCTGGCCAAGGCGCTCAGCGTCGACATTAGCCAGATCGAGAAGAAGCTGACGCTGTTGAACGGCATCTGTCCGGAGGCGGCCGAGCTGTTGGCCGATCGGCAGTTTTCGACGGAGATTCCCCGGGTTCTGCGCAAGATGAAGCCAACGCGCCAGGTCGAATGCGTGGAGCTGATGGTGTCGGCGAACAACGTCAGTGTTGCCTATGCGGAAGCGATGCTGGTTGCGACGCCGGCGACCATGCTGGTGGATGAGAAGAAACCACAACGGCTGTCCGGTGTGTCGCAGGAGCAGATTGTGAAGATGGAACGCGAGATGGGTAATCTGCAGGTGCAATACAGGAACGTCGAGCAGACTTATGGTCAGGACGTGTTGCACCTGGTGCTGGCAAAAGGGTATTTGGCGAAACTACTGGAGAACAAGGCGGTATCGCGCTACCTCCAGCAGCGGCAGCCGGAGGTGTTTGCGGAATTCGAGACTATCGTGCAGACGGTTTCAATTGATCAGTAACCCACGCATTCCATGAATCTTCGCTCATGTCAAAGTCGAACAGCAGGCCTGATGCCGCTTCTTTTTTTTGCGTATCCACCGCTTTGTTTGAGCATTGAATCTCCTTCCATTAAGTGCGCTCGTCAGAACGTGGAAACACCTTTAGTCTTCATGATCTAATGGGGTGTTATATTCGCTTCATTCGCGTCAGGCGCGATATTGATCTGATCCGGATCGCGCACATAATTCAAATAGAGATAACCCAGACTGACGCTGGCGCCAAATCCTGCTTGCGCACCGACGTTCCAGCCACCCATTAGTATCACTCCCTGAGCCGAGTACATCAAATCGGCAAACGCCATCGGGTCCATCGGGCTTGCGACGAATGCGATCAACCGTAAGGTACTGATTCCAGCCAACAATACTGTCCCGCTGAAGCCGCCAATCAAGCCTGCGCCCGCATCGACAAACATGCACGGCCCCGAAAGATCGTGCGCCGACAACTCATCTTTTTTGCATCCTTGCATGACGAATACTTCGCCATACGAGTCGAACGTCGTGCTGGAACCAGCGGCGGATTTGCCTTTCAAATCGATTTTCGGTAGCTTCGGAATTTTCGGCAATTTACCGCCCCAAGACCATCCTGCGCCGGCACCGCCATAGTGATATGTGGCTACCAAATCGCGCGCCTTGGTTTTCAATTGAACCAGGCCACCGGATGCTGAAAACAGTCCAATCCCGAGACCTCCCGTTGCCGAGGTATCGAATTGCCATTTGCTTAATTTTTTTACGGGCAAAGTGATTACCATGATTACCCTTCTTTACTATTTCTTGAAAACGGTCCCGTAAAATACTTCGGGAGGAAAATGGAGCCCATGGAAACGATCAACGCGCCCAAGGTCAAAATAGACAAGCCGATCGTCCATACCCATAGTGCGCCGATGGCATCCGCCGATGACAATTGATCAGGATCTTTCGGGTCATATAACACGGCCACCTCTTCTCCGACTTCATAAGAAACAAAGCCATTTTGCGTATACTCGACCACCTCTCCGCTGGCAGCGGTAAATTTGATGTCGACATGATGCTTGCCGTGATTCTGTCTGGTGACGACGCCCTTGGCGTGTGCGGCACCTTGAACGAATGCGTATTCATTCGTTGCCGCGAGAACAGTCAATATCAATATCAAACACGCCAGGCATAATGCCGCAAGCCCGTCATGCCAGTTACCGATAGGCGTATTGGCTGGTTTAAATTTGTTTAGCATTGATATATTCCATATGTTGTCCAATTCGAACTTCAACGGCGCGCCGCACTTGCCACGGTCGAGATTTGGTTCATGTTCATCACAATCTTTCGCCGAGGCTTTGAGACGATGTCTGGTATTTTCGTCTCGCCGCGGATTTCGGATTGCTAATCTGGCTCAGATGAGCGCATTCGGGGCACCAATGCCCCTTCAGCGTATTATTCGGAAGTGCATGCCAGCGATGACCGCGATCACATTCAAGATGCAGCTTGGTTTTTGCATTCACATACTCAGACAAGAGCAGGCCGCCTAAATCGAGCACGATTTTCTGCAGGCGCTCGGTCCGGAGTGCCTTGCTCCGGTCTTTCACGCATTGACTGCACCATTTGCCCATGTTGATGCTGGTAGCGATCGCTTCCCATTCGTGTCCGTTGTGGCAACGAAAGCGATGCTTCTCTTGTGATCCGGCGTAGTCACCAAGGCAGACGCCGCCCCTTTTTTCAAGTGTCCGCTGGAGACGCTGAAGGCCGGCGGCCCGATGGCGTTCACCGATTGCCTTGGCCGCGCAATATTTGCACCAACTACCCAACAAGATATCGCCGGCGGTGGTTTGCCATTCGTGCCCTTCGGCGCATTGAAAGCGATAGCGCCGATTCGATCCAATATAGGTGTCGTTCAAACATTGACCGCCTCTTGCTGCTACGACTCCCTGCAATTCCGCCAGCCCGTCTTGCTTCGTCATGCGCTCGGCACGCTCAATATTGACGCATCGCTGACACCAGTTGCCATTGACGAGGACATTTTGGGCATGCGTTGCCCACCGATGCCCTCGCGCGCATAGGAAGCGGTGCGGCACCTTTCCCAGATAGGTAGACTCCAGGCATTGGCCTCCTTTTGCTTGCGCAAAGGCTTGAAGGCGCTTCAGGCGCTCATGATTGCGGCATTCTTTGCACACCGGCTTATCGAAAATGTTGGAACCAAGCCGGGTAAACTGATGCCCGTTTCCGCACCTTAATGCGTAGGTCACCAGTCTGCCCTTCCATTCGGTAGCAAGGCATTCCAATCCCGCCCGCTGCGCTGCGGCATGCAGCCATTGAAGCTTTTCTGTAGGAAGGGCGGCTCTGTCCAGCCTCAATGCGCGAGCCTCGGTTGGCGCCAGGTCGTTGGCTGATTCCATCACTTTCTTCCTCATGCAATCGGCCTCTTGCCCATGCGCAGTCCCCAGCGCGCAATCTCACCGCGCTGCAATGAATGCAGGATGGTTTCGGTAAAGGAATTTTGCCCGACGTGGCGCGGAAAGAATTGTTCAAGAACACAACCAAGCAGATAGGGGCTGCTTCCGGCAAACAGGGATTCGTCTACCGTGAGGTCGATGCTGATGCCACGCCCCATGAGGATCTGCCCTTTGGCAGGAAGGCGTCGGGTCACGGCTTTGAGGTTGCAGTGCGTGATTGCCTCGATCTGCTTTCTGACCGATAGATCAGCCAATGGGGCATACAGGGACAGCAATTCACACAGCGCCTGTGCGCCTTCTGTCGGATTCAGATCCATCAACGTCAAGTAATTCAGATTCAAGTGGCTGATCAAGCGCCAGGTCGTGACACCATCAGCCAATGCGGACTTCGGTTCAGTCGGGCCATAGGAAATCTTGATGGACTCAACCGGCACCGAATCAACCATCTCAAAATCGGTTGACTCACCCTTGGGAATCAGCGATGCAAGGTCGCGATTGGTGCAAAGCGTATCCACCGACAAGTTCTTCAATGTCCGCCGAAACGGCGCCTGGTTCTGGTCGGTCAATGACAGGAATACCTTACTGCCGACATAGTTGGTACGCTGACCTTTGCGACGGTTGGCATCCGACAGCATGTGCGGTTCGCGGCGCATTGCGAAATAGACAGTATCGCTGCCATCGTCACTACCCAGCGCCGTTTGAAGTGAACGAAATTCCAACTCTTTGCCAGAATCTTCTTCACTTCCCGATGCGCCAGTTATCGCGTAAATCTCAAAGCTCAACGGGTAATTTTTGTCAGACGCGATGTGATGCTCGCGCTCTTGCGCATTGATTTCCAGCGAGTCGCCACGTTTCGGGAACAGGTTGATGATCGGTGTGCAAAACAGGGCCAGTTGCTGTTTTTTCACCTGGCTTTCCAGTTGCCCGACCTGACAGTCCAGCAGGATCGTCAAGTCGAGCGTATTCCCCTGCGTCTTGGATACGATATTTTTAAGGCCGGTCAGCCTAAAAAAACGATAACGATTCGGACAGGCAAAGTATTCGTGCAGCAGCCGATAACCCTGGAACGCGCACGCAGGGAAGGGAATCATGGCCTGATCGCTGTCGAATCCTTCCGGGCGTATGGTTTCTGGCCCAAGAAATTCCATCCATTTCACGGGTCTTTGCGTTTCGCATCCAACCACGCCCAGTGCATGGGCAAAGACGATTTCAACCAGGCGCGAGGCGATGTCGTCGTCACCGGCAATATAAAAGGTGAGTTGCTCCAGGGGCAATGCCGCCAGCGTGCCCTTGGTCGCTTTGATACGGATGCGAATGGCACCTTTGACCGGCCGCTCCAGATACACATTCTTCAGGGGCAGATCAGGTGGTGCGCCGGTGCAACTGACGTCCACAATTTCCAGTGGCCACAGCATGACATCATGCGCTGTGCGAAATTCGCACGCCGTATCCTCGCCCTTGGGAATGCCGGCAAGCAGGGACGAATGGCGCGGCACATGAAATCCCGCTGCCAGCGATCCATGCTTCATGTCCGGTTGCAACTCAACGATCGCCATCGACGGCGTCGGCGCCAGATAGTTCGGATAATGGACTTCCAGCAGTCGTTGCGAAAAATGGGGGAATTGCGCATCCATCTTGAGCTGGACGCGGGCTGTCAGGAAGCTGAACGCTTCAAGCAGGCGCTCGACATACGGATCGGCGACTTCGACGCCGTTCATGCCGAGGCGATTCGCGATTTTGGGAAACTCTTCGGCGAACTCCTGCCCCAGCTCGCGCATATAGGCGAGTTCGGCGTTGTAGTATTCGAGCAGGCGTGGGTTCATCAGGTGGTTTCGGAATGGTCCTGCCGCGTCATTTTTCGTTTCGAATTCAAGACACAATATTGCGCCTTAATTACGGAGCATGGCACGTATCTATTTTTTATTGGCCGCAATTAATTTACATCAAGATAATCTTCACTCAGAATAAAGCGATTGCCGGACGGATCTTCCATTGAAAAACTCTTACCAGTTGGAAAATCGCGTACCTGCAACAAGCCGTTACGATCTGGAACGATACGTGCACCATTGCTAAACTTTATTTTGTTAACACGAGCGAATTCTTCGTCACAATCTTTAACGCCTATTGCAAATAGTGGATAAATATTTGGCGCGACATTTCCTTCCCGAATGCTAAGACATGCCACTTTATTGTCTACTGAACATAGAAGAAAAGTTTCCATTCCATATTCAATACGAACACGAAAAAGCTTCAACTCGACGACATAAAATTGGATCGCATTTTTGGCCGACTCAACGGTCAAAAATATTTCAAATCGCATCATGGGTTCGTTGCCACTCTTAATTTCCATCGACAATATCTCCCTGAGTTCAGGGCACAACGTAGCCGCTATTTTGTGTGGCAAGCTATTCCGTCAAAAATAATTACAAATAACTGCTGATAGCGTTTGGGTGTCGCGTATTCAGATTCCCAACATTTCTTTAATCCTGATCAGAAATGCGTTGCACGCTTCATCTTCGCTTTTGTAGGAAACTTCCTCCGTTCGCAATCCTTTCTCGCTGTAGTAAATAGACCATTTTCCATAAATGTCTTCGAGACAAAGTGCTTCATTTGGAGAGCCACCATTCAAGCAATAGCTATCTGGATCAGCCTTCAATAACTTCAATTGTTGCTCTAATTCAGTTTTATCCACAGCGAATCACCTTTTTTTCAAATGCCCTGATTTACATAAAGAATCAACAGATTCTGGAAGTTTGTGCTGCGTTCCCCCGCCTATTTCGCCGAAATACGGGGCAATTTTGCTTGTCTCTACCCCCTCAATATCTTTCATTACGTCAAATACGGTGTAGGGCTTTCCAATTGTGCCAGGCGGTAGAGCTCGAGCTGCATATGGTGTTCCCGCAGGTGATACATAGGATCCCCCGTCGTATCCGTATCTATCGACAACTGCCCCACGCTTCAACGGCGCGGTTGTCGTCTCGCCCATCGCACCATTATTTGGAGGGTAGTAGGTAATTAATGCTCTACAAGGACTCGGCTCACAGGGGCAATCGATCCCGCCGGTCTTTGATAATCCTAGTGGATCAACCCATCTCGTAGGATTGGGAGCATATTGATAATTATTTGTTCCGCCCATCAACCCAATAGGGTCTTGACTGATAAATCTACCACAATCAGGGTCGTAGCTCCGAAACCGATTGTAATGCAGTCCGGTCTCAACATCGAACTGCTGCCCTTGAAACCGAAATGGCTGGTCAATTGCTGACGGTGTCGAGGTAACGCGAATACCGGTATGGTCATATCTGACAGGTGCATTATCGGTCCCCGTTTTTCGCAAGGCGGCCTCACCCCATATCTTGTAATCGACAGCCCAGACGATTTTCCCATCTATATCGGTCAATTCCTGTGGCGTACCGATCTGATCACATTGGTACCAGTAGATGGCGTCGTTTTGCAACGTAGCCAATGGGACAAAGCGGTGGGGCTCGAACACGAATAGCGACGCCTTTTTGCCGCGCTCGCTGTGGACCATCAAGTTACCGTTCCACAAATAATCGGTGCTGCCGAACGCATCGCTCTTGCGGGTTCTCCGGCCCAGCGCATCGTATTCGTAGCGAGTGGTTTGCGTCACGCCGTTGCGGGTAACGTTTGCTGCCCGTAACTGATGATCGGCATTCCAAGACAGGCTTACTTGCTCGTGCGCTCCTTTTTTGCGACTGGTAACGTTGCCGTGAATGTCGTAATCGTAGCGCAGGTCCTGATACACGCTTAGCCGATTACCGCTGACTTGACCAGGTGAGCGGTTCGGCTCAAAAGGTTGAATATTGCCGGCCGGATCGAACGCAAAGAATTCATCCTGACGTCCGGTTGCGGACAAAATGCGTCCGATCGGATCATAGCGGTAGGCTTGATTTCCGCGTAAGGCGTCTAGCTTGTCAGTCAGGTTTCCCGCGGCATCGTAACGATAACCCCGTTCGATGCTGACAGTCACATCACGTCCTGTAATCTTGGTGCCGGCACGATGACGGGTAAGACGTCCCATCGGATCGTAGTCGTATTGGCTGTCGATCTTTCCTTGGCTGCGATGTATTTCGCGGTGTAATGCGTCACGTTCGATATCGGCAATGACGCGGTGCCGCCCATCTTCCTCTATGTTGATTTGATGCAAATGACCGGAGCCGTAAAACAACCAGTTCAGCTTGCGCGCGTCCGGCAAGGTGGTATGGATGCGATTGCCCAAGGGGTCGTAACCGTGTTTGAGCGTTCGCGGCGCGCTGCCCATCAATGTCTGCGTTTCGTCGAGCAGCTGTCCTACCGGGTCGTAGGCAAACGCGATTTTTGCCGCTGAGTTGTCGGCTGCGGTCAAGCGGCCCAGGGCATCGTAGGTGTATTGGGTCTGGCAGCTTGAATCGTCGTCCGCATGTTTGGCAACCAATCGTCCCAGCATATCGCGCTCGAAGCGGGTCACCTTGCCCGGGCCGAAATCGCTACCAACAGTTTCCACTAGATGAGTCAACTCGTCAGCGGCGTTATAGCAATAGCGTTGATGTCGCCCGTCGAAACCGATTTCATCGGTGATACGGTCAACCAGATCGTAACTGAAACGGGTGGTTTCGCCGTTTTCATTGATCAGATGGACTAGACGTCCGACATTGTCATAGGTGTAGCGTAGCGTATGGCCGTTGGCGTCGGTGCGCGCGATCGGCTCGCCGTGGATGTTGTACTGGTAACGCGTCACTTTCCCCAAGGGATCAGCGTAAGCCCGCAAGCGACCTTGCGCACTCCACTGGTAACGATGTACCGCGCCACCAGCTTCTACCATGCCGATCAGCCGGCTGCCTGCATCCCACTGGTAGCGCGTGATCTGGCCCAAGGCGTCGGTACGCGTTTGCAACCGTCCCAGCGCATCGTAGGTGAATCGGGTCGTTTTATCGGAGCAATCGATGTAGCCGATCAAGTTGCCGGCGGAATCCCATTGCAAATGCTTGATACCGCCGCGTGCATCAGTGATGGTGATTGGACGGCCATGTGTGTCATGGTCGTACCGGGTCGTTTGTTCCAGTGGATCGACGACAAGCGCCAGATTGCCACGGGGATCGTAATCACGGTGCCAGGCATGTTTCAATGCATCCGTCAGCTTGACCGACAGATCCAGCGCATTGTATTCGATGGCGGTACGGGCGCCAGCGGCGTCAACTATGTCGGTCAGGTTGCCGCGCCGATCAAAGCCATAGGCCGTTTTCCGTCCAAGCGGATCGGTTGCACCGCGCGCGTTACCGTTGGTGTCGAATGGCGTTTCCGAGCGCACGCCATTTGGACCTGTCGTGGCGATGATGTCTTTGCGCTCGTCGTATTCGTAGGAGGTGGTGCGTCCAAGCGCATCGGTGATTCTGGTGGTGCGCGCTCGATCATGGTATTCAAACGTCAAGCCACGACCATCGTCTGCGGAATAAGAGCGCAACACGCGACCGGACGGCGAATATTCGTCGTACTCGGCGCAATAGCGGGCGCCATCCGGCTCCACATAGGCAACCAATACATGGTTGCGCCATTCATAGCTACGTTGTGCGCCGCTGGCATCGATATGGGTAAGCAGATCACCCGCATCGCTGTAGCGATAGTTGGCAAGGACTTGTGGTGGATTGTCCGAGGTGAATTGGGCCGTGACGGCAGTCAATAGACCACGCTCGTTCCAGCTCAACTGCAGTTTGCGTCCGACCGAATCGGTGATGACTTGCGGTCGCCAGGCGTCGAACGGATCGTCCGGTGGTACCGGATAATGTAAAACAATGCGGTTATTATTCCGGTCGCCGATTCCGGCAAGCGGCAGCAGGAACAAGTCCTCGCGGTCTCTCCTGAAGTATTGGCTTTGCCCATCCTTGAAAGCAATTTCCCAAAGATGATTGGTGGGGCGGCGCAACGTGTATTGCTCGTAAGCGTCGAAGTGTTCAGCACCTACGGCGATGGCGGGCAGCTTGACGTTGCGGCCCGTCGCATCGTGGTAAGTCAAGCCATCGGCGGCGAGTGAAAGTTCCACGGCCAGCGGGCTGTTCCAACCCTGACCAAACCAGCCCGAGCGAACGTCGCCGGAGCGATATTGTCGCGTCCATGCCAAAGGAATGATGCCGGGCAGCGAGAAATCTTTTTCTGACAGCGATTTTTCTCCGGAGGCAATGATCACTGGTTTGCCGATCGAGCAAGCGCACAGCGTTACTTTTGGCGCCTCCTTTTCTCCAACTTTCACTTTTTCGGTCGAATTCTCCTTCCCCTTGGCCCGTGCCGACAGCTTCGCCGCTGCCTTACCCAAGGCCGCGAGAATGACCGATATGCCGACCTTGATCAGCCAGGACGCCAGCTTCTTGCGCTCGGCAGCCAATTGCTCCGGCGTCATCGGCTGGCTCCAGCGATTCATCATGTCCTTGAGTTCCTGCGAGGCGCCCTGCACGGAGTCGACGGCGCTCTTGATGCGCATGACAGCGGCTGCGCCGTCGGCGATCTCACCGACCACCGGAATCGCGGCGACACCCATCAGCACTGCAGTTTGCCCCAGCGCGATCAGCGTATCCCTGGACATCAGGGCGTCCATCATCTCTTTGGCATCGTCCTGCGCCGCGTTGCCAAAGTCTTGTAACGTCAAGCCGGCAACGATCTGTTCACCGTTCTTGATCGCATTTTGCATGCCAGGCGCAAGCTTGCTCCAGACCGCATTCACAGCGGTGTCGACGTCATGCATCACGGCGTTGCGTTTTTCGATGTAGACGGTTTTCATCCACGACAGGAAGCCGTTGTCGCCGTTCAGCATCCCGGTGTTTTGGCCGACGATGACGACAGGTGCGTGCTGCCCCTGTCCCATGTAGCTTTCGCTATGTGCGACCTGCGTGCCGTGGTCATAAACGGTTCCGGCTGGATTGTTGATCGTGGTACTGATATTGAAGTGCATGGCAACGCCAGGCACGCTTTGGGTCTTGAGTAAGACCGGATCGGCGGGTTGGGTAACCGTGCCGGCAGCGTACTGGGTGACCAGGCTCTTGCCATCGGTATAGACGTTGGTGGACATTGTCGTTTCGAGTCAATAAATTATTTCG
>Ga0302315_10003906_pt1 | contig 13259 bp, 11 predicted proteins | sample III_Palsa_N3_1_FD_200532 | JGI IMG/M metagenome (GOLD analysis project Ga0302315, IMG submission 200532) | Peat permafrost microbial communities from Stordalen Mire near Abisko, Sweden - III_Palsa_N3_1 | ecosystem: Environmental > Terrestrial > Soil > Palsa > Peat permafrost | place: Sweden... | reverse complement strand
GGACCAGTCACAACCCTCCGACGCCCGAGCTACTGGATGCTTGTGACAGCCTGGGAATGCTCGTGTTGGATGAGACGCGTTTGTTAAATACAGGGACGGAGTATGAGCAGCAGTTCCGGGAGCTGTTACTAAGGGACCGGAACCACCCGAGCGTCTTTATGTGGTCCATCGGGAATGAGGAATGGGTGACACAGACAACGGATATCGGGAAGCGCATGGCGCAGAACCAGGTATTACTGGCGGCTCAACTGGACCCCACCCGCCTTTGTACGGAAGCCGTCAACGACGGCAATGTCTTTCATGGCGTGAATGAAGTCCTGCCGGTACGGGGATTTAATTATAACCTTTTTGGCCTGGACGGATACCGCAGGGATCACCCGGATCAGCCCATTATGGGAACGGAAGTGGCCAGCACGGTATCGACCAGGGGCATCTTTATTAAGGATACAGTGCATGCCTATGTGCCGGACGAGGATAGTACCTATCCTCCCTGGGCTTCCACGGCCGAACAATGGTGGACGGTGGCTGCCGATCGGCCCTGGTTCATGGGAGGTTTTGTATGGACCGGCTTTGACTACCGGGGGGAACCCACTCCTTTCAGTTGGCCCAATATCAACTCCCATTTTGGCATCATGGACATGTGCGGTTTTCCCAAGAACGTCTATTATTATTATCAGTCCTGGTGGAAACAAGGGGATTTTATACATATATCTCCGCACTGGAACTGGAAAGGAAAAGAGGGGCAGCTCATCAAGGTATGGGTGAACAGCAACGGTACGGCGGTGGAGCTTTACCTCAACGGGAAAAGCCTGGGCAAAAAATCCATGCCCCGCAACAGTCATCTTTATTGGTACGTTCCTTATAAGGCGGGCGAATTGAAGGCGGTCGCTACCTTTAATACGCCGGACGGCCTGCGCAGAACGCAGGAGACGGTGGAAACGACAGGGAGCGCCTATAAAGTGATCTTGTCACCGGATAAAAATATCATCCTGGCTGACGGCCGGGACGGCGCCGTGATCAACGTCACCGTGAAAGATAAACAAGGCCGGGAAGTTCCGGATGCCATGGACCTCATCCACTTTACCCTCAGTGGTAACGCCCGCTTCATAGGGGTGGGTAACGGAGATCCCAGCAGCCACGAACCTGATCAGTGCACGGAAGGGAACTGGCAACGGCATTTGTTCAACGGCAAGTGTCAGTTGATCATCCAATCCGGTGGAAAGGATGCAGGCGCTTTGCAGGTTCAAGCCAGCGCCGACGGCTTGCAAACCGCCACGGTACAGTTGTCGGTGGTACCGGCGGGCTGACGGTACAGCGACCAGCAGTACCCGCAGGGTAGACACATAAATTTAATATAACGTATGCCGCAAAGAGATTTATTAATCTTTTTGCGGCATACGCATTTTTGGTATATTCGGTCATGCAGATCAAAAAGACAGCAACCTTATACGACGTAGTGATCGTGGGATCAGGCGCCGGAGGGGGAATGGCCGGATATGTACTCGCGAATGCGGGGATAAAAGTATTGATGTTGGAAGCGGGCCCTTTCTTCGACCCGGCAAAGGATTCTATGCAATTAAAATGGCCATGGGAATCTCCCCGGAGGGGAGCCGGTACGAATCGCTATTTCGGGGATTTCGATGCGGCTTACGGAGGTTGGAAGATTGAAGGCGAACCCTATACGCAGAAAGGAAATTCACAGTTCGAGTGGTTCCGTTCGCGTATGTTGGGCGGACGCACCAATCACTGGGGTAGGATATCCCTCCGGTTTGGGCCCAAAGACTTTAAAGGTCGGCGCCATGATGGAGTGAGTGATGACTGGCCGATCTCTTATGAAGAAGTGAAGCCGTTCTACGATAAGATTGACCGCCTCCTGGGGGTCTATGGGAGTAAAGAAGGGTTGGAAAACGAACCCGACGGCATTTTCATGACGCCCCCCAAACCCCGGCTCAACGAACTGTTTATTACAAAGGCGGCGGATAGCGTGGGTGTAAGGGTCTTACCCGGCCGGGGATCAGTCCTCACAGAGGACCTGCCCGGCAATAAAGACCGGAACGCCTGCTTTTATTGCGGGCAGTGCGGCCGCAGTTGTAAAATATATGGGGACTTCTCCAGTTCTTCCTGCCTGGTGATTCCCGCCATGAAAACAGGACATCTTGAAGTGGTACCGGATGCTATGGTGCGCGAAGTGCTCACGGATACAGACGGCAAAGCGACGGGCGTTTCCTATGTCAACCGCAAAGACCTCCAGGAATACCAGGTCAGGGCCAAGATAGTGATCCTGGCGGCCGGGGCCTGCGAGACGGCGAGGCTGATGCTCAATTCCAAATCCCCCAGGTATCCTAACGGACTGGCGAACAGCAGCGGGCTGGTGGGCAAATACCTGCACGATTCGACGGGTACTTCCACTTCGGGTATATTACCCCAATTGACAGATCGCAAACGCTATAATGAAGATGGGGTGGGGAGTGTACACATCTATGCGCCCTGGCTCCAGGATAACAGTAAACTTAATTTCCCCAGGGGCTATCATATCGAATTCGGGGGCGGCTTACGCATGCCTTCCGCCGGGTTTGGAGATGAAGTTCCCATCGTGAACGGAATGGTCCCGGACAGGGATGGCAAGAAAAAAGAGGCCGGTGGTTACGGGCTGGGCCTGAAGGATGATTACCGAAGGTTCTACGGTACGTCGGTAGGAATGGCAGGTCGCGGCGTCGCCCTGGCCAGGGAAACCAACTATTGTGAGATCGACCCCAAAACCGTTGATAAATACGGCATTCCAGTCCTCCGGTTTCAGTATACGTGGGGACAGGAAGAGATCCAGCAGGCCAAACACCAGCAGGAAACCTTTGCAGCCATTATGCACGCCATGGGAGGCATCATGTTGTACGGAAACCAGGGGCCGGAGAACAACTACGGACTGGAAAACCCGGGCAAGATCATTCATGAAGTGGGCACCGCCAGGATGGGAGACGATCCGAAAAAATCCGTTCTCAATAAATGGTGCCAGTCGCACGATTGCCCCAATCTCTTTGCGGTGGACGGCGCCTCTTTCGTGCAGCAGGGAGACAAGAACCCGACCTGGACGATCCTGGCCTTGTCCATGCGTACGGCGGAATATATTATTGAACAAAGAAAGAAATTGAATATAGGATGAACCGTAGAGAATCATTAAAGGTCATTGGCCTTTCGACCCTTTCGGCAGGAATCCTGCTGGATGCCTGTAACCCGAAGCCTAAAGAGCCGATCGTGAATGTGCCCGCCGTCCAGGACATTCCTGTGGCTGAAGTGTCTGGCAGAGAACCATTCGAAGTGGAGCGGGACAAACGCCTCCACGCGGAAAAATTCTTCACGGATGACGAAATGAAGACGATCACGGTGCTCGTGGATATCATTCTGCCCAAGGATGACCATTCCGGGAGCGCCTCCGAAGCGGGCGTTCCTGCTTATATCGAATTTGCCGTCAAAGACGAACCCGATAACCAGATCCCTCTAAGGGGCGGCCTCCGGTGGCTGAGCGTTCAATGCCTGGAACGGTACGGGCATGATTTTGCGGATTGTAGTCCTTCGGAGCAGATAGACATCATAGACGATATCGCCTACCCAGGGTCGGTGAAGCCCGGTATGGAACAAGGGGTTGCCTTTTTCAGCCGGCTCAGGGATATGACCGCTTCCGGCTTTTACACCAGTGAGATGGGTGTAAAGGACCTGGGCTATTTGGGTAACCATCCGGGCAAATGGGATGGGGTACCTGCAGATGTATTGAAACAATATGGAATGTAGCGCTTATGCTTTGGTATGAAAATGAAGTTCAGCGGCTGGAAAAAGAGAAGGCTGCCCTGACATACGACCCCAAAATGGTATTTTATGGCAGCTCCTCGATAAGGCTCTGGGAAAGTTTATATGAGGATTTCGGGAAATACCAACCCGTTAACCTTGGTTTTGGGGGATCTACCCTGGCGGCCTGTGTTTGGTTTTTCGACCGCCTCGTGGGTATGTATCATCCTTCGTCCATTATTGTATATGCAGGAGACAACGACCTGGGGGATGGCCGGCATCCTGAGGAGGTCTTTATCTTTTTTAAGCAATTGGTGGCTAGTGTCAGGGAGCGCTTCGGAGACATCCCCTGTGCCTTTATTTCCGTGAAACCCAGCATCATCCGATGGAACATAGTGGACAGTATCCGCTATACCAACACGTTGATCGAAGCGGAGATCAAAAAGCAGGGAGGGAACCTCCATTTTATCAACGTCTATAACCAGATGACGGACAATTCAGGATATCCCAAACGGGAATTCCTGGACCCGGACGGGTTGCATATCAACGCCAAAGGATACGACTTGTGGAGACGAGTCGTTACAGAATATATTGCCCATTCAATTGATGACCAGAGAATACCATAGGTGGTTCAGTCCCCATCTCGAAAGAGATATGGAGTTGCTCGTCTTCGGACATGCAGGTTCACCGGTATTATTTTTCCCGACCAGGACCGCCCGGTTTTATGACTATGAGGATTGGAAGGTGATCGAGGCCCTTCAGCCTAAGATTGAATCAGGCGCCATCCAGGTCTATTGCCTGGACAGTATTGATACGGAAAGCTTCTATAGCACGGCCATCCATCCGGCAGACCGGGTTTTCAGGCATATGCAATATGAACAATATGTGTTGACGGAAGTCCTGGACCTTGTCAAGCGGAAAAACCCCGATCCGTTCCTGGTAGCGGCGGGTTGCAGCCTGGGTGCTTACCACGCGGTGAACATCGCCTTTAAATATCCCTGGCTATTCCGGAAGACGGTAGGTATGAGCGGCCGTTATGACCTGACAGAACAAATGGAACATTTTGGGGATCTGTTTGAGGGATACAAGGATGAGAACGTATATTACAATATGCCAGGCTTATTCATCCCCAATTTGTGGGATACCCGGATCATCTCTTTGCTCAAGACCATGGAAATCACCTTTGTCGTCGGACAGAACGATGCCTTCCTGCCCAATAATCAGCGGCTGAGCGACGCCCTTTGGCAGAAGGGGATATGGAATGCGCTGCATATTTGGGACGGAGAATCACATAAAGCCCGCTACTGGCGCTATATGGTGCAATTATACCTTTAAACTATTGTTTTATTTTAATGTCATAAAAGAATGCTTATACACCTGACGATTGCCAATGATTCGCTGACCTTAAGCCAGGATTCGGAAACGGGGAAGAAGTCTTTACATTCAACCATTCGACGGGAAGCAGGGGATGTGATTTGTTCTTTCTCATCGTCTGCGGTGTTGGATGCCCCCACACGGTATACGCTTCAGTTGTCAACGGACAGGCATATCCTGCTGAGCCCTGAATACCTCTGGTACGTCAATCACAGTTGTGACCCCAACATATTTTTCGATATTCCTTCCATGCAACTGGTCTGCCTGAGCCCTATCCCTGCGGGGGAAGAACTCCGGTTTTTTTATCCTTCCACGGAATGGTCGATGGCAGAGCCCTTCGATTGTCTTTGCGGCGCCTCCTGCTGCCTGGGTAAAATACAAGGAGCGGCCCATTTACCCGATGAGGTACTGAGCACGTACCGGTTGACCCCGCATATTATGCAGGAATGGAACCGAAAAAGATTGGAAGCCAACGGGAATCAAACCGCCGTCAACGGAGATGCCCTTACCGGAGCATTCGCCCATGGCGTCCTCCCTGCCTCGTTCCCCGAAAGTCTGATCGTTTGGGTCCTCGTCCCGCAGGTGAAAACAGACGATCCCAACATCGATTATTACTACGACTTTTCCCAAAGCATTGCGGAGTACTCCAGGGTGTTTGCGAAGTGGGATATTCCCTGGCGCTGGCAACCCGTCAGTATGGAGAATTACCGGGAAGTCATTGAAATGATCGCCGTCAGCGCGACGCCGGAAGTCCCGGTAGTCTTCAATTTGTGTGACGGAGATGAAGTAAATGGAAGCCCGGGTATTTCGGTATTGTGTTGCCTCAAAGAAAGCGGGTTGACGTATACGGGAGCGGACGCTTATTTTTACGCGGCCACGACTTCAAAGCTTTCGATGAAACATCTCTTTGAAGCAGAAGGGGTCCCGACACCCGCCTGGGAGGCCGTGGGCCTGGAAGGGATTCCTGTGAACGGTATTTTTGAGCGCCTGGGCAGCCCCCTCATTGTGAAGCCGGCGGTATCGGCCGGCAGTATGGGAATCAGCGTCAAGTCGGTCGTGCATACCAAGGAAGCCCTGGAGACACAGATAGAAGCCCTGGAAGAACGCTACAGGGGCTGGTCCCTGACGACAGGAGGGATCCTGGCAGAACGGTTCATCAACGGAGAAGAATACACGACCCTCATCGTGGGGCCTTGGGACGACCCCGGGCATTGCCGGGTTTATTTGCCGGTGCAAAGGGTGTTCCATCCGGCGCTGCCAGAGACCGAAAAATTCTTGTCCTTTGACCGCCTCTGGGAAATCTATGAAACAGAAAGTCCCATCGGGGATTATGAAGACTTCTATACCTATGAGTTGCCCGATGCCATGTTGATACCGGAGATCCAACGGGTCAGCCTCGATGCTTACCGGGCGGTCCGGGGTCAGGGATACGGAAGGGTAGACCTTCGCAGGAATGTGCAGGGGCAGTTGCAGGTATTAGAAGTAAACGCACAGTGCGGCCTTTCCGAAGATGAGAATTATACGTCCATCGGGGCCATTTTACGCTTGTCGGATATTCCCTATGCAACCCTTGTGGAAGATATTATCCGGGACGCTCTGCGAAGGGCTGGGTTGAAACCATTAAATGTATCCAGCGATGAAAGTTTGCGTGCTGCAACCTGATTATACAACTTCACAGGTAGACTATCAATACTACGATCCTCCCAGGGACCTTACATCCCTGTTGCCGGAATCGACGGTGGACCATATTTTCCTGAACAAGCTCCATACGTATGCACAACTCAAGGCGCTTCGCAGGCAGGGGTATGACATTTTTGTCAACCTTTGCGAGGGATACCTGGAATGGAGTGTGCCGTCCATCGATGTGATCCATAGCCTAGAATCGTTGAACCTGCCCTATACAGGTCCCAATGCCCGCGTCTATGACCCCTCCAAAGAACTCATGAAATATGTGGCGTACACTGAAGGCGTCTCGACTCCGGCGTACGCGCTGATCCGGGAGCCGGGGGACATGGACAGGGCGATACGGGAAGTCGGATTTCCCCTTTTTGTCAAACCGGCCAAAGCCGGGGACAGCCTGGGGGTGGACGAGTTTTCCCTCATCCATACCCGGGAAGAGCTGGAGAGGAAAGTGAATACTTTACTGCCGGAATATGATGAATTGCTGGCAGAGGCTTACATCGCAGGCCGGGAATTCACCGTGCTGGTCGCGGCAGAGGCGGATGAACAGGGGGAGGGCTGCCGGGCGTTTGCACCGGTAGAGTTCGTCTTCCCCGAAGGCAGGCATTTTAAAACCTACGCCCTGAAGACCTCGGAGCTGCATCCCGAAAGCAATATCCCCTGTGCAGATCCTTTACTGGATGTGCAGTTGAGGGATGCCTCCCGGCGCATTTTCAAGGGTTTCGGTGGGGTAGGGTATGGAAGGCTTGATTTCAGGCTGTCCGATCAGGGAGAACTGTTCTTCCTGGAGATCAATTTTACTTGCTCTGTTTTTTACGATAAAGGGTATGAAGGATCTGCCGATTATATTTTGCGTTATGACGGCATAGGTCCGGAGGGCTTCCTGAGGCATATCATGGCGGAAGGCATTTCCAGGCACCAGCGCCGGCAAAAAAAATACCAGGTAATGGGCAGCCCCATTGCAGGCTATGGCATTTATGCCCGCAGGGATATTGCCCCGGGGGAGCTACTGTTCCAGGGAGAAGAGCGGTCACAGCGCATCGTGACCCATGACTGGGTGCGCCGTCACTGGACCAAAGAACAGCAGGAAGTCTTCAGCCGGTATGCGTATCCCCTGGGCCGGGATGTATTCGTATTGTGGGATGATGACCCCTCCGGTTGGGCGCCCCAAAATCATTCCTGTGCGCCTAATACGGCGTACCGGGGATTGAATGTCTATGCTATAGCCGCCATAGGCAAGGGCGAGGAATTGACCCTGGACTACGCTACCATGATGGGTACTACGCTGGAGCCATTTATCTGTAATTGCGGTACCCCCGGTTGCCGGGGTATGATCTACGGCAGCCTCGAGACCCGCCTGCTCAAAACGGAATGACGATGGCGAAGATGATCGTTTTGAAGAACGTTTTTTTACGACATAAGTACAAACTGCTACTTACGTACTCTCTGTTTTCGCTTGAGATGCTCGGAAGCCTGATGCGCCCCTATTTCCTGGGAGAAGCGGTGAACGGGCTGATCGCAGGTAGTTACCGGGGTTTGATCCTGCTGGCCATCATCCATTTAAGCTACCTGATCATCGGTACATTAAGGCATAAAGTGGATGTCCGGACATATACGGGCATCTACACTGCCATCGTCACCAAGATGTTGTCCCGGCGTTTTGGGGATTCGGACGTGTCCAGGTTGAGCGCCCATTCTACGCTTACGCGGGAGTTCATCGACTTCCTGGAATTCGACCTGAACTTTATCATCGAGGCCTGTTATAACCTGCTCGGTTCCTTAATCCTGCTTTTCTTTTACGACCGGTCCGTAGTCCTGGTCTGCCTGGCGATCCTGGTGCCGGTCTCTCTCATCAGCTACCGGTACGGGCAAAGAATGAAGCGCCTTACCCAGTATAAGAATGACGAGTTGGAGCTGCAGGTAGACGTCATTTCCACCCAGAATGTCAAGGAGATCAACCGGCACTACAAGCTGCTGCAGAAATGGCAGATCCGCATATCCGACAAGGAAGCCTGGAATTTCGGGGTGATGGAACTCCTGGTGCTGGTCGTCATCATTGTTTCCTTGCTGGTCACCGAATCCCATATCGGCAAGACCCTGCACGCGGGGGATATCATCGGGATCTATACCTATATCCTGAAATTTGTTTCCGGCCTGGACACCATCCCCTATACCGTGCAACGCTACAGTAACCTGAAAGATATCACCCAACGCATAGAATTGGAGGAAGAAGACCTGTGAGTACTTATTTTTGCATCCACTAATCGTTTTGACCAATGAAAAACATCTTTCGTGCAGCCCGCAGCCTTGTGCTTCCGGTCCGCCCCCTTCTCGCGGCCAGCCTTCTCGTTACGGCCCTGCTGCCGTATCGCGCCCTGAGCCAGACCCCCGATACGACCCAGCGCATCATATGGGACCGGGTCAACAGCCCGGAACAGCAAAAGAAGCCCTATATCATCCTGATCTCCGCCGATGGGTTCCGGCATGATCTGGCAGATAAATACCAGGCCGCCAACCTGATCCGTTTAAGGGGAGAAGGAGTGCAGGCCGATTATATGGAATCATCTTTCCCTTCGCTGACATTTCCCAATCATTATACACTGGTAACGGGGTTGTATCCCTCCCATCACGGACTGGTGGACAACCATTTTTACGATCCGGGGAGAAAGGAATCTTACAGCATGAGCAATAAACAGGCCGTGCGGGACAGCTCCTGGTACGGGGGTGTTCCCCTGTGGGTGCTGGCAGAGGAACAGCATATGCTGACCGCCAGCTTTTATTGGGTAGCCTCCGAAAGCAATATTGGAGGTTTGAGGCCCACCTATTCTTATATGTATAATGAGGCCATTCCCATGGATGACCGGATTGAAATCGTAAAGAGCTGGTTGCAGTTGCCCCCCGAACGGCGACCACACTTGATCACCTTTTATTTTCCCGAAGTAGACCACGCGGAGCACCGCTTCGGACCTGATTCCTGGCAGACCAAATCGGCCGTGCGGCTGGTGGATGAGAGCATTGGCAGGATGGTCAGTGAGATCGGGTCCCTGGACCTGCCCGTCAGCTTTGTCTTCGTATCTGATCATGGGATGACGACTGTAGATACCGTACACACAATCCCCTTGCCCGGGGCCATCGATACCTCGAAATTCATTGTCCCGGCAGGAGAGGCCCTGTTGCACCTTTATGCCAAAGATAAAAAGGATATAAAGCCCACCTACACAAAGCTCAAGGCCGATGCTGTCGATTATGATGTCTACCTGAGCGCGGACATCCCTTCCAAATGGCACTATGGTAAAAAAGACGATCTCTATGGAAGGATAGGCGATATCATCCTGGTACCCCACCTGCCGAAGGTGTTCGACATTATGGGCAAGCCCGTGAATATAGGTGAACACGGCTTTGATCCTGCCTTGCCCGATATGCACGCCACCTTCTACGCCTGGGGGCCCGCCTTCAAGGCACATCAGACCATCGGAGGTTTTGAAAACGTCAACGTCTATCCCATGGTAGCCAAAATATTGGGCCTGCCATATACTGAGAAAATCGACGGGCGCTTGAGCGTGCTGGATAGAGTACTACAATTTTAGGTAATACTACGCTTGTCCGGGGTTCTTCGTTTTCTTTACTTTGTCCCTTCTTACCTATGAACCTTAATGTTGATTTGACCATGAATAATACGGTAGTGGGACCTTACGGGAGTCCCCCGCCAAAGGAGGGTATTCAGATGCATACAAAGGCTAAAGATCCTCAAGCCGTTTTCCTGCATTTTCTGGAAACAGGTACATTGCCCTTGAATGACACAGAGTGGAGCCTTCATGCCATGCAGGACCAATTACTGGAACAAGCCAGAAAGGACCCTCATTTTTATGGAGCGCCCACTGGAGGGAGTGCCTTTTGTCACAACTTACTGCACCTGCTCCTCGAAAATGAGGCGGCACTGACCAGGATATTGTCACAGTTCGGAGAAGTCTTACTGGATGATCTATACGGGCATACCATCGAATGCGGAATGGTAAGCCGGTGGATCGGCTTGCTGGCGGATACGCCTGGCCTTGACCTTAAAAGGCTGCGCTGGCAGGTAGCGCTTTATTCCCTGGTCCGTACCAAGGGGAAGATCTCACTGGAGGCCTATCCCAAGGTGGAGAAAGGGATCGTCCTATGCCTGCTCCGGGAAGTCCAGCCCATACAGTTATTCAGGTGGGTAAGTCATTTGAACCAATCACAACTGGAAAAGTTGCTGGGAGTACTAGATATTCCCTTTGACAGCAGCTCCGATCTCCGGGAGGTGCTTTCCATCATCCACAGGCAAACAGCCCATTTGCATGGGTTGTCGGCCCACCGGCATGTGTCGCCAGCCACTAAGCACATCACACCCGATCCAAAAGAAGGTGAAGCAGGCTCAAAAACGGCGGGGACCGGCGCACAAGTAACCGGCTCGCAAGCCATCAGCCCGCATGTGACCAGTTCTCAAGCGACCGGCCCGCAGAAGAGTGCTTTCGTCTCAGACACCTATATTGACAATGCCGGACTTATCCTGTTACATCCCTTTTTGCCCGATGTATTCAGGCAATTGGGCTGGTGGGATGAGCGTGGTTTTACAAAAACGGCAGAACAGCAACGGGCAGTATTGCTGACCCAGCAAATGGTTCGGCCGGCCGACTTCTTCCCTGAGTACCAATTACTGCTCAACAAGATCCTGTGTGGGTACCGGCCAGGCGACGCCTTGCCGCTCAGCCTGGATGAATGTACCCTGCCTGAGCAACTGCAGATTTCCAACGTGTTGAATACCATGCTAAACAAATGGACAATAAACGGAAATCCCGTAAACAATACTATCCAAAGTCTGCGCGAATCTTTTCTACAGCGGCGTGGCAAGCTCGTCCGGAGAGAGCATGACTGGGTCCTGCAGGTCGAACAAAAGGCCTACGATATAGTACTCCATAGCACCCCCTGGAGTATACGCACCATACGCAACCCGTGGATGCCCGAGACCCTTTGGGTAGAATGGGTATAATCCCCCCGATTACAAGAAATTGTTAGTAAATTCGCCGCTCATTTATTGTGCGCACCTGGAGAGGTGGCAGAGTGGTTGAACGTGGCGGTCTCGAAAACCGTTGAGGGTAACACCTCCGGGGGTTCGAATCCCCCCCTCTCCGCCAGATCAAATGTTGCCCCGCAATTGCGGGGCATTTTTTATGCCCGTAAGTAACGAAGCGAACTTTACGAACGTTCACGAACGGAGCGAAGAGAACGGACGAAGAAAAGCGAGGAACGATGCTTTACAGTATAACAATAGCTGGTTTCTCATACATTTATTTAAACTTTTTTTTTCGATTTCCATAAAAAAAATTAGGAAAAAGTATAAAAAAATTGCGCAAGTCAAAACTTGCGCATATATTTGCAAGAAATAACTTGCGCATTATGACACAAACAAGAGACATCTTTCAGGCAATAGCAGACCCAACCCGCAGGCAAATTATAGGTATGCTGGCCCGGAAATCACTCAATGTTAATGCTATTGCCAAGGAGTTTGATATAACCCGGCAGGCAGTTTCATTGCATGTACAATTCCTTAACGATTGTGGTCTTATTGTGATCAAACAACAGGGGAGGGAACGATATTGCGAAGCTAAACTCGAAAAATTAAATGAAGTCACAGATTGGGTAGATCAATATCGAAAATATTGGGACAATAAACTTGACTCATTGGAAAGCTATCTGGCTAAAATTCAAAAAAAGAAGAAATAGAAAAATGGAAAAATATAATACATTCAAACAAGAAGAGAACATTCTTATACATACAAAGATTCTTGATGCCCCAAGGGATTTAGTTTGGGAAGTGTGGACGACTCCAGCACATTTAAAAGAATGGTGGGGGCCAGATGGTTTTTCGCTAACTATAAAATCAATGAATGTAGAAACAGGCAAGATTTTGGACTCTATTATGCATGGTTGGGGACAGGATTTTGATAACAAAATTGAGTACGTGGAAGTAATAAAACCTTCCCTTTTATCTTATAAATATTTTGGGGAAAGCGAAGATTATAACTTCACAGTTTCAATTTTATTTGAAGAAGTTGAAGGAAAAACATTACTGACAATGAAGTCAATATTTAAGTCAAAAGCAATTATTGAAGAATTAAACAGAAAGGTAAATGCCATTGAAAGTGGCAAGCAAACCTTAAATCGACTTGAAAGCTATATTAAAATATTAGAAAGTAACAAACCATAAATAATAATAAAAAACAGAAAATATGAGAAAAATAATTTCATTTATGCACATATCGCTTGACGGTTTTGCAGCAGGACCGAACGGAGAGATGAACTGGATCAAACTTGGTGAAGAAATTTTTGATCATGTCGGTAAGCGGATAGGCGAAACCGATACGGCATTATATGGACGAGTAACTTACCAGATGATGGAAAAT
>Ga0302315_10003899_pt1 | contig 13265 bp, 8 predicted proteins | sample III_Palsa_N3_1_FD_200532 | JGI IMG/M metagenome (GOLD analysis project Ga0302315, IMG submission 200532) | Peat permafrost microbial communities from Stordalen Mire near Abisko, Sweden - III_Palsa_N3_1 | ecosystem: Environmental > Terrestrial > Soil > Palsa > Peat permafrost | place: Sweden... | reverse complement strand
GCAAGTCACTGGCCTGGGGCTGTGCACAAAGTCTCGCGCGTGAAGGCGCACAGCTTGCGCTTACCTTCCTTGGCGAGCGTGAGGAGAAGGATGTCAGACAACTCGCGCCGACACTTCCCGGCGGCGGGCAGGTGATGATTCAGGGGTGCGACCTGACCAAGGACGAGCAAATTGCTGAGCTGCACAACCTGCTGACAGTTGAGTTCGGACAGCTTGACTTTATCATCCACGCTGTTGCCTTTGCTCATCGGGAAGACCTGATGGGCCGATATGTCGACACTTCACGAAACGGTTACGTTCAGGCGCTCGATGTCTCTGCTTACACACTGGTTGCGGCTACGAAAGCAGCAGAGGCATTGATGACTGATGGTGGCAGCGTGATCACTCTATCCTATCTTGGCTCCGAACGAGTGGTTCCCAATTACAATGTGATGGGAGTGGCCAAGGCTGCACTTGAAGCTTCCGTTCGCTATCTGGCCAATGACCTGGGGCCGAGCAAGATCCGGGTTAACGCGATCAGTGCAGGCCCTACGATGACCCTGTCCGCCCGCGGCATTTCCGGCTTTTCGGACATGTACAAAGAGGCTTCAGACAAGGCCCCTTTGCGCAAGAACACGACTATCGATGAAGTTGGTGATACCGCGGCATTTCTTGTTTCCGATTGGTCACGTGGGATTACCGGCGAAGTGATCTATGTAGACAGCGGTCTGCACATTCTGGGGTAAATTTGGGGCGGCGAAAGTCGGACAGACGCTGCAGCTATAGCTGCAGCGCCTGCAGGTTGCGTTCTATGCGTCTGGCATCACGGATGTATTCCGGGACCTGTTCCAGCGACTTGTCCGAAACTACAACATCCCACTCATCTGTGTCGTACCCTGGCGAGAGCTGATACAGGAAGTCTGAGGTGCGCGCGGGAAGCTGTATCGCGCGCTCGGAAATGATGATATCCACGAAGGTAACAGCAGTTTCGTCGTACTCTTTTTGAACGGCTGAACCTCTTCGTCGTACGTAGGCAGGGTCTAGCTTGGTTACAGTGGCCCATTCGACCATGGCCTCTTCCGGTCTGTTTGCAAAGAAACAGGCCAGTCCTCTATTGGAGTGCAGCTGGACATTGTCCGGCTCGAGGGCCAGGGCCTTGTCGAACATTTCGATGGCCAGGCGAGAACGATCGATCGCTTCTTTAGCCTTGGTATCCTTGGGGTTTCTGCTGGCGGCGCGGAGCACAACACCCTGCTTTGCGTAAGACAGCCCAAGGTTGCTGTAGTCTTCCATCCTACTCTGGCGCAGGCTAATGACACGGCGGAATTCAATGACAGCCTGATCGAGGTTCCCCTTCTGATAGTAGGCAACTCCTCGGTTGACAAAAGCGTCGGCAAATGTCGTCTCGCTTTTTGCCGTATGGTCCCATTCCCGAAGGGCAAGGTCTATCTTTTTCTGCAGGGCAAGCACGTATCCAACGTGGTAGTAACAGGAAACGAGATCGGGATCGTCGTCCAGCGCTCTCTTAAAGTGCTGCAGGGCGAGGTCGTAAGCTCCAAGGTTTATCTGGCAGAGGCCATAGTTGCAGTTGGTCGAGGCAACACTGTCGTCGCGGTTGAGGGCTTCGGTGAGCTCTTCCGCGGCCAGGCTTACATGGCCCTGTTGAATGTGCACCCAAGCAAGGTGTGCCAGGATTTCGTTGTTTTTGGGATCGACAGTGTGGGCGTCCTTGAAGTGCTGCTCGGCCCCCTGAAGGTCGTAGGTATGGGTTTTTGCAATTCCGTTATTGATCATGGGCAGGGTTTGCTTCGGCGCGTATTTCTCGGCGGTCTCGAAGCATTGTATGGCCTGCTGGTATTTGGTCTGTTGCATGAAGACGACACCGTAGGTTGTTAAACCTTCCCAGGATTTTGGGTTAAAGCGCAGTGCGTTCTTCAGGTATCTTTCCGCGGGCTCGGTCAGGTTTTCGTCGGCGTACGCCTTGCCGAGGTTATAGTTGGGCTCAAAGAGCGTGGGATCGAGTCGAAGAGCCTCTCGGAACTCACGGATGCCATCGTTAACGGCGCTCGTGCGGCAGAGAGAATACCCAAGGTTGCTGCGTATCGGCGCACTTTTTGGGTCCAGGCGCACCGACTTTTGCAGAAACTCAACGGCGTCTTCCAGGTTCCCTTCCAAAAGGTCCATAACCGCGATATTGCATAAGGCGCGGCCGTGGGCAGGATCGAGACGGGTGGCCGTCTGAAATTCGGAGTCTGCACTTTTATGGTCGCCGGACAGAAACTTTGCAATTCCAAGGTTATTGTGCGCATCGGCCTGGGTTGCCCTGGAACTCTGCCCCTTGGAAATGGCAGCGGCAAACATGGTCTCGGACTCCTTGTAGTTACCGCTTTCCACGAGGATTAAGCCATGGCGGTTGTAGGCGTCGGATCTCGAACTATCGAGTTTAAGAGTGATACCAACCTCGGAGATTGCTGTTTCCGCAATCTTGGGATCTCCTCCACGCACTGCCAGCGTAAAGGTGTGCGCCAGATTGGCATGGGGCTCAATCTGGTTCTCCCCAATAAGAAGCGCTCTGTTGAAGTGATCGGTGGCAGGCTGCAGGTCGCCTTTCCTGGCATTAGCTATGCCTGCGTTGTTGTGAAATTCCAACTCGGAGGCGCCAAGCTGCTGAAGTTGTTGAAACCCCTGCAGCGACGATTCGACTTCATCCTGCAAAAGCCGTACGGTGGCCAATGCAAGTCTGGGTTGGTATCCACCAACGTTCTTTTCCAGGTCGTTTGTGGCCTTTTGTTCAGAAGCGGACAGCGACCCTTTAATTTTGACCTGAAGCTGGCCCAGGCGGAATCGGTAGAGATAGGTGTAAAAAAGCAGGCGAGCCGCGCTGACCACAAAGACTAGAAATCCGCCAACAATTCCGCCACCGATCGCAGATATGACCACAAGCTCGTGGAGCATTACGTGGGCCATGATCCCGGACGCGGAGGCTCCGATTAGAGCGGCTATTCCGGTGCCAACCCAACGAAATATTTTACTTCGGGGGACTTTAACTTTCGGAGCACGACGGTCAGCTTTGCTGGCGCGGAGAATAACGCCACATTGGCTGCAGATGGTCGCTAGAGCAGCATTTCTCGTGTTGCAGTACGGGCAGACCATGAGTGGCTACGTTCCCTCTCTTATTTAGAAGCTGATAATGATTTCGAGCGAGAATGCGAAGGGTGACTGGCTGACACTTTGTTGAAGACACCCTGATTTGTGTGGATACATCTAAAAAGTAGTGTCCATTGCTAGTAATGATAGCACTCCACTCACATTAAATACAAGGGATATAGAAGAGCAATTGGATCAATTCTGAAAAAACGTGAGGCAAGCGCATACCTTGTTTTCAACCACAACTTAGGCTGACTACGCTCTTCAAGAAAATGTTCCCAAATCGTGAAAAATATTAAATCTTGCTGTAAATGAAGAAAATCCTGCTAGCCGGTCTTTATGATTTCGACGTTTGCGCGTGGGACGGTAACCTGCGATCCATCCTGCAGACGTGCGGTCAATACACGGACAGATGTCCCGGAGTCGACCTTGACCAATTCGGACGGCAGTCCGGTTACTGTAGCCAGTCGGCCGAAATAGGGTTCGCGGATGATCCTGATTGAGGTGCCTACTTCAAGGGTGTCGACCGAGTGTGTGCCGGTGATTGCGCCCTCTGAAGCCGGCCTCGGTACTATGATCTCCGGCCGAATCACCCCGGCGCGAATCTGGGTTGCGCCATTCATAGAAGCGGACTTCCCGTTGAGATCGCGCAGAAGATCGAATGTGCGCTGCGCCATAGCGATGGAGCCGAACCCTTCGGTGACCATAAGCGACAGCGTGATGTTTTCCTGGCCCGTAATCGCGACCCCAATGTCGTAGCCGAGGAAATCTATAAGTTCCTTGTCCACCACGCCCCCGGCAATTACGCCTACTACTCCCAGGCCTGCCGCTTTACGCAGGGCATCTCCCGTTACGTTCTTTCCACCGACCAGGATCTTCCCCTTATGGTCGGCGCTAATCTGATCTGCGCCAAGGACGTCGTCCGGTGACTTTGAGATGACTGCAATTTGACCGGTTCGTTCGCCGCCAACTCCAAATATTCCCTGGATCAGTGCTCCTTCGGCCTCGATCACTACGCCTTCGCGGTCGAGCACTTCCGCAACATTCCCTTCAAGGTAGGCGCTTAGATCGACCGGGGTTGGAAGCATGCGAATGCCGACATTCCCTGTAATTGAGGAAATCGTTTCCACAGTGCCGGCTATGGGGGATTTAACCTCTGTCTTGAGAAGACCGAAAAGGGATTTCGTGACAGCGAGGAGTTGATCGCGCTCTACGCGGTCCCCTATCTTGACCTGCAGTGTCGCCTGGACATCGGCGGGTTCTATGCTGAGTTGGACAGATACTTTCACGGTCTGCATAAAGCCTGGAAGGGACGCGCGAGCAACCACGTCGTTGGGGTGTACGGCATCCCCGACATGCATAAGCACTTCTCCATGGATGGGCAGTCTCCGGAGGCGGCGCACTTTGATGAAGGGGCTGACTTGCAGCCCTGGTGTGTATGCGGATCCCAAATTTCTTGATCTTTCTATAAGCGCGAGTGCGAACTAGGCCTTAACGCACTTCGCCAGATGCAGATAGACAAGGGCGCCGGTCATGCTCTTAACCTGCAGCGATGTTTCGAGCAGCTCTTTAAGCTCCTTGCTTTCGAAGCGAAAGAAGGGTATTCCTCCATCGTGCTCACCCTGTTTCTGGCCAAACAGCCGTGTTGCCAGGGAGTGCTGGTAGGCAGACAACACGACGGTAGACTGAGGCCGCGCGACCCGAGCCAGTTCCGATACTGCCGACCGCCTTGAAGCTTCGTCGGGAACATGCTCGAGCACCTGGCAGGAGACGACTCGGTTAAAAATTGCGGTTGGAAAGGGAAGAGTACACAGATTTGCCTGAACGAGGTGGACATTTTCCACGCCCGCGGCAATAAGTTTCTGCCGGTTAACGCGAAGGGATTCGAAGGAGAAGTCGATTGCGACAAGCTCGCGTACGCTTGCCGCCAGAGTTTTAGTCATTCTTCCGGTGCCGCATCCGGCTTCAAGAAGACGGTCATCGGGACGCGGACCAAGAGCGTTCATGGTTAAAGGGATTTCAACCCAGCCAAAGCCCTTCAGGAAGGCCATGGCGTCGTAATCCTTGACCTGGGCATCGCGGGCCTGCATTTCGGAGCGTTGTGCGGTGAGCAGGCTGTTTCCAATGAGGCGGGGAATGCCATCCTCGATGGGATAGACATTACCGGCAGCATCCGTCAAACTGCCTTCGATTATCTCTTCGCCTTCCTGGAGCGTAACGCTCAGTGAAAGCGCTCCGCCATCGGGAGCTGTGATCAAAGGAAGGAGGCCGTGTTTCAAATGTTAATCTCCACTATGGTTTAGCCGCCAGCGGCTGCTTATTAGGGTCGCCTGCATTATTGCCTGGGGCCGGATCAATCCTGATAGAAATCGGGGGGACGGCGTTCGGTATGGCATGCTCGCTGTCTGGGGTACTGGCAGGGCCGGTAGTCTGCGCGTTCGTTGAATTGGGGGTTACGGTGATCTCAACGAAGTAGTCTGATCCTGCATCAGCAGTTGATGCTCCCAGACCATTGTGAACAGTGGCACGGTCTGCGGCAAGGTCGTTAAAAACAACGGGGGTCTGGAACTGGGCGATCTTGCTGACCGGGTTGAGCCAGACGATGGACGGAGCGAATACAGGGAGTCCACCGGTGGCAGGCGTATCGACGCCGGTGCGCAAGACAACAGCTACCTGACCGCGGGATGCGGGATACAGATGGAACCGGTAGGCATGCTTCTCGACTCCATCCGATACGTTGGCGACTTCGGAATCGTCCATTAAGACGGACGGTTCCAACAGCAACCCAAGGACGACCTGAGACTTCGGATCGATCAATCGGAACTGTACTGTCCAGGTGGGTTGAGGAACATCCAGGGCGAGGACGCGCTGTCTAAAATCGGCAACTCCGTCCACGGTTCCCCGCACGATGATCAGGTTCATGGTGTCGTAAGGAATAATGTCTGTAAGTCCGGCCGGAAAATTATCGTCCTTGCCCCGAGGAATACCGCGCGTATGTCCAAGGCGAGTATTGTGCGTTAGCCCAAGCGCAGTGAAGATGTGGCTTGGAAGTGTGTGCTGAACCGGGATTCGCTCCCAGTAGAGGCCGTCCGCTCGAAGGTTGTGCACGCTTAAAGCGGCGAAAAGGCATAGGAGTACTGTAAATACTTTTGCTAAATAGGTGTGATCTTTCGTTCCCGTCATAACCCGTCCTCATACTGTCTTAGATCACGAAGCTCAAACTGGACGTTTCGTCGCTCGTTCCAAACGTTGATTTGCGGCGTGTAAAGCAGATCGATGGTGGAGTTCCCGTTAAGCTGGTCCACCCAGTCGCCCTGCCCCCAACCGACACAGTCGGTCCCCTGCCCTGCACCGAGGTTGAGTCTCAACCGCAGATGCGAGAGATCCTTACCGATGCGTTTTGCGTATTCTACTCCAATTTTGGTGGATGCAAAGCGCGGTTCAGGATTCTTTTCTCCAAATGGGGCGAGCATTTCCCACTCTTCAAGCAGTTCGACTGAGATTTCCGACGGTTCTATAATGCCGTCATGCCTCATGATCGGAACAAGATCTTCAGCCGATACATGTTTCGCGGCAATGAGATTCAACTGTCGATTAAATTCTTCTACGTTTTCCAGGGACAATCCGATCCCGGCCGCCATTTCGTGACCGCCGCAGCTTGTGAGCAGATGAGCGCACTGCTGGATTCCCTCTACAATATTGAATCCCTCAACAGAGCGTGCCGAGCCTTTGCCCGTGCCCTTTTCTTTGTCGAGCGCGATTACTATTGCGGGCCGATAGAACGTCTCTACCAGTTTACCGGCAACTATGCCGACAACGCCTGAATTCCAGCCCTCGCTTGCAAGAACAATGACGTTGGAATTCTGCTTGCCCTGAGCTTCCACCATTTCCAGAGCCTGGGCAAAGATTTGCTTCTGCGCCGTCTGCCGTTCAACATTCCAGGAGTTGAGCTGAGAAACAAGCTGCTCGGCGAGTGCCGCATCCTGTGTCAGCATAAGCTGGAGCGCGACATCCGCGTCATCCATTCTCCCTACGGCATTTACTCTTGGGGCCAGTCCAAATCCAATGGTGTACGTGGTGATGGGCTTGCTTGCGTCCATTTGGGAGGCTTTGATCAACGCTCTAAGACCGGGCTTATTCGTTGTTGCCAGAGCCTTCAGACCGTACCATACAAAGACACGGTTCTCGTCCACCAGAGGCATAACGTCGGCTATGGTTCCGCAGGCGACGAGATCGACGAACTTTCGCAGGAAGCTTTGTTCGAAGTCGGGCTTGATCAGACGCACGACAGCCTGCATCGTCTTAAAGGCAACACCGACCCCGGCGAGGTGTGGAAACGGATATTTAGAATCTACCCGATGCGGGTTTACGACCGCGCAGGCGTTGGGCAATCGGTCTCCCGGCTCGTGGTGATCCGTAACGATGACATCTATGCCCAGGGATGAGGCGTAGTCTATGGCGTCGAAGGCGAGGATGCCGCAGTCCGAAGTTATGATCAGCGTAGCGCCAAGCTCGTTGGCGCGATCGACTCCGGCAATTCTAAGATCGTAGCCATCGGTTTGCCGGTGCGGCACTTTGTATTCGACATCGGCTTTCAGAGACTTCAAGGTTCTAACATAGACGGCAGTGCTTGTGACGCCATCAACATCGTAGTCTCCATGGACGAAGATCTTCTCTCCGCTCTCTATGGCAATAGCGATGCGCTCTGAAGCCAACTCCATGTCGGGCAGAAGCATGGGGTCGTGGAGCTGATCGTAATCCGGCTTCAGAAAGCGGTTTGCTGCTTCCCTCGTCGACAGGCCGCGGTTGATAAGCAAGCGCGCGGTCAGGGGGTTAATATTCAGGTCGGAGGCAAGGGTATCGACGGCGTTTGTATCGCAGTCGGGGAATTTCCATTTTGGCCGCTGTAGTTTGGTCATGGTACGAAAAAAGGGCCAACGTGTTGAGACGTCGGCCCTGCACAACTTTCGCGGGCGTTAGAATCGGCGGACTGGTTTCTTCTTCTTCGCTCGATTGATCGGCGATTCGGTCGAAACAGTCTCCGGACGGCTGAACGTGTCGGAAACTCTGGGCTGCGGACTGGTGCTTAAGACTGCTGTTCCGTTTCCTGTTGGAGTGGACGGAGGCAGTTTGGGCGTAGCGTTTGCTGCGCGGCCGGCAAGCCAGTTTTCCCAGTCCACGAGAATGGCCGAAGCGTTGAAGATCGACGAATAGGTGCCGCTCAGGATACCAATGAACAGCGCTACGTCAAGCAGAAGCGTCGACTGCCCGCCGAAGACGATCAAGGCAGCCAGTGTCATAAGTACCGTGAGTGAGGTATTGATCGACCGTGCCAGACTCTGCTGGATCGACGTATTGACCAGGGTTTCGAAATCGTCGCTGCGGCGGCGTATCAGGTTCTCACGGACTCGGTCGAAGATAACGACGGTGTCGTGTACGGAGAAACCTATAACGGTAAGCAGCGCGGTTACGAAAAGGCTATCGATCTTCCATCCCAGGAAGTACCCGAGAATGGCGAACACGCCAATCAGCACGAGGACGTCGTGCAGCAGGGCGATAATGGCCGAGACGCCGAAGCGCAGTCCGGTCATAAAGCCGCCGATTGAGAAGGAACATGCCAGATAGAGCACGATCAGACTTGAGGCAATGAGAACGGCCTCAACGGCTTTGGTGGTAAGCTCCGCGGAAATTACACCTTTAACCACACTGAACGATTCTTCGTGGGCTGGTCCAATGGTGCCGAGCGCCGTCATCAGTCCCTGGTAGACCGGGTTGCTTTTGGGATCGGCTATTGGGGAAGTCTGCCCGGTACTTACGATGGCCATAGTCCCGTTATTCGCAAGCTGAACGATGGAATCCTTGAAACCAGCCGCTGTGAGGGCGGCGCTAACCGTGTCCTGCTTAACGATTGTCGGATAGCTGACTTCGATCTGCGTACCACCCGTGAACTCAATACTCTTTTTCAGGCCATGAAGCCCAAGCCAGAAGATCAATCCGGGAATGATGATCAGCAGGCTGAAGCCGTAGAAGATTTTGCGCTTGCCAATGATATTCCAGCCGCCCTCTTCAGCACCGGTCTTTTTGTCGGTGTGAGTAAGAGCAGCGGACTGCACGCCTAAGCCAAAGAGTCTGGGGTTCACGCCGATTCCAGCGTTAACCAGTCCGTAGAGAAGGGTGCGAGTGACCGTAATTGCTGAGAAGAGCGAAACGAGAACACCAATCAGGAGTGTGATGGCAAAACCCTTGACGCTTGGAGTTCCGAGCGACCAGAGTACCACCGATGTGATGACCGTACAGATGTTGGAGTCTCTAATGGCTGTAAAGGCGCGTTTGAACCCGGCATCGATAGCCGACTTGAGCGACTTGCCGGAATTCAGCTCTTCTTTAAGGCGTTCAAAGATGAGGATGTTAGCGTCGACAGCCATACCTATCGACAGGATAAATCCTGCTATACCCGGCAGCGTCAGTGTGACAGCAAAGCCAGGGAAGAGCCATTCGAAGGCGCCTCTATAGATGGCCAGAGTGAACAGAGCATAGATGCACAGGGCAATGTCGGCAACCAAACCAGGAAGCCGGTAGTAGATGAGCATGAAGAGCAGAACGAAGATCAGTCCGTAAACTCCCGCCACCAGGCTCTTATGCACCGCACCGGCGCCCAGGCTAGCCTCAACGGATTCGACTTGCACTTGCTCAAGCGGGACGGGCAGTGCGCCGGCGTTCAGGATATTGGCTAATTCCTGCGCTTCCTTCAGGGTAGCGAAGCCGCCTGAAATCTGGCCTTTATCACTAATTTCACCCTGGATTTCCGGAGCGGAAAGGACCCGGTCGTCGAGGACGATTCCCATAATCTCATGCAGATGGGCCGTGGTGAAGGCATCCATCTTCTGTGCGCCGTCGGGTGTAAAGTTCTGTGTAACGGCGGGCTCCGAGTTTGAAGAATCTAATTCTGCTTGAGAATTAGGCTCCATATCCTTACCCGTCATGATCACCGTGCAGCTGGCAAGAAATTGCTGCCAGTTCGTCAATTCCTGATTCAGCCCCACAACCTGGGTCTGCTGAGCGGGGGTGAGATAGTATAGAGAAGCTGAGGTTCCATCGCCGAGGGGCGCTGGGACAGTATAGGCCGTTGTGCCTGGCTTCTGCACGCCAGCGCTCGCAATTATATTTGAGTAATCTTGACGGATGTGCGAGCCATCTCGAAACGTCTGATGCGTACGCTGGTCGGTAAAATATGTAGACTGTTCCGGAGTATCCTGGTCTTTAACTTCCATCTGAATGGGACGACCGCGGACGAACTCTGGAGCATCGCTAGAATTGTTCGCAACGTCGGCAAAATAGTACATCGTCATCTGGGCCATTTTGCCCAGATTGGATACTACCGGATCGCTAGCCTGAACGTCGGGGATCTCAACAACAAACTGGTCGGCGCCCTTTTGCTGGACGGTCGCTTCTCCTACGCCGGAGCTGTTGATACGATTCTCAAGAATTCGCTGGACGGCTGTGGCATCGTAAGTGCCAGGCTGTATCTTGTCGAGCTGGGCCTGGAGAACGACACGCACTCCGCCGCGTATGTCCAAACCGTACTTTGCCGGATAATTGGGCACGTGGGCGTGCTTGGTGCTGTCATAGTGCTTGCCAACCATGACCCAAATCGATAGGGCGATCAGGATTGGTATCACGACGCCCCAAAAACTCTGCTGTTTCAAACTCTTCCTCCGCGAAGACTGCCACATTAAACGTACAAACTGGTGAGGGATTGTGAAAGGGTATGCACGACTGTTACAAAATCCTCAGAACAGTAGATTATATCTAAACCAACAATTCATGTCAAGAATAAATGCTGTTTATTGATCGAACCTATGATCTATATTAAATATTGACAGTAAAAGGCGGCCAAAAATGTTCAGAATCTCATCATTTGGACTGGGTACAATATATGTAGTTTCCCGCTTGTTTTATATTGGAGTTTGAATGTCATTGTCGAAAGTGCCCAGAGTGGCTGTGTTGGCGCTGCAGGGCGATTTTGAAAAGCATATGGATGCGTTGCGGCGGCTGGGAGCGGAGCCTGTGGCGGCTCGGCTGCCTGGTGAGATAGAAAGTTCCGATGGGCTGATTATTCCGGGGGGTGAGAGCACTACCATAGGTAAGTTGATGGCTCGTTATGGGATCGATGTGGCGGTTCATAATGCTCATAAGTTGGGTAAACCGATTTATGGAACGTGTGCGGGGCTCATTTTGCTCGCTCGGGACATTGATGAGGGGACGGAAGAGCACGGAGGGCAAAGTACTCTGGGCATTCTGGATATCGGGGTCGCACGCAATGCTTACGGCAGGCAGCTGGATTCTTTCGAACAGGATCTTAAGATCGAGTCTATAGGCGAACCGGATTTTAAGGCTGTTTTTATTCGAGCCCCGAAGATTACGCGGAGCGGACCCGGCGTTGCTGTTCTGGCCACTTACAATGGAGCCCCTACCCTGGTTCAGCAAGGTTCGGTCTTTGGCAGTTCCTTTCATCCTGAGCTTTCGAGTGATGACAGGATACACAATATTTTCTTGAACGCTGTTATTAAAGAAAAGAGCCTCATTGGTTAAGGTTCGGCACACGCGCCTACTGCGCAATACTTTTATACTTGCCGTGATTGCTCTAGTTATCGGAGCGGGATGGCAATGGCTCGCCGGACATCCAACGACTTCGAATGCTGTTGAGGCGCAGGGAATTCTGCCCGATGACGTCTTTCTACAGGCGTGGAAAAAGACGATTCCCGGCTATCACTCAAGTTCTCTTTCGCCTGAGGCCGACTATGCTGCGGTCATTAGCGGCGACAAACCCACTGTGACACTCTATAGGCTGGGCGCAACGGTAACGCCCTCCTGGGGAGAGAAGGTGGACGGAGCTACTCGTGTGGCGGTGTCCACGAATGCAAGGAATGTGCTTGTCTACACGACGTGGAATCCGGTTAAGCGCACCTTGACGATTCTCAAGGGATCGGACGGGTCTATTCTCTCTCAAAAGACTCTCGATGGCGCTATCTGGGATGTATCCATATCGACGGACGGATGTTTCGCGAGTGTTGTGACAGGCAACCATTCCCTGTATATGGTCACACTTGGGAATCAGCCGGAATTCAATCGCTGGGATCTGGATGGCATTGGCAACACGGTGGCATTCACGCGCAACAGCGAGGGTGTTATTGCGGGGACCTGGGATGAAAGCGGGGTTTCGTGCTATACCAGAGCGGGAGATACGCAGTGGCAGTATCCGGTTCGGGATGAAGACCGGCGAAACCTGATGAACCGGCTTTTTGAGGCCCACGTTGCGGACAACGGCGAATATGTGCTTGGGATGTCGTACGCGAACATTCGTCAGGGCGACGGGACTTTGTATTTGTGGCGCAATGACGGAAGCGGTGTTCCGCTCTGGACGCGTGAGCTTGGAGACGATACTTTCTATCCTAAGGCGCAGATAACGGCCGACGGCAAATTTATTGCTGTGTCGTACTTGCGCCTGATCACTCGAAAGAACACAAGCATCCAGGAGCGCAGGATTATGGTGCTGGACGATGAGAACAACATCTTGTGGGACAAAGGCGGTCTGCTTCTGGCTCCCGAGCTAATATCTCTCGCTCCAGATGGACACCGCGTCACGGTTTCCAACGGACAAAACACTCTCTACCATTTAAGCGGGAATGGCCACATCACCCCCGCGACCTGGACGGCCCCTGGAATGATTAGAGACACGCAGGCCTCGGCTGATGGCAACTTCCTTCTTGTCTACAGCGGCGATGGCACTCTTACGCTTTTGAAGCTGACCCGCGGAACCGCCTCCTAGAGACACCGACCACTAGAGGTGATCGTGCTCGCCACCCATGCCTCCGAGATCGAGCTGGATTTCGGAGCGCTCCTGGATTTTCTCCACTTTGCCGTCACGGATCCAGATGACACGGTCTGAGACGTCGACCATCTTATAGTCGTGGGTCGCGGTAATGATCGTGACCCCCTGCTCCTTGTTCAGCTTGCGCAGCAGTTCGATGATCTCTTCGCCGGTTCGCGAGTCCAGGTTGCCTGTGGGTTCGTCGGCCAGGATGATGCTGGGGTTGTTTGCCAGCGATCGTGCAATGGCGACGCGCTGCTGCTGACCT